>Ga0207648_10001829_pt1 | contig 23265 bp, 22 predicted proteins | sample KBSMisM32_FD_184310 | JGI IMG/M metagenome (GOLD analysis project Ga0207648, IMG submission 184310) | Miscanthus rhizosphere microbial communities from Kellogg Biological Station, Michigan, USA - KBS Miscanthus M3-2 (SPAdes) (version 2) | ecosystem: Host-associated > Plants > Roots >...
CGGAAACCGGCGGTCTTCCTGGAGCAGATCGGACAGTTCGACAGGCGGGTTCGGGTCAGCCATGAGCGCGGATCAGAATACTGGAGGTCAGGTGGGTCTGGTAGGTCAGGTGGGCCGGGTAGGTGAAAAGCTCTTACCCACCTGACTTACCTGACCCACCCGACCTACCTGACTCTGCCGATCAGTTTTTCGAATCGCGCGATCACCGCGTCCCAGCGGTAGTGCTGCTCGACGTAGCGGCGCCCGGCCTCGCCCAGCCGCTCGCGCAGCTCGGGATTGCGCGTCATGAGCCGCATCGCCTCGACGAACTCCTCGCGGTTCTCGTAGAACAGGCCGGCGTTGGCGCGCCGGCAGTGCGCGACGGCCGACGCGTTGCGAGCGCTCGCCAGCACCGGCGTGCCCACGGCCATGCTTTCGAGCACCGGCTGCGCCAGCAGGTCGTCGGGCGCCGGGGCGATGGTCACGTCAGCCGCCTCGAACGCGATCATTCGATCGCGCTCGGCGAGCATGCCGGCCTGGCGCAGGTAGGGCTCGTCGGGCACTTTCATCATCTTGACGCCCATCAGCACGAGCGACAGGTTGCCGTCGGTCGAGGCGTAGCCGTCGAAGTACTCGAGCATCTCCTGGCAGCCGTTGTCGGGCTCGACGCGGCCACCGTAGAGCGCAATCGGTCCATACAGCCGGTGCCGGCGGCGGAACGGCGCGCCGCGGCCGGAGAGATACGGCTCCTCGGCCGCCGGCTCGGCGTCGCCGGGGACGTCTTCCTCGGCGGCAATCACGTCGGATGGATCCTGCTGATGGCGCGGATAGGTGTGCTGCGGCGACGGCTCGATGCCGATGCCGACGAGCTCTTCGTGATGCGGCTGCACGCGCACGAAGTGGTGCAGGATCCGCCGCTCCGACGTGGACAAGAGTCCCAGCGCGCGCGGCATGAGCAGCAGCTCCGGCCAGAGTCCCAGGCGCAGCGTCGGCTTCAGATCGACGTGAGGAAAGAGCACGCTGTGCTCGGGGGCCACCGGCAGGCCGAACACGGTCGTGGCCGTCATGAGCCCGAAGAACACCAGCGCGTCGTAGTTGCGGTGCTGCCGTTTGAGGTGATCGAGCAGTCCGGGCGTCCACGGCCCCTTGCGCCGCATCCACTCCAGCTCCTCGGCACGCGCATGCGGTTCGGCGAGCAGGCGCGTGGCCAGCCGGTCGAGTGCGGACGGATCGGGTTCGCGCTCGGTCACCGGAAAGCGGCGGACGCGGACGCCGCGCATGCGGTCCGGACCCTCGGCGTACTCGTTCTTCCACGTCCGCGCGTCGCGCGCGCACGTGGTGAGCACGTCGATGTCGTGGCGGTGGCCGAGGTGCTCGGCGAGCAGCCGGCAGGCATGCTCGGGCCCGGTGGTCAGGTCGGCGCCGTAGCGGGGCGTGACGAACGCGAGCTTCACGACGGTTCTCTCTCTTTTGCCGGGCGGTCTAAAGACCGACCTCTACATTGCGGACCGGGCCGCGCGGCGCGGCGTCCACTGCCGCGGCGGCGGGCCGCAAACGCCGCTGGCGTCCGGGGAGCCAGCCCGGAAGCGGCTCCATCGGCGCCGCCGGCGGTCCGGCTGCCAGCCGCTCGAACATGTCCCCGTAGGCGCGCTCGATCACGGGCCACTCGTAGTGCGACTCGTAGAACGCCCGTCCATTCTCGCCCAATTCCGCGGCCAGCGCCGGGTCGTCGAGCAGCCGGTCGAGCATCGCGTCGAACTCGCGGCCGCCGGTGTAGAACAGCCCCCCGTTGCTGCGCAGGCACTGGCCGGCGAGGACGTCGCAGCGGCCATTGGCCAGCACCGGGACGCCGAGCGCCCAGGCCTCGATCATCACCATCGACAAGCTCTCGAAATACGATGGCATCACCAGCGCCTCGGCGCCCGCCAGCACGTCGTACTTGTCCTGGTCGCTGACGTAGCCGAGGTGACGGATGCGAGGGTGCACCGGCACCGGCAGCACCGGCGTGCCGATCAGGACCAGGTCGAGCGCGCGCTCCGACCGGCTCGCGTACTGGAGGAAGTACTCGAACAGCTCGGCGCACCCCTTGTTCACGTCGATGCGGCCGACATAGACCACGTACGGCCGGTCGAGGCCGAACGTGACGGCGGCGCCGGGCGCGTCCGTCGCGTCGGGAATCTGTGAGCCGACGCCCACGGTGACGCCGGGCACGTGCTCGTTGTGGTGGAGCGCCCCGATGAGCGCGCGCTCCTCCGGCGTGTTGTACATGATGCCGCGCGCGCCGCGCAGCACCGGGCCGAGGATGTCGAGCCCCACCGCGGGGTCGCGCTCGGTCGTCGGCACCAGCACGGCGTTGGATCCCGCCGCGCGCGCGCCGTGAAAGGCGGTGTGATAGCGCAGGCTGAAGAGCACCACGAAGTCCACCTCGCGCGCGGTCTGCGAGACGCGGGAGATGAGCTCGGGACTCACCGGCCCCTGGCTGTCCAGCCACGCGAGCTCGTCGGCTGTCGAGTGTGTCTCGTCGAAAACGAGCGACGAGCGGCGCGCGAAGTCGCGAGGGTCGCGTTCGCGCGCTACCGTGAAGCGCTCCACCGGAATGCCGTTGACCTGCGTGGGACCGGCCGGGTATTCGTTCTTCCACGACAGGTAGTCGCGGGCGCACGTGGTCAGCACGCGCACGTCGGCACGAGCTGCCAGATGTTCGGCGACATACCGCGCGTGCAGCTCCGATCCGCCGCCGATATCCTCGGCGTAGCGCTGCACGACGAGGGCGAGCTTCACCTGTCGGACGGATCGGCCGAGGGCGGCGTGACGTCGATCGCGGAGGGCGCGTCCACCGCGCCTGCCGCCGGCTCCGGCGTGGACACGGCCGGGGCCGATGCGGGCTCCTCGAGCACCGGTGGCGCAGCCGCTGCAAACGGCGCCGGCTCGTGCACGACCGGTTCCGGTGCGGCGGGCGTGTTGACAAACGGCTGCGGTGCTTCGGCCGTGGCAGACGTCTCGGACGGCGCCGCGGGCTCCGCAGCGTCGAAGGCGTCACCGCCGTCCCCTTCGGGACCGTCGTCGAACGCGTCGTCGTCTCCATCGGGGGCGTCGGCCATGGGCTGCGCTGGCGCCGCGCCCCCCGCGCCCATCGCGTCGCTGCCCGGGAACGTGCCGCGGCGGCCACGCCGGCGCCGGCGCCGGCGCCGGCTGCCTTCGGCGGATCCATCCGCGCCTGCCCCTGTGGTCTCAGCGGGTGGGCGAGGCGATGGGCTGGATGACGACGGGGTGGGGGCGTCGAACGTGCGGGACGGCACGGCCGGTGGCGGGGCGGGCACGGCCTCGAGCCCGCGGATGCGCCGCTCGGTGAAGTCCGCGCGCGTGGCGAGCGACTCGACGCGCAGCGCGAGCCCCTGCATTTCAAGGCTGACGCGCGACACCTCCGTCACGAGCCGCTGGAGCACGGTGTAGTGCAGCGCGTTCCACTCGGCCTGAGTGCGCTCACGCGCCGCTTCGCGGCGCGCCGCCTCGCGGTTCACCTTGCCCTGCGCGTTCAAGGCGGCCGCGATCGGATTCGGGTTGAAGAACAGCTTCAGCAGCGGGTTGAGGAGCTTGCGGAGAAACCGCAGCAGCCCGTTGTGCGTGTCGTAGATCGTGTGGTCCTCGAACGTGAATGCGTCCGGCGGCTCGGCGGGCGCGATGTCGGCCGGCGCTCCCGCCGCCTTGCGGAGCTGGTCGAGGAGGCCCGGCTTCACGGTGCGCGGATCGAGAATCGCTTCGAGGCGGCGCGCGGCCAGCTCCTGGATCTGCTGTGCCGACAGGTCGATGCCGTGGCGCTGCGAGATGCGCGCCTTGATGTCTTTGATGATCTGGTCGACGTCCACCTGCTCGGGCTGGCTGTCCGCGCCGCCGCCCTGCGGCTGTGGAGACGGCCGCCGCTCGTTGCCGCCGCGGCGGTCGTGACCGCGCCGGCCGCGATGGAAGTGCTGTCGGCGCCCCTGATTTGGATGCTGGTCTGCTGCCATGTTCGATCGGTAAGTATTGCCGAAATCAGCCCCCGAGGGGCGTGTAGAGCACCAGGACGACCGCGGCGACCCAGAGTGCGACGCAGACGAGGAGCGGGCGGTCGGTGAGCAGCAGCTCGGACGGGCTGCCGCCGCCGTCCCGGCGGTGGACCAGGTAGAGGTAGCGAAAGATGCCGTACAGAACGAACGGGATGGTGAGTCCCAGCCGGTCCGACCCGAGCCGTCCGGCCGTTTCCGAGCTGATCGTGTAGACGCTGTACGCCACGAGCGTCGCCGCCGTGACCACCGAGATCATCTGGTCGAGCAGGTACGGGCTGTACTCCTGCAGGATCGGCCGGTGGTCGGCGGCGCCCTCGCTCAGCAGCGTGAGCTCGTGCCGGCGCTTGCTGAGGCCGATGAACAGCGCCAGCAGTGTCGAGCACACCAGCAGCCAATGGCTGATGGGGACGCCGATGGCCACCGCGCCGGCGACCGCCCGCAGCACGAATCCGGCCGACAGCGTGAGCACGTCGATGATGACGTAGTGCTTGAGCGCCGCCGAGTACGCTCCGAGCAGCACCACATAGGACACGGCGGTGATCGCAAGACCGGTATTGACGGCGGCCGCCGCGGCCACGCAGACGACGGCCAGGACGAGCGCCGCGGTCAAGGCGACACCCGGCGTCAGGGCGCCCGACGCGATGGGACGGTGCTTCTTGATAGGGTGCTGGGCATCGGCGGCTCGATCGAGCACGTCGTTGACGAGGTACACCGCGCCCGAGAGGCCACAAAAGATCAGAAACGCGGCCAGCGCCGCCGGCCACGCGGCGCGGTCGATCAGCCGCCCGCTGAAGAGGAGCCCCGCGAACACGAACAGGTTCTTCGTCCACTGCTGCGGACGAAGCGACCTGACGAGCAGGAGCACCTGGGAACTGGCCTACTTGGTGACGGTAAAGCTGCGCACCGCGTCGGCCTCGTTGTCGTAGGTCTCGAACACGGTGAGGAGCTTGGTGATCGCCAGCAGATCCTCGATGCGCTTGGTGAGGTTGAGCAGGCGCATGGTGCCGCCCTGGCGCTTGACTGTCGTGTAGGTGCGCACGACTTCGCCCAGACCGGCGCTGTCGATGTACGGCACGTCGGCGAGGTTCAACACGAGCTGCTTGCGGCCCTGGAGCACGAGGCTGTTGATCTTGTCCTTCAGGATCTCGTCGCCTTCGCCCAGCGTCATCTTGCCCTTGAGGTCCAGAATGGTGACCTCGCCCGCGGCTCGTTCCTCGATCTGCATAGGTCCTCGGAATCGTTCGGATGGTGTCAGAAAGGCCAGAATTCTAGCATTAGACACCCGCCTTCGCCTTTGGGCTCCGGCGAGGCAGGCTCCAACGAGAAAAGGCCAAGAGATGTGATCTCTTGGCCTTCGCTGGTCCGAATGAAACGACGGCCGAACGGGTTGCGACCGAAAAGTTCCGGCGGTCTAGGCGCCGCTGGCCCCTGCGAACTTCCTCTGCTGGAAGCACTCCTTGCAGAAGATCGGACGGCCTTGAGTGGGACGGAAGGGGACCGTTGTCTCCTTGCCGCACGCCGAGCACGTGGCCTGTGTTTCCACGCGCTCCCTTGGGAATCCGTCGCCGCGCCCGCCTCCCGGGCTCGACAGGCTCCTGCTGGCCCTCTTGGCCTTGCATGACTTGCAACGCTTGGGTTCGTTCTTGAACTGCTTGTCAGCGAAGAAGAGCTGCTCGCCCGCCGTCCAGATGAACTCGTTGCCGCAATCCACGCACCTCAGGGACTTATCTTGGAACTCCATCGGTCGCCACCTCGTGAGCTCGTCGTCCTGTGGGTTTTGCTACTCCAACTCGCGTCGGAGCTTCTTACGGTTGCGCTTGCGCGCCAGAGCCTGCTTGGCTCTGCGCTTGTCACCCGGCTTCAAATAGAAGGAATGCTTCTTGATGTCCTTGATGATGTCTTCCTGCTGGACCTTCCGCTTGAAGCGTCGGAGGGCGCTCTCGATCGACTCACCCTCCTGAATCTTGACTTCAGCCACGCCTAGATACACCCCCTCATCGGCTGGATGGCACTCTCTGTAAGACCGTTTACGAAGTGGCGAATACAGTAGGCTATCACAGGCGCGCGCGGATTCTAGGCGTAACACGACCGCACGTCAACAACTACCGTCGCTGTGTCGTATAGAGAGATCCCATCCTCTTCGAGCATGACCGGACCCGGATTCGGCATGGCTCCCCGGCACGCGGGTTCGGCCGCGAGCTGCTGTTGGGTCGCATCTGCTAACATCCTGTTTTTCAATGCGTTAAGGCCATAGGCATGCGAATCCTCGTGATTGGAGGGGGCGGGCGCGAGCACGCTTTGACCTGGTCGCTGATGTCGGGGCGCCGGGACGTGTCGGTCGTGTGCACGCCCGGCAACCCCGGAATCGCAGCCCTGGCGAGGTGTCGTCCGGCAGATCTGACGCAACCGTCGGAACTGCTGGGCATCGCGGAACAGGAACAAGTAGACCTGACGGTCGTGGGCCCGGAGCTGCCGTTGAGCGTGGGCGTTGCCGACGCGTTTGCGGCGGCCGGCCGACCCATCGTTGGCCCCACGCGCGCGGCCTCCGCGCTCGAATGGAGCAAGGCGTTCTCGAAGCACTTCATGGCCCGTCACCGCGTCCCGACCGCGCGGTTCGTGGACTGCGCAACAGCCCAGGAGGCGCTGGCGGCGATTGCGAGCGGCGACCTCGGATATCCGCTCGTGGTCAAAGCCGACGGGTTGGCGGCGGGAAAGGGTGTGGTGATCGCCGAAGACCGCGCCACGGCCGAAGCCGCGGTGCGCGAGACGATGGTCGCTCGCCGCTTCGGCAGCGCCGGCGACCGTGTGGTGCTCGAGGAGTTCCTCGTCGGTCAGGAAGCGTCGTATTTCGTGCTCGCTGACGGCCGCTCGTTCGTCAGGATGTCGTCCGCGCAGGATCACAAGCGCATCTTCGACGACGATCGCGGCCCGAACACCGGCGGCATGGGCGCGTTTGCTCCGAGTCCACTCGTCACCGCCGAAATGGAGCAGCGCGTCGTCGAGGAGATCGTCGAACCGGTGCTCGACGGCATGCGCGCCGAGGGGCATCCGTTCAAGGGGTTCCTCTACGTCGGCTTGATGCTCACCGCGGCCGGTCCGCGAGTGGTGGAGTTCAACGTGCGATTCGGCGATCCCGAGGCGCAGGTGATCCTGCCGATGCTCGACGAAGATCTGCCGGAGCTGCTGATGGCCGCCGCCACGGGCACCCTTCCCTCGCGCGCCGCTCGCATCCGCAACGAACGCCTCGTCGGCGTGGTCGTAGCGTCGGCTGGCTATCCGGAGTCGTCCGATTCGGGCCGCGCGATCAGCGGTCTGCCCGAGGCAGCCGCCGTGCCGGGCGCTCTCGTCTTTCACGCCGGTACCGCCGCCCGCGGCGGCGACGTCGTGACCGCCGGCGGACGCGTGCTCACGGTGGTCGGTCGTGGCCCGTCCTACGAGCAGGCGATCGATGTGGCCTATCGTGCGGTGGGCGCGATTCGATTCGAGGGGATGCAGTTCCGCACCGACATCGGCCGGAAGGCGCTCGCAGGCGCGTCGCAGCCGTGAAATACGCCGTCGTCACCTTCGGGTGCCGCGTCAACCAGGCCGACTCGCTCGAGATCGAAGGCGAGCTGCGGGCGATGGGTGCCGTCGGTGCCGCGCCGTCCGAGGCCGATGTCGTCGTGGTGAACACGTGCTCGGTGACAGCCGCGGCGGACCAGGGTGCGCGGCAGACGATTCGCCGGGTGGCGCGCGACAATCCCGCGGCGCGCATCGTCGTCACCGGGTGCTACGCCACGCGCGCGCCGGGCGACCTGCGGTCGCTGCCGCAGGTGGCGCGCGTCGTGCCGAATCCCCGGAAGGAGCAGCTCGCGGCGGACATCGCCGAGGCGTTCGGGCTCACGACCGCCGATCGCTTCGCCGGTGGCGACGGCCCGTGTGGGCGCGCCCTCGAGCCCGGTGTCGCAGGGCGCACGGCGCTGACGCTGCGGGTGCAGACCGGCTGCGACGAGCGCTGCAGCTACTGCATCATTCCCAGCACCCGCGGGGCCGGCCGCTCGAGGCCGCTGCCGGTCATTCGCGACGCGGTCTCGCGCGCGGCGGCGGCGGGCTATCGCGAGGTGGCGATCACGGGCGTGCATCTCGGCTCGTACGGCCGGGACCTCGGCGATCGCACCTCGCTGCTGTCGCTTGCGCGTCTGCTCGCGGCGTGGCCGGGCGACATGCTGTTCCGACTGAGCTCGCTCGAGCCGATGGACTGCAGTCTCGAGCTCGTCGATCTGGTGGCGGCATCGCCGCGGCTGGCGCCGCATTTCCATCTGCCGCTTCAGCACGCGTCCGACGAGATGCTCGCGGCCATGCGCCGTCCGTACACGCTGGACGGCTATCGCACGCTGGTCGGCACGATTCGCGAGCGGATGCCGCACGCGTCGATCGGCTCAGACGTCATCGTCGGGTTTCCCGGCGAGACCGATCGTCACGCGGCGGCGCTCGTCGACTATCTCGACGCCTCGCCGCTCACTCACGTCCACGTGTTTCCCTATTCGCACCGGCCGGGCACTGAAGCAAGCGGGTTCGACGGCGTGCCGCCGCCACCCGTCGTGCGCGAGCGGGCGGCCGCGGTCCGGGCCGCGAGCGATCGGTTGTCCCGGGCGTTTCGTGCAGCGCAGGTCGGTACGACACGCCGCGCGCTCGTCGTCGACGACGGCACGGCGGCCGTGACCGACAACTATCTCAAGCTGCGGCTGGACCGCCCGCAGGTTCGAAACGAGTGGATTGAGGTGCAGGTCACGAGCGACACCCGCGCGGTTGCGACCGGCAACCGCGCAGGCGTCGCGGAAAGCGGTGTTACCGCGAACGACGCTTCCTGAGCGCTGCCGGGATCAGTCCGAGCGCCAGGAGACTCAGCGTCGCCGGCTCGGGGACCTCATTGGCCTGGACGCCGCCTTCGAACCTGAAGACGTTGTCGTCGAAGTCACGGTCGCCGCCGCCATACAGGTCTTCGAATCCCACCGTGAAGACACCGCCGCCGAGCGAGTCGACCGCCGCGTGCATGATGCCGTCGGCGTTCCGCCCCGCCGGACCCATGAAGTACTCCTGGTTCAGCGGGTCGCCGGCGACGATGCGAATGCCGAAGATCAGTTCGCTTCCGATCGAAATGCCGAAGTCGGCGCCCGGGTCGAAGCTGGCGACGACCCCTGCCGGCTCGTCGTTCATGATGTACAACAGCCGGTTGAACGAGCCGTCGTACAAGCCGAGCTCACTGACATATCCCGAGCTGACCGGCAGGCTCGTGATGGTCACGGCACCCCCGGTGTAGTACAGCTGTCCGCCAAGAATCGGCGCCGCGCTCGCGGAGCGGCCGAAGGCCACGACGAGCACCAGGGCCCCTAACGTTGCTAGCAGTTTCTTCATCAGTCCGCCTCTCTCTCCTCGGTGAGATCCCAAGAAGCGTGCCCCGATGAGGTTCCAAGCCGTCCCGCGTATGTGCAACGCCGGGCGCCGGTTACGGCGTGTGCGCACGATTGCCCGCTCCTCAGTTAGCTACCTGGAGCCATACAAATGTCACGGTCAGGGCCGAAACTCAGCAGCGGTGAGTGGCGATAGGATCGACGCATGGTGCACCGACTGAGTCTCATCCAGGGCTTCCACGTGCATGCGACCGATGGCGACATCGGCCACGTCGACGACTTCCTTCTGGAAGAGTCGACCTGGCAGATCCGCTATGTGGTGGTGGACACGAGCAACTGGCTCGGGGGCAAGTGGGTGGCTGTGTCGCCCTCGTCCGTCACGCGCATCGACTGGTCGAATCGCGAGGTCTTCGTCTCGCTCACGCGCGCGCAGATTCGCGACAGTCCGACGATGGAAGAAGCGCAGGTGCCGTCGTACGAACTGGTGCCGCGCTTCGTGATCATGTAGAGGCCGGTCTTCAGACCGACCTACCGAAGCAGCAGCGCCATCTGCTGGCCCGCGCTCTTCTTGGTGCCGCCTTCGACAATCAGCTGGCCGCAGGCCGCGCGGATGTCGCGGCCTCGGCTCTTGCGCACCGAGACGGTCATGTGCCGGTCGGCGAGGATCTGCGCGAAACGCTCGACCCGTTCGTCGGACGGGCGGGTGAACTCGATGCCCGGCGCCGGGTTCAGCGGGATCAGATTCACCTTGGCCTTCATGCCGGCGAGCAGCTTGGCGAGCCGGCGCGCGTCGTCCGTCGAGTCGTTCACCCCCTCGAGCAGCACGTACTCGAAGGTGATGCGCGAGCGTTTCTTCAGGGGGAACTTGCGGCAGGTCTCGAGCAGCGACGCCAGCGAGTACTTCTTGTTCGGCGGCACGAGCGCCGTCCGCTGCTCCTCGGTCGTCGCGTGCAGCGAGATCGCGAGGTTGGGCATCAGCGGCTCCTGGGCCAGCCGCTCGAGGCCCGGCACGATGCCGACGGTGGAGAGCGTCACGCGGCGCGGCGAGATGGCGAGGCCATGCTCCTCGTGCAGCATGCGCAGCGCCTTCATGGTGTGCTCGTAGTTGTGCAGCGGCTCGCCCATTCCCATCAGCACGATGTTGAACGGCTTGTCGAGCAGATCCGTGGCGCGGGCGAGCACGCGCACCTGTCCGGCGATCTCGCCGGCGGTGAGATTGCGGACCAGCCCCATCTTGCCGGTGAGGCAGAACCCGCACGACATCGCGCACCCCACCTGGGTGGACACGCAGAAGGTCATCGCTGGCGTGTCGGGGATGAACACCGACTCGACCTGGCGCCCGTCGGCCAGCTCGAGGACGAGCTTGCGCGTCCCGTCGGTCGAACGCTGGTCGCCGCGGATGCGCGGCGTCCCTACCGCGAACTCGTCCTGAAGCCGGGCTCGGAGCTGGCGGGACAGGTCGGTCATTTGGCCGATATCGTCGATGCCCCGGCGATAAACCCAGCGGTAGATCTGGCGCGCGTGGAACGCCTGTTCGCCCCGAGCCACGAGGGCCGCCTCGATCTCGCGCACGTCGAGCTCGGCCAGGTCGATCCGGCTTTTGGATTGCGGCGCCTCGCTTGGGCGTGATATCATCGATTTCGTCTTCTAAATCCCTATCATATCAATACTTTGCAGCCAACTTTCATGGCGCTTATGAGTGGCGGTGTCTACCGGCGGCAGACCGGCCTCGGGAGCCCCCGATGACCGCGCCTCCCATCGTCCGCGATGTGCTGCCGAACGGGCTCCGCCTGCTGACCGAGCGGATGCCGCACGTGCGGTCCGTCAGCATCGGCGTGTGGCTGGCGCGGGGCTCGCGGCATGAGTCGATCGAGCAGAGCGGCATCGCCCACTTCGTGGAGCACATGCTCTTCAAGGGCACGTCCTCCCGATCGGCCGAGGACATCGCTCAGACGATCGACTCCATCGGCGGCCAGATGGACGCGTTCACGTCCAAGGAATACGCCGGCTACTACCTGAAGGTGCTCGACGAGCACGTGCCGCTGGCGGTAGACGTGCTGTCCGACATCGTCATGCGCCCGGCGTTTGCCGAAGCCGACATCGAGCGCGAAAAGAAGGTGGTCCTCGAAGAAATCAAGATGGTCGAGGACACTCCCGACGATCTGGTTCACGAGATCTTCTCGGAGCACCTCTGGGAGAACCACCCGCTCGGGCGGCCCATTCTCGGCACGCCCGACAGCGTCAGCGCCCTCTCCCAGGACGTGCTCCGGCGCTACTTTACCGGCACCTACGTCGCGCCCAACATGATCGTCGCGGCCGTCGGGAACATCGAGCACGAGCAGGTGCGCGCGCTGGTGGAAAAAGCGTTCGCGAGCGTGCCGAATGCGGGGACGCCGCTCGCGGAGCGGCCGCCGCACGTCGTGCCGCGGGTGGTCGTGCGCAACAAGGAGCTCGAGCAGAGCCACGTGTGCCTGGGGACGAGCGGTTACCGGCAGGATCACGCCGACCGGTTCGCGAGCTACGCCCTCAACACGGTGCTGGGGGGCTCGATGAGCTCACGTCTGTTCCAGAACGTGCGCGAAAAGCGCGGGCTGGCGTACGCCGTCTTCAGCGGCCTCAGCGCCTATCGTGACGCCGGCGCCGTGACCATCTATGCCGGCTGCGCCAACGAGGCCGTGGGCGAGCTGATCGACGTGGTGGTGGGCGAAATCCGCCGGCTCAAGGAAGACGAGATGTCGGACGTCGAGCTGCGCCGCGCCAAGGACCACTTGAAGGGCAGCCTGATGCTGGGGCTCGAGAGCACGTCGAGCCGGATGTCGAACCTGGCACGCCAGGAGATGTACTTCGATCGCCAGTTCAGCCTCGACGAGACGCTGCAGGGCGTCGAGGCGGTCACGCGCGACGACGTGCGCCGGGTGACGGATGAACTCTTCGCGCCCGCCGGCCTCGCGGCCACGGTGCTGGGCGCGGTCAACGGACTGGAGATTCCGCGAGAACGGTTGCGTCTCGGCTGACATGATCCAGCGCTACACCCATCCGGACATGGGTCGCATCTGGAGCGACCAGCGCAAGTACGAAACGTGGCTGCAGGTCGAAATCGCGGCCGTCGAGGCGATGGCCAGGGCCGGCATCGCGCCGGCCGAGGCTGCCCGCGACATCAGGGAGAAGGGCGCCTTCACGGTGGCCCGCATCGAGGAGATCGAGGCGGTCACGCAGCACGACGTGATCGCCTTCACGACCACCGTGGCCGAGTACGTGGGGCCGTCGGCGCGGTGGCTGCACTTCGGGATGACGTCGTCGGACGTCATCGACACGGCGCAGGCGCTGCAGATGCGCGAGGCCTGCGATCTGATTCTCACCAACCTTGACGCGCTGATGGCGGCCGTGCGCCAGCGCGCTGCCGAGCACCGCCACACGCCGATGATCGGCCGCACTCACGGGGTGCACGCCGAGCCGATGACGTTCGGCCTCAAACTGGCGCTCTGGTACGCGGAGCTGGCGCGCGATCGCGTGCGGCTCGAACGGGCCCGCACGGGCATTGCCGTGGGCAAGCTGTCGGGTGCCGTCGGCACGTTCGCGCACCTGCCGCCCGCCATCGAACAGGACGTCTGCCGCACGCTGGGCCTGGAGCCGGCGCCGGTGGCGTCGCAGGTCATCCAGCGGGATCGCCACGCCGAGCTCCTGTCGGCCATTGCGATTGCGGGTTCGACGCTCGAGAAGTGCGCGCTCGAAATCCGCGGCCTCCAGAAGACCGAGATCGGCGAGGTCGAGGAGCCGTTTGCCAAAGGGCAGAAGGGCTCGTCGGCGATGCCGCACAAGCGCAACCCGATCGGCTGTGAGCAGATCGTCGGGCTGGCGCGACTGCTGCGCGCCAACGCCGGCGCGGCGTTCGAGAACAACGCGCTCTGGCACGAGCGCGACATCTCGCACTCGTCGGTCGAGCGGGTCATCGTGCCCGACAGCTTCATCGCGTTCCACCACATGCTCCGGCGCTTCACGCGCATCGTCAGCGGCATGGTGGTGTATCCGGAGCGGATGCGGGAGAATCTTGATCGATCGCGCGGCGTCGTGTTCTCGGGCACGGTGCTGCTGGAGCTGGCGCGCCGCGGCGTGTCGCGCGAACAGGCCTACGAGTGGGTGCAGCGGAGCGCCATGCGCGCGTTCCACGAAGCCAGGGATTTCAAGGCGCTGCTGCTGGACGACGCGGACGTGACGCGGGTGTTGACCGCTGCCGACATCGAGACCGCGTTCGATCTTCGCGAGCAGCTGCGTCACGTCGACGACATCTTCGATCGCGTGTTTGGAGCCGCGGCCGTGGCAGGTTAACGGGGAGAATAAAGGCCGATGCGCGTGCGTGTGTTCGTGACCCTCAAGCCCTCCGTATTCGATCCTCAAGGCACGACCGTGGCCGAGGCGCTGCACACGCTCGGGTTCGCCTCGGTTGACGGCGTGCGTCAAGGCAAGTACTTCGAGCTCGACATCGCGGCGTCGAGCGCGGACGAAGCCAGGCATGTGGCCACCGACGCGGCCGAGAAGCTCCTGGCCAACCCCGTGATCGAGAGCTACCGCGTGGAGGTCGACGCTCCAGGAGGCGCCGGATGAAGTTTGCGGTCGTCGTCTTTCCCGGTTCCAACAGCGATCACGACGCCCACTACGCGGTGGAGCACCCGCTGGGCGAGCAGGCACGGTTCGTCTGGCACAAGGACACCAGCGTCGGCGACGCCGACGCCGTGATCCTTCCCGGTGGCTTCGCGCACGGCGACTACCTTCGCACCGGCGCGATCGCGCGTTTCTCGCCGATCATGGCCGACGTGCGGCGCTTTGCCGACGCCGGCGGCCCGGTGCTCGGGATCTGCAACGGCTTCCAGGTGCTGCTCGAAGCGGGACTCCTGCCCGGCGCGATGCTGCGCAACGACAGCCTGCACTTTCGCTGTGAGTTCGTGAGCGTCCGCGTCGAGCACGCGGACACGCCGTTCACACTTGCCTGCCGCCCCGGTCAGGTGCTGCGGATGCCGATCGCGCACGGCGAAGGCAACTACTACGCTGAACCCGAGGTGCTGGCACGCCTCGAACGGAACCGGCAGGTGCTGTTCCGCTACGTCGACGCCGCCGGCCAGGTGACGCGGGACAGCAATCCCAACGGATCGGTGGCCAACGTGGCCGGCTTGTGCAACGAGGTGCGCAACGTGGTCGGATTGATGCCGCACCCCGAGCGCGCGTGCGAGCTGGCGATTAACGGTGCTGATGGCCTGGTGATGCTGCAGTCGGCGGTGCAGTGGTTCACGCGGCGGGCGCCGGCCGTGGCGGCCGTGCGCGGCGCGAGTAGCCTGAGCGCATGACGGCCCTCGACGTGTCCTCCGCCGCGGTCCTCGAGCGCCACGGCGTCACGCGCGAGGAGTTCGACAAGATCGTGTCGATGCTCGGCCGGCAGCCGACCCTGACCGAGCTCGGCATCTTCTCGGTGATGTGGTCGGAGCACTGCAGCTACAAGAGCTCGCGAGTGCACCTGAAGACGCTGCCGACCACCGGGCCCCGCGTGCTGCAGGGCCCCGGCGAGAACGCTGGCGCGGTGGACATCGGCGACGGCCTGGCCGCCGTCTTCAAGATCGAATCGCACAACCACCCGTCGTTCATCGAGCCGTATCAGGGTGCGGCCACCGGAGTGGGCGGCATCATCCGCGACATCTTCACCATGGGCGCGCGGCCGATCGCCCTGCTGAATTCGCTGCGCTTCGGCTCGCTCGACAACCCGCTCGTGCGCCGCAACATGGCCGGCGTCGTGGCCGGCATCGGCGGCTACGGCAACAGTATCGGGATCCCCACCGTCGGCGGCGAGATCGCGTTCGACGAGAGCTACACCGGCAACCCGCTCGTGAACGTGTTCTGCCTCGGCATCTCGAAGGCCGACGAGATCATCAAGGGGGTCGCGTCCGGCGTCGGCAACGCCGTGTTCTATGTCGGCTCGAAGACGGGGCGCGACGGCATCCACGGCGCCACCATGGCGTCGGCGGAGTTCGACGACAAGTCGGCCGAGAAGCGGCCCGCGGTGCAGGTGGGCGATCCGTTCATGGAAAAGCTCCTGCTCGAGGCCTGTCTCGAGGTGATGAAGACCGACGCGCTCGTCGGCATCCAGGACATGGGCGCCGCGGGGCTCACGTGCTCGACCTGCGAGATGGGCGCGCGCGGCGGCGCCGGCGTCGAGATCGACGTCGCCCTGGTACCGCAGCGCGAGACCGGCATGACGGCCTACGAGATCATGCTGTCGGAGTCGCAGGAGCGCATGCTGCTGGTCGCCAAGAAAGGGCGCGAGGCGGAAGTGCAGGCCATCTTCGAGAAGTGGGACCTGCACGCGGTGCGTATCGGCACGGTGACGAACGACGGGCTCATGCGCGTGAAGGAGCGCGGGACCGTCGTGGCCGAGATTCCCAACACCGCGCTCACCGACGAGGCGCCGCTCTATCGCCGGCCCTTCGCGGAACCGGCGTATCTCAAAGAGGTGCAGCAGCTGTCGCTGACCTCGCTCGGGACGCCCGCGCCCGCCGCCGACGTGTTCCGCGCGCTGCTGGCGGCCCCTACCATCGCCAGCAAGCGCTGGGTCTACCGGCAGTACGACCACGTCGTGCAGACCAACACCATGGTGCTGCCGGGGATGGGCGCCGGCGTCGTGCGGATCAAGGACACGGCGCGCGCGCTGGCGCTGTCGGTGGACTGCAACGGGCGCTTCGTCTACCTCGATCCCTTCGTCGGCGCGCAGCTCGCCGTGGCGGAGGCGTCGCGCAACGTGGCGTGCGCCGGCGGGCTGCCGATTGGCGCCACCAACTGTCTGAACTTCGGCAATCCGCAAAAGCCCGACATCATGTGGCAGTTCGCGAAGGCGGTGGAGGGCATGGGCGCGGCCTGCCGCGCGCTCGACATTCCGATCACGGGCGGCAACGTGAGTCTCTACAACGAGACCGACGGGCGCGGTGTGCTGCCGACGCCGGTCCTCGGCGTCGTCGGACTCATCGAGGATGCGGGCACGGTCGTGCGGCGGCTTTTTCAAGCCGAAGGCGACGCCGTCATCCTGCTCGGGGAAAGCAAGGCCGAACTCGGTGGCAGCGAGTATCTCAAAGCGATGCACGGGCTGGTGCGCGGCGTCCCGCCCGCGCTCGACCTGGCGCGCGAGGCCGGGCTCCAGCGGGTGCTCGTGGCCGGCGCCGCACGCGGTCTGTTCAAGTCGGCCCACGATTGCGCCGAGGGCGGCGTGGCGGTGACGGTGGCCGAATGCTGCTTCAGCGGCACGCCCGGCGTCGAGGTGGATCTTCCGCCGGTGGCGGCCGAGGCGGAATTCGGCGATATCGCCACCCTGTTCGGGGAATCCGCGTCCCGCGCCGTGGTCTCCGTCGCTGCCGGACGCGAGCGCGAGGCGCTGGCGCTGGCCGAACAGGAAGGCGTTCCGGCGGCACTCATCGGACGGGTTGGCGGCGGTCGCGTGCGGTTGTCGGTGGGCGGCCGGCGGGTGATTGACGAGGCGGTGGATGCCGCCGAGCGGATCTGGGATGGCGCGATTGCGTCTCGGTTCGAGCGAACGGTCGCGTAAGGCCGTACTATAGGAACAGAGGCCGCATGTTCGACAAGTTCAAAGACGAGTGCGGGGTCTTCGGAATCTTCGGGCACGCAGAGGCCGCGAACCTCACCTACCTGGGGCTCTACGCGCTCCAGCATCGCGGCCAGGAAAGCGCCGGCATTGCCGCCGCCGACGGCACCCGCATCCGCGCCTCGCGCGCGATGGGCTACGTCAACGATGCGTTCGGCAGCGACACGCTCGCCGGGTTGACCGGGCACCTCGCCGCCGGCCACGTGCGCTACTCGACGGCCGGCGAGAGCCGGCTCGCCAACGCCCAGCCGATCGTCATCGACAGCGCGCACGGCCAGCTGGCGCTCGGGCACAACGGCAACTTGATCAACGCCGGCGAGCTGCGTGACGCGCTGGTCGGCGAAGGCGCCATCTTCCAGACCAGCACCGACAGCGAAGTCGTGGTGCACCTGTTTGCGCGGTCGAAGGCTCCCAACGTCGAAGCCGCGATCATCGATGCCATCGGCCAGGTGCGCGGCGCCTACTCGTTCGTGCTGATGACGAAGGACCGGATCATCGGCGTGCGCGATCCGCATGGCTTCCGGCCGCTGGCGCTCGGACGTCTCGGCGACGCCTGGGTGATCTGCTCGGAAACCTGCGCGATGGATCTCATCGGCGCCACTTACGTGCGCGACGTCGAGCCCGGCGAGATGGTGATCGCAAGCGCCACGGGCCTGCGGTCGATGAAGCCGTTTGTGCCGGCGAAGCACTCGCAGTGCATCTTCGAGCACGTGTACTTCTCGCGTCCCGACAGCTACGTGTTCGGAGAGAGCGTCAACGAGGTTCGCACCGAGTTCGGGCGGCGCCTGGCGCGCGAGTCGGGCGTTCCGGCGGACGTCGTGGTGCCGATTCCCGACTCGGGTGTGTGCGCGGCCGTGGGCTACGCCGAACAGTCCGGGGTTCCAATGCGGATGGGTCTCATCCGCAACCACTACGTGGGCCGCACGTTCATTCAACCGCAGCAGTCGATCCGGCACTTCGGCGTGCGCGTCAAGCTCAATCCGGTCAAGAGCATCCTCAGCGGCAAGCGGGTGGTGCTCGTGGACGATTCGATCGTGCGCGGGACGACCAGCCGGAAAATCGTCCGCATGGTGCGCAGCGCGGGCGCGCGCGAAGTGCACATGCGCATCAGCTGTCCGCCGACGATCTCGCCGTGCTTCTACGGCGTCGATACGCCGCGCCGCTCCGAGCTGATTGCGGCCACGCACACGCTCGAGGAGATCCGGAAGTATCTCGATGCCGACAGCGTGGCGTATCTGAGCCTCGACGGGCTGACCGATTCGGTGCCCGACGGCAAGACGCGGTACTGCACGTCGTGCTACACCGGCGTCTACCCGGTCGCGTTCCCGCGCGACGAGAAGGCCTACCTGCAGCTGGCCCTGAAGCTCAATCCGGAGCCGGCGCCCCCGTCGTCGCCGCAGCCCGTGACGACGGGCGGCTTCGACAGCGAGGAGCTGACGGGAGCCGCGGCCGAGCAGCTGGCTGGCGCCGGGCCGGCGCGCAGCCGCCGCTCCGAGTGAGAGGCGTCCGCTGATGGACTACAAGGCGTCGGGCGTCGACATCGACGCCGGGAACGAGGCCGTGCGCCGCATCCGCGGCTTGGCGCGGTCGACCTTCACGCCCGCGGTTCTCTCCGACATCGGCTCCTTCGGCGGTCTCTTCCGGCTCGAACCCGGGCGCTTCAAGGACCCGGTGCTGGTGGCCAGTGCCGACGGTGTCGGCACGAAGCTGAAAGTGGCGTTCATGGCCCACAAGCACGACACCGTGGGCATGGACCTGGTGAACCACTGCGTCAACGACATCCTGGTGCAGGGGGCCGAGCCGCTCTTCTTCCTCGACTACCTTGCCACCGGGAAGCTGTCGCCGGCGGTGGCCGAATCGATCGTGGGCGGGATGGCCGCGGCCTGCCGTGAGAACGGCTGTGCGCTGCTCGGCGGCGAGACCGCGGAAATGCCCGGTTTCTACGCCGACGGCGAATACGACCTGGCGGGATTCATCGTGGGCGCGGCGGACCGCGAGCAGCTGATTACCGGGCGCGGCATCGGCACCGGCGATGTGCTGATCAGCGTGCCGTCGAGCGGCCTGCACACCAACGGCTATTCCCTCGCGCGGCGCATCGTCTTCGAGCACCTGGGACTGTCGGTCGACAGCCACGTGCCGGCGCTGGGCCGGACCGTCGGCGACGCGCTGCTGGCGCCACACCGCTCGTACCTGCCCCTCATACGGCCCATGCTCGGGGGCAGCCTCATCAAAGGCATGGCACACATCACCGGGGGGGGCATCACCGACAACCTCCCGCGCGTGCTGCCGTCGTCCGTGGTCGCCAGCGTCGATCTGTCGCGGTGGCACCTGCCGCCGCTCTTCCAGTGGCTGATGGAGCAGGGGCGCGTGCCGCTCGACGACATGCTGCGCACCTTCAACATGGGCGTCGGGCTGGTCATCGTCACGGCCTCGGCCAAGGCGGATCACGTGATGGAGGAGCTCGCGGCCCGCGGCGGCCGCGAGGCGCGCGTGATCGGGGAAATCGTCGCCGGCGACGGCCCCGCCGTCGCCTACTCCGGCGCCCCGCTGCTCGCGTGAGCGTTCCGTCCCGCCGCCTCGGCGTGCTCGTCTCGGGCCGCGGCAGCAACCTGCAGGCCCTCATCGACGCCATCGGCGAGCGCCGGCTCGATGCCACGATTGCGGTCGTCATCTCCAACGTCGCCGGCGCCGGCGGCCTCGATCGGGCGCGGAACGCCGGCATCGAGACGGCGGTACTCGATCATCGCGGCTGGCCCTCCCGCGACGACTACGATCGCGCGCTCGTCGAGGAGCTCCGCGCGCACGACGTGGACGTCGTCTGCCTGGCCGGGTTCATGCGCCGGATCGGCGCGCCGTTCATCGAGGCGTTTCCGGCCGCGATCGTCAACATCCACCCCTCGCTGCTGCCGTCGTTTCCAGGTCTTCACGCGCAGCGTCAGGCGCTGGCCCATGGCGTGAAGGTGAGCGGCGTGACCGTGCACCTGGTCACCCCGGAACTCGACGCCGGCCCGATCATCGTGCAACGCGCGGTGCCGGTGCTCGAAAGCGACACCGAAGAAGCGCTGGCCGCGCGCATCCTCGTGGAGGAGCACCTGGCCTATCCGGAGGCCGTTCAGCGCCTCCTCGATGGCGGATGGACCGTCGATGGCCGCCGGCTGGTGACGAAGTAGCCGTTACACTAGCGCCGATGGATCTGTACGACGAACTCGCGTGGCGTGGCATGGTCTACGACGCGACCGAGGGGCTGCGGGACGTACTGGCGCGCGAAACCGTCACCGGCTACGCCGGCTTCGACCCCACCGCCGCCAGCCTGCACGTCGGTCATCTGCTGCCGGCGCTCTCGCTCGCGAGGCTTCAGCGACAGGGGCACACGCCCATCGCCATCGTCGGGGGCGGCACCGGCCTGATCGGCGACCCCAGCGGCAAGAGTGCCGAACGTACCTTGCTCACCGTCGAGCAAGTGTCAGCGAACGTCGAGAGCATTCGCCATCAGCTCTCGCGCTTTCTCGATTTCGAGAGAGCGCCCAACCCCGCGCGGCTCGTGAACAACGCGGACTGGCTGACTCGCATGAGCGCGATGGAATTCTTGCGCGACGTCGGCAAGTTCTTCACCGTGAACGCCATGCTGGCGAAGGAGTCGGTGAAGCGCCGCATCGAGAGCGAAGACGGCATCTCGTATACCGAGTTCAGCTACTCGCTCCTCCAGGCGTACGACTTCCTGATGCTGCACGATCGCTACGGCTGCACGCTGCAGGTCGGCGGCAGCGATCAATGGGGCAACATCGTCGCCGGCATCGACCTGATCCGCCGCGTGAGGGCCGCAAAGGCGCACGGTCTGGTGATGCCGCTGCTCACCACGTCGTCGGGCGCCAAGTTCGGCAAGACCGAAGGCGGCGCGGTGTGGCTCGATGCCGAGCTCACGTCGCCGTACGAGTTCTACCAGTTCTGGTTCAACGCCGACGACCGCGATGCCGCGCGCTACCTGAAGTTCTTCACGTTCCTCGACGAGGCCGCCATCACGGCGCTCGAGGCCGCGAGCGCGAAAGAGCCGGAGAAGCGGCACGCCCAGCGCGAGCTCGCCCGCGAGGTGACGCGCCTCGTGCACGGCGACACCGCGGTTCAGGACGCCGAGGCGGCGGCGGAGAAGCTGTTCAGAGGCGATCTCTCCGCGATGTCCGTGGCGGAGCTGCTGCAGATCTTTCCGAACGTGCCCTCGTGCGACCTCGCGCCCGTGGCTGCCGGATGGCTCGTGCCAGAACTCCTGGCGGCGGCCGGAGTGGCGTCGTCGAAGAGTGAGGCGGTTCGCCTGGTCAAAGGCGGAGGTATCTCGCTGAACGGACGGCGGATTGTCGACGAGAAACAGCGCGTGACACGAGAACACGCGATCGAGGGCCGTCTCTTCGTCATCCGGAAGGGAAAGAAGGACAACTTCCTGGTGCGGTTGGTCGGCTGACTCGGTACAAGCGAAAGGGGCGGTCCGCGATGCGGTCCGCCCCTTGTGTTTCCTTACCTGCCTGACTAGCGGCGGCTCTGCGCGCGGCGGCGCAGCGCGATTCCCGCCAGCACGGTGCCGAAGAGCGCCAACGTCGTGGGTTCCGGCACGCGGGCCGTCACGTTCACGTTGTCGACGACGGTCGCGAAGTTGCTCTGCGCGTCGAGCTGAATGCGCAGTTCGTCGATGGCGAGCCCAGCCAGCGTCGCGGCGAGGACGTTCTTGTAGATGCTGCCGGCAAGCGTGTTGAAGACATCCGTCGCCACCAGCACGTTGCCCACGTAGCCACGGAAGGTGATCGGATACACGCTGTCGAACTGGAAGGCGATGTCGGCGCTGTTGAACTGGAACAGGCCGCCGGCGACGTCGTTCCGCTTGATGGTCAGCACGCCGCCGCCGCAGGCGCTGCAGCCTTCCATGTCGAAGGCGTCGCCGTTGCCCTGCGAGTCGCGGAAGAGCCCGCCGCTGAATGTGTCGTACTTGAAGATCCCTTCGACCGTCAGCGTCACGGGAGTGCCGTACGCGCCCGGGCCGAACGTGATCACGTCTGCGTAGCTTGCTGCCGGAAACAAGATCGCAGCTGCCGCGATCACGAGAAACTTGCGCATGATTAACCTCCGCTTGTTGTCGTCTGCGTCGAACCCAGGGAAAATCGGGGTGAGTATGGTCCGGGCAGGGACGAGTCCGCAAGTCACCGGCAGCTGTTTTTGGGAAAGTTTGTGCAATACCGCCGTGCTGATCGGCGAAGGTTCCGGGCAACGGTTGACAGGCGGCGAGCCGCCGTCCTATGATTCGTAGGTTCGCTGGGCTGTTGTCACACGCGCAGTGAGGGTGCCGGCACGGATTGCGGCGCCGTCCTCGCAGCAGCGCAACGCCAGAAGCGGCGGGCCCCCCTCCGGGTAAGCCAGGTTTCCGAGCCGGTCCCAGTCCAGTCTCTGGACGGTGTTCCGCAAGTGAAAATAGGGCTTGACAAGGGTAGGATCGGGCTGTAGTCTTGAAAGGTTCCCCCAAAAACGACCCCTTGGGGTTGAAAACGTGGGAACCTCGGCGAGGCTCAGATAGCAGCGCTGCGGTGCAGCGAAGCCGTCGGGTTTGGCCGGGCTTCCGGTTCTTTGAAAACTAGATAGAGCGTGCAAGCACTTAACGTGATCTGATTCGACGATCGCAAGGTCGCAGGATTGGATCGCCCGTCGAGTGTCAGCAGATGGCGCGTCGAAGCCCGCAAGGGCCAACGCGCGAACCATCTAATAAGACCAAGTAAGAAAACAACGCAAGAGCCAAGTCAACAGGCGATCGCGTTAACAAGTTGTTTCTCGCTCCCGTAACAAGGAGTGGGAACAGCCCATTTAACATGAGAGTTTGATCCTGGCTCAGAATCAACGCTGGCGGCATGCCTAACACATGCAAGTCGAACGCGGTTTCCTCGCAAGGGGAAACTGAGTGGCGAACGGGTGAGTAACACGTGGGTGACCTACCTTCGAGTGGGGGATAACGTCCCGAAAGGGACGCTAATACCGCATGACATCCTGCCTTTGAAAAGGTGGAGATCAAAGCCGGGGATCGCAAGACCCGGCGCTTGATGAGGGGCCCGCGTCCGATTAGCTAGTTGGTGAGGTAATGGCCCACCAAGGCAACGATCGGTATCCGGCCTGAGAGGGCGGACGGACACACTGGGACTGAGACACGGCCCAGACTCCTACGGGAGGCAGCAGTGGGGAATTG
>Ga0207648_10001830_pt1 | contig 23256 bp, 12 predicted proteins | sample KBSMisM32_FD_184310 | JGI IMG/M metagenome (GOLD analysis project Ga0207648, IMG submission 184310) | Miscanthus rhizosphere microbial communities from Kellogg Biological Station, Michigan, USA - KBS Miscanthus M3-2 (SPAdes) (version 2) | ecosystem: Host-associated > Plants > Roots >...
GTCCAGGAACGAACGCGTGCCCAGGTTCTCCGTGTACCAGCTCGGGCGCGGCAGCGAGCCCGTGATGGTCGTCGGCATGATCTTTCCAGCGGTGGCCTTTAGCATTGGGAGTGGGTTCCTTCGATGAATGTCTCAAGTCTTAAGTCCCAAGTCTCAAGTCTTGGGCAAGGGCTTTCATCTTGGCCACCATGCGCGCCAGCGGCTTCATGCCGCAGTTGCTCAGCACGATCTGCTCGGGCGACGGCACGTGCTGCACCACCTGGTGGATCCGTTCGGCGATCTGCTTCGGCGAGTTCAGTGGTATCGCGCCGGACTGTTGTGCTGCTGAACTTCGCTATGCGAAGTTAAGTTCGAAGATCTGAGGATTCTAGATCAGAAGGCGGCGGAGAGCACCGCCGCCACGTCGTCGAGCGTCACCGTGTGGCCCACACGAGGGTGCTGGCACATCACGCCGTGCACCACCGCCGCCACGCTCGCGAGTTCGTCGCGCCGCACGCCGACCGCGGAGAGCGACGACGGCAGGCCGAGACGCGCGACCAGCCCGGCCACGGCATCGGCGCACGCGGCGGCCGACGGCGCGGGGTTCGCCGCGTCGAAGGGAATGCGGAGCGCGCCGGCGATGCCCTCGAAGCGGCCGGGGCAGGCGCGCGCGATGGCCCGCATCGCGTGCGGCAGCGTGATGCACGACGTCACGCCGTGCGCCACGTTCCACCGCGGCCCGATTTGGTGGCCCAGCGCATGCGACAGCCCAAGCCCCGCATAGGCGATGCCTTGCACGCTCATCCAGGCCGCCGTCTGGCACTGCAGCCGGTCGTCGAGGTGCGTGGCGTCGAGCGACGCCTCGAGGTGTGACGCCAGCAACCGCAGCCCGGCGGCGGCCTGCGACGCCGACACCGGGTGCTGATAGCTCGAATACAGCGTCTCCACGGCGTGGTCGACCGCCCGCATCCCCGAGGCGGCCCACAACCACGCCGGCGTCTCCACCGTGACCTCGGGATCGAGCACCACCACGCGCGGCGCCAGGCGCGGATCGGCGACGGCGTGCTTCACGCGAGAACCGTCGTCCGTGATGCCCGCGACCGCGGTGAACTCCCCCGCCGACAGCGTGGTGGGGACGGCGACGTGCGGCAGCGCCGCGCGCCCGTGCGTCGCCGCCTTGGCCGCGTCGATGGGGCTGCCGCCGCCGAAACTGACCAGGCTGTCGGCACGCGCGCTCTCGAGCACGCGAACCAGGTCGGCCACCGCACTCGCCGGGACGTGCTGACGCGCGCCCGCGAACACCTCGACGCAGCGGCTCCCGAGCGCGCCGGTGACGCGCTCGAGCAGCGGCGACGTGCTCAGCGTGCGTCCGGTGACGACGACGGCGCGGGAGGCGCCCAGCCGATCGAGCTCGCCCCCCAGACGGGCGACGCTGCCGGCACCGAAGACGACGCGTTCCAGCTGGGTGAGGGCGTATTCCCCCGCCGGTGGTTCCATTCCCGGCGATGTTATTTCAGTCTTAGGTCTCAGGTCTCAAGTCTTAGGCACGTGCTCTTGCTTGAGACCTATGACTTAAGCCGGAAGCCCTCAGCGAGCGACGCACGGCGTGGGATTCCAGCCGGCTGCGTCGGGCTGCTTCTTGTACTGATAGGTCTTGATGTACGGGAGCTGCAGGTACTGCGGATCGTCCACCACGATCGTGACGGCGAGATACTCCTGCCCCTCGTCCGCGATCTTCACGAAGTACTCGGTGATGACGGCGTTGGCGCTGTACGGCACGCCGTTCTTGCGCAGGTAGCCGGGCCGCAAGCCGGTGGTCGTCACCACGAGCTGACCGGTCGTCGCCGGACCGCGGCCGCGCGAGCCGGGCAGCTGCCAGCGCGCGCTCGATGCGCCCTGCCACGACGGCGCCGCCGCCGCTGCTGCCGGGCCGAACGGGAAACGCCGCGTCTGGGTGCCGGCGTCGAGATCCATCTTCAGCGTGGTGTCGTTCTCCCAGGTGATGTGGAGCCGGCCGGGCAGCCGCATCACGCCGCCGGCGCCATACGCGCGGCACGCTTCGCCCGCGGCCTCGTCCTTGGCCGGGTCCCACTCCCCCATGACACGACGGGCCTCGGCGTTCACCGGCAGATAGTCGGCGTTCCCCTTCGGCGGCGTCAGCATGCGGTAGCGCCAGTCGTCGGTGACGAGCGACACCCAGTAGCCGGTGACGTCGAACGGCGCGCCGGCCCGGCCCGTCGCCGGTGGCGGCCCCGGAGGCCCGCCACGCTGCGCGGCAAGCGGGATGGAGGACAGCGCGGCGACGGCCGCGCACAGAGTGAGGAACCGCCGCATGCTGAATGTCCCTACGACTTCGGAAGGGTTTTGTAGATCGCCTCGACGAACATCGCCGGCGTCCACTGCGGGTTCTTGCCGTATCGGGCGTCGTAATCGCGCGTCGGACGGGCCGCCTTGATCTGGTCGAGCGTCATGCCGCGTTTGCGCAGCTCGCGCACGCGGTCGCGCATGATGGTGACCATGTCGCGGTAGTAGGCGGCGTCGGCGGTGTCGATCAAGCGTCCGTGCCCGGGGACGACGATGGTGCCGCCCTCCATCATGTGCTCCACGACGCACACGTCCAGGATCCAGTTGAGCGCGTCGACGAGGCCGTTGACGGTGCCGCCGCGCTCGGTGTCGATCACCGGAAAGCTCGTCATGTTGATGACGTCGCCGACCGCGAGCACGTCGGAGCCGCGGAAGTAGACGAGGCTGTCGCCGTCGGTGTGCGCCGAGTCCGGGTGCGTGATCACCACGCCCTCGCCGTTGAAGAAGTTCAGCTTCTTGTCGCGGCCGCCGTAGCTCTCGGTCGGCACCAGCTTGCTCTGGTTCGACGTGCTCAAACGCAGCGCGGCGTTCTCGTGCGCGACCACGGCGGCGCCCGGGATGGTGTTGTCCAGATTGCGGACCCCGAAGGTCCGCCCGGCGGCGCCGATGACGGCGTTGCCGCCGACGTCGTTCGGATCGTCGCTGGTGTTGATGATGTAACTGATCGGCCGCGGCGCGCCCGGGCTGGTGGTGGTGGGCAGCAGCTCGGAACTGCTCCACCACGGGCACCCCTGCACCACGCCCACGCACGACTTGAGCGGCATCGGCGAGGCGGTCACGCGCCGCGACAGGTCGCGGATCACGGCCAGCGTCTTCTCGGCCATCGCGGCCGAGCCCGAATCCACCAGCATCACGCCGTCCTTGCCGACCGAGACGGTGATGTTGGCGCCGGCGCCCGAGACCAGGAAGACGTTGCCGCGCACGGGCAGCACGCGCAGTTCGCTGGCGGCGGGGCGTGCCGGCTGCTGCGCCGCCAAAGGCACCACCGCGGACGGCACCATCAGCACGGAGGCGAAGCCCATCGCCGCGGTGGCGGCGAACACGACGGTTCGCAGTGTCATCAGAACCCCGACCCGGAGACGGAGCGCTTGTCGCCCTTCGACCAGTCGTCGGGCTGCACGGACTTCTTGTATTCGGGATACATCGTCGCCGGGCCGCCGGTGGGGGCGTTGGCCGGCAGGCCGTAGCGCTGGCGGATGTCCTTCAGGAACTGGTTCTCGCCGGGCAGATAGTGCGGCACCTGCCCCTTTTCGAGCCCCTCGAACGCCGACGTGCAGGGATGCGCCGGCACCTGCGAGTTGATCGTCAGCCGGTACTCGGAGCTGCGGATCAGCGGCTCGGAGAGGTACACCGGGTCGTGCACGATGTTGATCCACGTCAGGATGTCGCCGCGGCGGATCCAGAAGCTGGTCACCTTGGCCTGGTCGCTGGCCATCGCGCCGTTGCGCCGGATGTAGTCCTCTTTCAGGTGCGTCGTGTTGATGCGCAGCATGTCGCCTTCCCACGTGGCGGTCGAGAACCCGCCCCACGTGTGGTTGGCCTCTTCGGGCGGCGTGTCGCGCCCGTCGAGATAGACCGGCATGTTCGTGGACTGGTGCCACTCGGGTTGATACGCCACCACCTCGCGCGAGAACGGATCGACTTCCTTGGTGATCCGCAGCTGCGTCGGGCCGCGCCAGATGTAGGACCAGCCGTGGGGCCGGCACTGGTATTCGGGGAGGCTGAGAATCGAGGCGTCCCACCCCTCGGCCCTCGCGAGGCCGTCCGGGTTGAGCGGCAGGCCGACGAAGTCGCCCACCCAGGGGTTCTCGGTGTTGTCCATCGAGCGGACCGGGGTCCACTCTCCGGAGAAATCGACCTGCGCGCTTGCCGTCGCCGCACACGCCGTAACCGCCAGCCACGCAATCGCCAGGCAGCGCTGCGCGTTGCGAAAATTCATGCTCATGGCGCAGCCAGTACACCGCTGCGCGCGACGACTGTCAAGCAGCCTAGGTAGGTCAGTCGTAGGGGCCGCCTTTAGGCGGCCCGTTCAGTGTGCTTTGGAAAACTCGGCCTTCGTGCGCGAGAGCGTGATCGACGGCTCGGGCGCCGCCACGGGACCCGCGGGCTTCGGACGCGACGACCCCGGCTTCGGGCGGTTCGCTTCCGGCACGACCACCGGTTCGAGCTGGCTCAGAATCACGTCGCGCTGGTCTTCGTACCAAGGCGGCAGGTTCAAGTGCGTGCCGAGCTCGTCGACCGGCTCGTCCACGTAGAACCCGCCCGGGACGTTGGCCGTGCACTCCACCAGCACGCCGCCAGGTGAGCGGACGTACATCGAGTGGAAGTAGAAGCGGTCTTTCACCTCGGAGGTGTCGGTGTAGCCCAGCTCCTCGTAGAGCGCCTTCTGCTTCACCAGCGCTTCGTCGGTATCGACGTGAAAGGCGATGTGATGGGCCGTGCCGGCGCCGAACGTCCAGCTCCCCTGCGGCCGGTTCGGCTCGTGCAGGAGCTCAATCGTGCGATCCGGACCGCCGTTGGGAATTTCGAACCGGTGATAGGCGCCTTCCACGCCCACCTTGCGGAATCCGAGCGCGTGGACGAGGAAGGTCTCCTGCTCCTCGATGTCGCGCATCGACATCGTGGCCCCGAAAAAGCCGCGGATCGCGACGTCCGCCGAAATCTCCGGCGTCGTCCAGGGGCGGCGCGTGTCGCCCGGGTTCTCCACCACCTCGAGCTCGAGGCCGGCCGGATGCGTCACGCGAATGGTCCGGGCGCCGAACCGCTCCTGAATGCCGGAGTGACAGACGCGATAGCGGTCGAAGTGCGCCGCCCAGAAGGGGGTCGACCCCACCGGGACGGAAAAGCTGGTCACGCCGATCTGACCGGTGCCGCGCCGTCCGGGACGGCGGCTGTACGGGAAGCAGGTCAGGATCGAACCGGGATCGGCGTCGGCGTTGCCGTAATAGAAGTGGTAAACGGGAATGCTGCCGTCCATGAGGACGGTCTGCTTCACGAGGCGTTGGCCGAGGACCTGCGTGAAGAAGTCCACGTCCTCCTGTGCCCCGCCGGGACAGAGCGTGATGTGATGGATGCCGTTCAGCCGCGTGTCCATTCCATCTGGTCGCCGGACGAACAGGGCCGGCGCCCCTTAATCATAAGCCCCGACGGCCACGAGGGTCGAGGTTCGCCGAAGATTTGCGCAATACCGGCCCGGGATCCACGTGGATCCCGGGCCGACAAGGGTGCTACCAGCTGTACTCGGCCGCGAGGCGGAAGACCCGCGGGTTCATGTACGCGTTCGCGTTCCCATACCCGGTCACGTTCGGCACGAACACCGTGTTGTAGAAGAGGATCGTGTTCTCGTTCATCACGTTGTAGATGTCCAGGCCTCCCGTGAACCGCTGCCCACCGAAGCGCAGGATCTTCTTGAAGCTCAGATCGAGCTGCCGGTTGCGGCCAGGATAGTACGTGCCGGGCTGGATCACGTTGATGCCGAACGGCCCACCGGTCAGGTTGCGCCCGATCTGCTGGGCGATCGCCTGCCCGGTCGCGTCCGTGGCGGTGAACGTGTAGGTCGCCGGCAGCGAACCACCGAGCTGGTCGGTGCTGGCGTTGTTCGGCGTGCCGTTCAGGATCACACGGTCGCGATACACCGTGCTGACCAGGACGTCAGCCTTCGGGATGATGTACGACGCCTGGCCGTTGAACGAGGTCTGGAACGGCGACGAGACGTGGCAATACGGGTTGGTGGCGAAGGTCCCGTTTTCCGGCACGGCATTGCGGATGTCGCACCAGTCGTTGGTGACCTTGCCCGTGCTCGTGCCGCCGGAGACGGTGATGCCCTTCACGTTGCGCACCATGAACGTGATGTCGACGCCGTCGAAGACGCGGCTGTCGTCGCCGATGTCCTTCGTCGACCTGAGCACCAGGTTCTGGATCCGCGCAAAGGCATCAGGGGTCTTGTTGTACAGCTGCGTCACCTGCGTGTTGCCGCTCGGGATCCGGCCCAGCGAGTCGGTCGGCACGTTCAACGTGAACGCGGTCATGTCGTTCGGACCGATGTTGAGGTCGTCGGTCACCACGCCGCCGGTCGTGTACATCGAGAACACGCGGCGGTAGTAGCCGATTTCAACCGACGCCTTGGGGAAGATCTCCTGCTGGACCGACACGCCGAGATCCCAGTCCGCCGGCCGGATGCCCCAGCCATGGGTCAGCTGCGGGTCGATCGTGGCGCCCACGAACTGGTTCGAGCCGAAGAGCAGGTTGCTGATCTGGCCGCAGTTGTCGATGCTGCCGGTGGTCGCCGGGGTCTGCGCCAGCGGATTCGACAGATCGCAGTCGGGCACGAAGTCATTGTCGTTGTCCGCCCACGTGCGGGTCACCGAGGGGTTGGCGAAACCGGCAGCAGCGCCGCCGGGAATACGCAGCGACGGGTTCGCCTGCGAGAGCAGGTTGCCGACGCTCGCCCCCTGCAGGTACTTGCCGAGGTTCACTTTCACCGCGGTCTTGCCGTTGCCGAAGACGTCGTAGGCGGCGCCCATGCGCGGCGTGAGGTCGTTGTAGCCCGTCACGCCCTCGCCTCGATCGAAGTGCACGCCAGGGAAGAAGCGGCTCTTCGGCTGATCGACTTCCGGGAACCAGCTCGTCGGACGGTCGTAGCGCACGCCGCCCTGCAGGGTGAGACGACCGAGCGTCCACTGATCCTGGGCGAAGAACGACATCATCTGGGCGCGCGCGTTGTTGAAGTACGGGTTCGCGTACTCCGTGATCGAGCTCGGACGGCTCGGGATGAACGTGCCGTCCGCCGCCCGGGTGCCGCCGGTGAGCGTGTACGCCAGGCTCTGGTCGTTGGTGTATTCCGCGCGGTCGTCCTTCCACCAGTTGCCCTGGTAGCCGAACTTCATGCTGTGCGAACCGGTGATGTACGAGCTGCTGAGGAACCAGTTGGCGCCGTCGGTCTTGTTCACCAGCCAGTTCTGCGACCGGTAGGTCATCGCGCCCACGGCGCCGTTCGCATTGATGATCGTCGCGTTGTCGGTGATGCGAACCAGGTTGCGGCCGGGATTCGGATCGAGCTCGCGGACGCCCCACTGGTAGTAGGTGTTGCCGAGGCCGGCTTCGAGGAGCAGCTTGTTGGTCAACGGATTCGTCCACCGCGCGGTCTGCACGCGCTGCGGGCTGAACTCGCCGTGGCCGTCGGCATCCGGCGCCGTCGTGGCTCCGGGCGAGCCGCTGAAATTCGCCGTGCCGCTGCAGGTGCGGCACACCGGCTGCTCGTCCCACGAGAACGTGAACTTGTTCTTCGGCGACGCCTGCCACGTGATGCGCGGGGTGTAGTTCTCCCACATGCGATCGTAGTACGCCGGCTTGTTGAAGTCCGGGTTGTAGTAGAACTTCGTGGCGTCTCCCACGTTCTGGTTGTAGTAGACGTTCAGGATGTTGCGGCGCGAGCCCTGCTCACGGATGCTCATGTAGTACCAGAGCTTGTCCTTGATGATCGGGCCGCCGACGCCGATGTTGAAGTCGTAGACGTGGTAGGTCGGGTTCGGAGTGCCGGCGCCCTTGGCCTTCAGCTCGTCGGTGTAGTTGTTCGACTGCATCCCCTTCGAGAAACCCGAGACGGCCACCAGGCCGGAGAGGCGGTTGCCGCCCTGCTTCGGCACGATGTTCATCTGCACGCCGCCGGTCTCGGCCTCACCGAGGCCGCCCGACGTCGTCACCGACACTTCCTGGGCGTTGCTGATGTCCGCCGTGTAGTTCGGCGGCTGGTTGCCGCCAGGCGGGTTGCTGATGTTCATCCCTTCGACCGTGAGGCGCGACTCGACGCCGCGGCCGCCGTGCACCGGGAAGATGGCGAACACGGGACCGGTGTTGACGTCGGTGATGTTCGACGTCAGGCCCGGGACGGTGTTCAGCAGATAGCTGTAGCTGCGCACCGCCGGAAGGTTGCGCATGGTCTCGTTGTCGAGCGTGATCTCGCGTTTGGTGCTGGACACGTCGACCACCGGCGTCGAGCCGCTCACGGTGATCGTTTCCTGGACGCCGCCGACGCCCAACTGACCGTTGACGCTCACGACGCCGCTGCCGCTCAGCGTGACGCCGTCGCGCTTCTGGGTCGTGAAACCGGTCAGCGTAAAGGTCACGGAGTAGGTACCGGGCTGCAGGCTCTCGATGCGGTAGCGACCGCTGCCGTCGGTCACCGCGGTGCGGACTTTCTCGATCAGCGCCGGACTGGACGCTTCTACGGTCACCCCCGGGAGCACGGCACCCGAGTTGTCGGTGACGACGCCGTTGAGCGCGACCTGGGCAAACGCGACCGAATGGCCGGCGGCCAGGCACGCGACCACAAGCCCTATCCTGACGAATACACGCATTCTCTCAACCTCATGGCTCTCGACTCGGAGAGCACGGGACACCCCTGGCGTCGCACCACCGCGAGCCCGGGCGTCTATGTCCAAGCGGTGACAAGTGCAAGCGGTGAACCAGCCCTGACGCCCCGTAAGTCCCCTGTTTGGGCTAGCTCCACGGGCGTAACTCCAACGGTATACCGGCGCGTTGGATTGCGAACCAGAGTTTTGAATTGTTTTTCGCTCTGGGAAAAAGAGCGGTGGCCGGCGCAGAAAAGAAAGAGGCCCGGAATCCCCAGGGAACTCCGGGCCTCTGAGTCGCAGGGCGGGTCAGTCCCACCGCTCCGGCGCTACCAGCTGTACTCGGCAGCCAGGCGGAACACGCGCGGGTTCATATAGCCAGACGTCCCGGGCCAGACCGGGTTCGGGTTGGCTGGCGTCGGCAGTACAAACGTTGGGTTGAAGGCCAGCGTAACGTTGTTGTTCATCAGGTTGTAGATGTCGACCCCGAGCGTCAGCCGCTGCGATTCGAAGCGGATGGACTTCTTGGCCGAGATGTCGACCTGACGGATGCGAGGGCCGTACACCTGGCCCGGCCCAATGAGGTTCACCGTGGTGCCGGCAGTCACCGTCGGTGTACGACCGATTTGGCTGGCAATCGACGCGATATCGGCCGCGGTGAGCGCATAGTTCGCGGATAGCGACGCGATCTGGTCGGTGCCGATGTTCGGCTTGTCCTGCCAGACCGAGCTCACGCTCACGTCGATCTTCGGAATCGTGTAGCTGGCGAGGCCGCGGAACGACGTCAGCCACGGCGAGGTGTTATTGCAATACGGGTTCAGGACGTAGTTCTCCGGAATCGCCGTCCGGAGCGCGCAGATGTCGTCTTCGACCCTGCCCGTGCTGATGCCTCCCGTGAACGTCACACCCTTCGCATTGCGCACGTTGAAGGTGACGTCGACGCCGTCGAACTTGCGCGTGTCGTCGCCGACTTTCTTCGTCGACTCGACCAGGTTGCTCACCAGCCCCTGCTTCGCCGGGTTGAGGTCATAGAGGGGACCGATCCGGTAGCCGCCGCCGCCGGGCAGACGCGGATCGGACGGCGCGGTCAAGAAGAAGCTCGCGAAGTCACTCGGCGAGACCGAAAGGTTGTCGGTGATGCTGCCACTCGTGGCGTACTGCGTGAACGTGCGCCGGAAATAGCCGACTTCGACCGACGCCCTCGGGAACAACTCCTGCTGGACCGACGCGCCGAACGACCAGTCCGACGGACGCACGTTCCAGCCGCTGAGCAGACCAGGATCGACCTGGTTGGTGGCCGCGGTCGAACCGAACGCAAGGTTATCGATCGCGAGGCACAGATCGGGCGTGGTGAACTGCGCGTTCGGATCCTTTAAGTCGCAATCCGGTGTGAGGTTGTTGTTCAGGTCGATCCAGGTCCGGCTGACGCACGGGTTGGTGAACCCCAGCGCGCCGAACGAGCAGAACCCGGTGGTCGCCAGCGAGAATCCCCCCATCGGGATGCGCAGTGCCGGGTTGGCCTGGTAGGCCAGGTTGCTCACACTGGCGCCCTGCAGGTACTTTCCAGCGTTGACCTTGAGCGCGGTCTTGCCATTTCCGAAGACGTCGTACGCCACGCCCAGGCGCGGCGTGATGTCGTTGTAGGCCTTCACGCCATCGGTCTTCTGGAAGGTGGCACCGGGGAAGAACCGGCCTGCAGGCTCGACCTGTTCTGGGAACCAGCTCCACGGACGATCGAAGCGCAGGGCGCCCTGCAGCGTCAGGCGATTGAACGTCCACTGATCCTGCGCATAGAACGCCGTCTGCATCGCTCGCGCGTTGACGATGAACGGGTTGATGTACTCGTTCAACTGAAACGGCGAGAACACGGCGGCACCGCTCGCGTCCCGGATCACGTTGAAGTTCGCGTCGGTGGCCGAAACTCCCACGTAGCCGAGACTCGTCGAGTTGACGTGCTGTTCGCGATCGTCGCGCCAGTAGTTCCCCTGGTAGCCGAACTTCATGCTGTGCGAACCGGTGATGTACGCCGCCGCCGCATTCCACGTCGTGCCGCTGGTCTTGTTCTCCAGCCAGTTCTGCGAGCGATATTTCATCGACGATGTCACGCCGCCCGCGATCGGCTGCGTCAGGTTCAGAATCTGAACCAGGTCGTTCGGGTTCGATGATTCCTCGCGGCCGCCCCACTGGTAGTAGGTCGTGCCAAAACCCGCCTCGAGCAGCAGCTTGCTGGTCCTCGGCGACGTCCAGCGCGCCTGCTGCACACGCTGCGGGCTGAACTCGCCGTGCCCTTCGGCTTCGGGCGACGTCTGCCATACGAAGTTCGGCGACCCGGTCAACGACGTCGAGCCGGTGCACTTGCGGCACACCGGTTGTTCATCCCAGGAGCCGGTGAACTTGTTGCGCGGCGTCGCCTGCCAGGTGATGCGCGGCGTGTAGTTCTCCCACGTGCGATCGGAGAACGCCGGTTTGGCGAGGTCCGGCAGGTAGTTGAACGTGTTCGCGTTACCCGCGTTCTTGTTGTAGTAGACGTTCAGGATGTCCTGACGCTGGCCCTGTTCGCGAACGCTCATGTAGTACCACAGCCGGTCCTTGATGATCGGGCCGCCGATGGCCGCGTTGAAATCGTAGACGCGATACACCGGCGTCGGCAGCGTTGCGCCGCGCTGCTGCAGGTCGGTCGTGAAGTTGTCCGACTGCATGCCTTTGCTGAACCCCGAGGCCGACACGAGTCCCGACAGCCTGTTACCGCCCTGCTTGGGCACGATGTTCATGGTCAGGCCCGCGGTCTCGATCTCGCCGAGGCCGCCCGACGTGGTCATCGTCACTTCCTGCGCATTGGCGATGTCGGCGGTGAAGTTCGGCGGCTGATTGCCTCCTGGCGGGTTGCTGATGTTCAAGCCGTCGACAGTCAGACGCGACTCGACGCCGCGGCCGCCGTGGATTGGGAAGATCGCGAACACCGGACCGGTGTTGACGTTGTTATTGTTCGTCTGCAGGCCGGGGACGGTGTTGAGGAGGTAGCTGTAGCTGCGGACGCTCGGCAGGCTGCGCATTGTCTCGTTGTCGAGCGTGACCTCGCGGCGCGTGCTCTGCGTGTCAACGACAGGCGTCTCGCCCTTCACCGTGATGGTCTCCTGCACGCCGCCGACGCGCATGTCGGCGTCGACGGCAATGACCGCCGAGCCGCCCACCTGGAGCATCTCGCGCTTCACGGTGGCGAATCCGGACAGCGAGAAGGTGACGGTGTACTCACCGGGGCGCAGGTCTTCGATGCGGTAGCGGCCAGTGCCGTCCGTCACCGCGTTACGCACTTTCTCGATGAGAGCCGGGCTCGCCGCTTCGACGGTGACCCCGGGGAGCACGGCACCCGACGCGTCCTTGACGACGCCGGCAATCGTCGCTTGCGCGAAGGCGGCCGACTGGCCGAGCGCAATACAGGCGACTACAAGACCTATCCGAACAAACACACGCATGACTGATGACCTCGCTTGACCCATACCCACTGACATACTGGGCCGGCATACCCGGCCCCTAAAACACGAAAACGGAACGCGGCCGCGAAGCCACGTTCCGTCTCGTTTGACCCGAAAAAGTTCTTTCGCTCTTCCTTAAGCCTTAAGCCCTAAGCCTTAAGCCCTAGAAGTCCCAGCGCGCCGCGAACTTCACGAAGCGCGGCTGGATGACCGTCGTCGGCAGCCGCCACACCGGCCCGACGCTGCCGAGTTCGCCGACAACAGCGTCCGAGTTGAACGCGTTGTAGAGGTCGACGTTGAAATCGACGCGCCCTTTCCCCACGTTCACGATCTTCGTGAACCGCAGGTCGATCTGGTTCAGGCGATCGCCGTATGCGGAGGCCGGCTCGATGACGTTGATGTTGGCCTGCGCGTTGGTGAACGGACGGCCAAGCGTCGTGCGCGTCTGCCAGAAGCCGGTCGCGTTGGTCGCGGTGTTGTTGTAGATGTTCGTCGCGACGATCTGTGGCCCCGGCAGGCTCTGCAGGGTGCCGCTGACGCGGACGCCGTACCACGGCAGGGTGTAGGACACGAGCCCCTTGTACTGCGTGAGGAACGGCGTCACCTGGTGGCAGTACGACGCCGGCGTCACCTGGCCCGCGGTCGCACCGGTCACCTGCGGCTGGATGCCCGCGGCGCCGCTGACGGTGAGCGCTTCGGGGACGTCGTCGATGATGTCGCAGTTGTCGGTCAAGGTCTTGCCGGAGCTCAGGCCCGCCTGCAGGAACAGGCCGTTCTTGAGCCGCGCATCCACCGAGAAGTCCACGCCATTCCAGTGCTGCTGCTGCTTGCCGAAGTTGTCCGACCCCTTGATGACGTTCTTGGCCGCCACGATGCGGTTCGGATCGTAGAGGCCGGTCACCACGGAATCGGTGCCGGGCAGGCTCATGTCTTCGGTCCCCTTCGCGCCGAAGGCGGTCAAGTTGGGCACCAACACGCTGTACGGCGTGAAGTCGGTCTTGGCGAGGTTCTCGTTGTCGACCACGAAGAAGTTGCCGAAGACGCGGCTGAAGTAGCCGAAGCTCGCCGAGATGCGCGGCGCGATCTCCTGCTGGACGCCGCCCGAGAATTCCCAGTTGTAGGGGCGGGCGCCCCACCCGTTCATGATCGCCGGATCGTAGATGGTGGCGACGTTGGCGCTGCCGAAGTTCGGCGTGATCCACGGACCGCACTCGCCGTTGGCGGCGCCGATCGTCAGATCGCACTGCGGGACGAAGTCGTTGTTGATTCCCAACCCGTTCCGGTCGTCCCACGATCGGTTGGTCTGCGTCACCAGCGTGCTCGCCGGATTGTTCGCCGCCGCGTAGCGGATTGAATCCTGCTCGACGCCGCGACTGGCGCTGAACTTGAGCGCGGTCTTCCCCGAGCCGAACACGTCGTACGCGGCTGACACACGCGGCTCCAGGTCTTTCCAGTTCGGGACGTTCTTCACCGCCCCGTACGCCTGGTTGCGGTTCGGCAGCCAGCGGTGCGGCTGGGCCGTGAACGGCTCGGTGGACTCGTTGAGGAAGTCCACACGGAGACCGCCACTCAGGGTCAGCCGATCGACCGTCCAGCGGTCCTGCGCGAAGATGCCGAGGTTGTAGTTCAGGTTGTTCTGCCACCCCGAAACCGGCGACTGGAGCGTGATCAGGGCGGGCGCGCCCGCGGTCGTCGTGTACCAGATGCCGCCGGTGGAGTCGTTGTTGTCACCGCGCCAGAAGTGGCCGCGCTGCATCTCGAGACCGACTTTGGCGTTGTGAGCGCCGGTCACGTAGCTCGACGAGACATTGAAGCTCTGGCTGGGCAGCCGATCGTCGAAGTCGAAGCCGGTGGGCGCGCGGTACGCAAAGTTGCCGGCCGTCTGCTCGGTGATCGAGATGCAGCGCGGCGCCAGCGAGCCCTGGCTCGGGCAGAGGCCGACCTGATCCGGATCGAGCTTGATCGTGTCGGGGCTGCCACCCGCGGCCACACCGGCCTCGAACAGCAGCTTGTTGGTGGCCGTGTAGGTCCATTTGGTGGTCGAGAGCTGCGTGTGCCAGGTGGTGATGCGCACGGCCTCCGGCGAGGCGTTGAAGACGTTGATCAGCCAGTGCGGATCCACCTTGTACTGATAGGCATACCAGCCGGAGATCTTCTGCTTGTCCGAAATCGCCCAGGTGATGCGGGCGTTGTTGTCGTAGGTGTAGGTGCCGGCGTACGACTGCTTCGTGTCGGCGGTTCGGACCACTGTGGTCGGGTCCACGGCGTAGTACTTCGACGCCAGGTAGTACTCGTTGGTGAAGTAGCGCGAGGTGGCGTAGAACCACACCTTGTCCTGCTTGATCGGACCGCCCACGGCGCCATTCAGATCGTAGAGAGTCTTCAGCTTCGACGAGGCGGTCGTGACACCTCGGGCGTTGAGATCCGCGGTCACGTTGTTGCCCTGCAGCTTCGGCCCCGAACCGTTCGCAAGCGCCGATCCGCTGAAGCGGTTGCCGCCCGCCTTCGGAATGGCGTTCATGATGACGCCGTTCGTGCCGGTCTCACCCGACTGTCCCGAGAGCTGGATGTCCACCTGGTCGAACAGCAGCGGCGACAGGCTCATGTTCGTCAGGTTCGAGCTGATGTACATGTTGCCGATGCGCAGGCCGTCGATCATCGACACGCCGTCGTCGGAGCGGGCGCCGTGCGCCGAGACCTGGGCGCCCGTCTGGTCGCCGAGCACGCCGCCGACGTCGGTGTTGGACGCGCGAATCGCGGGCACGAGCGCGGCCATCTGAATCCAGGAGCCGCCCGAGGGCAGTTCCTTGAAGGTCTCGGAGGTGACCGAGCGCGCCTGCGCGGCGGACTGGATGTCCACGATCGGGCTCTCGCCCGTGACCGTGATCGTCTCCTCGACGCTGCCGACCTTCATCTCCGCGTCCACGGTGGACGTGAAGTTCACCGACACGTCGAGAGCATCGCGCTTGACCGTGCTGAATCCGGGCAGCGTGAACGTCACGGAATAGGTGCCCGGAGGCAGGTTGACGACCCGATACTGGCCGCTGCCGTCGGTGACGGCCGAGCGGACCTTCTCGATCAGAGCCGGACTGGCGACTTCGACGGTCACACCGGGCAACACGGCGCCCGACGCGTCCTTGACGTTGCCGGCCACGGTGCCCAGCACTTGCGCGCTGGCCGCCGATGGAAGGGTCAGTGCCAGAAGGGTCAGAGCTACCCCAAACCAGGCTCTTGCTCTCTCGTGCATCGCTAGGTCCTCCGCGTGCGTCATGGTAGTGCTCGGCCGTACAGTGGGTGGAATTTCGCCCTGCGAATCTGTTTTCTATATGCGGATGGAAACTTTACGCCCCGGTTGCAGGGCTGTCAAGAACCTCAGCCACTGATAACTGCTGAACATGAAGGGGCTAAGGAGCTAGGGGGCTGGGTTCTCCCCAGCCCCTCAGCCCCCATCCAGCGTCAGAAATCGAATTGAGCGCTGATCTTCGCGAAGCGCGCCGAGAGGATCGACGTGGGCGTCAGCCAGGCGCCGCCCGCGATGAACGCCTGGTTGTAGCTCAGGGCGGCGTTGGCGTTCAGCAGGTTGAAGATGTCCACGCCGACGTTGGCCCGGGTCTTCCCGAACCGCAGGATCTTCTGGAAGCGCAGGTCGAGCTCGTTCACCCGCTCGCCGAGCGTCGCGTACGGCTCCAGGATGTTTACGGTGGCGTTCGCGGCGTTGCCGGCCAGGTTGCGGCCGATGATCTGCGACACCACGGCGTTCGACACCGTCCAGTTGGCCGCAAACGCCCCGCCCTGTTGCGGCGTGCCGAACCCGCTCACGTTGATCCCCGGCTTGCTCGTGAACGTGGCGCTGATCTGCACGTCCACCTTCGGCACGATGTAGCTGCCGAGCCCCTTGTACTGCGGCATGAAGCTGGTCTCGACGTGGCAGAACGGGTTGAGCAGGGCGATCTCGGGCACCTTCTCGCGGATCTCGCAGTTGTCGGAGGTGGCGTAACCGCCGCTGAAGCCGCCCTGCACGGTGATGCCGTTGCGGGGCCGGGCATTGAACGACATGTCGATGCCGTTGAACTTCTGGTACTGGTCGCCGTACGTGCCCGAGTAGGTGACGTAGTTGCGGGTGACGCCGAAGAGCGCCGGCACGTTCAGGTCGTAGATCGGGCCGACGGCATAGTTGCCGCCACCGGGCAGCCGCGCATCCTGCGGCGCCGTGATGTTGAACTTGGTGTAGTCCTCCGGCGCGATCGCGAGGTTGTCGGTGACCGTGAAGCCGAAGAACTCACGATGGAAGAAGCCGATGTCGACCGACACGCGCGGCAGCACTTCCTGCTGCAGCTGTACGCCCCAGTCCCAGTCCGACGGCCGCACGCCCCACCCCTTCAGGATGTTCGGGTCGATGGTGTTGCTGTAGTTCGACGTCCCGAAGTTGAGGTTGCTGATCGTGCCGCAGAAATCGGCGCCGCCGCCGCCGTAGACCGCGGTGGTCGGCCCCTGCGACTGCGGGTTCTTCAGATCGCAGTCCGGTACCCAGTCGGCGTTGGCGTCGGTCCAGGTGCGGGTCACGTTCGCGGCAATGCGCGAGGTCGGGTTGCCGAGGCTGTAGTTCGACGCGGTGACGGTGGACTCGAGGTACTTGCCGAAGTTGGCCTTGATCGCCGTCTTGCCGTTGCCGAACACGTCGTACGCCAGCGAGATGCGCGGCGTGATGTCGTTGTACGCGTCGACGACCGGCGTGCGCTCCCAGGAGAGCGGCGCGTTCCAGAACCGGCTCGAGAGCTGCTGCGCCGGCGCCCAGCTCGCGGCGTGGTCGTAGCGCAGCGCGCCGGCCACCGTCAGCTTGCCGAGCGTCCACTGGTCCTGCACGAACAGCGCGTGGTTGCGCATCCAGAGATCGTTCTGCTGGTTGTGGATGAACTCGGTCAGCTGATTCGGGAAGCCGTTGTTGACGCGATACCGCAGGTCGTTCGTGCCGCGGTTCGCCGAGCGGATGTCGCCGAGCTGATTCGCGGTGTACCCGAGCTTCATGCTCTGACGGCCGGTGACGTACGACGCGACGGCGCGCCACGTCGTGGTGATGTTCTTGTTGCGCCCGTCGCTGAACAGGTCCGTCGTCTGCGAGCGGTACATCAAACTGGGGATCCCGCCGTTGCGGTCGCAGCCCGCGGAGCACTGCTCGATGACGCGGATCAGGTTCTCGGTGTTCGGGTCTTCCTTCGCACGGCCGCCCCACCGCGAGAAGAAGTAGCCGAAGCCGCCTTCGAGCAGCAGCTTGTTGTTGAAGGGCGACGTCCATGTGGCCTGCTGGAAGCGCATCGGGTGCAGGTCGCCGTAGCCGTTGCCTTCGGGCGACGTGGTGGCGTTGGCGTAGTTGCCGCCGTTCTCACAGCTCTTGCACACCTGCTGCTCGTCCCAGAAGATGTTCACCTTGTTGCGCGGCGTCACCTGCGCGGTGATGCGCCCGCTTGCGTTCTGCCAGGTCTTGTCGTTGAACGCCTGCCGCGACTTGTCGGGAACGTAGAGCCATTCGTTCGGCTTGCCCGCGTTCACGTTGTAGTACATGTTCGTGATGTACGCCGAGTTGCCCTGCGTCCGCACGGTTCCGAAGAACCAGAGCCGGTCCTTCATCACCGGAAAGCCCACCGACGTGTCGACGTCGTAGCTCTTGATCAGCGGGCTCGGCGTGATGCGCAGCGCCTTCAGCTCGTCGTTGATGTTGTTGCCCTGCAGGCTGCCGTTGGCCCACGACATGAATCCGCTCGCCGACAGCTTGTTGCCGCCGGCTTTCGGCACGATGTTCATCACCGGGCCGCCCGACTCCACCTCGCCGAGGCTGCCCGAGACCGTGAAGTTCACCTCGGACGAGTTGCGCGGGTCGGTCAGGTAGTTCGTGCCGCCGGCCTGCGGCACCGCGATGCTGATCCCGTCCACGAGCAGGCGCGCCTCGGTGTTGGCGCGGCCACCCGAGAGCAGCGTGCCGTGCGCGCTGAACGTGCACGAGTTGCAGGGGCCGGTGCTGACGTCCTGCTGCCCGCCGAAGAGGCTCGGCACGAGCACCAGCAGCGCGTTGTAGCTGCCGGCCGACGGGATGGCGTTGATGATCTCGTTGGTCAGCACCGCCTGGCGCTTGGCGCCCTGCACGTCCACGACCGGCGTTTCGCCAGTGACCGTGATCGTCTCTTCGACCGCGCCGACGCGCATGTCGGTGCTGATGGTGGCGGTGGTGGAGCCGGTGAGCTCGACACCCTCGCGCGCGACGCTGCTGAACCCGGTGAGCGTGAAGCGCACCGTGTAGGTGCCGGGACGCAGGTCCTCGATGCGGTACTGACCGGTGCCGTCGCTCACGGCCGTCCGGACTTTTTCGATGAGCGCCGGGCTCGACGCCTCCACGGTGACACCGGGCAGCACGCCGCCCGAGGCGTCGCGAACCACACCCGCTATTGCCGCTTGCGCATAGACGCTCGACGGCAGCAGAACCAGCGCCAAGAACCCGAACAGCAGACGGACCACTCGACTCATCGTCACGCTCCAGTTGCGAACTATTACTTCGTTGTGCGAAAGTTGGTTCGTTATACGGAAGTCACGTATACGATTGGCCGGGTTCGTCGTCAATTCCCAAGCTTGGGTAGGCGTCGCGAAGCTCGACCCGGCACAGCAGGCTATAATCCTGGACTTCGCATGGCGAAAACACCGAAGGCTGCCGAATTCGTCGCGTCGTTGGAGCGAGGTCTGCGCGTGCTGCAGACGTTCTCCCGCGAGCACCCGCAGCTGACGCTGAGCGAGGTGGCCGTCCTCACGGGACTGACGCCCGCCACCGCGCGCCGATCGCTCCATACGCTCGAAATGCTTGGCTACGTGGGGCGCACCGGCCGCCGGTTCCTCCTGCGCCCGAAGGTGCTGGCGATCGGCACCGGCTACTTGAGCGCCATCAACGCGGAAGTCGTGCTGCAGCCGTTCCTCCAGGAAGTGGTGAACGAGCTCGGGGGCAGCGCCTCGGTGACCGTGCTCGACGAGCTGGACATCGTCTATATCGCCCACGCATCACTGAACCGCGCCATTCGTCTCACCGCGGGGGCGGGCTCGCGCTATCCGGTCTACCCCACTTCGATGGGGCGCGTCCTGCTGGCGTTTCAACCCCAGGCGGCCATCGACGCCTACTTCGAGCGCGTGAACCTGCGGCGCCTCACCGAGCACACCGAAACCGACCCGGGCTCGCTGAAGAAGATTCTGAAAGACGTCCGGACCAAGGGCTACGCCGCGATCCAGGACGAGCTGGACTACGGCATCGTGTCGGTGGCGCTGCCGATCTTCGGACCGCACGGGCGCATCGTGGCGGCGGCCAACTGCTCGGACGTCACCAACCGGCTCGATCGCGACACGATGATCAAAAAGCGCCTGCCGGTGCTGCGCCAGGCCGTGCGGCGCATCGAGGGGATGCTGACGCAGCACCCCGAGCTCACGCACTCGGTGGAATCGATTGCGTCCGACTTCGTGCGCACCGAGGCGATGGCCCGGGTGGCGCCGCCGCTCGAAGCCCTGCGCGCCCGTCGCCTCGCCCCTCGGGCATCAACCCGGTAACCAAGCTTTCGTAGAGGCGCACCTTGAAAAGGTGCGCCTGCAGGCGGACCTCACAGAGGTCCGCCTCTACGTACGCGCCCGTACGTGGAACGAGGCCGGGGGGTCTGCCCGGCCTCGTGTGATGTCCTACCGACGTAGGAAGCCGGAGCCGGCTGACACCAGCTCCTCGGGGGTGCGGACGTTGCCTTGTCCGTCGTCGCACTGTATACGCCAGTTGCGCTCCGGTTTCAAGCAGGAGGTTTCGGCGAGACAGAGCGAACGAATGGAACCGACGCCGTCATCCCGCGCCCTTCCTGAACGGTCACAATCCGGTTCAGCGGCGGCGTGTCGAGCCGCTCGAGCCGGCCGCCCGGCCACCGGATCTCCACCCGCTCCACGCTTGCCGCGGTGCCCAGGCCGACGTGGACGCGGAGGTCGTTCTGACCCAGGTAGCTGCTTCCCGACTTCACCTCGCGCACCTGCGTTCGCCCGCCGGCCGTCACGCTGACGCGGGCGCCAAGCGCATCGCGGTTGCCCGCCCCGCCAACCAGACGCAGCTCGATCGCGTTGCCGCCCCGGGTGCCGTTGCGCAGCAGCTCCGGCGCCCGGCCGTTGTTGGTCACCAGCAGGTCCACGTCCCCGTCGTTGTCCACGTCGCCGGCGATGAGCGTGCGGCCGACGTTGCTGCGCGCGAAGCCGGATCCCGCGGCGGCCCCGATCTCCTGCAGCCGCCGCCCGTTCAGGTTGCGGAACAGCAGCTTGCGTTGCGCGTGCGTGGACCCGGCACGGAAGAGCGCGGTGTTGTCGATGACATGGCCGTTGACGATGGCCAGATCGAGCGTGCCGCTGTTGTCGAAGTCGAAGAAGGCGACGCCGAAGCCGACAAACGGCAGCGTGGCCGGGCCGAGTCCGCTCTCCACGGTGGTGTCGGTGAACACGCCGCCGCCGTCGTTGCGGAACAGGCTGTGCGTCTCGAACTCGTGGTTGGTCACCACGAGGTCCAGCCGCCCGTCGCCGTTGTAGTCGGCGAACTCGGTGCCCATGCCGGCGCGCGGCTTGCCGTCACGCGCCACCGACACGCCGGCCGGCAGCCCGACCTCGGCGAACCTGCCGCCGCCTTCGTTGTGGAAGAGGAAGTTCGGCACCCCGTCGTTGGCCACGAACACGTCGGGCAGCCCGTCGTCGTCGTAGTCGCCGACGGCCACGCCCAGACCGTTGCCCACGTACGGCGCGATGCCGGCGGCGGCGCTGACGTCGGTGAAGACGCCCTTGCCGTTGTTGCGGTACAGCACGCTCGGCAGCCCCTTGTAGTTGAGCGGATGACAGTAGACGCGGATGCGGCGCTGCGGATCGCCGCAGAACCGGTTGTTGGTGCGCGCCGCATCGAGGTAGTTGGCGATGAACAGATCCAGGTCGCCGTCGCGATCCATGTCGAGGAACGCGCAGCTCGTGCTCCAGCGCGACGGCCCGACGCCGGCGTCGCGGGTCACGTCCGAGAACACCAGGCCGCCGTCGTTGTGATACAGCGCATTGGCGCCGTAACCGGTCACGTACAGATCGACGCGGCCGTCGTTGTCCACGTCGCCGGCACAGGCGCCCATACCGTACTCGACGGGGCGGATGCGCGACGCCGCGGTGACGTCGGCAAACGTCCCGTTGCGCTGATTGCGAAACAGGCGGTGCTGCGCCCTGGCGGCCAGCGCCGCATCCGCCATCGACCCGCCGTCCACCAGGAACAGATCGATCCAGCCGTCACCGTCGGCGTCGAAGAACACCGCGCCCGACCCCATGGTCTCCGCCAGGTACTTGTCCGGGCTGGCGCCGTTGGTGTGGCGGAAGGTGATACCCGCCGACGCGGCCACGTCCTCGAAGGCGGCCGGCGTGCCGGGTGCCTGGGCGCCGAGCGTCACGGCGCACACGGCCAGCGTGGCCACGACGACCCGCGTCACTTCGGGTCCTTCGACACGGCCGACTCCAGCGCGCGCGCGTTGTCCTCGAAGCGCCGGCGCTGTGCCTCCATCTCGGCCTTCTGAATGCGCTCGAAGGCGGCGAGCTGCTCGCGCGCCTCGTCTGCCCGCCCCGCCCGCAGCAGCGCCCGCCCAAGGGCGTAGCGCGCGGCGCCGTGGTTGGCGTCGAGCCGCACCGCGGACCGGAGCAGCGTGATCGCGCCAGGGTCGTCGCCCTGATCGGCGCGCAGCTGCCCCGCGGCTGCAAACGCGTTCGCATTGGCGGGATCGACGAGCGCGGCGGCCAGATCTTCGACGAGCGCATCCTCGAGGCGGTCCTGCGCCTGATACACCGTGGCCAGATCGAGATGGGCCGGCGCCGAGTTCGGCGCCAGGGCGACGCGGCGCTCGTACGCCGTGGCGGCACCGTCGAGATTCAGCGCCGAGTGTTGAAGCCGGCCGATCGCCGCATACACGACCGATGCGCCCGCCACCGGCGCCAGGCGCGCGGCCGCCTCATACGCCTTCAGCGCGCCCGGCAGGTCGGCACCGTCTTCGTTCAGCCTCCCCAGACGCCAGAACGCCTGGCCCGACGCGGGATACCGACGGACGGTATCGATCAACACGGCGTGCGCCGCCTCGTGCTGGCCGGACGCCACGAGCGCATCGGCCTTCGCAATGCGGGCGCGCTCGTCGCTTGAATCGACGGCCACCGCCGCTCGCAGGCTCACGAGCGCCTCCGGATACCTGGCCTCGGCCAGAAGACGAAACCCGGCCACGTAGGCGGCAGGCACGAAGAGCGGCGCGTCCACCGAGGCGTCGTCGAGGAGATCGAGTGGGAGCCCCGCCAGATCGGTGGCGGCGCCAGGCCCGCTGCTCGCGGCCTTCAGCAGCACGTCGAGCGACGCCGCCCGATCCGGCGCTGCCTTGGCCCCCCTCGTGGTGCGCAGATACTGGTAGGCGATCGTCGCCGACCCCGGGTCCAGGCGCCGCGCGGCGGCAAACGCGGCGGCCGCCGCCTCGTTCTGATGCAGCTTGGCGCGCCCGAGGCCCCGCAACAGGTGGGCGGGCGCGAACGACGGATCGAGCGCGGCGGCGCGATCGAGAAGGACCAGCGCCTCGGTCAGCCGTCCACGGTCCAGATACGCGGCCCCGAGCGTGGCGCGCATCCGCGCGGCTTCAGCCGGCGCCGCGCCGGCAATCGCGCCCTTGAATCCGGCCTCGACGCGCGAGACGGCCGCGTCCCATTGCGCAAGCCCTGCGGCCATGGCGTCGAGCGACGAGCGCACCGCGGGACCGTCCGGCCCGGCGGCGCCACCGAGCGCCTGCGTCAGGTCGATCACCGCGCGGACGAAGTCGTCCTTGGCCTGCGCCGCTGCCGGCGCAGGCAGGCACAGCAGCCACACGATGGCCACAGCGACAGGCCGGATCATCATTGCGATTCTAGTGGCGGAGGGGGCAGAGAGGGCGGAGAGGGCAAAAGCTCTCCCTTCTCTGCCATCACTGCCTCCTCCGCCATCTCTGCCCGGCAGCCGCGTACGCGACAAGGGCCGCATAAGCGGCCCTTGATCTAAATAGCGAACCGGCGTT
>Ga0207648_10001833_pt1 | contig 23250 bp, 18 predicted proteins | sample KBSMisM32_FD_184310 | JGI IMG/M metagenome (GOLD analysis project Ga0207648, IMG submission 184310) | Miscanthus rhizosphere microbial communities from Kellogg Biological Station, Michigan, USA - KBS Miscanthus M3-2 (SPAdes) (version 2) | ecosystem: Host-associated > Plants > Roots >...
CCTGAGGAAACACGAACATGACCGACCAACTGGGTCGCCTGGAGGACCTGCCAGCCGAATACCTGCAGGAACTGAGAGCGCAGAACATGCTGCCGCTGTGGCCGTCGCTGCGTGCGGTGCTGCCGTACGGCAGGCCGAGCCGGTCGACCCAGCCGGCGCATTGGCGTTACCGGGACATCCGTCCGCAACTGCTTCGTGCCGGCGAGTTGACCCCGATCGAAAAGGCCGAACGTCGTGTGCTGGTCCTGTGCAACCCCGGACTCGGGCTCGAGACCATGAGGGCCACAGCCACCATCTACGTCGGGCTTCAGCTGATTCTGCCTGGCGAGACCGCGCCCAATCACCGTCACACGCCATCGGCGGTGCGCTTCGTCGTCGAGGGTGAAGGGGGATTCACCGTGGTCAACGGCGAGAAGCTGCCGATGGGCAAGGGAGACCTAATACTCACCCCGCCCGGGCTCTGGCACGAGCACGGCCACGAAGGCCACGAGCCGGTTATCTGGCTCGATGCCCTCGACCTGCCGCTCGTCTACGGCATCGAAGCGTCGTATGCGATCGAGGGGCGCCCGCAGGCGGTCGACAGGCCGTCGGGCTGGGGCGCCGCGCGCTATCGCAATGGCGGCGTGATGCCATACCGCTCCCTCGACTCGTCGCGCGAGCCCTACCCGATGCTGCGCTTCGCTTGGACGGAGGTGCAGCGCGCGCTGGGCGAACTGGCGCGGGTGACGCCCCGAGACGAAGCCGTGCAGTTGGCATACATAAATCCCGAAACCGGGCGCGAATGCTTGGCGACGCTGGGCTTCTCGGCGCTCCAACTGCGGCCCGGTGAGGAGCTTCAGGTCCCCAGACGGTCGGCCTCAGCGATTCTGCACGTCGTCGAAGGCGCGGGAACGGCACTTGTCGACGAAGCAACGCACAAGTTCGAGACCGCCGACACCCTCGCCGTGCCGACGCACGCCGATCTGCGTCTCGGCAATGGTTCGAGCACGGCGTCGGCGTATCTGTTCGTCGTCGACGACGCGCCGCTGCAGCGCAAGCTGGGAATCTACGAAAGCCATTCTTGCATCGCACGATGAAATAGCGGGGGGCGGGCGCCATGAAAGGCTTCGTCGGCTGGCCGGAGGACGTCGCAGCACACTACCGCGCGAGCGGCCTGTGGGAAGGCGTGACCATCGGCGACATGTTCGCGCGCGTCGCGCGTGCATCCCCGGACAAGCTCGCGCTCGTGCAAGGGGACGAGCGATTCACCTACGCGGCGCTTCTTGCACTGTGCCAGGATCGCGCTTCCCGCTTCGCCGTACTCGGCCTGCGACGCGGCAATCTCGCGTTGATGCAGTTGCCGAACTCCGTCGAGTTTGTCGTTAGTTACCTGGCGCTTACCATGATCGGTGTCATCCCGGTGACGGCGCTGCGTGCACACCGCCATGCCGAGGTCCGCCACTTTCTCCATGCTTCCGGCGCGACCGCCTACCTGATCCCCGACGTCGTCGGCGGCTTCGACTTCCGTGTCATGGCCAGTCAGATGCAGGCGGAGTTCGCCTCGCTGAAACACGTATTGGTAGCCGGCGAACCTGCCGCAGGCCAGGTGGCGATAGGCAGCCTGCCGAATGGGCCACCTTCGGTCGCGCGACCAAAGCCCACCGACGTAGCGACGATGCTCCTTTCGGGTGGAACCACTTCGTTGTCGAAGCTGATTCCGCGCACTCACGATGATTACGTGCTTAACGCGCGGCTATGCGGCGCCGCCTCGGGCTTCAGCAATCGCACGGTGTACATGGCCATTCTTCCCCTGGGGCACAACTACAACCTGGCGTCGCCGGGCATACTGGGGGCGTTCTATTACGGCGGCACGGTGGTGCTCGCCTCCGGAGCGAAACTCGAGGAAGTCTTCTCGTTGGTGCAACGGGAGCGGGTGACGGTGATCGCCGCCGTCGTGCCGCTGATCACGACGTGGCTCAACTCCGATGCGCTGTCGGCCTACGATCTCTCGTCGCTCGCGGTAGTGCAGAATGGCGGCGCGCGCCTTGCCCCCGAGTTGCGACGCCGGCTTCGCCAACAGCTCGGATGCACCCCGCAGGAGGTCTACGGCACAGCCGAGGGCCTGATCAACATGACGCGGCTCGATGACCCGGACGAACTGCTGCTCGAAAGCTCAGGCGCCCCGGTGTGCAACGAGGACGAGATCATGATCATCGACGATGCCGGAAGGGAGGTCGAGGACGGCGAACCGGGTGAGCTCGTGACCCGCGGCCCTTATACGATCCGCGGCTACTACAACGCGCCGGAGAAGAACGCCGAGGCCTTTCTGTCCGGTGGCTGGTATCGGATGGGCGACGTCGTCCGCAAGCGCGGCCGCTACGTCTACACCGAGGGCCGCCGCAACGATATGATCAACCGCGGCGGCGAGAAGATCAGCTGCGAGGAAGTCGAGAACCTTATCCTCACACACCCCAAGATCAAGTCTGCCGTGCTGGTGGGCATGCCCGACCCCATATTCGGCGAGAAGGCCTGCGCGTGCGTGGTGACGCTGCAAGGAGAGAGCCTGCATTTTTCCGAGTTAATCGCCTTTCTGCGAGAAAGGCAGATCGCTTCGTTCAAGCTGCCCGAGCGTCTGGAGCTGTTCAGCGAGTTGCCGATAAGCCCCGTAGGCAAGATTCTCAAGCGCCAGTTGCGCGAGACAATTGCCGAGCGGCTGGCGCAGGAGCGTGCGGCGCACACCAAGACTTAATCCAGAAGTTTTCCCGATTCGAGGAGCCGTCGCATGTGGTTGAGGAATGGCCAAACTGCCGCACTTCTTACGACGCCGTGACCCTTTGACCGTCACCGGTTTTTTGGCAAAAGCCAACGTCGCACGGCTGACTCCGCCTAGCCACACCAGGAACGGTGGGACCTCTATCCCTTCCGCGCCTGTGCCGCGAAGACAGTCCAAGCGGGGCCGTACCGAGTCGGTGTCAGGCGATCATAGGGGGCAATGGAGGCGGAGGTCGGAATCGAACCGGCGTAGACGGCTTTGCAGGCCGCTGCATGACCACTCTGCCACCCCGCCATGAGGTGGGCGCGCGCCAGGGCGGCGTGCGCCTCAAACCAAAAGGGAGAGCCAGGTCAGCGGCTCTCCCTCGAAATTCTGGAGCGGGAAAGGAGTCTCGAACTCCCGACCTCAACCTTGGCAAGGTTGCGCTCTACCAACTGAGCTATTCCCGCATCGGACAGCCTTGAATTATAGCGGAAAATCCCTTCCTGTCAAAGTGCGCGGCTTGGCCGCCCGGGCGCTAGGCGGATACCGTGGCGATTGCCTGGGCAATGGCGGCGACGTTGCCTGTATTGAGCGCCGCGACGCAGATGCGGCCGGTATCGATGAGATAGATCGAGTATTCGTTGCGCAGCCGCTCTACCTGCGGCTTGGTCAGGCCCGTATACGAGAACATGCCGCGCTGCGCGAGAATAAAGCGGAAGTTGGCGTTGGGCAGCCGCTCGTGCAGCCGCTCCACGAGTTCGGCGCGCATCAGCTTGATGCGGTTGCGCATCATCGCGAGCTCGGCTTCCCACAACGCATGCAGCTCGGGTGAACCGAGCACCGTCGCGACGATCTGCCCGCCGTGCGTGGGCGGCGTCGAATAATTGGCGCGCACCACGCGCTTGATTTGCGATAGAACGCGATGCGCCTCGTCGCGGTCGCCGGCCACGACGCTCAGCGCGCCCACGCGCTCGCCGTAGAGAGAAAACGACTTGGAGAAGGACGTGGAAACGAACAGCGGTCCGGGCGTGTCCGCGAAGCGGCGCACGACCGCCGCGTCGGCCTCGGTCCCATCGCCGAAGCCCTGGTAGGCAAGGTCCAGGAACGGCACGATTCCACGCGAACGTACGACATCGATGATCCGCGTCCACTGCTCGGCCGTGGGATCGACACCGGTCGGATTGTGGCAGCAGGCATGCAGCACGATGATCGACCCGTGCGGAATCTGCTGCAGCGAGCCCAGCATGCCGTCGAAGTCGAGGCCGCGCGTCGCCGCGTCGAAATACGCGTAGGAGTTGACCGCGAAGCCCGCGCCTTCGAACAGCGCACGATGGTTTTCCCAGCTCGGGTCGCTGATGTAGACCTGCGCGCTGGGAGCGAAACGACGCAGGAAGTCGGCGCCGATCTTGAGGCCGCCCGTGCCTCCCAACGCCTGCAGCGTGATCGTGCGTCCGGATTGGACAATCTCGCTGTCCGCGCCGAACAGGAGCTTCTGCACGGCCTTGTCGTAGACGGCGATGCCGTCGATCGGCAGGTATCCGCGCGGCGCACCCTTCGCGGTCATTTCGTTCTCGGCGCGCCTGACGCATTCGAGCAGCGGCAGCTTGCCGTTGTCGTCGTAATACATGCCCACGCCCAGGTTGACCTTGCGCGGATTGGTGTCGGCGGCGTGGGCCTCCGAAATGCCCAGGATCGGGTCGCGCGGCGCCAATTCGACGGCGGACAGGAGCAGGGGAGCGTTGGGCGCGTTCATCGTGATCGGGTCGGTGCTCGAAACCCTCATTTTACCCGAGTGTCGACGCGCCCCAAACGGCCCCGCTTCGGCGCCGCCTAGGCGAATCCGACCACCCTGAGCACGCTGACGAGCGCCGCAATCCACACGGCGACCAGCGCGAGCAGCGTAATGGCGAAGCCAGGTGTGCGCTTCTTCGCATCCTGCCAGTAGCCGACGGAATAAATGATGCGGCCGACGATCCACACGGCGCAGGCGATCGCCGCCCAGCGCGGGTTGCCGTACCAGGCGTAGATCCACATCGGTGGCAGGAAAGCGACCAATTGTTCCAGCGTATTCATTTGCACGCGAAACGACCGCTCGAACGCCGGGTCGCCAGACATTGCCGGCGCGTGAACCTTGTATTTGCCATGGGCGAGCGCCACATGAGCCAGAGTGCAGAAGTACCAGAGGACGGCGAGCAGCGTCATCAGCGCGGGGAGGGCTAGCGGCATGGTGGTTCCTTCGCAAATTGTGGCAGGCTCGACTTTCGCCGTGCGCAAGGCTAACGTGGCGCCGCCGCCGACGCAATCAATCCAAGTCTCCAGCTAGGTCCCATGGCCCGTTCCAACGCCGCAATTCCCATCGATGCCCCCAAGCTTCCTCCGGTCACCGCGCTGCGCGTCCTGGCGCGCGTCGGGCGGTTCGTCCGGCCCTACAAGAAGCAGGTGATTCTTGCCGGCATCGCGCTTGTATTCGCTGCCGCGTCGGTTCTTGCCATCGGGCAGGGTCTCAAGTTCGTCATCGATCGCGGATTTGCTGCCGGCAACGCGGTCGAACTGGACCGCATGCTGGTGTTGATGCTGCTGGTCATCGTGGTCCTCGCGCTGGCCACGTATACGCGGTTCTACTACGTGTCCTGGCTCGGCGAACGGGTCACGGCAGACCTGCGGCGTGCGGTATTCGACCATCTGTTGTCGCTTCCGCCCGGCTACTTCGAAGTCATGCGCACGGGCGAAGTCATCTCGCGTCTCACCAACGACACGACGATGCTGGAAACGGTGATCGGCTCCAGCGCATCGATGGCTGTTCGCAATTTCCTGTTGATGATCGGCGGTGTGGTGATGCTCGCACTGACGAGCGCCAAGCTGACCGCGATGGTGTTGGTTGGCGTGCCGTTGACCGTCGTGCCCATCATCCTGTTTGGCCGCCGCGTGCGCAAGCTCGCGCGCGCCAGCCAGGATCGTGTCGGCGACGTCAGCGCCTACGTCGACGAGGCGCTGCACGAAATACGCACGGTGCAGGCTTACGGGCACGAGGGCGAGGATCGGCGCCAGTTCGGTGCGCGCGTCGAAAGCGCCTTCAACACCGCGCGGCAGCGCATCCGCCAGCGCGCGTTCCTGGTGGCGACGGTGATCCTTCTGGTGTTCGGCGCCGTCGGCGTCATTCTGTGGATCGGCGGCCACGACGTGGTCTCGGGCAGGATCAGCCCCGGACAGTTGTCGGCGTTCGTTTTCTATGCGGTCATCGTGGCCAGCTCCGTGGGGGCGATCAGCGAGGTCGTGGGCGACCTGCAGCGCGCGGCCGGCGCGACGGAGCGCCTGTTCGAACTGCTCGAAGTCGACGCAGGCATCCAGGCGCCAGCGCATCCTGTGTCATTGCCGGTTCCGGCGCGTGGCACCGTGGCGTTCCGCGACGTGACGTTCCACTATCCGTCGCGGCCGGACGCGGCCGCGCTCGAGGATTTCTCGCTCGATGTTTCCGCCGGAGAAATCGTGGCACTGGTTGGACCCTCCGGCGCTGGCAAGACCACCGTGTTCCAACTGCTGTTGCGTTTCTACGACCCGCAGCAGGGAACGGTGACGATCGACGGCGTAGACCTGAAGGCGGCCGACCCCGAGGCGGTACGCGCACACCTCGCGGTCGTGCCACAGGACCCGGTGATTTTCGCCACCAGCGTGCTCGAGAACGTCCGCTATGGCCGTCCGGACGCCACGGAAGCGGAGGTAAGGGCGGCGTGCGACGCGGCGTACGCCACCGAATTCATCGAGCGCATCCCGCAAGGGTTCGCAAGTTACCTGGGCGAACGCGGCGTTCGCCTCTCCGGCGGCCAACGCCAGCGCATCGCCATCGCTCGCGCCATCCTGGCCGACCGGCCGGTGCTACTTCTTGACGAGGCCACCAGCGCCCTGGACGCGGAAAGTGAGCGAGTGGTGCAGCTGGCGCTCGAGCGGTTGATGGCCGGGCGCACGGTGCTGATCATCGCGCACCGGCTGGCGACAGTGCGCCACGCCGATCGCATTGCCGTCATGGAGCGCGGACGGATCATCGCCACCGGCACCCACGACGAACTCGCGCAGTCCAATCCGCTCTACGCCCGACTGGCGGCGCTGCAGTTCGGCGCCGTTATGGCGAGGTCGCCGCAGGAGGAGGTCGCGCCGGACTGGCCGGCGGCAGTACAATGATCGGTTCCCTGCCGATACCGTCGCCGTCCATGCCCCTGCTCACCTTCCCCAACAGTCCCTACGAACTGCACAAGCCCTTCGAACCCGCCGGAGACCAGCCCGCGGCCATCGAGAAGCTCATCGAGGGTCTTGGCGACGGCCTGTCCTTCCAGACGCTGCTGGGCGTCACGGGATCGGGCAAGACATTCACGATGGCCAATGTCATCGCGCGCACCGGGCGCCCCGCGATGGTGATCGCCCCCAACAAGACGCTGGCGGCACAGCTCTATTCCGAATTCCGCGAATTCTTCCCGAACAACGCGGTCGAGTATTTTGTTTCCTACTACGACTATTACCAGCCGGAAGCCTACGTTCCGTCGCGTGACCTCTACATCGAGAAGGACTCGTCGATCAACGAGCACATCGAGCAGATGCGTCTGTCGGCCACCAAGGCCATCCTCGAGCGTCCCGACTGCGTGATAGTCGCGACGGTGTCGGCGATCTACGGCATCGGTGACCCATCCGAGTACCACAGCATGATCCTGCACCTGCGGCAGGGGGACAAACTGTCGCAGCGCGACGCCATCAAGCGCCTCACCGAGATGCAGTACGCGCGCAACGACGTCGAGTTCAAGCGCGGCGTGTTCCGCGTCCGCGGCGACGTGCTCGACATATTCCCGGCCGAGAACGCGGAGAACGCAATCCGCGTATCGCTGTTCGACGACGTGGTGGAGACGCTGCAGTTGTTCGACCCGCTGACCGGACACCTGAAGCAGAAGCTGCCGCGCTACACGGTGTTTCCGTCGTCGCACTACGTCACGGGACGCGCCAAGGTGCTGGGCGCCATCGAGCAGATCAAGGCCGAATTGCACGAGCAGAAGAATTTCTTCGTCGGCCAGATGAAGCTGATCGAGGCGCAACGCATCGAGCAGCGCACGCGCTTCGACCTCGAGATGATGACCGAGATCGGCTACTGCAAGGGCATCGAGAACTACTCGCGCTACCTGTCCGGACGCAAGGCGGGCGAGCCGCCGCCCACGCTGATCGACTACCTGCCGACGAACACGCTGATGTTCGTCGATGAGAGCCACGTCACGATCCCGCAGGTGGGCGGCATGTACAAGGGCGACCGTGCCCGCAAGGAGAACCTCGTCAACTACGGGTTCCGCCTGCCGTCGGCGCTGGACAACCGTCCGCTGCGCTTCGATGAATTCGAGCGGCTGCTGCCGCAGACGATATTCGTTTCCGCCACACCGGCCGATTACGAGAACAAGCACAACGGTCAGGTGGTCGAGCAGCTGGTGCGACCGACGGGTCTCGTAGACCCGGTGCTCGACGTGCGCCCCGCGGCGACGCAGGTGGATGACCTGCTGTCGGAAATCCGCCTGCGCGTCGAGCGCAACGAGCGCGTGCTGGTGACCACGCTGACCAAGCGCATGTCCGAGGACCTGACCGACTATCTCGCGGAAAACGGCGTCAAGGTTCGCTACCTGCACTCGGACATCGAGACGGTCGAACGCGTCGAGATCATCCGCGACCTGCGGCTCGGCGAATTCGATGTGGTGGTCGGCATCAACCTGCTGCGCGAGGGGCTGGACATTCCCGAGGTCTCGCTGGTGGCGATCCTCGACGCGGACAAGGAGGGCTTCCTGCGCTCCGGGCGGTCGCTGATCCAGACCATCGGCCGCGCGGCACGGCACATCAACGGCATGGCCATACTCTATGCCGACGTCGTGACCGATTCGATGAAGGTGGCGATCGGAGAAACCGACCGGCGGCGGACGAAGCAGGTCGCATGGAACGAAAAGATGGGCATCACGCCGATCGGCGTCCAGAAGCGCATCAAGGACATCATCGAGGGCGCCTACGATCCGGACGAGGCCAGGAAGGAGCAAAAGGCCGCGCAGGCCAAAGCCAAGTACGAGGTGATGCCCGAGAAGGACATGCAGCGCGAACTCAAGGCGCTGGAAAAGCAGATGATCGACGCGGCGAAGAACCTCGAATTCGAAAAAGCCGCCGAACTGCGCGACCAGCTCTACGCGCTGAAGCAACAGATGTTCGGTGTGGCCCTGCCTGTCGAGACATGAGACCGCCCAGCCTCCAACCACAACGGCAGGCATGGGCTCACGTCGTGAGGACCAGCGTACTGTTCGTCTGCATGGGCAACATCTGCAGATCACCTACCGCCGAAGGCGTGTTTCGTGCGATGGCCGCGCGCGCGGGCATCATCGGCCGCATCCAGGTGGATTCCGCGGGGACGCACGATTATTACTCTGGTGGTCCGCCAGACTGGCGCGCCATGCAGGCGGCCCAAAGACGTGGTTACGACCTGACAGCGTTGCGGGCGCGGCAGGTGCAAGTCGCGGATTTCGAGCGCTTCGACCGCATCTACGCGATGGACTGGCTAAATCTGGGCCAGCTGGAAGCATTGCGGCCGCGCGATCATCGTGGCCAACTCTCCTTGTTTCTCGATGTCATGCCGGAACTTGGCGTGCGCGAAGTACCCGATCCCTATGACGGCGGGCCGGACGGGTTCGAACGGGTGCTCGATTTGATCGAGCGCGCCAGCGAGGCTCTGGTAGCGGACATCCGCCTAAAGTTGCCCGGCTAGTCGCTGGCCGTTGCGACCACCGCTGACGCTGCGCGGCTGGGACGCCGATGCCTGCGCAGCCACATCATCAGGCCCGTGATCATCATCAAGGCGGGCAGCAAGCCACCCAGAAATACAAGGAAGCGCCAGACGACGCTGAAGGCGCTGCCTTCGTGCAGCATGCGCTGCCACGACAGGAACGTATCGCCGCCGCCGCGCGTCGCGCGATCCACCGCCTGCACGATGGAGCGCGAGCGCGGATCGATGAACACGACGGTCGTGGACCGCGCCGAAGTGTCGCCGGCCTCGCGCAGGCTGACGCGGTACACGCCGCGTGGACCCACCGGCAATCCCAGGCCGATGACGCCGGCGTTGCCCACGCGTTGTTGGGCGATGGCCACGGCCTCGTCGAGCGCTATCGCGTCACCGCCGCTGGACGCGCTCTGCAAGCCGCGCGGCGACGGCGAAACGCTGGCGAAATTCGCCACGACCGTGCGCCCCGCATCCTGGTATGCCAGGAAAAGTCCGGTGAAGGATATTGTGGCCAGCACCAGCGCGCCCCAGATCCCGAACGTGTAGTGCAGGTTGCGATGCAGCGCAAAGCCGCGCCGGAACCCCACGGCGCGCACGCGGATACGTCCGGCCGGCCACCACAGGTAGATGCCGCTCAGCGATGAGGTCAGCATGGCGACGCCGATCACGCCGACGATCTCCCGGCCCTTCCACTCGCGCAGCGTCAACGACTCGTGAAAGCTGTGCAGCCATCCCAGCCAATCGCGGCCCGAGGCGGTGTCGAGCACCGCGCCCGTTGCCGGATCGAGATAGACGCGCAGAAACGGTCCGGCATCTGCTTTGGCACGGGCCAAAACGATCACCGGTCCGGGCTCCAGATCGGGAAGGCGGATGGCGGTGGTGCGCGCGCGCCCTTCCAGTGCAGCTTCGGCGCGCTGCGCGTACTCCGCATAAGGCAGTGCGATCTGCGAGCCAGAAATCGCATAACGTTGTGGGTTGAGCTGCGCGTCGATTTCGTGGTCGTAAACAAGGATGCTGCCGGACAGGCCGATCAGCACGCCGACAACGCCGAGCGTGAGGTCAAGCCACAGGTGGACCTGGAACCAGAACGCGCGCAGGTGCAAGGCTGTGCCTGTCGTCATGCGCGAAATCCGGTCATGGTGCGGCCCACATGCGTAGAAGGTTGTGATAGGAACCGGTGAGCGACACGAGCGCCTCGTGTCCCGGCGCGTCCTGAGTCAGGCGGATGATGGCCATGTCGAGATCGAACAGCAGCGCGCGCTGCGCGTCGTCGCGCACCAGGCTCTGGATCCAGAAGAACGATGCCATGCGCGCGCCGCGGGTCACCGGCGTCACGCGATGGACACTCGAGGCCGGGTACAGGACGAGATCGCCGGCCGGCAACTTTACGCTGTGCCCGCCGTAGGTGTCCTCGACCTGCAATTCACCGCCGTCATAGTCCTCGGGCGCCGAAAGGAACAGCGTCGCCGAAACGTCGGTGCGGATCTTCATGCCCATTCCCGGCACCAGGCGCACGGCGCCGTCGACGTGACGGCCAAAATGCATTGCGCCATCGGCCTCATAGCGATTGAACATCGGCGGATAGACGCTGCCCGGCAGTGCGGCACTCAGGAACAGCGGATGCCGCTCCAGCGCGCCGAGGATCACCGCCCCCAGTTCGCGCGCGATGGGCGAATCCTCGGCGATCTGCAGGTTGCGCTTGACCTGCGCGCCCTGGTGTCCGGCGGTCGCGCGGCCGTCGACCCAGGCGTCTGCGGCGGCATCCAGGCGGCCGCGCACATGCGCGACCTGCTCGCGACTGAGCACCTCCGGAATGCGGATCAACATGAGAGTGCGTGGCCCCTGACCATCAGCGGAATTTGTACGTCGCGGTCAGCATCGCCTGCAGGTCCGTCCCCGGGACCGAACGGCCGCGATCCGACGGTATCAGCGCGTCGTAGTTCAGGCGATTGGTCAGGTTGAAGACGTTCAGCTGGATTCCCCACGCCGGCTGCGCGTAGCCGACCATGGCGTCCCACCGGAAGTAGTCGGGGGCCTTCACGGCGTTGTTGTTCGACGCGTAACGGTCGGACATGTAGGCAACGCCGGTACCCGCCTGCCACGATGACGCGAAGTTCCAGGTCGTCCACAGCGACGCACTATTCTCCGGCGTATTCGCGGGGACCTTCCCTTGCGTGCCGTCGAGCACCGATGCCTTGACGATCTCCGCGTCGAGGAACGTGTAGCCGCCAAAGACTTGCCAGTTTTTCGCGATCCTGCCGGCAATCGACGCCTGGAATCCGCGCACGCGCACGTTGCCGGTCAGTTCATAGACTCCGGTGGAAATTTGCGAGCGGGTGTTGTCCTTTTCGATCTGGAAAATGGCCGACGTGACCGACAGGTCGCCGCCAAGCAGATCCCATTTCGCGCCTACTTCGTATTGCCGGCTCGTTTCCGGATCGAGGCTTTGCTGCCCGCTAGTCAGGGCGAGCGTCTCCAGCGACGGATTGAACGACGTTCCGTAGGAGACGTAGTAGGACGCCAGGTCGGTTGGCTGGTAGATCACGCCGGCGCGCACGCTGGTGAAGCCGATGCTCTGGCTCGCCGATTCGGGCAGGTTGATCGAGTTGGTGAGGCTCGCGTTGTAGCGGTCGTAGCGCACGCCCGCGACGACTTTCCAGTATTGCGCGAACGACATCGTGTCGTTGACGTAGGGCGCAACGTCGGTGGCGCTGGATTGCACGAGGTTGGTGCTCGCGGCCGGAATGCCGGCGGCGGGTTCATACACCGGGTTGACCAGCGACAGGACGCGGAACCACGTGGAACCCGCGATGTTGCGCGAGAAGTTCTGCGTGTTGTTGGTGTCCCGGCCCAGTTCCAGGCCGGTGATCAGCAGGTGTCGCACCGGCCCGGTCGTAAAGTCTGTGATCAAGTCCGTCTGGTTGTAGAGCGACGTGTCCGTGATGTCGCGATCGTGGCTGCCGAGGCCGACATAGAGTTGGTCGAGCGGCAGCGACGTGGCATTGCCGAGGTTGGTCGCTACAAACGGGGTGTAGACGCCGTTGGAAACGGTGCCGACGTTGTTCGGTCCGGATTCGCGCGCGCCGATCGTGTAGTGCGAATACTGCGTCTGGTTGCGCAACTTGATGGTGGGCGTGAAGGTGTGCGTGATCGTCGCATTCAGATTGACGACGTCCTGCAGCGTCCTGTCATCCGTGGCACCGTAGAACGTCTTCCGGTTGACGTCCGCGGGCGCGCCGTTGACGGGCGGCAGTCCGTAATCAGGCATGTCGTCGTAGTGCGTCAGCAGCGCGGACAGCGTGACCTCGGTCGGCGTGCCGATGCCGAAGCGGACCGACGGCGCAATGCCATAGTCCTGATTCTTCATGACGTCGCGCGTCGAATGCACGTCCTGCGCCATCGCGGCGACCCGGAATGCCGACGTGCCGTCGATCTGCTGGTTGTAGTCGAGAGTTCCCCGAACCGACGGCTGCGTGCCCACGCTCAATGCGGCGGTGCCGAAGTTCGCGAGCGAAGGCAGCTTGCTCACCTGATTGATCACGCCGCCCGTGGACCCACGGCCGAACAGCATCGACGAAGGTCCCTGCAGCACCTCGACCGAGTCGAGCGAGAACAGGTCGCGATAGTACTGGCCGCGGTCGCGCATGCCGTCGAGATAGAGATCCGTCCGCGCGGAAAATCCGCGCAGGTTGAAATTGTTGCCGATGCTGCCGCCCTCGGCTGCGCCCATCGTGATGCCCGGAACATTGCGCAGTGCGTCACCGAGGCTGGTGGCGCCCTGCGCCTGCATCAGCGCGCTGTTGATGACGGTGACGGACTGCGGCACATCGCGGATCGGCACCGGAACGCCGCCGCCGATGGTCGTGATGCCAGCGGCGTAGTCATCGGTCGCGGCGCCGCTCTTGACCTTGACTTCCGGAAGCGTGGTTTCACCCTGTGCCTGCGCGTGCGAAGCAGTAAGCGTCATGCCGGCAAGCATCGCTGCCGCCACCGGCGTCAAGCGGAATGGCCCTGGTACCAAAATGATCTCCGTATAGGTAGTCGTCATGAATTGTTGTGGCTACCTGGCGGCGGGCTGGGTGGCAGGGAAGTGCGGGTTTCAGCGGTTGCGGCAAGCTGGATCAGCGCTCAAGAGAGAAGGCAATAGGGACCAGTACCCACGCGGCAACGGCCTGATCGCCCTGGCGTGCCGGCACAAAGCGCCAGCGTTTCACCGTGTCGATCGCGGCCTGGTCGAGGCGCGCGGATCCGCTGCTCGTGCGCAACTCGACCGCGTCCGCTGCGCCGTTCGCCGTTACCAGTACCCGCAGGATTGCGCGGCCCTGTTCGCCGCTTCGGCGCGAAAGGGGCGGGTAGACCGGCGCCGGGTTGTCGAGATACGCCGCGTTGAAATTGGGTGGGGTAATCGGCAGCGGCGTCACCGGACCGGGCGCCGGCGCTTCGGGCGCGGGCTTCGCGTCATCGGGAGCGATCGTCTGGAACGTGGCCGGCGCCGGAATGTCGACCACCGGCATCGGAACCGGCGCCATCTGCTGGGGGATCGGCTTTGCGCTGGGGCGCTGGGGCAGCGGCTTGGGCGGCTGGACCGGCTTCTCGACCTTGGGGGTCCTGATCAGGCTGACGATGATCGGCGCTGCGTTTCGCATTGCGTTGCGCACGGGCGCTTGGCTCAGCAGCACGGCGAGCAGCAACGCGTGGAGGAGGATGGTGGCCGTCAGTCCGACGCCGCGCGAATTGACCTGGAATGTGGGACGAACTGCCAGCATGGCCAGTACCTGTTGTCGGAGGTCCTGGCTGGCTTCGCGCTACGGGCGCGTGGCTGGCTGGGTTGGAGTGTTGCGGAATGCGATTCAGAACTACGCGGTCAGGATCAGCTTTCCGTTTTGCGTGATGCGCAACTGATACTGACGTCCGTCATGTTCGATGACGACTTCGCGGGCGCCACGCATGATGTCTTCGCTGCGTATGCGTCGCGGCGGGTCCTGTAAGGGCGTGGCCTCTACAGCAAAATGCGTTGGTGCCGAATTCGTGGAATCGTCATGCATTCACGAATGATAACGATTCGCATTCCCAAAGTAAAGCCCGGCGGCGCGCAAATGAAAAGGGGCGGACGCGAGCGTCCACCCCTTGGTCATTGCCGTTCGGTTTTCATTCAGCTGGCGGGCGGCGAAACTCCCTTGACCGTCTCGACGATCTCAAGCGGTTCGCTGGCAATTTCCACCCTTGGTGGCCGCACGCGCTTGGGACGCGGCGTCTCCGGCAACTCGTCCGAAGGCGCAGGCGCAAAACGGGTTTCCACCAGTTCCAGGCCGGAGTCAGGGGGTAGCGTCAACGCGATCGGCGGCACCGGCACGGCCGCGGGACGCGCGGGCTCCGAGCGTGCTACGGCAGGCGCCGTCGGTGAAGCCGCCGGCGCTTCGTCGAACAGCGACGTTGTTACATGCACAGGCTCCGGAGCGGCCTGCGCTACAGGCGCGTCGGAAGCTTCCCGCGGAGGACGGGGTTCCCTCTGCTCGCGTGGCTGCCGCGGTTCGCGGGGCGGACGCGGCTCGCGCGGTGCCCGTGCTTCCTGCGGCTGGGGTTGCTGGGCGTTGTCCGGCATCGCAGGGTCGACGGCCGCTACCATCGACATCGCGTCGACGAAGCTGGGCGACTGATCTTCCGACGGTGCACCACCATCGACGTGGCCCGCGCCTTGGTCCGGACGATCGCCGCCACGGCCGCGGCGGCCGCGACGACGGCGATTGCCTTCCCGTGCCTCGCCACCCGGCTCAGCCTGCGGCGTGGCCGCCGGAGCGGCGCCGGTCGGGTTCACGGTATCGGCGACAAGTACGGCCTCGCCACGCGGTTCGCGCGGCGGCTTGCCACCTTCGCGGGGTTCGCGCGGCGGACGATTCGCGTCGCGCCGGCCTTCGCCTTGCGGCTTGCCGTCGCGTTGCTGCGGCGCCGGACGCGCGCCTTCGGTCCGTTGGTCCTTGCGATCGCCACCACGCTTGTCTGCGCGCTGTTCGCCACGCTGGTCGTTGCGCTCGCCACCACGGCCGTCGCGACGATTGCGCGACTCACCTGTGCCGCCGTCACGAGCTTCGCCACCGCGGCGAGAGTCGGGACGGCCCTCGCCGCGACCTTCGTTGCGGCCTTCATTTCTTCCGTCCCCGCGCTTGCGGTCGCGGCCGTCCCCATTGCGCCCATCGCGGCGGCCGTCACGCGGACGGTCGTCGCCACGCGCTTCGCGGCGTGCCGGTGCCGGCGAAACGGCGGGCGCTTCGGGCTTCGCGGTGAACCAGCTCATCATGCGCGACAGCCACGAACCCTCGCCTGCTGGGGTCGGCGCGGTGGCGGCAGGGCGTTCCTCCGGTATCGGAGCGGGTTGCGCCGGCGTGATGCCCTTGACCATGGCTTCCTGGCGCGGCGCGGCGGTTGCCTCTTCCTTCTTCTGGCGGGCGAAGTCGATCTGCTCGGGCTGCTTCACCATGTCGAAGGACAACGGCAACGGCTCGGCCTGATTCAGGTCTTCGTGCCGCAGCCGCTCGATCGTGTAGTTCGGTGTTTCGAGATGGCGGTTGGGTACGAGCAGGACATTGACCTTGAAGCGTGTCTCGATCGTCAGCACGTCCTGCCGCTTTTCGTTGAGCAGGAACGTGGCGACGTCGACCGGCATTTGCGCGACGACTTGCGCCGTGTTTTCCTTCATCGCCTCCTCCTGGATGATGCGGAGGATGTGCAGGGCGGTCGATTCCGCGCCGCGGATATGGCCGATGCCGTGGCAGCGCGGGCAGGGGATGTGCGCCGATTCGGCGAGCGCCGGACGCAGCCGTTGCCGCGACAGTTCCATCAAGCCGAAGCGCGAGATCTTGCCGAGCTGCACGCGGGCGCGGTCGTATTTCAGCGCATCGCGCAGGCGGTTCTCGACTTCGCGCTGGTTCTTCGTGCTCTCCATGTCGATGAAGTCGATGACGATGAGGCCGCCCAAGTCGCGCAAGCGCAGCTGCCGCGCGATTTCGTCAGCGGCTTCGCAGTTGGTGTTGAACGCGGTGGTCTCGATGTCGCCGCCCTTGGTGGCGCGCGCCGAATTGACGTCGACGGAGACGAGCGCTTCCGTGTGGTCGATCACGATGGCACCACCGGCGGGCAACGCGACCTGCCGCGCGTACGCGGTTTCGATCTGGTGCTCGATCTGGAAGCGCGAGAACAGCGGAACGTCGTCCTTGTACAGCTTGACGCGGTTCACGTTGGCCGGCATCACGTGGCCCATGAACTGCTGCGCCTGCTCGAAGATCGCTTCCGTGTCGATCAGCAGCTCGCCGATGTCCGGATGGAAGTAATCGCGAATGGCGCGGATGACGAGACTCGACTCCTGGTAGATCAGATACGCGCCCGATTGCATCTTGGCAGCGTCCTCGACGGCGCGCCAGAGTTGCATCAGGTAGTTCAGGTCCCACTGCAGCTCTTCGGTATTGCGACCGATGCCGGCGGTGCGGGCGATCACGCTCATGCCTTGCGGGACGTCCAGGCCGCTGATCGCGTCGCGCAGTTCATTGCGCTCTTCGCCTTCGACGCGACGCGAGACGCCGCCGCCGCGTGGATTGTTCGGCATCAGCACCAGATAACGGCCGGCCAGCGAAATGTATGTGGTCAGGGCAGCGCCCTTGTTGCCGCGCTCGTCCTTGTCGACCTGGACGATCAGCTCCTGGCCTTCCTTGATCTGGTCCTGGATGCGCGCCTTGCCGGGGTCGGCGTCGCGCTCGCGGAAATACTGGCGGGAGATTTCCTTGAAGGGCAGGAAGCCGTGGCGTTCCGTACCGTAGTCGACGAAGCAGGCTTCGAGCGAGGGCTCGACGCGGGTGACGACTGCCTTGTAGATGTTGCTCTTGCGTTGTTCCTTGGCGGCGGATTCGATGTCGAGGTCGACCAGCTTCTGGCCGTCGACGATCGCCACCCGGAGTTCCTCCGCTTGGGTGGCATTGAACAGCATGCGTTTCATGGGCTTTCCTAAGGCGCTCGTGCGCCGCAGGCAAGCGGGTGGTGCGAAGCAAAGACGCCGCGAAAATCTCGCGGCGTCGGAGTCTAGCTAACGGCGGTTGCGGGCGAAGACACTGATACAGGCAGCATGGGCTGCCGGCGGATGAGAGCGGTGCGCGAGGAAATGATTAGCTTCGGCATCTTGCTGGCCCCGCGGATGGCGGGGCGGGTCGACTCTCGTTGTCCGGTGTCTTTCGTCGGTTCGCAAACAAGCGGTGCTTTCGGTCGCCCGGTCCGGTACGCTTGCGCGAGGGGAGGGGGCAGCCGGGAGCAAGGGATTCTCGCTTCGGGCGCCGCGCAAGAGACCGCTTCGAACCGGCCACTGCCGGGTGCGGAGACTGCGCTCTTCCTTTAACATCGCTACTTCTCCGGGGCTCATTTTGAACAAGGCCCCGACCGGTGAGCGACTAAAGCCGGATTGTTCCCGCCAATTTTTGGCGGGCCCACGCGTAGCGCCAAGGAGTTCCGAGGCGGCAGGCCCATCAGGGGGCCGCCAAAGACTCAGGATGCGGCAAACGCGCAGTACGCCGACAATTATAAGCGAATGAACGAGTTAAGCAAGGATGCTGTCAGCTGGCTAACGGTTGGCGAGGACGCTGCTGGCCAGCGCGTCGACAACTTTCTGAGCCGGATCCTGAAAGGCGTGCCAAAGAGCCATATCTACCGGATCCTGCGCAGCGGCGAGGTTCGCATCAACAAGGGGCGGGTCGGTCCGGACGCACGGCTGGCTCTGGGGGACGTCGTCCGCGTGCCCCCGGTCCGCACGGCGGCGCCCGCGCGGCTGCCGGTATCGGGGGGCGGCTTTGCGCGTACCGGGCCGGAATTGCCGATCCTGTTCGAGGATGACGCCCTGATCGCACTCGATAAGCCCTCGGGACTCGCCGTCCACGGTGGCAGCGGCATCGCGCAGGGGCTGATCGAACAACTGCGCGCCGCCCGGCCAGAGGCGAAATTCCTCGAGCTGGTCCATCGGCTCGACCGGGAGACGTCGGGCATCCTGCTGATCGCCAAGAAGCGGGCGGCGCTGGTCGGATTGCACGAACAGCTGCGCGAGGGCGGGTTCGACAAGCGTTACCTGGTGCTGGTGCGCGGGCGCTGGCGCGACGAAAAGCGCCGCGTCCGGCTTTCGCTGCACAAGTTTTCCACGCAGGACGGGGAACGCCGCGTGAGGGTGGAGGAGGACGGCCAGGATGCGGAGACCATTTTTTATCGCCGCAGCACGTGGTTCGACCGGGATCCGCCGCTGGCGCTGCTCGAAGCCGAACTGCTCACCGGCCGTACGCACCAGATCCGCGTGCACCTGACGCATCTCGGCTTTCCGCTTGCCGGTGACGACAAGTACGGCGACTTTGCGTGGAACAAGGTACTCGCCAAACAGGGCCTGAAACGAATGTTCCTGCATTCATGTGCGCTGGGTTTTGTGCATCCGGTCACCGGTGACGCGATGGCCTTTGAGTCGCCGCTGCCCGACGACCTCGCGCGCTTTGTCACGCGTCTGAACACCGAAACCATGGAGACGCGCGATGCTTGACGCCGCTTCGCGTCGCTTCGATCTCATCGTATTCGATTGGGATGGCACGCTGTCGGACTCGACGTCGCTGATTGCCGCAGCGATGCAGAACGCCTGCCGCGATCTCGATCTCGACGTTCCCGACGACGTTGCCGCGCGCTATGTGATCGGACTCGGGTTGGCGGATGCGATGAAGACCGTGGCGCCCGCCCTGACGCCGGACCGCTATCCGGAATTGGGCGCGCGCTACCGCCACCACTATATCGAGCGCGAACCGCAGATTCCGCTCTTCGATGGCGTGCGCGAGTTGCTTGCCGAACTCGACGCCGCCGGGTATTTGCTGGCGGTGGCGACCGGCAAGACCCGCGTGGGACTGGCGCGCGTGCTGGAGACGAACGGCCTGACCGGCATCTTCCATGCGACGCGCTGCGCCGACGAAGGCCTGCCCAAGCCACACCCGGACATGTTGCTGCACCTGATGGACCGGCTCGAGGTGCGGCCGCAGGAGACGCTGATGATCGGCGATACCACGCACGACCTCGAACTCGCGCATAGCGCCGGCGCGTCGGCGATCGCCGTGGCGTATGGCGCCCACCCGCACAGCGAGCTCGCGCAGCTCGAACCGCTCGCGACCGTGCGCACGGTATCGGAATTGCGGCAGTGGCTCGCGGGTAACGGATAGCAGGCGAGCTGAGCGCAGCGTCAGCGCTTTGCCGACGCCGTCGGCAGGCCCTTGACCGTGTCGCCGGCGACAATGCCGCGCTCGGCGAACCAGCCCTTCTTCATCTCCAGCGCAAACTGTGCAGGGGCACGCGACACGTGCGTGTCGTCCGTCTGTGGCTGCATATCCTGAATGTCGACGATTGTGCCGTCGCCGCCGATGAAGGCAATCGACAGCGCCACGAACGTGTTGCGCATCCAGAACGCGAGTGGCTGGGGCCGCGTGTAGACGAACAGCATGCCGTGATCCGGCTTCAGGCTGAAGCGATTCATCAACCCGGTCTGCTGCTCCGCGGGTGACACTGCCAGCTCCGCCGTCAGCGTGTGTTTGCCGATGGTCAGTTTGGTCGTCGGGAGTTCGGCCGAAAACCCGGATTGCGCCGCCGCCAGCGCCCATACCGTTAGCATGGAAAACAACAGACGTTTCATGGTTGCCATTCTTTCAGTGTTGCGCGCGCATGGCGCTGGTAGAGAAGCCACGACACGAAGCTTGCCACGGAGAACGCGGCCATGCCCCATGCCAGCGCCGCCAGGGAGCGGGCAAGCAGCGGCGCGACGCTTCCAGCCACGACGCCTGCGACGGAGAATTGCACAAAACCCTGCAACGACGACGCAAGACCGCGCATCGTCGGAAACAGGTCGAGCAAAGCCAGCATCACGCTTGGCGCCACCAGCGCACTTCCCGTGGCGTAGATCATGATGGGCGCGACGTTCCAGGCTACGAACGGCGGCGCGAACTGGCAAATCAGGATGTTGGCGACCGTCCCCGCGGCGATGAACATGTAGCCGAAGCGGATGGTCCGCTGCGGAGATATCCGGCCCGCCATGCGCCCGGACAGCGTGGCGCCGGCGATGATTCCGACGATCATCGGCACGAACAACCACGCGAAGCCCCAGGTCGAAATATGCAGGAGCTCCACCAGAAACGCCGGTGCTACGGCAATGTAGATGAAAAATGCCGCGAAGTTGAGCGTGGGAATCAAGGTCAGCATCGTGAACCGGGGTTCGGCGAGGACATTCTTGTAGTTGCGCCACAGAACGCCCGGTCGCAACACATGGCGATGTGACGGGTGCAACGTTTCCGGCAGGTTGCGCGTTGACCACGCCAGCACGATCAGCACCCACAGCAGAAGAATCCAGAAGATCGAACGCCATCCCAGCGTATTCAGCAGCGCGCCTCCGATGACGGGCGCGATGGCGGGAGCGATGCTGAAGACCAATGTCACCTGCGCCATCAGCCGTTGCGCTTCCGCTCCCTGGAAGCGGTCGCGAATGATGGCCCGTCCGACCACCATGCCCGTCCCCGCGGAGATGCCCTGCGCGGTGCGAAACAGCCACAGCGTCTCGATATTGCCGGCGATCGCGCAGCCCAGCGTCGCGAAGGCGTACACGGCCAGTCCGCCAATGATGATCGGCCGGCGGCCCAGCGCATCCGACAGCGCGCCGTGCCACAGCATCATGAACGCGTAGGCGAACAGGTAGGCCGACAGCGTCTGCTGCATGGCGATCGGCGATGCCGAGAACTCCTTCGCGATGGCGGAAAATGCCGGCAGGTACAGATCGATCGAAAACGGGCCGATCATCGACAGCGATGCGATGAGTCCCGCCAGCCCCCACGATTGCCGTTGCCTGCGCGAGCCCCTCGCCGGCCGCGGGTCCGGCGCGACGCTCATCGCTCGGCGTTGCTTTCGAGGGCCGCGTCGATCGCCTTGCGATCGTATTTCGGCGCGAACATGGTGATGAAGGAATACACAAAGCCGCGCAGGAACACGCCGTGGCGAAGTCCGAGCCGTGTTGTCGACGGTGAAAACAGGTGCGCCGCGTCGAGCATCTCGAACGCCGTGTCGCGCACCGGATCGTAGGCCATCTTCGCAACGATCCCGACACCCATGCCGAGTTCGACATAGGTCTTGATGACGTCGGCGTCGAGCGCAGTGAGCACGACGTTGGGTTCGAGTCCGCTTTCGGCGAACGCGGCGTTGATCGCCGAGCGGCCGGTGAAGCTGAAGTCGTAGGTCACGATCGGGAATTTCGCCAGCGCCTCGATCGTGAGCGGAACCATCCTGGCGAGCGGGTGCCGTTTGGGCACCAGCACGACGCGATTCCACTCGTAGCAAGGCAGCGTCACCAATTCCGGGTAGTCGGCCAGCGCCTCGGTCGCAATGCCGATGTCGACGTCGCCCTTGGCCGTCTGCTCGGCGACCTGCCGCGGGTTGCCCTGGTGCAGAACCACCTTGACCTTCGGGTAACGCGTCGCGAATTCGCGCAACACCTGCGGCAGCACGTAGCGGGCTTGGGTATGGGTGGTCGCGATCGACAGTGTGCCCGCATCCTCACCGCGGAATTCGTCGGCGACGCGCTTCATGTTGGAGATTTCACGCAGCGCGCGGCGCGCTGTCGCAACCACGATGACGCCGGCGGGTGTGAGCGAGGCGAGGCGCTTGCCCTGGCGCACGAAGATCGACAGGCCGAGCTCATCCTCGAGCTGGCGGACCTGCTTGCTGATGCCGGGCTGCGACGTGAAGAGGGCCTCCGCCGCCACCGAAACGTTGAGGCCGTGGTCGACCACCGCGCAAAGATATTTGATTTGCTGGAGATTCACGGCGTTATAACCGAAAAGGTTAAATGTGCGATCATTATATAGCTGAACCTGTATGTAGAATGCCCCCCGAATTCCCGACGTTTCCCGATGGCCCAGTTCTTCAGCGTGCACCCCACGCATCCCCAGGCACGCCTCATCCGGCAGGCGGCGGCGATCCTGCGCGCCGGCGGCGTCATCGCGTATCCGACCGATTCGAGCTACGCATTAGGGTGCCATCTGGGGGATCTGGAGGCGGCCAAGCGCATCCGCCAGATCCGTGGGGTAGACGACGCGCATCACCTGACGCTGGTATGCCGCGACCTGGCGGATGCGGGCCGCTTCACGCGGCTTTCCAATTGGCAGTTCCGCATCGTGCGGCAGGGTGTTCCGGGCGCATACACGTTCCTGCTGCCGGGCACACGCGAGGTTCCCCGGCGTCTTCTGCATCCCAAGCGCAGCACTATCGGCATCCGCGTTCCCGACCACCCGGTGGTGTCCGCGCTGTTGGGCGAGCTCGGCGAGCCCATCCTGTCGTCGACATTGATCATGGCCGGGGACGACGCGCCGCTGAACGACCCGGAGGTGATTCGCGCGCGCCTGGAAACGCGGATCGACGGCGTCATCGACGCCGGGCCGTGTGTCGCGGAACCGACGACGATCGTCGATCTGGCCATTGAGCCCGCCGTGATCGTCCGCCGGGGACGGGGCGACGCGGCGCGCCTGGGACTGGCGCGGGAATGAGCGCGGCGGCCGCAGGCAAGGCGCGCAGCGCGCGTCGCCGCGCGATTGAGTGCGGCCGACACGCTGCGCTTGACATGGCAGGTAGCCGTAAAGAGGCGAATGAGCGCGGCGGCCGCAGGCAAGGCGCGCAGCGCGCGTCGCCGCGCGATTGAGTGCGGCCGACA
>Ga0207648_10001834_pt1 | contig 23247 bp, 21 predicted proteins | sample KBSMisM32_FD_184310 | JGI IMG/M metagenome (GOLD analysis project Ga0207648, IMG submission 184310) | Miscanthus rhizosphere microbial communities from Kellogg Biological Station, Michigan, USA - KBS Miscanthus M3-2 (SPAdes) (version 2) | ecosystem: Host-associated > Plants > Roots >...
GAGAAGAAAACACAGAAATAAACAAATTCCCTGTTTTGCTTAAGCGGTATGCGAAAAAATATAAACAGTATAAATAAAAGAAGGATAAGATCAGTTTCCACCGCTGCTGCCAATGAAAAGACATGTATAACATCGCCGGGATAAGGTCTCAATATAGATAAGCTGATCGCCTGAGGCATTGTTTTCAAAAAATCTACTGCAGTAGGCTTTAGTTCTTCCACCAATACCTTTGAGCCTCCGTACATATCGAGGAATTCTCTTTGTTTTGATACGACCACTTTAGCAAAATCAAGTCGTTCATTGATATATTTTGCATTAAAAAAAATAATTCCGAAAAGCAGGTGCGTCGTTACAAAGACAAGAAAGGATCGTCGCGGAAATTTTATTGCAAAATACCAGGCCGTTAATGGCGGTACAAGTATTACAAGAAAGAAATTACGCAGGAGTATGATCAATATTATACCGGCGAAAATGAATAGTATTCGCTTCGCTGTGAATTTTTTTTCCTTGAAGCCGAAATAAAAATTATAAATGATAAGAACGAGGCTGGTAAAAATTACTCCGTCTTTATGTATTCCGCTGGTCCAATACAAAAATGAAGGAATAAAAAATACTGCAAGACCGACCTGGACATTTTTTCCCGGAAATGCATCTTTCATCATTCTATATGCGCCGATAACGCCAAATAAAGAGAGAAAAGAATAAAATATAACGTTGATGTAATAATTGCCGAAACTGAAAATATTAAAGACTGAAAGGATCTTTACGATAAATTTTGCCTTCAATTCGTTCCAGAATGAATTATGTGCCGTTAAGAAATCGAGATAGCTATTGCCCTGTTGATTGTTAAATAGGTTTGTAAGATATTCATGTGGGTTATTCCGAATTAATTTGTATTCAAAAATCCCCATGTAATGAAAATTCCATGTATCCACCATCTGAGCCGTTGCGCCATAATAAATTCCAATCCATCCATAAAGTATCCCTGCCATTACCTTCAGTAAAAAAATGATGATAAGCTGTGGATTATTTAAACCTGAACGGGTAAAAAACTTTATTTTGGTAACAATCCATGCGAATAATAAAAGATAGCCGGCAAATAAGAAGTGTTCCAACAGGATTTATTTTTTCCACACAAAGTAGAATTAATTTGTAAAAAATTGAGAACTTAAAACCTCCTGCCTGATGCTTAGTTTGTAAATTTGCGCATCTTTCTCTTTGATAACATGTAAAGAAACTTAAGCTATAAATGGAAATTACTTCTAAAACAGCGCAGCAGCTTCGATTGACGGAAGAAGAATTTGAATTAATAAAAAAGAAACTTGGGCGTACTCCTAATTTTAATGAACTGTGTGCTTTTTCCGGAATGTGGAGTGAGCATTGCAGTTATAAAAATTCAATCAAGTGGTTGAAAACGTTGCCGCGGGAAGGTGGAAGAATGCTGGTGAAAGCAGGCGACGAGAATGCCGGGTTAATGGACATAGGCGATGGGTTGGGCGTTGTATTTAAGATTGAATCGCATAATCATCCTTCTGCGATTGAACCATTTCAAGGAGCTGCTACAGGCGTTGGCGGTATACACAGAGATATATTTACAATGGGTGCGCGGCCGATTGCCGCGTTAAATTCACTTCGGTTTGGGAATTTAACTGAAGATAAGACACAGCATTTATTAGCGGGTGTAGTTCACGGAATAGGGCATTATGGTAATTGTTTTGGTGTGCCCACCGTGGGTGGTGAAATTTATTTTGATGAGAGTTATCATACCAATCCACTCGTTAATGCGATGAGTGTTGGGATCGTAAAAGCAGGAGAAACTATTTCAGCAACGGCGAAAGGAATTGGTAACCCGGTTCTGTTCGTAGGAAGTGCTACGGGTAAGGATGGTATCGGTGGAGCCTCATTTGCGTCGGCCAACATAAGCGCCGAAAGTGCCGAAGAATTGCCGGCTGTTCAGGTGGGTGATCCATTCCAGGAAAAGAAATTATTGGAAGCCTGTCTTGAGGTTATTCAAACAGGAGCTGTTGTTGGTATGCAGGATATGGGTGCTGCGGGGATTATTTGTTCCACCTCTGAAATGAGTGCGAAAGGAGAAGTGGGAATGAAAATAGACCTCGATAAAGTGCCTGCCCGGCAAAAAAATATGAAGGCATGGGAATTATTGTTGAGTGAAAGCCAGGAAAGAATGCTGCTTGTGGCTGAGAAAGGACGTGAAAAAGAAGTGATTGCCATATTTGAGAAATGGGATTTACCTTGTTCAGTAATTGGCGAAGTGACGGATAACGGGTTGCTTGAGTTTTATATGCATGGTGAATCTGAAGCAACAATTCCTGCATATGATCTTGTGCTTGGTGGAGGCGCCCCTCAATATGAAAGAGACTATCGCGAACCCGCATATTTTAAGGAAATAGAAAAATTCAATTCAGATGGTATTGCAGTTCCCGAAAATTTAAAAGCAGTTGCGGAAAAATTAATTCAATTGCCTTCTATTGCATCCAAACGCTGGATCTATGTTCAGTATGATAGCATGGTAGGTACGGTAAACGCATCTACAAATGCACCAACTGATGCGTCGGTTGTAACGGTCAAGGGTACTGATAAAGGATTGGCAATTACAACGGATTGTAACAGCCGTTATGTATTCGCTGATCCCTACAAGGGCGCGATGATTGCAGTAAGTGAGGCGGCTCGTAATATTGTTTGCAGCGGCGGTCAACCGCTTGGTATTACAAACTGCCTGAATTTTGGTAATCCTTACGATCCGGAAGTGTATTACCAGTTTGTTCATGCAATAAAAGGAATGGGAGAAGCGTGCAGAAAATTTGAAACGCCGGTGACGGGTGGTAATGTGAGTTTTTATAATCAAAATCCCGATGGACCTGTTTATCCTACGCCAACTATTGGAATGGTCGGCTTATTGGACGATATAAGCAATAAAATGACATTGGATTTTAAAGAAGAAGGAAATATAATTTATATACTCGGCGTTATGAACAATGATATAAATTGTTCCGAATATCTTCACAAAATTCGCGGCGTTAAATATTCACCGGCTCCTTACTTTAATCTTGATGAAGAATTTTTATTGCATGCAAAAATAAATGAACTAATAGCGAAAGACTTAATTCAGTCAGCGCATGATATAAGTGAAGGAGGTGCATTCATCATGTTATGTGAAGCCGGTTTTAACAGGGAACTTGGATTTTCAATAATAACAAAGGATAATCTTCGCAAAGATGCCTTTTTGTTTGGTGAAGGGCAGGGACGTGTTATTGTCAGTGTTTCTTTAAACCATGTAAAGAAATTTGAATCAGCTCTTGCCGGTTTCCCCTATGAAAAAATAGGTGTTGTGTCAAGCGGCGAAATAGTTGTTGATGGAGAGTTTTGGGGCACGATCGATTGGTGGAAGGATAAATATGACACAGCGATAGAAAATTTTCTTCGCAAAGAAGATGCCGGATCGGCATTGAGTACAATTTAACTGAAGATGGATCGTAATGCAGTTATAATAGTTACAGGTGCAGCTGGTTTTATAGGCAGTTGTCTAACAGGGTACCTCAACCGTAAAGGCTATTTTAACATAATAATTGTGGATGATTTTAATGATGAAACAAAAAAACACAATTATGACGAAAAAAAAATTTGTGCACGTGTAGATAAAGAAGAATTATTCGATTGGCTGAACAGGTATAAAATAAGAATCGACTTTATCTTCCATCTCGGTGCATATACGCAGAGTAGTAAACAGCCTTATTCAGCTCTGAGAGAGATAAATACAAGTTATTCAAAGAAAATCTGGGATTACTGCACGGTCAAAAAGATTCCTTTAGTATATACATCGTTTGATGGATTACAACAAAGGAATAATGAAAACGAAATGCAAAGCGGATTTGATAGTTGGGTAATTAAGCAATACAATGAAGAAAAATTGTCTCCACCTTTCTGGGCTGCCCTGAATTTATCCCGCGTTTATGGTCCGAATGAATATCATAAAGGAAGTGGGGCAAGTCTTGTGTTACAGTATTTTGAACAGGTAAGCAGGAAAGGAAAAATAACCTTGCAAAAATTGCCAGGCAATCCATCAACTGCTAATGAACGGGATTACGATTTTGTGTATGTAAAAGATGTTGTAGATGTTTGTTACTGGATGATGCAAAAAAGTGCGGAGGATGATGGTTGTCCTGCTTCCGGATTTTATGATGTTGGCAGCGGTTTTACACATTCATATGCCGATATAGCGGATGAAATTTTTAAAAGCGCAGGGAGAGAAGCAGCTATAGAATATGTTGATACCAACGAGGACTATCCTGTCGATTTTGTCAAAGTTGCTGATATATCTAAACTGAGAAATGCAGGTTATAAAAAGGAATTTTATTCGCTTGCAGACGGAGTCAGAACTTATGTCATGCATTTCCTTTCTGAAAATAAATATTACTAGGAGTCCGACTGATTTTTTTGTAAAACTTCTTTTGAATTATCTTCACTAAAAACTTACTATGGGCAAAAAAATTGCCATTATCGGAGGTGGAAACCTTGGTACCGCAATAGCAGAAGGTTTGCTGAAAAGCAAATTCAGTAAAGCTTCTGAGTTGACAGTTACAAAGCGTAATATCACCACGCTTAAGCATCTTAAAGGAAAAGGAGTTGATGTAACCAACGTCAATGCTGAAGCAGTAAAAAAGAGCGAGGTAATTATTCTTGCGGTAAAGCCTTTCCAGGTTTCCGATGTGTTGAACGAAATAAAGAAAGAATTCAACCAGGATAAGATTTTAATCTCTGTTGTAACCGGGGTATTGATAAAAGAAATGGATGATGTGCTGAAGAAAAATTTAGCGTTTTTTCGTGCAATGCCGAATACGGCCATCGCTATCCAGGAAAGTATGACTTGTATATGCAGTCAAAATGCGAAGAAAGACCAGGTCGAATATGTCAATAATCTTTTCAGCAAACTCGGTAAAATTGTGACGATCGATGAGAAATTAATGGAAGCGGCCACTATACTGGCTGCATGCGGTACGGCTTATGCTATGCGATATATCAGGGCTAATATACAGGGCGGAATTGAAATCGGATTTGATGCTGCAACGGCATCATTGATCGCTGCACAAACTGTTAAGGGATCTGCCGAATTATTGCTTCAAAAAGGATCGCATCCTGAACAGGAAATTGATAAAGTAACAACACCCAAAGGTTGTACCATCGCGGGGTTGAATGAAATGGAACACCAGGGATTCAGTTCATCATTAATACGCGGAGTAGTAGCGAGTTATCAAAAGATTGCAAGAGACTGAGCATTACAATCTTTACAAACAAATAATTTTATATCAATTTTATCCACAACAACCGATTCGCAATTTTCCTATAAAAAAAAATTGCTGTAGGTTTGCATGACCTCCCGGAATTTAATTTTCCTTGTACTTCCGCTGGTCATTTTCAGTATATTTTCAAAATTATTAATCAACAATTTGTTTCCGTTCAGGATAAATGTTACGGATGCGGATTAGTTTTTATTTAGAATAATTCATTCAATAAAAAATATACGCTCCCTGGGCGTAAAGTTATTATGGCTAAATATATTTTCGTTACCGGTGGTGTTACATCTTCATTAGGAAAAGGAATCATTGCAGCTTCATTGGCAAAACTTCTGCAGGCAAGAGGTTTGCGGGTAACTATCCAAAAGTTTGACCCTTATATCAACGTAGATCCTGGTACGTTGAACCCTTATGAACATGGAGAATGCTATGTGACAGAGGATGGTGCTGAAACCGATCTTGATCTTGGGCATTATGAACGATTTCTGAATATTTTCACTTCACAAGCTAACAACGTAACTACAGGCCGCATTTATCAAACCGTGATTAATAAAGAACGTGAAGGCGCTTTTCTCGGAAAAACCGTGCAGGTTGTACCGCATATTACCGATGAAATTAAGAGAAGAATGCTTGAGCTTGGCAAGAGTGGCAAATATGATATTGTAATAACTGAAATCGGCGGTACGGTTGGCGATATTGAAAGTTTGCCTTTTGTGGAAGCTGTTCGTCAATTGCAATGGGAACTTCCGGAAGAAGATACGGTAGTTGTTCACCTTACGTTGATACCCTACCTGAAGGCAGCAAAAGAATTGAAAACGAAGCCTACACAGCACAGTGTAAAAATGCTGAGCCAGGAAGGAGTACATCCGGATATTCTCGTTTGCAGAACTGAAAAAACATTATCACCTGACCTGCGCAGAAAAATCGCTTTGTTCTGTAATGTAAAACAGGAAGCAGTGATAGAAGCGGCAGATGCTCCGACGATTTATGAGGTTCCACTTGCGATGATGCGTGAGAAGCTGGATATTATTTGCCTGAAGAAATTAAACATTACCGACTACAGGGAACCCGAGTTAAATAAATGGAAAGAATTTTTGGATAAATTAAAATATCCTAAAAGCAAAGTCAATATCGGGTTGATCGGAAAATATATTGAGTTGCAGGATGCTTATAAGTCAATACTTGAAGCTTTTGTTCATGCCGGTGCGTTGAATGAATGTCATGTGCAGGTCGTGAATATTCACAGTGAATTTATAGATAATGAGAATGTGGCGGAAAAACTTTCCGGGCTCGATGGATTGCTGGTAGCACCGGGTTTTGGATACAGGGGAGTTGAAGGGAAAATCATTGCGGTAAAATATGCGAGAGAAAATGGATTGCCGTTTTTCGGCATTTGTCTCGGCATGCAAATGGCTGTTATAGAATTTGCAAGAAATGTTTTGGGAATAAAAAATGCGCATTCAACGGAAATGAATCCGGATACGCCTGATCCCGTTATTGACCTGATGGAAGAACAAAAAAAGATTTCTGCGAAGGGGGGTACTATGCGCCTGGGAACCTATCCATGCGAGTTAAAACCAGGCTCTTTGTCTTACTCCATCTATGGAAATTCGCCGGTAAATGAGCGGCACAGGCATAGGTGGGAGTTTAACAATAGTTATCTTTCAAGATTTGAAAATGCAGGCATGATAGCCAGCGGAAAAAACCCGGCAACAAATCTTGTAGAAATAGTTGAATTACCGGAACATCCATTTTTTATTGGTGTTCAGTATCACCCGGAATTGAAAAGCACGGTGGAGAATCCACATCCGTTGTTTGTGAATTTCATAAGGGCTTCAAAGTCATTTGCCGAAAAGAAAAACGAAGCGAAGACACCACTACTCCAGGGAGAGATCATTTAATATTTACCGAGTATTCAGGCGGTTAAGCGGGTTATATCAGCTATATCCCGCTTTCCTATGTTGCACAAATCACTTTACACTATCTTTGCCCACTCTTAAATTTTGGTAAATGAATTTCGATCGTAATACGGTGCTTGGTTTTGTAGTACTGGCTCTTTTATTTTTTGGTTATTTCTGGTATACAAATAGGGAACAGGCCACTTTTCGAAAAGAACAGGCAAGAATTGATTCCATAGCAAATGCAAACAGACCGAAAACTGATACACTCGCTTTCCGTAAGGATTCTATCCGTATCGATTCGCAAAACAGGGTTTCAAGTGCAGGCACCACGTTTGGTAAATCAGTCACCGGTTCAGAACAACTCCTTACCGTTGAGACGCCGCTTGAGAAAATCACATTCACAAATAAAGGTGGTCAGCCAAAATCAATTGAATTAAAAAAGTTTAAGCAATACGACAGCAGCTTAGTAAAAATTGCCTCTTCCGATTTTGATAATATTGATTATCCTGTAAGCACCGGAAACCGCACTGCCCGTATCATTGATCTTTATTTTGATAACGGCACCCAGACAAAAAATGCAGACGGCAGTATAACGGTGACGTTTACGCTCAGGTCGTCAGATTCTTCCGGCGAATCCATCACGCATCAATATGTCGTTCGTCCTGACAATTACATGATTGATTTCAATATTTCACTGAATGGTGCAGATAAATTACTTGCGCAAAATACAATGAATCTCACGTGGCAGAATAAGGCATTAAAACTTGAGAAGCTCCAGGATGAAAGACAAAACTCACAGATCGGGTATTTTGTAAACGGAGATTATGACTACAATACATTGCTTAAATACACCAGTAAGGAGTTTGACAAAAACCTGAAGTGGCTTAGTGTAAAGCAGCAATTTTTTAATTCCGCTATTGTTTCAAAAACAGAGAACGGATTTTCATCAGGCAAAATCGAATGGTCGGCTCCATCCGATACGTCAATAGTTGTTCAGGCTGTTGCAAATGTCCGGATGCAGGCCCAACCCGGCACTACAGCCACCTTCCCGATGGCATTATATTATGGCCCCAATGATTATAAGATTCTCAAAGGTTACGATAATAAAATGGAGAACCTGGTGAACCTGGGTTATGGAATTTTTGCATTTGTAAAATATATCAACCGCTGGATTGTTTTACCTGTGTTTGACCTGTTTACAAGATTCTTTACGAGTTATGGTCTCATCATTGCATTGCTCACAATTTTTATCCGGTTGGTTACTTCACCGTTAATGTACCCGGGTTACCTTACGAGCGCAAAAATGAAAATATTGCGGCCGGAACTTGCTGAATTAAAAAAGAAATATCCCGATCAGCAGCAATACGCGGTAGAGCAAATGAAATTTATGCGCGAAGCGGGCGTGAACACTTTTGCGGGTTGCTTACCCAGTTTATTGCAAATACCGATCTTCTTTGCGTTATTTAGTTTTTTTAATTCCAGCATCGCATTAAGAGGACAAAGTTTCTTGTGGGCAAAAGATTTATCTGCTTACGATTCTATTGTTCACTTTAATATTCCGCTGATAAGTTACCTGCTGGGTAATCACCTGAGTTTATTTACAATTACGGCCGTTACTACGAGCTTTCTCATTTCGTTGTACAGCATGAATATGACACCGGATCAAAACAACCCGGTGATGAAGTATATGCCCTATATATTTCCGGTTTTCCTTCTATTTATTTTTAATAAACTTCCATCGGCTCTTACATGGTATTATACGGTATCAAACGTCATTACGCTGCTATTGCAGTTCGTGATCCAGAAGTATATCATAAACCATGATAAGTTAATTGCGCAGATAGATATGAATCGAAAGAAGCCGAAAACAAAATCAAAGTGGCAGGAACGGTTGGAGCAGATGCAGGAACAGCAAAAACAGTTAAAAGAAGGGCAGACAAAAAATAAACGTTAATTCTACTATAAAGATTTGACTGTTAAGGCCGGTAAATAACTGAATTTTGCCGGCTTTTTTCATTACGCAACTTATTAGTTAATTTGAGACGTCTTTTTGTAAACCGAACAGCCAGATATGAAACGCTCCGTCTATATACTGTCATTCTTTGCAACGATTTTCTTTGTTACCGGTGCATTTGCACAAAAAGCGATAACAGAAGCGACAATTTCTTACGATATCGTCATAAGCAATAACAGTTCAAAGCCACAGGCAGCTGATCTGCTGGATGGAGCCACAAGCGTTGTTTATCTGAAGGGCCCGACAAGCCGTTCGGAGATGGTAAGCTCGCTCGGTAAGCAAACGACTATCATTGATGGTAAAACCGGTAATGTAGTTGTGTTAAAAGATTATGGGGAGCAGAAATATATGATCACGATGACGCCGGCAAACTGGAAAGAATCAAACAAAAAGTATGAGGGTGTAAGTTTTGATTTTATCGATGAATATAAAACTATAGCCGGATATAAATGTCAGAAGGCGATTGGTAAGCTGGGAGACGGAACTACATTCACTGTTTTCTTTACAAGAGACCTCGTGCCGCAGAACAGGGATTTTCAATACCTCAATAAAAATCTTCCCGGCCTTGCTCTTCAATACGAGGCTTCGTTCGGTAAATTACTGGTTACCTACACCGTTTCAAATATTAACTTCAACCCGGTTCCGATTGCCAAATTTGATTTACCCAAAGCCGGCTACCGGGTAATGACGTACGAAGAAAGCCGAAAAGCGGTTGGAGGTAATTAATAAAGAAAGTGAAAAATTGAACTATTTGTTCAGTTGAGGAACTCCTGCGGAAATCTTTACATTATTCAGCAGAACTTTTGATTTGATAGGAACAATATACGTGCGGTTTCCTTTCTGGTAAGTGGCAACGGTATTCAAATTGATGTATACATCCTGTTTTACCGGGTTAATCACGTTATTGCCGCGATAATTATAACCTGATTTCAAAGAGAAGCCGTTGTGTCTAACGGTAATGCTCCGGTCGGAAAGGATATTTGTTGCTTTTGATTTTTTGTTCGATGAACCATCACCCAGTGTGGCAAAGGCACCCGCAGCAAGAAATGAAAGTAAGGTTAATGTTACAATTCTTCTTTTTGCGACCTGGGAAAATATTTTGCGATTTGTGGTCATCGGTTAAAATCTATACAAAAATAGGGATAAAAAGAAATATTAAAATAGCCTTTCCAAAAAAGTTTTATCAAGTATTTAACGAACAGATGAAAAAAATGTTACAAAAAAGTGCAGTTTTTTCTTTTTTCGTCTTAATTTGTATAAACTACTGATATTCATGAAAGAAAATCCATACCGGCAAGACAAAGATGACCTCAGAGAACTTATCCGGCAGTATGAAAACCTCCGATCAGGCAAAAAACACAGCTTTTTAGACGAAGAATCCTTCGAAAAAATCATAGACTACTACGACGAACAGGAAAATATCTCCCGGGCGCTGGAGGCTTGCGAACTCGCCATTGAGCAATATCCTTATTCGTCTTCACTGCTCATAAAAAAGAGCGATTTACTGCTTTCCACCCAACAATATCAAAAAGCGCTGAAAATACTTGAACAGGCAGAGCTGCTTGGAAAAGGAGAAATTAATTTATATATCCTGAAGACCGACGCATACCTGGCTCTTGATCAGCAGGAAAAAGCGGTAGAACTTTTACAGGAGGCTCTTCTTTCGTTTGAAGGCGAAGAGCGGCTGGAATTGCTTTTTGAGCTGGCTGACGTATACGACGATTATGAGGAGTTCGACAAAGTGTTTGATTGTTTGAAATTAATTCTTGAAGACGATCCAAATAATGAAGAGGCGTTATATAAAATCTGTTTCTGGACTGATTTTACCGGCCGTAACGAAGAGGGGATACGCCTGCATCAGAACATCATAGATAATTTCCCTTATAATGAACTGGCATGGTTTAATCTTGGTGCGGCTTACCAGGGATTAAAACTCTACGAAAAATCTATTGACGCTTACCAGTATGCGATTACGATTGACGAGAAGTTTGATTATGCATACAGGAACATGGGTGACGCATATATCCGTGTCCGCAAATATAAGGAAGCGATTGAGGCCCTTGAAAAAGTGCTTGAGTTATCCAAACCGGAAGATGTTATTTATGAGGCGATCGGTCATTGCTACGACCGGTTGAAAAATTTTGCACAGGCCCGGTTCCACTACAGGAAAGCATCGCACCTGAGCCCGGATGATAGCAAACTTTTTTACAAAATGGCCTGTACTTATTATAACGAAGCTCAATGGGAAAGTGCGGTCCGGCAGCTTGAAACTGCATTGAAGATTCATCGAACGAAGACGGAATATCACCTGCTTATGGGTGAATGTAAAATGCGTTTAAATCAATATAAGGAAGCCATACAGTCCCTGTCAACCGTTGTAAGAATACGCCCGAGAAATAAGTCAGGATGGGAAGCATTGATCCGGTGTTTGTACAGGGCCGAATATTTTGAAGAAGCAATTGACCAGGTACAGGCGGCCTTAAGAATCACAAATGGAAAGCCATTATTTCTTTTTTATAAAAGCGCTGTATTATTTGCGCTGGGTAAATCCAAAGAAGCCATCCTTTGCCTCGAACGGGCCATGGAAAAAGAACCAAAACTTTTGAAAAATTTTGTCGGTCTTAATCCATCAATTTTACAAAATCAACAGGTTGTTGATCTTCTCGCCCGGCATAAGCATAATAAAAGTATTTAACGTTTGGAATCAAGCGTCTGTCTAATAGCCACATTTCTATAGTTATTCTTTCCTATTTTTGCCCGCCCGACCGGATCAACCATCCCCGGCGTGGCAGAGAATGATATCATGTCTGCAACAACGAAACCTGCCTTTTGAATTTTCATCGTGGCAATTAATTATCAAAAATCTTTATGATGAATTTTAACCTGACCCAGATCCCCGAGCGTAATCAGAAATCCCGGTTGAGCGGAATTACAATGGTGATGGATAAAGGGCTTAGTGTGAATGATGCAGAAAACTTTTTGAGCGTGGCCCATCCACATGTTGATCTTATAAAACTTGGATTCGGGACTTCTTTTGTAACGCCCAATCTTACCAAAAAACTCGAGGTATATAAAAAATATGACGTACCTGTTTACTTCGGCGGCACTTTATTTGAGGCTTTTTTAATAAGAAACCAGTTTGACGATTATCTGAACGTCTGTAGGGAATTTGGTATTTCTTATATAGAAGTCAGCGATGGTTCGATTACGATTCCTCATTCCGAAAAGTGTGGATATATAGAAAAACTGGCAGAAGACTTTACGGTTTTAAGTGAGGTAGGCAGCAAGGACGCGGAACATATTATTCCGCCCTATAAATGGATTGAATTAATGCGGGCCGAACTTAGCGCCGGCTCAACGTATGTGATTGCCGAAGCCCGCGAAGCGGGTACGGTTGGTATTTATCGCGGTTCAGGTGAAGTGAGAGAAGGCCTGGTACAGGAAATACTTACCCAGATTCCCGGCGAGAAGATAATATGGGAGGCACCGCAAAAGGAACAACAACTTTATTTTATTGAATTATTGGGTTGTAATGTCAATCTCGGCAATATAGCGCCCACAGAAGTGATACCATTGGAAGCAATGCGGGTTGGTTTGCGCGGAGATACATTTCATCTATACCTTAAAAAGGAAGAAGCGTAATGAAAGTGTATGGCCTTATTGGTTATCCTTTGACGCATTCATTCTCAAAAAAATACTTTACGGAAAAATTTGAGAAGCAAGCATTAACTGATTACAGGTATGAAAACTTTTCCATTCCTTCAATTGATAAATTGCCGGGAATACTTTCTGCAAACCCCGATATCGCCGGCATCAATGTTACAATTCCCTATAAAGAATCAGTGATTAATTTATTGAACGAGAAAACAGATGTGGTAAAAAAAATAGGAGCATGTAATTGTATTAAAATTGAGGGGAAACGGCTTAAGGGATTCAATACAGATACGATCGGATTTGAGAAGACGCTGCTAACTAAATTAAAACCTCATCATAAAAAGGCACTCATATTAGGAACGGGAGGAGCTGCAAAAGCCGTTGATTTTGTACTGAATAAATTGGGTATTCGTGTGAAGTATGTTTCAAGAAAACCGTCAATCCGTCATTTTTCCTACGAGCAGGTAACCCCACAGGTAATTGCAGACAATACGTTAATTGTCAACTCTACGCCGTTGGGCATGTACCCAAATATTGTACAGGCACCGCCGATTCCATATGAGGCACTAACATCACAGCATTTACTTTACGATCTAATTTATAATCCTCCTAAGACTTTATTCCTGCAGAAAGCGGAACAACATGGCGCTGATACAATGAATGGATATGAAATGCTCGTGATCCAGGCAGAAGAAAGCTGGAAGATATGGAACGGTTGATCGTTCAGGCAGATAATTTTGCTTTCACTTCGGCAGGGACGGCAACAATTTTTTTAGCATCATAATCATAACAAACCATGCCGGTTTTTGCGACAGCTATCAATCCATTACCGCTGCTGCTTTGTTTTTCCAGTTTATAATATAATTCAAACGCTACTTTTGAAAACTCGGTTGCTGCAACGGAAGCGATGATAACGTCTTCGTAGAAAAGCTCATTTTTAAATTCGATTGCTACATCACTCATGATTATACCGGTTCCCCCAAAGTTTAATTCTGTATAGCCATAATGTTTCAGGTATTGTACTCTTGCTTCGTGAAGAATGGACAATATCGTATCGTTGCCGACATGGCCGCCGTAATTAATATCGGTGATGCGCACGGGAATTTTAGCAGAGAAAGTAAAGTTTCCGGGAAGTTCGACTTTCACTCTTGCCATAACAGTGTTTGCAGTAAAGATAGAGAAGTAAAATCAGTTGCGGTTATCGTCCAGCGAGTTGACGAGGTCGAGAATATCCATGAAATTATCCGGTGAAGGAACAAAAGATGAAGCGGCCAGTTTCTCTCTCCATTTTTTCAACTGATCGGTACAGTTATTATCCTGTTCTTCGCCACTTACACAGCAAAACAGGTTGGATAATTTTTTTGAAAGGCGGATAAATTGTCCTTCGCTGTTTTTATACATCAGATAGCGGTCCGCTTCAGCATCGGGTGAATCGTTTACTGCAGCGCGGTGAGAATATTGAAGTTCGGTCATCTTTACAAATGACGATTCTGAATAAACGTTTGCCAATTGTACAGGCGATCTGTATAAACTTCTCTTTATTTTCGAAGAATAGCGATTCACCGGTACCTCTAATCTTGCATAAGTCTGTTTGCTTCGTTCCAAAGCCTGCTCATCGCTGTCTGTTACAGTTGGTGCGGGTTGCGTCTTTACTGTCGCCGGTTGATCAGCTTTTTTTATTGTATCAGCAGACTTCCGGCTATTATTTTCTATAGCCGTATCGATTTTTACAGAATCATCGTTGTTAAAGAATTTTATCGCCGCAAATGCAATCACGCCAATAAGGCTTGCTGCGATTACATACTTGAGAAACAGGGGAATGACGAAATGCCTTTTTAAGGGAATTACCGGCGCTTTTACTTCATCGAGCGTTGCTTCAATATTATCCCATGCATCAGCAGGCGGAGTTTTTTCAAGATTATATAATGCGACCGGGAATTTCAAGCCATTGAGAGAGTCATCAAGAGACGCAGCTATCTTGTTCCAGCCGTTAGCAGGTGGATTTACCTCGGTGTTTTTTATTCTATCGTTCCAGTTATCGCTCATGATCAGCCTTTGCGTCGTTTTTCTGGTCTATAAATTTCCTCACCAAATCCTGCAGTATCACCTTGGCTCTTGAAAGTTGCGACTTACTGGTACCTTCGCTGATACCCAGCATATCACCAATCTCTTTGTGTGTATATCCTTCTATGACATACAGGTTGAAAACAGTTCTGTAACCCGGCGATAGTTCCTGGATCAAGCTCATGATATCCTTTTCTGCCAGACTATCAAGAACCGAGAGGTATTTGCCTTCAATTGTGTTTTCTTCTCTTTCCGTAACGGGTTGTAAATAGTTTTTACGCCTGAAATGTTCAATTGACGTATTTACAAAAATCCGGCGGATCCAGCCTTCAAAAGAACCTTCGCCGCGAAAGCTCGACAATTTTTTAAAGATCTTTATAAAACCCTCTTGTAAAATATCCTGTGCTTCTTCACTGTTGCCTGCATAACGAAGGCACACTGCGTACATTTTAGGAGCAAACCGGCGATATAGTTCTTCCTGCATACGCCGTTCACCATTCAAACACCCATGAATTAAGTCGCTCTCCGTTATATTTTGGTTGCGTTGTTCGTTCAATTTCTTTGGGTTATTTCAAGTTTGTTTAAATAGGCGACCAGTTTTTCCGTAGCTTTTTTCCGATGGCTGAATTGATTTTTTTCCTCGATGCTCATTTCAGCAAAAGTTCTGTCTGCTCCGTCAGGAACAAACACCGGGTCGTACCCAAAGCCCTGGTTTCCTTTACGGAACTCAATAATTTTTCCTTTTGCAATGCCTTCAAAAAGAGTTTCCTTACCATCAATAATAAGTGAAATCACGGTTTTGAACCGGGCATCACGGTTTGTATGATTTACCAGCTTGTTTAACAGTTTGTCAATGTTTTTATCAAACGATTTTTCATCACCGGCATACCGGGCACTTTTTACACCGGGCTCACCACTCAGCGACTCCACCTCAAGCCCGGTATCCTCGCTGAAACAATTCGTCTGTGTCATGTGATATATTGTTGCCGACTTCGTACTTGCATTTTCTTCAATGGTATCATAAGGTTCCGGAATATCAATGTCGATACCCGCTTCCTTTAATGTAATGATGTTAAATTTATTTCCTGTGACAGCCCGTATTTCTGCTACTTTATTTTCATTATTAGTGGCAAAAATCAATTTCATAAGCTCAAGATAAAAAGAAAGAATTAAATGATCATACATTAAAAATTCTGCGCAAACATACCCACAGTTTGCTTTTTAATATTTTATCATTTTGAATGTCAACAAGCGACGGTGCAGATAGAAAAGTATTATTGTTGAATGACTGTACCTGGAAATGCGGAAAACTAACTGGCATGCTTATCGATTCAGGCGTTGTTCCGAATAGAAAAAAGATTTGGCTGTTCAATTCAGTCTTAAATTCTTTGTATGAACGTGCAGAAGCATTATTGAAATTTACGATCGCTACATCCGCAAGTGTAAGCTTACATGCCGAAAGCATGCCCGTAAGAAATGAAAGTTCCTCATCAGGCAGAAAACGGATATTTTCATAATTCACTAAAACGAGAATGTTCTTTTTATTTTCTCCCAAAAATTCGACTCGTTGCAAAACAGGCCGCACGGGTTCATCGCTCAGCTTATCAGCTTCACCTGTTACAATTGCCGGTAAAATTTTTTCATCAGTAATAACCAGGCTTTGCCTGTACAAACCGGATATGACCGATCCCGGAAGTTTCAGATTTTTTAATTGCATCAGTTGAGGGAGTGTTTACAAAAAGCTGTGGCTTTTTTTGTTTCTTTGCGTTGCAAAAATAGCCTTATTATGATTGCAAGTTCAGTTATAAATGTTACCCGTGCTGAAAGAAGCAAATTGCAGGATACAAATTTTGACAAACTTGTTTTCGGCCGGTATTTCACGGATCATATGCTCGAAGCCGATTACGAAAACGGGGAATGGAAGAACGTAGAGATAAAACCATTTCAACCATTATTGATGAGTCCTTCTCTTGCGGCCCTTCATTACGGACAATCAATATTTGAAGGAATAAAAGCATACCGCGATAAAGAGGGCAATGCGTACATTTTTCGTCCACAGGATAATTTTCGTCGTTTCAATATTTCTGCTGCGAGAATGCAGATGCCTTTGGTGCCCGAAGAAATTTTTATGGAAGGGATGCGCCGGTTGGTTGCTATTGATAAGAACTGGATTCCGGCCAAAGAAGATTATTCGCTATACATCCGCCCGGTTATGTTTGCGTCAGATGAAGTGATCGGTGTAAAACCATCCGATAATTACAAATTTTTTATCCTGCTGAGCCCGACAGGTCCTTATTATAGTGCTCCGATGCGTATTTACGTGGAGGAGAAATATACCCGTGCTGCTCCGGGTGGTGTAGGGTTTTCAAAAACAGCAGGCAATTACGCCTCGGCACTTATGGCTTCAGCAGTGGCAAAAGAGCAGGGCTACGACCAGGTGTTGTGGACAGACGCCTTTGAGCACCGGTTTGTGCAGGAAATCGGCACAATGAATGTGTTTTTTATCATTGGTGACGTTGCTGTTACCCCGGGGCTGGAAGAAGGTACCATACTGGAAGGCGTTACAAGACAGAGTGCGATCTCCCTGTTGCAGGAAATGGGGCTGAAAGTGGAAGAAAGGCCTTTGTCAATTGACGAAATAATCACAGCCCATAAAAAGGGTACACTAAAAGAAGTCTTCGGCACCGGCACAGCCGCCACGATAAGTATGATTAAAGAGTTGAAATACAAGGATTATGTGATTCATTTTGATACAGATAAATGGAAAGTGGCTCCTACTTTAAAGAAATGGATAACAGACATCCGCGAGGGTAGAAGAGAGGATAAATATGACTGGATGTGGAAAGTATGATGATGTGAATAACTGCAATAAGAATTGCTTTATAAATAGCTTCTTAGTTTTTTTGAGTTTTGCCTGTAGTCCCCTACCTTTGCCCTCCCAAAAATAAAGGTTCATAATGCCTACTATTCAACAGTTAGTACGTAAAGGAAGAGACATCATCAGGGCAAAAAGTAAATCCAGGGCTTTGGATAGCTGTCCTCAGCGCCGTGGCGTGTGTACCCGTGTGTATACAACCACGCCTAAAAAGCCCAATTCAGCGCTTCGTAAGGTAGCAAAGGTGAGATTGACAAATAAAGTCGAAGTCATCGCATATATACCCGGTGAAGGGCATAACCTGCAGGAGCACTCCATCGTACTGATTCGCGGAGGCCGTGTAAAGGATCTTCCGGGTGTTCGTTATCACATCGTTCGCGGTTCATTGGATACTGCAGGTGTGAAAGACAGGAAGAAAAGCCGTTCTAAATACGGTACGAAAAAAGAAAAGGCTAAAAAATAAAACACTGATAGACGCGAAATGAGCGCTACTGAACGCGATTAGCCGTCTTAAGTAAAAGATAATACTAAATAAAGAATTAAGATGCGTAAAGCACAAGCAAAAAAACTTCCGCTGGCTCCCGATCCGAAATTCAATGATAAATTGGTTACCCGTTTTGTAAACAATTTAATGTGGCAGGGCAAGAAAAGTGGTGCCTTTAATATTTTCTACGATGCATTGGCGAAAGTAGCCAAGCAGACCGGTGAAGATGGATATGAAATATGGAAAAGAGCGTTGACAAACGTTACACCAGCTGTAGAAGTTCGCAGCCGTCGTATCGGTGGTGCTACCTTCCAGATACCTGCTGAAGTTCGTGCTGACAGAAAAATTTCTTTGAGTATTAAATGGCTGATCCGCTACAGCCGCGAAAGAAATGGTCGCAGTATGGCTGATAAGCTGGCGAATGAAATCGTAGCTGCAAGTAAAGGCGAAGGTGCTGCATTCAAAAAGAAAGAAGATACACATCGTATGGCTGAAGCGAACAAAGCGTTTGCTCACTTCAGGGTATAACATTAACCCAATAAAATTATTAAAGCCATTTACAGTTTTTGTAAATGGCTTTTTTGTTGGGAGCGATTTGATTTTTTCCGACTTCTACTTATTGGCCCGACAGATGGTCCCCACTTAAGCGGGCAAGCTGTCAGATCCCGTTAACCTTCTTCATCAAATTCTTCTTCATAATTACGATTACCCAGGTTCATCATGCTGCCAATAAGATCTTTAAACTCAATTTTTGTTTCCAGTATTTTTTTGCTAATCAATGAGTGACTGGACAATCCATGCAGGATAAATTCCATCAGCAAAGCTGTTTCCATTTCATTGGCGCCGGGAAAATGTTTTTTTACCAATGCATGCAAACCATCCACTTTATAGAGAAGCAAAACTTTGTCTTTATCTGTTGTATTGAAAAAAATATTGAGGTTATTGCCCTTATCAAACCAGGAAGTGATCGCATGGTAAGGATTATCATTTTTTCCATTATCCGTCTTTGCCTTTACTCTTTTCTTTAACACTTCCGGATTCGGAAAATATTGAACGAACTGGGAACGTATTGCTTTTTCCAGCAGGTTCATCGCTACCTGGTAGGGGCCTTCCTGTTCTCCTTCATACACCAATTCTATTTTACCGGTAATAGACGGAATAATGCCCACAAGATCATTGATCCAAATCTGTGTTTGTTTTTCGTTGTTCACTATCGCTCTCCGTTCTGCAGCACTTACTGCGTTTTCAAATGCAGAGATCGTAAGGCGTGCGCTTACGCCACTTTTTTTATCAACGAATTCGCTGCCTCTTGCTTCAAAAGCTACCTGCTCGATCAATCTCTTTACAAGATCACTGATTTTTACTTTATTCTTTTGTTCTTCATCTATCTCCGCTTCCTGTTCGGTAATTTCCAACGCATTCTCCAGCGATTTTGGATAATGAGTCAATATCTGGCTTTCGATACGGTCTTTCAACGGTGTAACGATCGAGCCGCGGTTCGTGTAGTCTTCGGGGTTAGCCGTGAATATAAAAAGAATATCCAGGGGCAGTCTTAACTTAAAACCGCGTATCTGTACATCGCCTTCTTCCAGGATATTAAAAAGGGCAACCTGTATACGGGCCTGCAGGTCGGGCAATTCATTTATTACAAATATGCCACGATTGCTTCTGGGTATAATGCCATAATGGATTACCCGTTCGTCGGCAAAACTTAATTTCAGATTTGCGGCCTTAATAGGATCAATGTCACCAATCAGATCGGCAACGCTTACATCCGGCGTAGCCAGCTTTTCACCATACCGCTGACTTTTATGCATCCACTCTATTGGTGCGGCGTCACCTTTTTCGGCAATAATATCTTTTGCATATTTTGAAACCGGCTCCAGCGGATCATCATTAATATCGCTACCACTTATAAAAGGAATATACTCATCCAGCAATTCGATCATCTGCCTTGCCATTCTTGTTTTGGCTTGTCCGCGTAATCCTAAAAAAAGAATATTATGCTTACTCAATAGTGCTCTTTCTACATCAGGAATCACACTATCCTCATAACCGACTATACCGGGAAATGTATTTTCTTTCCGCTTCAATTTAAGAATAAGATTATCCCGTATTTCCTCTTTAATGCTCTTAGGCTGATAACCACTTGCCTTTAATGCACCTAACGTTTTAATTTTTGAAATGTCCATTTTGTATTTTTATGTTGCCAGCTGTTAATTTCTACCCGGTTTATGCCGCATCATTCCGAACTATGCGGCATACCGCAACAATTCTATTCAACAATTATTTCCTTCGAATCTTTATTAATCATTTAAACCGTACCTCTAGAACACTGTCTTTCTCTTCCCGCTTTCGAAATCTTTAAAAATAAATGCGCCCAATTTGTCCAGTGAAGCAAAAAATGCTTTGCCATGATTCATTTCGGTAAATTCCTGGACAAAGCGTTGCAGGTAAGGGTCTGTAGCAATCATGAACGTGGTGATCGGTATCTTCAGTTTTTTACATTGAGCCGCAAGATTCATGCAACGATTAACAACTTTCCTGTCGAGGCCAAAACTATTTTTGTAATAGCGCTTACCGATTTTCAGACAGGTAGGTTTACCATCGGTGATCATGAATATCTGCTTGTTCGGATTTTTTCTCCGTCTTAAAATATCCATCGCCAGTTCCAACCCCGCAACTGTATTTGTATGATAAGGACCTACCTGCAGGTACGGTAAATCTTTTATTTCTACCGGCCATGCATCATTGCCAAATACAACTATGTCCAATGTATCTTTTGGATATTTTGTTGTAATCAATTCGCTCAAAGCCATTGCCACTTTTTTCGCAGGCGTTATACGGTCTTCGCCATATAATATCATTGAGTGGGAAATATCGATCATCAGCACGGTAGAGGTCTGCGCCTTAAAATCGGTTTCATGAATGCTCAGATCATCTTCCTGCATCATAAAACTTTCCACACCGTGATTGATCTGTGCATTGCGGATAGATTCTGTAAAATCAATCTGCTCCAGCATATCGCCAAACCGAAATGGTCTTGATTCGGGGTTTATTTCATCACCCTGCCCCGGCTTGAAACTATGATGATCGCCCTGCTTTGTCTTTTTTAATTTGCCGAAAATTTCTTCGAGACTTCTTTTACGGATACCCTGTTCTGTTTTCGGTGTAATCTTTATCTCGCCTTTTTGATTGTCTTCAGTGATATAGCCTTTCTCTTTCAGCTCATCAATAAAATCTCCCATTCCGTATTCGCCATCCGTCATCTGGTATTGCTTATCCAGTTCATTCATCCACGATAAAGCTTCGCCTACATCACCGTTGGTATAAGTAAGCAATTGCATAAATATATCCAGCAATTGTTCAAACCGGGTTTTACCCTGGCTGTTCGGATCAAATTTTGTAAAATGAAAACCTTTCATCGTATTCACAATTCTTATATAGCAATTTACAACAATTATAGCGGGCCTGCCCAATTGTTAACAACAACTTAAACAAGGGAAGGTTCAGAAATAAGAAACCCCGCTTTTGCGGGGCCTCTTCTTATTTTTTATTGCTGTCCTTTTTCTGACCGCTATCTTTTTTATTTCCCGGTATCGTGTTGATGATGGTTCCTTCGTTTTCTTTTTTCTCCGTATTAGCGGTTTTGCCGTATTTTCTTTCAACGAGGTCAAGTGTTGTCAGCAAAATATTATTTACCTGGTCTTCCAAAGCGACAGAATTGTACAACGCTTCACGGTCCGCCTTCAGGTAGTCATAATATTTCTTTTGTTGTTCAAGATCTTTTCGCACAGCTTTTGCCACCTTATCAGCAAGTTCTGTGTAGCCGGCTTTATAAGCGCCTTCAAGGTATACCAGCGTCGTTTGATTGTGCTGGTTATAACGGCCTGCCATGGCATAAGGAAAATTTTCCTGGCTGGCCATTGATTCAAATTTGTTCAGAATTTTCTTCGCATCATCTTTGCGTCCTTCATCGGCGAGATTGCCTGCAATTTCTCCATACGCTGAACGCAACGTCAGCAGATGACGGCGGTTTTCTTCATCAAAATAAACATTTGGTTTATCAGCGTTTCCACCTGCAAATTTCTCCATCATGTTTCTGTACATGGTGTCCAGGTTATTGTCGCGAATCGGCGTTCCACCAAGCCGCATAGCGCGGAAAGAGGAGTCGACCGTCCATTTTGATTGAGGAAATTTATTTTTGACCGGCACCAGCCTGTACGATATTCCATCTTTTCTCAGGTACTGGCCAAATCCTAATTCACCGTAGGGTGAAGTGAAATAGATGGGTCGTTTAAAATTATTCGCTGCAATGATCGCCAATATAATGAGATCATTTCTTCCCAGGTCATTTTTATTCGGCGCTAAATCGATGTACATTTCATTGAGTACACTATCAGTTGGATTTACAGTACCATTCCTTCTGACCAATGCTGTATCGACAGCGATCTTGAATTTTTTTACAGGGAATGATTGCGCATATTGATCGCCCTGGAACGTTTTCAATGATTCGTAAAGAGGGTTGTATGTATTCTGATCAATATTGCCGGCACTGAACTGGAGGTATTCCCTTTTATGTCCTTCTATCTGTTCAGGTGTAAATATTACATCGAGCGAATCACTTTCATTTATTTTATAGCGAAGCTGGTTGATATACCAGTCAATGCCTAACAGGCTGTTGTTGATTATTCGTATATCACGGCGAATGCCTTCCACTTCCTGTGCATACCACAAAGGATAAGTATCATTATCACCAAACGTAAAGAGAACTGCATTCTTTGCACAGCTTTCCAAATAATCTTTTGCGATGTCACGTGCCAATTCTTTTTTACTGCGGTCATGATCATCCCATTCCTGTTGTGCCATGATAATGGGTACCACAATGGTAACAGCAGCAGTAACAATATTGGCAATCTTTGCATTTTGCCCACCGGATGATA
>Ga0207648_10001838_pt1 | contig 23236 bp, 18 predicted proteins | sample KBSMisM32_FD_184310 | JGI IMG/M metagenome (GOLD analysis project Ga0207648, IMG submission 184310) | Miscanthus rhizosphere microbial communities from Kellogg Biological Station, Michigan, USA - KBS Miscanthus M3-2 (SPAdes) (version 2) | ecosystem: Host-associated > Plants > Roots >...
CACGGATGCCGTCGGGCATGCGGATCATCGTCAGCGGACGGTCTGCCAGGTGCGGCAGCATGTAGGGCGAGACCTGCGCGAGATAACGCAGCAAGTCCCGCTTGGTGTATGCCGGCAGGTCCTGCGCCGGATCGGCCGGCCAATAGACGCGATCGAGATGGGTGAGGCGGATCTGGTGCAACCCCACGGCGAGCGTCAACGCCGTCTTGGGGCTGGCAAGCTGGGCCATGACGTCATCGACAGGTCCGCCGGACGGCGCGGCCGTCACGGGCCGGGAATCAGCGCGCTGCACGGCCTTGGCGTCGATGTCGTCGCGCAAGCGCAGGAACACCGGTGCGCGCAGGTGGCCGTCGTCGGTCCAGCTATGGAAACTCACTTCGGCCACCGTCTTCGGCTCGACCCACGTCGTCGGCGCATTGAGTTCCGGCTCGTCGCTGAACGGATTCGTCTTCCGCTGCAGCGGCTCAAGCGTGGCCTTGACCTGCTTCAACGCTCGTTCGTCGAAACCCGAGCCGACGTGCGACGCGAAACGCAAACTCTTCTTGTCCCAGTAGCCGACCAACAGCGAACCCAGCGGAGCTCGCGCGCCATTCCCCTTGGTGTAGCCGCCGACGACAAAGTCCGCGGTCATCGTCGGCTTGACCTTCAGCCACGATTGCGACCGGCGGCCGGTCTCGTACCGGCTGTCCTTGCGCTTGCCGATCACGCCTTCGAAACCGCTGGCCAGCGCCGCCGCGCTCAGCGCGACGCCATCATCGTGCGTGTGCACGAGTTGCACCAGCGGCGACGGCAACAGGCACTGCGCGAGATAGCGCCGGCGGTCCGAGTACGGCGACTTGCGCAGATCGATCCCCGCAAAGTGCAGCAGGTCGAAGCAGACGAACACCACTGGCAGTGTCTTGTCGGCCGCGGCGATTTCCCGCTCCGTCTTCAATCCCGCGCGATCCTGCAACGCCCCGAACGACGGTTTGCCGCTCGCGTCGAAGGCGACGATCTCGCCGTCCAGGATCATGCCGTGCACGGCCTGCTGCGCGAGGTCGGCAACCAGCCGCGGGAACTTGCTCGAAAGGTCCAACCCGCGCCGCGAACGCAACTTGACCCCCTGCGCGTCGATGAACGCGAGCACGCGATAGCCATCGAGCTTGGGTTCCCACATCCATTCGCCCCGGTGGAAGGCCTTATCACCGATTTCCGCCAGCATCGGCGCGATTGCCGCGGGCATCGGCTCGAGCTTGCCCGCCGGCGCGAGGCGCGAGGCGGGCATGCGCTGGACAGGGACGAACTTCAGCTCCTGGACCGTTTTTCCGCTAAGCACCGAGTGACTCTGCGCGGTGACATCGCCGGTCGTCACGAAGCGGTCCTTGTGCTTGATCATCAGCCATTGCTTGGCTTCCTTCGTGCGCACCAGCGCAAACGAACCCTTCAGCTTTTCGCCGCGCAGCAGGACGCTCAGCTTGCCCTTCTCCAGGCCATCGCGGATTTCGCGTTCGGCGCGCGCGCGGTCATGAAACCATGTCTCGCCGTCTTCGTCGGGCGAGTAGACGCCGCAATCCCACACGATGACCTCGCCGGCACCGTATTGACCGGCCGGAATGACGCCTTCGAACGAGCCATAGTCGTAGGGATGGTCCTCGACGTGCACGGCGAGGCGCTTTTCGTTACGATCCAGTGACGGGCCCTTGGGCACCGCCCAGGACAGAAGCACGCCGTCGCATTCGAGCCGGAAGTCGTAGTGCAGCCGCGTCGCCGAATGTTGCTGGACCACGAATAGCAACGGACCGCCGCCGGCCGCGGGCACGGCGGGTGGCGGCTCCGGCGTGGCGGTGAACGTACGCTTGGCCGAGTATTCCTTGAGCGGGGTCTTTGCCATTGAGCAATCATACTGATGGAGGTTCCGACCGATGACAACCGCGAAGCTGTTCGCCGGCGCGAGCGGATATTCCTTCAAGGAGTGGAAAGGCGTCTTCTATCCGGACGACATCAAGGCGGAGGACATGCTGCCGTTCTATTCGGCGCGCCTGCCGACCGTCGAGATCAACAACACGTTCTACCGGATGCCCAAGACGTCGGTCATCGAGAACTGGGCGGCCGCGACGCCCGAGGATTTTCGGTTCTCGATCAAAGCGTCGCAACGGATCACGCACATGTCGCGCCTGCGCGCGGAAACGGCGGCCGAGCCGGTCGGCTATCTGTACAAGAACCTGGCTGCGCTGCGCGCCAAGCGAGGACCGGTGCTGTTCCAGTTGCCGCCCAACATGAAGAAGGACCTGGCCCGTCTCACCGGGTTCCTGAGCCTGTTGCCGGCGGACCACAACGCCACGTTCGAGTTTCGCAACGACACGTGGTTCGACGATGAAGTCTATGCCACGCTCAAGAACGCTGGAGCCGCGTTGTGCCTGTCCGAACGCGAAGACAGCGCGCCGCCACCGCTGGTGGAGACCGCACCGTGGGGCTATGTCCGTCTGCGGCTGGAGACCTACACGGACGCCGATCTGAAAGAGTGGGCACGCACGCTGCGGGCCTCCAGCTGGCGCGAGATCTACGTCTACTTCATGCATGAGGCGACCGCGCCGGGGTATGCACAGAAGCTGATGAAATTCGCATCATGACCGCGGCACGCGACACTGCGGCGGGCACCGCAAAGCCGGTGTCGATCGCCGTCGACGACGCCAACAGCGTTTCCGGCTTGCTGCAGGTGCCGACGAAGGCGCTCGCCTGCTACGTGATGGCGCATGGCGCGGGCGCGGGCATGACGCACTCGTTCATGGCGAGCTTCGCCAACGATCTCGCGGAACGAGACATCGCCACGCTGCGTTATCAATTTCCGTACATGGAACGCGGTTCGAAGCGCCCCGACTCGCCCAAGCTGGCGCACGCGGCCGTGCGCGCCGCGGTCGGTGAAGCGGCGCGCCTGTGCCCCAGGCTCGCGTTGTTCGCCGGCGGCAAGTCCTTTGGCGGACGCATGACGTCGCAAGCCCAGGCCGCTTCGCCGCTGCCTGGTGTGCGCGGGTTGGTATTTGTCGGGTTCCCGCTGCATCCGCCCGACAAGCCCGCGGACGAACGGGGAGCGCATTTATTCCAAGTGCAGATTCCGATGTTGTTCCTGCAGGGGACCCGCGATGAATTGGCGGAACTGAGTCTACTGCGGAACCTTGCCGTAAAGCTCGGTGCGCGCGCCTCTCTCAAGCTCTTCGACGACGCCGATCATTCGTTTCACGTGCCGGCGAGAACGGGCAAGAAGGATCCGCAAATCAGAGCCGAAATGGCGGATGCGATGGCCGAATGGATGGTGAAGGTGGCGTAGCCGTCGGGACAACGCGCACTCGTGTCCGCGACGCCTAATAGGTTCCGTGTGATCCGTGAACCGGCGCGCGACGAATGCGTACCTCTGGCTTGAGCGTCAGCGTCCACTCGACCTCCGTCCGTCCGGTACGCGAAACGTCGACGTTCTTGCGCGAGTCTTCCTCCGTGCCGGTCTGCTGCGGGTGCCACACGCGCACGACATAGCTGCGCGGGGGCAGATCGGACAACACCGCCCTGCCCTGCGAGTCCGTCTTGGCGAAGTACGGCGACTCCGACACGTAGACGTAGCCGACCATCCAGTCGTGGATGTTGCAGCCGAGAACCACTACGCCCGGTTTGTCGAAAGTGACTGCCTGCGGAACGCCCGTGTAGAGCGGCAGCTCGAATCGCCTGGCGGGCGAAAACGAGTACACCTGATGGCGCACGCTGTCGCGATTGGGGAAGGTCACCGCCGTTCCGACGAGTATGGCCTGGACCTTGGGCACGAACTCCTTGTCCACTTGATCGACCACGTCCTGCGGCGGGCGCGCCGGCAGTTTGACGTTGCCATCGCTGGGCACGGCGACGACGACCGCATCGGCGACCGGCTTGCCCTGCGCGTCGATGACTCTGGCCGCAATCTCGGCGTTCTGCGCGTGCGCGAGCGGCGCCACGACGGCGACGAGTGCCAGGAGCCAATGTGCGTGCATGTCCGGTAACTCCTAGAAGCGATAGGCAAGGGTCAGGATGATCAGATTCGTCTTGTATTCGAGGCCCTGCGCGGCGCGCGTGAAATCGTAGCGGTAGGCAACGTCGACGGACGCCTGGTCGGACAGCGAATAGTTCGCGCTCAAGGTGCCGCTCCAGGTCGTTCCGCGCAACCGATACGCATACAGTTCCGGATCGCCCCACACCGGATCTTCGGCAATGGCCGATGACGCCAGGAAGATGGGCAGACTCTGTTGCGCAGTCGATTCGACGTCGCCGCGGCGAACGCCGAACCTCGCATCCAGGCCAACGAACTCCGCCGGTGCATAACCTGCGCGCACAAAGGCGCCCTGGCCTTTGAGATCGAAGACGTTCCCCGGGATCCCCGGCACGACGGATTCACCGTGGTCATCGAAGCGCCGCTCGTAGAAGAATCCGACCGAAGCATCGAGCTGCTCGGTGAAACGTTTGCCCGTTTCGACGCTCACATCCAGCCGGCTGCTCGTGCGCAGATCCTGGCGAAAGTCGTCGTACGACGCGCCTGCCGACACCGCGAGCCACGGGGCAAGATAGCCAAGCCCGAACTTATGCCGATAGGCGACAGCCCCGCCGACCACCACGTTGGACAGGCCGCTGTAGCGGTCGAAGGCTTCGACCCGACCGAAAATGGTGAAAGTCACGCCATCGCTGCCGGTCAGCGGAACGAAGTTGGTCGCATTCACGTTCACCACGCCGGCGCCCGCCGCGCGCTTGTCCACTGCTTCCTGCGCGCGGGTCAGGTTGTTGTCGTAGAAAGCGCCCGCAGAGGCGCCGACCTCCCAATCCGCGCGAGCCGGCGCACAAATCAGCGCCGAAACCGCTCCCAGCGCCATGGCCGCACAGGTGAGCACCCATGCCCCACGGGTTGCGATTACAGCGTTCTCGGTCGGGGACTTCATGCGCAGGCAGACAACTTGCTAAAGACGTACCAAGGCACAGCAGGAGTTGTGCCCGGACCGCGGCTGCCTGTGGCATCGGCGGCACCGATGCTGCGTCCGCCCGCTGATTTGTATGGAGTTTTGCGATGTTAGCCACGCGTTGTCCACCACATTTCCAACGTTGCCGGCCAGCGCTCACCAGCGCGAAGGACGCCATGCAGCGGCCGATTGCGGCATTTAGCGGCGGCATATTCCAGTGATTTCCGCAGCCATTCCGATGAAGTCCGTCCGTGTCAGCCTGCAGACACGCATCCTGACGCTGTTCCTGGCGTTGATGGTGGTGGTGCAGGTCGGCGGGTTCGTGCTCGTGAACACGGTCGGCACCACTGCGGCGCGCACCACAATCGGCGATGAGCTCATCGCCGGCGAGCAGGTATTCCTGCGTTCGCTGCAACAGGAAAAGCAGCGCCTGCTCCAGGGCGCGCGGCTGCTTGCCGCCGACTATGCCTTCCGGGAAGCCATTGCCACCGGTGACCGCAACACGATTGTTTCCGTGCTTGGCAATCATGGCGAACGGATTGACGCCGACCTTGCGATGCTCATCGGGCTCGACGGCAAGGTGATTGCCGACACGGTGGGCGGCGCAGTGGGGATGGCCTTCACGCATCCCAAGCTTCTCGCGGCGGCGGAATCGGAGCAGCAGGCGAGTGCGCTGGTTGTACTGAACGATCGCCTGTACCAGGTCGTGCTGGTCCCGGTGCGTTCACCGTTACCCGTGGCGTGGGCCGCGATCGGATTCCGCGTCAATGATCCGGTTGCCGGCATCCTGCGCGGGCAGATGCGCTTCCACGTATCGCTGTTCAGCCGTCACAACGCAGGCGGCTGGAGGTTGCAGGCAACCACGCTCGACGCCGAGGAGCGCGAGCAGTCGTTGCAGGACCTCGAGCGGGATCGTTTCGCCGCCGTCGATCCCATGGGCAACGCCACCTATGACGCGGTCGCGTTGACCCGCGTGCTGCGGTTGCCCGCAGGCGCGGGAGACTACGTCGTAGTGTTGCTGCAGGAGCCGCTGGCCGCCGCGATGGAGCCTTTCTATCGGCTGCAACGCCAACTGGGACTCATCTCACTCGTCGCGGTGATCGTGTCGATGATCGCCAGCGTCCTGATTGCGCGCGGCATCGTGCGCCCGGTTCATGATTTGGTTGCCGCCGCGCGGCGAATAGCTGCAGGAGACTACGCGGCGCTGCCGCCACCGTCGCGAAACGACGAGATCGGAGACCTGGCTTCCGCTGTCCGCACGATGGGCAAGGACATTGCATCGCGCGAATCGCGCATCATGGACCTCGCATACCGCGATCCACTGACCCGTCTCCCCAATCGCGCAAGGTTCGCCGCCGAGCTGGAACTTGCACTTTCTTCGGCGCCCGCAACCGGGTCTGTCGCCGTCGTGCTGATGGACCTCGATCATTTCAAGTACGTCAACGACACGCTCGGCCACGAAATCGGAGACCAGTTGTTGCGCGAAGTGGCGGCGCGCCTGCGCGACGCCGTCAAGCGTCCCGGATGTACTGTGGCCCGGCTGGGCGGCGACGAATTCGCGATCCTGCTGCCGGGCGAATGGGCTGCGGGCGCAAAGCGCATTGCCGCCGCATTGCTGCACGCGCTGGAGGCGCCCATGACCTTCGACGGCCATGCCGTCGACGTGCGGGCGAGCATCGGCATCACCGCAAGTCCGGAGCACGGGCACGATAGCTCGGCGCTGATGCGCCAGGCGGACATCGCCATGTACGCAGCCAAGCGCAACAACCAGGGCATCATCGTATGGGACGAGAAATACAACCAGCACGGCCACGAGCGGCTGTCGCTGATGAGCGATTTGCGCAAGGCCGTCGGCGGCAATGAACTGGCGCTGGTCTATCAACCAAAGGTTTCCCTGGCAGGCGATCAGGACTGCGCGGTGGAGGCGCTGGTGCGCTGGCATCATCCGACGCGGGGCGTCGTGCCGCCTATCGACTTCATTCCCTTCGCGGAACAGACCGGCTACATCCGGGCGATCACGCAGTGGGTTTTGGTGCAGGGCATATCGCAATGCGCCACCTGGCGCGCGGACGGCCTGCAAATCAACGTGTCGATCAACCTGTCCGCGCGCGACGTGATGGACATTACGTTGCCCGATCGGGTGGCCGCACTGCTGCAAGTGCACGGCTGCGCGGCGCAGTGGATTACGCTGGAAATCACCGAGAGTGCGATTCTCGACGACCCTGGTCATGCGGTCGAGAACCTGCAGCGCCTAAGCGCGCTGGGCTGCAAGCTATCGATCGACGACTACGGAACCGGCTATTCGTCGCTCGCCTACTTGCGCCGGCTGCCGCTCAACGAACTCAAGATCGACAAGTCCTTCGTCATGGGCATGGTGCGCGACGCCAGCGATGGCGTGATCGTGCGCTCGACCATCGAGCTCGCCCACAACATGGGGCTGGTCGTCGTCGCCGAAGGCGTCGAGGACGAGGCGACGCTGGAGCGGCTGCGCACGCATGGCTGCGACATCGTGCAGGGCTTCTACCTGAGCCGACCGCTGGCCGCCGACCTGGTGCAGCCGTGGATGGACGGGCCGGTGCCCAAGCGCGCGCACGAACCGGCGGGCTTGCGGCGCGTCGTGTGATCGGCAGGACGGTCGTGTCGACAACCGATGGACCCGCAGCTAGCCGACGCTGGGCCGATCCGCCGCGCGCATTTGGCTAAGCAGGGCGAGCGTGTCCTCGGTATTTTGCGAATGGAGTTCGGCCCAATCGCTGGCGGCCCTCCGGATGGCGTCATGCACGTCGGTCGTGCAACCGCATTCCAGGCAGGTGATCTCGCCTTGCAGCGCATTTGCCGTCGAGTACTTGTGGACGGTTTGGCAGTTTTCACACTGGACGAGCGCCCAAAGGACCTGCGATCCGTCTTGATAGAAACGCGCCATTGTCATGTCGCCGCCTTGAGACCAATCTAATCGGCTGCGAAGTTATCACCGCGCCGGAGTGGACCGCAAATATGTCCGCTACCGGACACATTACGTGACTTCGAGCAACGAGCGTATAGTCCGGGCGCTCATTCACCACTCGCCATCGGGACGCGCAAGCCCTTGTGACGGTTGTTGGATCTTTCCAACGTCACAGGAGGCAGCATGTCCCCCGATGTTGACGCGCCCTCCCGGGGCAATCGGTTGTTTGCCGCACTAAGCCGGAAGGATCGAGCCTCGGTTCTTGCTGCCTGCGAACTGGTGGATCTGGAGTTCGAAAGCACGATCTGCGAACCCGACTCCCCCATTCGTCACGTCTATTTTCCAACGACGAGCTACATCTCGCTGATCACGCCGAAACATGGCGTGGAGAGTCTCGAAGTCGGGCTCGTCGGCAATGAAGGCGCGTTCGGCATTACGTTGATTCTCGGCGTCGACGTGTCGCTGTTGAAGGGCCTGGTCCAGGGCGAAGGGCGCGCATTGCGCATGCGCGCGAAGGATTTTCGCCGTGCCTATGACACGGGAACGAGTTTCGCGCGCGTCATGAATGCGTACATGTACGTGCAAGTGGGTCAAATTGCCCAGTCCGCTGCGTGCGGCCGCTTTCATCTTCTGGAGGCGAGGCTCGCGCGCTGGATACTCATGACCCATGATCGCGCCAACGCGGACACCTTCAAGATAACTCACACGTTTCTGGGCAGGATGCTCGGCGTGCGCCGCCCCGGGGTGACTGAAGCCGCGGGCCAGCTTCAGGAGGAGAAATTGCTCCGCTATCGCCACGGCGAGATGCAAGTTTTGAATCGTGCCGGTTTGGAGCGGCGCGCCTGCCAGTGCTATGAGATATTCAACCAGTTGTATACGAAGAATCTGCCGGCAAAGAAGTAGCGTCCACCAGCGCTGCGACCGCGCCTTCACCGCCCTGCCGGATACTCCACCTTCTCGCTGTCGCCCTTCTCCACCCGCGCCAGGATCCTGTTCAGTTCCTGGCGGGCTTCTGAATCCTTCTCTTCGGCAATCAGCGTGCGCAGTATTTCCGCGTAAGCGGTCTGCTGCGCCTTCGCGGCCGGCACGGTCACATCCGGCTTCACGCCGACGTGCTCCCAGTTCGTCTTCGTAATTGGATTGATCGCGCGACCGTCCGGAATGAACGCCGCGAAGCCATGACCCAGCGCCACGAAATCGCCTGGGTTGGCGCCGCCGCCCGTTGTCTCGCCCACCAGCGTGCCGCGCTTCTGCGTCTGGAAGTCGTACGCGCATTCCTCGCCGCCCGAGAACGTATAGCCTGACACCAGCACGTACACGGGCTTCAAGTACCGCGTCTTGACCGACGCACTGGTCCAGTACTGGCGCGTCTGGTCCTTGGTGCGCTCGTAGATGTCGTTGATGTGGCGCTCGTCGCCTTCGGCAAAGAAGTGGCTCATCAGCCAGGCCACACTCGCGGGTTCGCCGCCGCCGTTGCGGCGCAGGTCCAGGATCAGTGCATCGGTGCCTGCGAGCAGCGCAACCGCGGACGTGTAGGCGTCGCCGACCATTTCCGTGGGACCGAACCCGCGCAGGTCGAGGTAGCCGACATTCCCGGGGAGCCGCTCGACGCGCGCAATGCCGAAGCCGTCGCGCGTGACCTCTTCGCGGATCTTCGCCAACTGATGCGGACTTGGCGTGGCACCCGGCGTCTCGAAGGTCGCGTCAGGCGCATAGCGCACGACCAAATGCCGGTCGTTGCCCAGTGTCCGCAAATCGTTGGTCAGCAGTTTCGCGAACTCCTTGGAAGTGTTGGCGTTCGCGTAAGAACCCTTGGTGGAGTTTGCGTCGAGCGCCGCCGACGTGCGTTCCGCCACGTCCGGAAACACGTAGTTGGACTTCAGCTTCTGCCCCAGCGCCTGAATCACGTCAGCCTTGGCGGCCGCGGTAATGGGCGGATCCGTCGGCGCGGACTGGGCGACGGCGGCGAGCGCGAGCCCAAACAGCAGGGCAGAAATAAGGAGGTATCTGGGTCCCATGGCGCGATTTCCTCCGGATGCAAGCGATGCGAAGAGAATAACAGCGCAGGCGATGCGTTTTCCGCGTTATTATCTCGTTCGCCCCAATACATACAGAGATTATCTAGGCCATGGATAAGTTCGACCGAGAAATCATCGCCGTGCTCTGGAAGAACGCCCGGACCAGCTACAAGGACTTGGGCGAACGCGTTTCGTTGAGCCCCAACGCCGTGTCCGAGCGCGTGCGGCGACTTGAGGAATCCGGCGTGATCCAGAAGTACGAGGTCAAGGTCGACCTGCGCGCGATGGGAATGCCGCTGGCCGCGATCATCGACGTCAAGCTCAGCCCCAACACCACGGCGGTCAAGTTCGAGGCCGAGCTGCAGAGGATTTCGGGAATCCTCGAAGCCACGCTGATGACCGGCGCGTTCGACTACATGCTGCGCGTCGCGTGCCGCGATCAGGAGGCGCTGGTGCGGCTGACGGAGGAGTTGCGTGCCGGCGGACTGGTGCAGGAGACGTATACGCGGATGCCGCTACGGACGGTGAAGTTGGCGGCGGCGTTGGCCTGAGTCAGCGCAACCGCGGGCGACCAAATGCTGCTTTTGCACTAACATGCGCCGATCGCCGTAACCCGCGGAGCGTACCGGACATGAATCTAGAGAAGGTCATCTTCGGCTTTTTCATCATATTCGCGTGCACGCTCAACTTCGGGTTCTTCATCGGCGACATCGAGCGTCCCGAACTCCACCACCCGATGGAGCTCTTTGCTGCAGTGGTCGTCAACCTGATCGCGACCGTGCTCAAGTTCGGCGACCGCACGCAACTCGGCGCCACACACCTCGCGACGAGTCTCGTCGCTTCGTTCCAGCTGATCGCGGCATCGATGGTATGGGCGTGGCAGTTGTACGTCGTGGGACAACCGATGAACAGCGAGTTCACGGCAGTCGTCGTGTCGCTGTCGGGCGGCGCGCTGCTCGCGAATCTCTTTTCGGTGGTGCTGCTCATCGGCGAGACGCTGCGCCAGGGTCGATGAGCGACATACTGTTCCTGATCCTGCGGCGCCTTCGCGCGCCGCTTATCACGGTCATTGTCGTTTACGCGATCTCGGTCGGCGGCCTGGCATTGATCCCGGGCGTGACGCCCGAAGGCGAGCGCGTACCGATGAGCATCTTCCACGCCTTCTACTTCATGTCGTTCACGGCGACGACCATCGGTTTCGGCGAGATTCCGTACCCATTCACCGACGCCCAGCGGCTGTGGGTCACGTTTGCAATCTACCTTTCGGTGGTCGGCTGGGCGTACACGCTGGGCTCGGTGATCGCGCTCGCCAACGACGCGCCGTTTCGCACCATGCTTCGCCGCAGCGTCTTCAACCGGCAGGTGCGCGGGCTTGCCGAGCCGTTCTATGTGCTGTGCGGCTACGGCCAGAGCGGCTCGCGTCTTGCGCGCGCGCTTGATCGGCTTGGCAACCGGCTCGTCATCGTGGATCCGTCGTCCGAGCGCATGGCGCCGGTCGCCGTGCAGGAGTACGGCACCCGGCCGCTGACGCTGGCCGCCGATGCGCGGCTGGCGGACGTGCTCGTTGATAGCGGCGTGCGCAGTCCGTTGTGCCTCGGTCTGATCGCGCTCGCGGGAGAGGACTCCGTCAACCAGGCGATCGCCATCGACGCCAGGGTACTCAATCCCGGCATCCCGATCATCGCGCGCGCCAAGTCCGCGGTCGCCAAAGTGAGCCTCGAGTCCTTCGGCGGCGTGACGGTGATCAATCCCTTCGAGACGTTCGCGTACAACCTGGGCGTCAGCCTGCGCGCGCCGGAGATCGTGCAGATCGAGGATTGGCTGACCGCCACCGACGGCACGCCTATCCCCCCTGCGGTCCAGCCTCCGCACGGGCGCTGGGTGCTGGTCGGCTTCGGCCGTTTCGGGCGCGCGATCTCCAATGTGCTCGACCGGGCCGGCATCGAGTGGAAGGCATTCGATCCGCGCGCAGTGATCGAAACCGACGAGCGCCTCGTGCATGGCGACTACGCGGAGAACATTCTGCACGATGCCGGCGTCGAGGTCGCTGACGTGCTGGTGGCCGGCGCCGACAACGACGCCGTCAACCTCGGCGCCACCACGCTCGCGCGTCGCGTCAAGCCGGACATCTTCGTCGTCATCCGACAAAACCAGATGCAGGACCGCGCGCTGGTCGATGCCGCGCGCGCGAATCTCAAGTTCGTGCAGTCCGACATCATGGTCAACGAATGTCTGCAAGTGCTGAAGGCGCCGATGCTGTCCCGTTTCATCGCGCAACTGCGCGCCGGTGACCGCGAGCAAGCCACGGCCGTGCTCGATCGCGTGCGCAAGGAAGTGGGGGATGGCTCTCCCCACAGCTGGGCGTTCGAATGCGACGTGCTGCAGCCCGGGATGTTCTATGCGTTCTTCCAGCGCGTAGGCAAACCGTTCCGCGTCCAGCACCTGCTGGCCGATCCGACCAATCCTGGCGCACGCATGAGCGTGACGCCGGCAATGCTCGAACGCGACGAAGAAACGCTGATGCTGCCCCCGGACGACACGCTGCTGAAGCCGGGCGATCGCATTCTCTTCCTCGGAAATGATGTCGCGCGCCGGCTGCAGCAACGCTATCTCATCGAACCGGGCACGGTCGCGTGGGTTTGCACCGGCAGCGAGCCGGCGCGCGGATTCCTGTTCCGCTGGTGGGAGCAGCGCCAGCGGGCGCGGGCTGGCGCGGCTGACGGACAAGCGTGACCGTCGCATTCACCCATCGATTCAAGCAGATGTAGTGGACAGGGGCGTTCGCCGCGCGGGCCATCAGTGGACATCGCCTGGGACAATCTCCATGACAATAGCATTGCCCCCGCAGGCATTTAGCGATAGCCTTTGGAGTGCTTCCTCACGAAAGGACTCCATCATGGCTCTCTGGAAAGATAATGCTGCCCCCGCGCAGCCGACCCCGATGCCCCTCCCCGAAGCGAAGGAACCGGCACGTTACGACGTTGCACCCAAGCCCGCGGCTGTTCAGCACAGCCCCGCCCCAGCGCCCGTGGCGCGCGCCGACACCGGCGTGTCGAGGAAGGAATCGTTGATCGCCGAGGATATTACGATCGAAGGCAAGATCGAAGGCGGCGGCAGTGTCCGCATCGCCGGCAATTTCAAAGGCGACGTCAACGTCCAGGGTGACCTCACGATCGAGTCGGGTGCCAAACTGACCGGCAGCGTGCGCGCCGCCAATGTCACGATTGCCGGCGAACTGGAAGGCAATGTCGAGGAAGCCACGCGGGTTGAATTGACACAGAGCGCGGTGGTGGTCGGCGACGTGAAGGCCGGTTCGCTGACCGTCGTGGCCGGCGCCCGCATGCGGGGTCAAGCCGACTTCGGCTGGGGCGACGATAAAGGCTCGAAAACAACCAAGAGCGGCAACGGTATCGGTCACAGCACGAGCTAATGAACCCTGTGCGCCCGGGCGACCCCGGGGCCACCCGCGCGTGTCCGCATTGCCGCGAGACCATCCTCGAAAGTGCGATGGTGTGTCCGGCGTGCCGGCATTATTTGCGCTACGGCGCGAGCCCCGAAGCGCCGTCGGCGCCGGCGCTCACGCCCCTGTTGATCGAAGGCAACATCCGGCACCCTGCCGATGCTGATCCATGGGAATACACGGTCGTCGTAACCATCCGTGACGATCTGGGCGTAGAGATCGCGCGCAAGCTGATCGGCGTGGGCGCCATAACTGCCAACGAGCAACGCAGCTTCACGCTGTCTGTCGAAGCCGCGCCCACCAAAGGAAAGCTTCCCGGAAAAGGTGGGACGCGGCACTGAGCGGCTCGCTGGCCGAACCAAGTTCGACCAAGTGGATTCCAACTCTTGTTCGAGCCGATTCACATGAAACTGCGGAAGCGTGGTCAAGCAGACGGGCGACGGCATCCATGCCGTTTTCGACGACGCGAGTGCGGCCCTCGCTGCCACATTGGACTTGCAAGGAGCGCTCCACGATTCGGCCGTTAGCGGCGGCGCGCCTCTTCGCGTGCGCTGCGGGCTGCATCGAGGCGTCGTCGAACACCGTGATGGTGATTACTTTGGCAGTACCGTCAATCGCGCGGCGCGAATCATGTCCGCGGCGCACGGCGGTCAGATATTGCTCTCGCGGGCCGTGGCCCAGGGCGTACGCGACTGCCTTCCTGCTCAAGTATCGCTGCCCGATCTCGGTCGCGTAAGGCTGCGAGATGCCGCTCGATGAAGCGATCACACAGCCGTTCAGCCAGGCCGATGGCGGCGATCGTGCCCTATGACAATGCTTTTGTTTTCAACGCTACTGATTCTTCGGGGGCGCACCGGGAAGCACAGCGGCCACGCCTTCCGGGTTTATGTTGAACGCCAGGAACGTCACCGGCACATCGCCCGGGTTTCCCCATTGGTGCACAAGTCCATACGGCTCGTAGATCAACGAACCCTGTGATTTCATCTCCAACTTGCCGTCCACCGTGTTCGCACCCGTTCCGGCAACGATGTAATAGAGCGCCGCGCCGGATCGATAGTGCGGCGCGTTAGAGGGCATCTGCGCCGGAAACGTACCACGCCTCAGCGTGAGATCGTAAGGCCCGGGCTTCAGCGCGGGCAGCGGTGCTGCGGTTCGATACAGCTCCTGAACGATCGCGGGTGGCGCTTCGAGTGCCTTGTCGAGTTCCGCAGTCGGCGCGAGCAGGAAGTGCAGCAACGTCGATGACTCACCGCGTCCCGCTTTCAGCGTCGCTGCGCTGCCGCTGGCAATGAACAAACCGTCACCCGGGGCCAGCGTCGTAACCTGTCCACCGGTCGCGACCTCGGTCGACCCCGAAAGCTGGTAGAGGATCCCGTTGGCCGCAGAGACGTTGCTGCTTGCCCCTGCGGGAAGGGTGACACTCACCGCCTTGAAATGAACTGGTGCGTCGCCGACCATCGACAGCCTGGACGAGGCGACTGGGGGCCGCGCAGTCGTGGGTGCAGCCGGCGGAGATTGCGCAGCTGCGTGGGTGGTGAGTGCCGCTACGCAAATCAAGAACACGCCAATTGCCGTGCATCGCATGCGCGTGTCTCCGGCGTTCCCTGCAACCGCTATGCCGACGCGGGCGCGCGAACGCGCGCTTGCAGGATTTCCGCAAGCATAGCGCCGAAGTGGCAATTATGAAACTCGCGAACAGCCGAGCTTTACCAAGGATGCGAATGACCTTGCGCACTACAGTTAGCGTCGATTGCCGCTGAAGGTGCGCAACCGAGCGTCATCGATTGGCGACTGATCGTTACCAATACCGGGCATTAGGCGCGAATCTGCGCAAGATCGGCCCGCCGCGCGGCGGCGGCATACTTGGCCGACCTTGGCTCTGAACGTTACAAGTCGATCCGTACGGCAGCAATGCCGGCTATCCACTGCAGCGCGTCAAAGCGCTTTCCTGCACGCACGGGTAGTCATCCCTTGGGTCGGCCGAGGCTGTGTGAATACTCCGCTTTGCTTGCGCTGTAATCGCAGGTCGTTGACCTCAGGGCGACCGTGGGCGTACAAGTAGCCCACCGACTGGAGCGCAGGTGCTAACTGGAAGCGCGCCAGCACGCACGGACACGGAGATACTGTGTTCGGCGTCAAGTGGCAGTTCAACGGGGGAACGCACGTTGGATCTTCGATTGCGGAAATGAAATCTGCCGCTTCCCAGCTACGGAGATGTCGCGCGCTATCGTGTATTGGATCCGTGCGTCTCATTCTGTGCGTTGCTGCCTCTCTCCTCAGTGGGCCAGTGGCTATTGGCCAAACTGCACCGTCCTATTTTACGATTGCTGCTGTTTCCGATGCTCACATCGACGACATAAGCGGCAATCCGAGTCCGGTGAATCGACAGGCATGGGCAACAATTAAAGCATGGATTATTAGCAACCGGGACACATGGAATATTCAGGGAGTGATCGGAACAGGTGATTACGTTGCCGATCCGGCAAAAGGTGCCACATCAGATTGGGCCGGTTTTGCTAACGATCTGAACGACTTTGTCGCAGCGGGAATGCCCGTGGTCGCGGCGCCAGGGAATCACGAAACGAGTCCCTCGGACCACGCTCTATGGGATACGTACTTTGGCTCGGTTATAGCTGGTTGGCCCTTGGCTGCTCAATATGCCGGGAGCTATCCTGGTCTGCCGTCGTATCACCCCCTCGCCGCTAACCAGTATCAACGATTGGACATTGCTACCAGCGCCGGAATCATGAAACTGGGTATCGGCGTTCTTGAGTGGAGCCCATCGCGCACCGATGCAGCGACATTGAAGGGGTACATGGATGCCGACGCGGATCGGGATTTTGTGGTGGGGACGCACATATTCCTGGCACCCATCGCAGGGACGGATGCCTCCCGTCCGTGTGTCTACAACGATGCTTATTGCATAACGTCGAACTATGCTCCCAACGGATACCTGGATGGAGCGGGGATCTGGGATGCGCTAAAGGACATCGCGGGGTTGCGTGCGATCTTCACTGGGCACAGCCATGGCGCCTACAGCGCACAGATGACTGGGACGAACGGGAATCTCGTACAGGCCCTTTCGACCTTGAACCCCGGCTATGCCGGTTGGGGCAATATCATCCTGATGAAGTTCAGGACCGACAATCAGACGATTGAGTTCTATAGCTGGAAGACTGCGCAGAACGTCGCCGATCAGGCGAGCTGGGGCGCTCCAAAGATCGTTGGTTGGATTCCGCGGTCGGACAACACCGCCCCCACGGTGTCGATGACCGCGCCCGCGGACGGTGCGACTCCCTCGGGAATGGTGACGGTGTCGGCGACGGCAAGCGACAATGTGGGGGTGGTTGGGGTGCAGTTTCTGCTGGACGATTCGCTACTGGGTACGGAAGACACAACAGAACCCTACTTCATCTCGTGGGACAGCACGACGGCCAGCAGCGGGCCTCATAGGTTGTCTGCGCGGGCGCGGGATGCAGCCGGCAATCTGACGACGAGCGCAGCAGTAAGTGTGACGATCGACAACACTGCGCCCGCGGTGTCGATCACCGCGCCGGCGGATGGCGCGACTGTCTCGGGTATGGTCACGGTGTCGGCGACTGCAAGCGACAACACGGGGGTGATTGGCGTGCAGTTTCTATTGGACGGGGTGGCACTGGGTACGGAAGTCACAACAGGACCCTACGCCCTCTCGTGGGACAGCACGACGGCCAACAGCGGGTCTCATATGTTGTCTGCGCGGGCGCGGGACGCGGCAGGCAATCTGACGACGAGCGCAACAGTGAGCGTGACGATCGACAACGGGGCCCCCACCGTGTCGATGACCGCGCCCGCGAATGGCGCGACGGTCTCGGGAATGGTGACGGTGTCGGCGACTGCAAGCGACAACATCGGGGTGGTTGGCGTGCAGTTTCTACTGGACGGGGTGCCGCTTGGGGCGGAAGACACCACAGGACCTTACTCTATCTCGTGGGACAGCACGACGGCCAACAGCGGGTCTCATACGTTGTCTGCGCAGGCACGGGATGCGGCGGGCCACGTCACGACGAGCCCAACAGTAAGCGTGGCGATCGACAACACCGCCCCCACGGTGTCGATGACCGCGCCGGCGAACGGTTCGACTCCCTCGGGAATGGTGACGGTGTCGGCCACAGCAAGTGACAACAGGGGAGTGGTTGGCGTGCAGTTTCTGCTGGACGGGGTGCCGCTGGGTACGGAAGACACGACAGGGCCCTACTCCATCTCGTGGGACAGCACGGCGGCCAGCAGCGGGTCTCACACGCTGTCTGCGCGGGCGCGGGATGCGGCAGGCAACTTCACGACGAGCCCAACAGTAAGCGTGACGATCGACAACACGGCGCCCACGATATCGATGACCGCGCCCGCAAATGGCGCGGCTGTCTCGGGGACGGTGACGGTGTCGGCGACTGCAAGCGACAACAGGGGGGTGGTTGGCGTGCAGTTTCTGTTGGACGGGGTTCCGCTGGGAGCGGAAGACCGCACCGCGCCATATTCCATCTCATGGAATACCAAGGCGGTGTCCCTGGGGTCGCATACTTTGGCCGCGCGGGCACGGGATGCCGTTGGTAATCAGACCACGAGCGCAGGAATCGTGGTGACCGTCTCGAAAAAGAAATAGCCGTAAGTCCACAGCGATCTCCTTCTCGGTCGGCGCGGCACGCTTGTCCGTATCCTGCCCTTTGCCAACGGGCATGGTGCTCTCGCGGCACTTCCCGATCATCATCCCGCCTTGCGCTTCGTCGCGCAGAAATTTGGCGACGAGCATGTTGTTCAGAGACACTTCCATCAGCCGTGGCGGCGGCGCACCGTCGGCCGGCTCATGTCGCGCTTCCTTCGAATGGGTCTGACGTGCCGAGGCGGGGCCGACGCAAGCGAGTGACGCGCGCCGCGGGCGCCGCGCGAGGCATTGCATAATGTCGGCATGACCACGGCAGGTCCTGTCGACTGGGCGGTCTTCTGGACGGTCGTCGCCATCACTCTGGTCGCCGACATCGTCGTCGCGCGATTAGGCGGACGCACACCCACGGTGCGCAACGCGACCTTGTGGAGCTGCGTATGGATCGGCCTGGGCCTGTTGTTCGGGGTCTTCGTGGCAATGCGCTTGGGCGGCGACGCCGGAATCACCTACCTGACCGCTTACCTGCTCGAGAAATCGCTGTCGGTCGACAACCTCTTCCTGTTCGTGCTGATTTTCGCGCAGACCGGCATCCCCGCCCCGCTGCAGCATCGTGCGCTGTTCTGGGGCATCGTAGGCGCGCTGATCATGCGCGCGGTCCTCATCGGCCTGGGCCTGTTCCTGCTCGAGCGCTTCCATTGGGTGATCTATCCGTTCGCCGCCCTGCTCGTGTTCGCGGCAGCGCGAATGCTCTTCGGCAAGGAAGAGGAGAAACGGCTGGTCGAATCCAGTTGCGCGATTTGCACGAGTTGGGTCGGGCGGTTCATTCCGATCGCACCGTTCACGACGGGCACAGGATTCCTCGTGCGCCAAGGCGGACGGCTGATGGCCACACCACTGCTCGTGGCACTCGTGGTGATCGAGACGACCGACCTGATCTTCGCGCTCGACTCGATCCCGGCCGTGTTCGCCGTCACCCGCGACCCGTTCCTCGTGTACACATCGAACGTGTTCGCGCTGCTCGGCCTGCGCTCGCTCTATTTTGTGCTGGCGGGCGCCATTCGCGACCTGCGGTTCCTGCGTACCGGCCTCGGTATCCTGCTGCTGTTCGTCGCCGCGAAGATGCTCTTGGCCGATGTGATCGAGATTCCGCCACTGGTGTCGCTGGCCGTCGTCGCGGGCATCTTTGCGGTTGCCATCGTCGCGTCGCGGCTCTTTCCCGGCGCGACCCCTGTTGCGGCGGCGGCGGCGAAAGGCGCCTGCACGCACCGCGACCAGATTCGCAAGTTCAAACCCGGGACCAACAAGTGCGCCGAATGTGTGCGGTCCGGCGACCGCTGGGTCGAGCTGCGCATGTGCTTGAGCTGCGGCAACGTCGCCTGTTGCGACAGTTCAGACAACCGGCACGCAACGAAGCACTTCGAGGCCACGGGTCATCCGATCATGCGGTCCATCGAGCCTGGCGAGAAATGGAAGTGGTGCTATGTCGATCGCGTAATGCTGGACTAGGGAACAGGGGCGCGACGCAATCGCGTCTACTCGGCCGGTCGCGGAAAGCCCATGCGGTCGACGATCGCTTTGTATCGTGTATTGCCGGCGAGCTCGACACTTATTCGCGAACCGATGGCCGCGTAGGCCATGTTCGGCGTCCGGTCCAGGTATGCCTTCTCGTACCAGTGCAGCGCCTCGTCCATTTCGCCCAAGGCGCTGTGGATCTCGGCGAACGTGACCGGATCGACGTACTGCTTTTTTTCCAGCGCATGGAGCTCGTCGAGCTTCTGGCGGGCGCGTGCCGTATCACCGCAGATCGCGTAGGTGGCGCCCAGCCAGGACCACGACAGCGGCGCCGCGCCGCCTGCGATTCTCCTTTCGGCAATCTCGACCTGCTCCAGGGCTTCCTTGCACTTCTTCTGGAGGGCCAAGGTCCGGGCGAGCTTGATGTACCCCCAGGTCCAGTTGGGGTCGATGTCGATCGCATGGTGGAAACCCGTGGCCGCCCGCTCAAAGTCGCCCCTGACCAGGGCGTTGATCGCGATGTCATGCGCCGGGCCGACGGAGAGGGGATCGAGAATGGCGGCCTCGCGGCTGCGGGCGAGCCCCTCGTCCAGGCGGCCCATCGCGGTCAGGAAAATCCCGTAGTTTTCGTGTACGGAGCTGCTGCCGGGGTTGAGCGCCAGCGCCCGACGGAATTCGGCGTCCGCGCCCGCCCAGTCCCACTCGAAGTAGAAGCGGACGAGACCGAGCGCGGCGTGGGCCTCGGCCAAGTCCGGATCGAGTTCGAGCGCGCGGGTCACGGCAACGCGCGCTTTTGCCACCGCCTCGGTGCGATCGACCGCGCGAAGAAAGGCTTGGCGAGTGTGGGCCTCGGCCAAGCCGGCGTGGGCCATGGCGTAGTCCGGCGCCCGCGCCACGGCCTGCTCGAAGTAGTCGACGCTCTTGTTCATCTCCTGCTGGTTGCCGACGAGGAAGTCGCGCCCCTTGAGGTACAGGCGATACGCCTCCGGATCAGAGGTCTCGGTGCGGGCGAGCCTGACCTTCTCTTCCCCGCTCAGTTGGCGGCGCAGGGTCCGCGCGATGGTCGCCGCGATCTCGGCTTCGACCTGCATCATGTCGTCTGCCGGCCGCGCGTACTTCTTGCCCCACAACTGGGTCGCATCGCTGACGCTCACGAGCTCCGCGGTGATAGTCAGGCTCGGGCCCCGCTGGGCGAGGCTGCCGAGGACCAGGGCGTCCACGCCAAGCTTTCGGCCGATCTCCGTCGCTTCCATCTTTTTTCCCTTGAAGGCGAAGGCGGACGTTCGCGAGATGACACGAAGCCCGTTGAGGCTGGAGAGCTTGTTGATGAGGCACTCCGATATTCCGTCGCTCAAATAGTCGATCGCGGAGTCGCCAGTTGCATTCTCGAACGGGAGGACCGCCACCAAGCCGATCGCGGCGAGGGCGCGCCGACGCGGCGGGCGTTGCGGAGTCGCCGTCGGAAGTGTCCCCAAGGCCCGCCGACCAACTGCGGGCGAGATGTGATCATCCGGCGACAGCAAGCGAGATACTCGCTCGACGAAATTGGCCGGAGTGTCTCCTGCCGGCAGGTATGTCCACTGCACCTCCCGGAATTTGTCCGGAACGAGAGCATTGGCGTCGCTGGTGTCGTCGATGACGAGCGGCAGCAGAAACGCTTTCTCGGCGGCCATCAGATGGGAGCGATCGACCGCAAGCTTCCATTCAAGACGGAAATACCCTTCGGCACGAGCGCGCGTATTCGCCGAGATGATCGGCACGAACAAGGTGCAGGCCTTGATCTGCTTCCTGATCGCGGCATCCCATGCGTCGCCGCCGCGCAGCTCGCTCTGGTCCAGCCAGACTTCGATTCCAGCCTCCCGCAACGTATCGCAAATGCGGCTGGCAGCGCCGGCGTCCTGCGACGCATAGCTGAGGAAAACCGCCTTGGTCGAATCGTTCATTTGCAACGCGTTGTAGTGCAAGCTCAGGCAGGGAAGAACGGGCGTCGGGGCCCGAGGGCTAATCGAATTGATAGCGAAGCATGATAGCGCCTTTCAATTGGGCTCATGCGGCGCAAATGGGGGTAAAGGAATGTGGTCGGTTCGCGCCCGACGGTCTAACATACGCTCCGAGCTGGGTCGCCGAAGACGGTGCACCCTGAGTATTCGTCAAGACGCAGACCTCATGCCTACGGGAGACTGAACGTGAATACTTCGACGGTTTCGTTCAAGCGGCTTCGGAACCTTGGCCGCATGATGCGCTGTGCCTTGATCGTCTGTGTCGTTGCCGCATGCTCGAGCCCGCCGCCGGCGTCGGATGTAGAAACCGTCCGGCTCGTGTCGGAGGCTCGAATCGTCTTGCTCAATTTCATGCGCGATCCCAATCAAGCGTGGATCCAGCAGAACCTGAGCAACGCGCGCGGTGTGTTGATTTCCCCGCGCATACTGCGAGCTGGTTTCGTCGTTGGCGGATCGGGCGGTCGCGCCCTGCTCGTCGCGAGAGACGGTCGCACGTGGGCCGGTCCCGCGTTCTACGACCTCCTCACCACAAGTGTCGGATTTCAGGCCGGGGTGGACGTGTCGGAGGCCGTGATCGTGGTCATGACGGACAAGGGACTCAATTCCCTGCTCTCGCCATCGTTCAAGATCGGCGTCGATGCCAGTATCGCAGTCGGGCCAACCGGTGCTGGAGCAAGGTCGACAGTCACCGCAGATCTCGTCGCGTTTACTCGTTCCAAGGGTTTGTACGGCGGCGTCAATCTGGACGGCACAGTGGTTAACGCGAACGCGGCATGGAACGAGGTGTTTTACGGGCGGCCGAACGTACGGCCCACCGACATCTTCCGGAAGACTGTGACAAATTCGGAAGCCCTACCATTGCTGGCCGACCTGGATGCGGCGACTCGTTGACGATAACCTCGTTACCGGGGGCTATCGGCCAAAGGCCATCGTGCCCGCGGACGGCGAAGCGGAAGGTTGAGAGCATGATGCAGGTATGCTCTTCAGCGCTGCTTGCGGTTGTCCTTGCCGTTACGCAGACTCCACGGGCCGATGCTGCAGCGGAAGGAGCGAATCCGCCGCTCACTGACGTAGGGATCGCCAGCGCCTGGCGCACGCTGCGCGCCGTCGATTGTGCGCGCTGCCACGGCAAGCACTACGACGGACTGGCGGCACCGTCAATCGTCAACTATGCGCGGACGCAGAGCCGTGAGAAGTTCGTCCGCATGGTGCTCGACGGGGATCCACCGCGCGGCATGCCTGGCTACCGCACCAACACACGGGTGGCCGAGAGGATCGACGATATTTACCTGTATTTTCAGGCGCGGGCTAACGGGACGATCGGCCCCGATTCTCGGCCAATATCCCCAGAACCAGCGGATTCTGACCCCTTGTCCGAAACGAAGTGATGATGGAATCGAGCTCTCGAATCCTGATTCGGCAAGGAATTCATATCAGCAGTCAGGAGGAAAGTCTCCGTCGGGTCGGTATCGCACGGCATGCGGCAATTATGAGTCCCGCCAGCAACACCAACATGGCGGTCGATGGTTCGGGCGCAGACGGAGGAACGGGTCCTCCCGGCAATTCCGTCAACGTCCATTCGCCGGCGCCAAAGAAGGAAAAGGGGTCGTTACTGCCGGGGCCGGTAGCGAGGATCGTCGCGCCAGTCTGGGCGGGGAGCGCCAGCGTCTCGTTGTAGAAACCGAACGTACTGGAGGCGACATCCTGGTTGCCGAAC
>Ga0207648_10001845_pt1 | contig 23184 bp, 20 predicted proteins | sample KBSMisM32_FD_184310 | JGI IMG/M metagenome (GOLD analysis project Ga0207648, IMG submission 184310) | Miscanthus rhizosphere microbial communities from Kellogg Biological Station, Michigan, USA - KBS Miscanthus M3-2 (SPAdes) (version 2) | ecosystem: Host-associated > Plants > Roots >...
ATCCTCGCCCCCATCTCCGTGCTCGGGGTCGCGCTGGAGAAAGTCGTCGCGGGCGCGATCCACGCCGGGCTGGCCGGCCTCATCGCCCTGCCCGCGATGATGCTGCTCATGCATCGCGTCACCGGCGTGTTCGTGCGGCCGGCCTGGGGAATCCTGTTTCCGCTCGTCGCGGCCAGCGGCATCCTCTCCGCGGCCTTCGGCCTGACCCTCGGCACGCGCGTGCAACCGCGGTTCAGCGGCCTCTTGTTCGCGGTCGTGCTCGGCCCGCTGATGCTGTTCGGCTGCGCGTATTACCCGTGGGTGTCGCTGAGCGTGCTCGGGCCGGTGCAGTACGTCTTTCTGTTGAACCCGCTCGTGTTCATGAGCGAGGCCATGCGGCTCTCGGTGACGCCGGACGTGCCGCACATGCCGGTGCCGCTGCTGATCGCCGGGCTGGTGGGGTTCTCGGCGTTCTTCCTGTTCAGCGGCGCCCGCGCGTTCGAGCGAAGGACCATCCTGTAGGGAGCGAACGCGGCGCCCGAAGCCGGTGCTTGTGTCGCGCGTAGCGAGCAAGCGTGCGGAGCATGCGAGCGTCACCTCGCCGGCGTCACGGTCATCGGTGCTCGAGCTCTTCGATAAAGACGCGCGAGCGGCAGATTCCGGAGGAAGCGCGGAGCACGCGCAGTGAGCGGCGCGACCAAGCGCCGGCGGACGATCGCCGCGTCTCAGTCTAGGACTCGATCTCCCGCGCCGTGATCTCGTACTTGAAGCCGTCCGGATCCAGGCTGTCCACGCGGCCGCGCGCCGTCTCCGCCTGCGGATACATCAAGAAATCGAGAGGACCGGATCCCGCGCCGGGCAGACTCACGTCATGGCCGAAGTTGTAGGCCACCCAGTTCATCTCCCAGGAGCCGAACAGCCGGGCCCGCGCCTTCCTGACCACGGCGTCTTCGAGGGTGAGGTTTCCGGGCGGCTCCTCCAGCGCGACCTTGCGCACGTCCGCGGGGTCCACCGGGACCCAGCCGTACGCGGCGAGGTACACCTCGGCCCGGCAGTGCTGGGCCTTCGTGATCGTCGGCGTCGCGGGCCCGAGGCATTTGAAGCCCTGCTCGGATTTCACGGTGCGGATGCCGTACACGTCACGCGCGGGGATCCCGGAAGCGCGCGCCAGTCCCACGTAGAGCGCATTGAGGTCCGCGCACTTGCCGCCGAGGTTGCCGGTCTCCAGCATCGAGCGGATGTCGCCGCGGCCGCAGCCGCGCACCTTCGGATCGCGGAACGTGTTCTCGACGATCCAGTCGTAGATCGCGCGCGCCTTGTCTTCGTCCGTCTTCGACGCACCGACGATCACCCGCGCCCGGTCGCGCACGACGCCGTCGATGGGCAGGAGCTTGGTCGGACGGAGGAAATGGCCGAGGGCGGTCCGATCGCGGCGGTGGCCGCGGGCCGGCACGGCCAGGTCCACGTCGTAGTTGCGCGTGGAGGCGCGGCTCGTCACGGTGAGCAGGGGCTTGACGCCGGCCGGGAACTCCGCCGCCACCACCGCGACGGAATCGAGACTGGGGTCGGGGATGAGCTTCGCCGTTCCGCCTTCGGCCTTGAACGTCGTGCCGATCGCCTTCTGATAGGGCGTCGGCGCGGCGAGGGGAACGGGCACCCAGAGGCGGGTCGGCCCCGAGGGCTCGAGCACCTCCGAGCGCGTGACGATCTCGAACGTGCGCCAGCGGTCCGCCGGAGGGGCCTCGCCGTACGAGCTTCGCGTGCCGGGCCAGGCGAGGCCCGCGGTGGCGAAGCCGGCGGAGCGGAGAAAATCGCGGCGATCCATGGGCTTCCTCCGATGAAGCCTCCATTGTACCGAGAGCGGATGACGCGGCTAGAAGCGCAAACCGACGCCGATCACGAACTCGGTGTCGCTCTTCAGGATCAGCTTTGCCTGCGCGTACGGGATCACGCGTCCGCGCCTCGTCCCGATCCCGGCCAGCAGGTTGAGCCCGAAGTCGGTGTCGCTGTCGGCCGATCCCCCCGGGTTCGTGTTGAGGACGGCGAGCCCGGTGCCCAGCCAGGCGAACGTGCGGCGCCCGGAGAGGAAGTCGTAGTGGAAGTCGGCGTTGATCGTGACGTAATGCCCGTCGTCCACGAGCACGGCCTCCACGTTCGGGTTGAAGTAGATCTCGGGCGGGATGATCCGGAAGAGCATCTCGGCCCCGAGGAAGGGAGCGTCCGCCTCCGTGTAGTACCCGAAGCGCACGCCGAAGCGGGGATCGGCTTGGGCGGCGGCGGGCAGCGCCGACAGGATGGCGACGGCCACGGCGAGTCGAACGCGCACGGATCGAGGGGACGTGGTCATGAGGCCTCCTCTTTCGAACTTAGGAAGCCCCCGGACATCCGTCAAAGACGTGTGTGAGCGGCGCCACGCACGCGCGAGCGGCGCGGGGGCGGGCTCAGGCGGCGAGGAGACGGTCGACGAGCGCGGCCAGCGACGGGACGCGCGTCACGTCATGGTCCGCGTAGAGGCCGGCGGCGTCGATGAGCCAGGCCTGCAGTCCGGCCGCGCGCGCGCCCACCACGTCCACATGGTAGAAGTCGCCCGCGTGCAGCGTGGTGTCCGGCCGCGCGCCCGAGCGTTCCAGGGCGAGCTGGAAGATGCGCGGGTCCGGCTTCTCGACGCCCTCGTCGCAGGAATCGATGAGCACGTCGAAGTGCTTCGCCAGGTCCAGGCGGGCGAAGTGCTTCCGCAACGTCCCGTTCGCGTTCGACACGACCACGAGACGATGGCCGGCCGCGCGCAGGCGCCCGAGGGCGTCCGGCACTTCGCGGGGCACGCTCTCCCACAGGTTGAACTGCGCGTGGTACTCCGCCAGCTCGCGCAGGGCGGCTTCGGTAGCCGGCGAGAGGGCGATGCCGGCGTGCTGCAGCACGAGGTTGAAGTAGAGCCAGCCGCGCGTGTTGTCGTTGGTGGCCTGGATGGCCTGGCCGGTGTCCAGCTGCTTCTTCGCGTGGGGCTCCGCCGCCTCCAGCGCGGCGGCGGACGTCTGGACGCCGTGCCGTTGCAGCGTGGCCGCCACGCGGTCCCAGTTCGGGTTGACGAGCACGCCGCCGGCGTCGAGGAAGACGGTTTCGATCATCGCTCGATCCTAACCGCCGGCTCCTTTCGCGCGGTAGCGGGCACCGCGCGCAGCCCGGTCGCCTCCAGTGCTCCCAGCAGATCGGCGGCGGGAACGACCTCGGTCGGCGAGCGCACGCCGACCGCCGAAACCGCGCCCGTGGCCAGCGCGTGCGCGACCACCGCGCAGGGGACCGCGGCCATGCGCTGGCCGCCCTCGGTCGCCACCAGCGCGCGCGAAGTGCGGCGCCCGTCGCCCCATTCGAGCTCGACCATCACGGCGCCGCCCGACGTGCCGATGGCGGGAGCGAGAGTGGCCAGGCGGGCGAGGATGATCGCCGTCCGGCGACCCCAGTGCGCGCCCGTACGGGCCAGGAGCGCGAAGCCCGCGTTGGCCAGCGGCAGCTCGAAGCCGACCCGCACGTCCACCGCCGACACGCCGAGGAGGACGGGAAAGAGATCGTGCTCGGGACCGTCGAAGGTGTACGCGGTGCGCGCCCCGAAGGGCGCGGGGAGGGGAATCGTCCGCGGGTCGCCGAAGCCGGGCTGTATGCCGTCGGCCGTGCGGACACCGCGTCCCAGCCGCTCCACCATCGCGCGCACCGAGGCCTCGCCCTTGGGGTTGGCGGCGCCGATGTACAGCGTCACCCGTGCGCGCGCGGGGGGATCGTCCGCCTGGACGAGGGAGAGGGCCAGCGCGGACGAGACGGCGGGCAGGCTCGAGCAGCCGAAGGCCGCGCAGATTCCTGTCCGCGTGAATTCGGCGTCCCGCTCGCGCAAGGCGCGGATGTAGGCGCGGTCGTCCGCGATATCGACGTAGTGGGTCCCTTCGGCGAGCGCGGCGCTCGCGGGACTGGAGCCCAGCGCGGAGAAGGGGCCCGCGCACACGACCGCGACGGCGGCGCCGCGAATCGCCAGACGGCATGCCTCGACGTCACGCACATCCACGCCGACGCCCGCATGGGCCGGACCGAGCGCACGGGCCAGCGCCTCCGCGCGACGGAGATCCCGGCCGGCCACGACGACGCGATGACCGCGCTCCGCCAGGTCGCGGCTCACGCGCGCCCCGAAGGTGCCGTAGCCGCCCAGGACGACGATCGTGCTCGGCTTCACCGAGGGTGCGGTGATGCGGAGGCGGCCAGCGACCAGGCCAGGAAGAAGGGAATGGTCAGCGCGGTTCCCACCATCACGTGGCGGGGATCGCCCGTGAAGCCGGCCCCCGCCAGCACGAGGCCGGCCACGAACGTGAGCACGCCCAGCGCCCGCGTGAGGGCGGCACTCGTGGGCAGCCCCAGGGTGGCCACGAGGACCGCCAGCGAGTAGAGGCCGTTCGCGCCGGCGAGGCTGGCCCGGCTCAGGTGGCCCTCGAAGACGAGGAACGCCGAGACGTCGGCGGCCGCCCGTGCGGGCAGCACGACGATGTAGGCGACGTCGCAGGTGATGTCCACGACCGCGCCCAGGATCGCGAGCACGGCCGCGACCCGGGCGAAGGGCGAGGGATGCGCGCGCGAGAGAAGGAGCATGAAGGCGACGAGCGCGCAGGCGCACGCGATCCAGACCAGCCAGCCCGCGGTCCAGCCGGGCGGGCGCGACGCGAGGTAGCGGATCCTCTCCAGGACCGGCGCCGCCGGCGTGCCCGGCTTCATGGCCGCCGCCGCGAAGACGAGCCCCACGACGTGCAGGGCCACGTTGATCCAGGCCGCGGTGCGCAGCGTTCTCATCGTCCGCTCCGTTTCCACGGCGCCGCGAGCGCCGATTGTATACTCGCGGCCATGTCCGTCCTCGAGAGCCACGTCGACGCGAGCTCGGCCGAGTTCCGCGAGAACCTCGCCCACATGACGTCGCTCGAGGAGGACCTGCGCACGCGTCTGGAAGAAGCCCGCCGCGGCGGCGGCGACGACGCGATCAAGCGCCAGCGCGACCAGGGAAAGCTCCTCGCCCGCGAGCGTGTCGATCGCCTCCTCGATCCGGGCACGCCCTTCCTCGAGATCGGGGCCCTGGCCGGCCTCGGCCTGTACGACGGGGCGGCGCCGGGCGCGGGCATGGTCACGGGGATCGGACGCGTGCGCGGGCGCGAGGTGATGATCGTCGCCAACGACGCGACCGTGAAGGGCGGCACCTACTTCCCGATCACGGTGAAGAAGCACCTGCGGGCCCAGGAGATCGCGCAGGAGAACCGCCTGCCCTGCGTGTACCTCGTCGACTCGGGCGGGGCCTTCCTGCCCCTGCAGGCGGAGGTCTTCCCCGACCGCGAGCACTTCGGCCGCATCTTCTACAACGAGGCGCGCATGAGCGCGCAGGGCATCCCGCAGGTGAGCCTGGTGCTGGGATCGTGCACCGCGGGCGGCGCCTACGTACCCGCCATGAGCGACGAGACCGTGATCGTGAAGGGCCGCGGCACGATCTTCCTCGGCGGACCGCCGCTGGTGAAGGCGGCCACGGGCGAGGAGGTCACGGCGGAAGAGCTGGGCGGGGCCGACGTCCACACGCGGATCAGCGGCGTGGCCGACCATCTCGCGACCGACGACGACCACGCGATCGAGATCGCGCGCGACATCGTGTCCCACTTCACGGCGCGCAAGGAGTATCCGTGGGACGTGCGCGAGGTCGAGGAACCCGCCTACGACCCCAAGGAGATCGGCGGCGTCGTGCCGCGCAGCGTCCGCAAGGGTTACGACGTGCGCGAGGTGATCGCGCGCGTGGTGGACGGGAGCCGCTTCCACGAGTTCAAGGCCCTCTATGGCGCGACCCTGGTCACGGGTTTCGCGCACATCATGGGCTTCCCCGTCGGCATCCTCGGCAACAACGGCGTGCTCTTCTCGGAGAGCGCGCTCAAGGCGACGCACTTCATCGAGATGTGCGCGCTGCGCCGCGTCCCCCTCGTGTTCCTGCAGAACATCACGGGCTTCATCGTGGGCAAGGAGTACGAGCAGAAGGGCATCGCGAAGGACGGGGCCAAGATGGTGCACGCGGTGGCCAACGCCCAGGTTCCGAAGTTCACCGTGATCATCGGGGGCAGCTTCGGGGCCGGGAACTACGGCATGAACGGCCGCGCCTACCAGCCGCGCCAGCTCTGGATGTGGCCCAACGCGCGCATCTCCGTCATGGGCGGGGAGCAGGCGGCGTCCGTGCTGGCCCAGGTGAAGCAGGAGCAGCTCGGACGGCAGGGGCGCGCGATGTCCCCGGCCGAGATCGACGCGGTGAAGGCCCCCGTGCTCGCGAAATACGAGGAGGAGGGGAGCCCCTATTACTCGACGGCCCGCCTCTGGGACGACGGCGTGATCCCGCCCGCGCAGACGCGGACCGTTCTCGGCCTCGGGATCTCCGCGGCCCTGAACGCGCCCATCCCGGAGACGCGGTTCGGTGTCTTCAGGATGTGAAACAGGAAATCAACGGAAACGATCGACGCGATCAGCAGACAAGAGGCGGTGGCCAGATCGGCTGTCATCAGCGACTCCTTTAACGGCGAGACGACAAGAACAGCCGCATCACGTACCAGAACATCAGCGCCACTCCGGCGAACAGCTGCAGCGCCGCCCCGACGTACCGATCCTCGGGGTACGTGTGCAATACCTTCGACGTGTCGTGCAGGATCGAGCCGCCGGCCAGCACGACCATGGCCACGCTGAAGAACGTCCCGAGCTGGAACCCGAAGGCCGCGCCCGCGACGATGGTTCCCACCGCGGCCACGCCGCCGAAGGTGAGGAACGAGCCCAGGAACGAGAAGTTGCGCCGGGTGACGTGGACGATCACGGTCAGGGCCGTGAAGGCGAGCAGGGTGATGGTGGCCGCGGCCTGGATCGTGCCCGGGGCGAAGAGCTGCGCGACGAGCAGCATGGGCGCGAAGATCAGCCCTTCCGCCACCACGTAGCCGGCGAGCGCGAAATATTGCACCGCCAGCGATTCCGCGTTGTGCGCGATGCGTGAGGCCAGCCAGCTCACGAGCACGAAGCTGCCCAGTATCCACAGCCACGACACGCTCAGGAAGGCGCGGGCCAGGGGCATGGCCAGCCCCGACATGAAGAGGAGCGCTTCGAAGAGCGTGAAGCCCACGATCGCGCCGTAGAGGTGGACGTACGTGCGCGTGATGAAGGTGGCGCGCGCGTCTTCGGGCAGGGCGGCGGCGGCGAGGTCGGGTGACCGCCGGTGCAGGTCGGGCGAGCTCATGGGACGCCTCCGTTACTTCGCCGCCGGACGGCCGGCGCGAAAAACTCTGCGCACTGTACGCACCGGGTTTCGGACGTTCAACGGTTGGGAAGACGCGGTGTGGCCCGCGTCACAACGTGTGTCAACATTGGACTTCTTGGCCACGTCACCACCCCCTCCCAGCCGGCCCTACCACGTCCTGCGCCACCGCGATTTCCGCCTGCTCTGGGGCTCGCAGCTCGTGTCGCTCACGGGCAGCCAGATGCAGGTGGTGGCGCTCAACTGGCACATCTACGTCCTCACCGGCTCCCCCCTCGCCCTCGGCCTGGTGGGGCTGACGCGGGTCCTGCCCGTCATCGTCTTCTCGCTCTGGGGCGGCATCGTGGCCGATCGTCACGACCGCCGCCGCATCATGCTCGTCTCCCAGTCCGCGATGGCGGTCTTCTCGACGCTCCTGGCCGTCCTGACCTTCCGCGGTCACGCCAGCCTCGCCGTCCTCTACGCGTTGAACGCGGCCACCGGTGCCGCGTCCGCGTTCGACAACCCCGCGCGACAGTCGCTGGTGCCGCGCCTGGTGCCGCCGCGCGACCTGCCGAGCGCGCTCGCCCTGAACCTCGTGATGATGCACGCCGCGTTCATCGGCGGCCCGGGCCTGGCGGGACTGCTGCTCGCGGGCGGCGGCGCCGCCCTCCCGGGCGCGGCGGCGCGCGCGGCGGCGGGAGCGCAGGCGGGCAGCCTGCCCGTGATCGCCGGCATCTACGCCGTGAACGCGCTCTCGTTCCTGGCCGTGATCGTCGCTCTCCTCCTGATGCGTACCCACACCGCGCCGGAGGCGGGGACGGTCACGGACGAGCATCCCCTGGACTCGCTCAAGACGGGCCTGCGCTTCGTGTTCACGACGCCGATCATGGTCTGGACGATGGGCCTCGATTTCGTCGCGACGTTCTTCGCGGGCTCGCTCTCGCTGTTGCCGATCTTCGCGGACCAGGTCCTGCACGTCGGGGCCGCGGGGTACGGATGGCTGGTGGCCGCGCCCGCGCTGGGCGCGCTGCTCGGCTCCATCTACACGTCCGTCGTGCACCTGCCCCGGCGGCAGGGGCGCGTCCTGCTCTGGGCCATCGCCGCCTACGGCCTCTGCACGATCGTCTACGGCCTGGGACCGCGCTACTGGATCGTGTTCCTGGCCCTGGCCGGCACCGGCCTCAGCGACCTCGTCTCCACCGTCATCCGCCAGACCCTGCGCCAGCTCCTCACTCCCGACGGCCTGCGCGGGCGCATGACCTCGGTGAACATGATCTTCTTCATGGGCGGGCCGCAGCTCGGGGAGATGGAGGCGGGGCTCGTGGCGTCGATCTTCACGTCCGCGGCCCTGGGCGCGCGGGTGTCCGTGGTCATCGGCGGCGTGCTCACGCTGGCCGCGGCCTCTCTCGTGGCCGCCCGCTCGCGCCTGGTGCGCGAATACGAGCCGCCCACGGCCTGAGCGGCCCCCGGCCACCGGGCCCGCCGGCCTTGGGTCAGAATAGTGACTCGTTCAAGGAGGAGCCGTGCAGCTCGAACGATTACAGGTGGAGTTCGAAGGGCCGGTGGCGCGCATCTGGATGAACCGCCCGGACGCGCGCAACGCGTTCGACGGGCTCATGACGACGGAGCTGCGCAAGACCCTCTTCGACCTGCGCACCGTCGACGCCATTCGCGTGATCGTGATCGGGGGCCGCGGCCCCGCTTTCTGCGCGGGGGCGGACCTGCAATGGATGAAGGCGATGGTCGCCTTCACGCGCGAGGAGAACCTCCGCGAGGCCCAGGCCCTGGCCGACCTGTTCTTCACGGTCTACGAGTCGCCCAAGCCCGTGATCGCGCGCGTGCACGGCGCCGCCCTGGGAGGCGGAGCCGGCCTCGTCGCCGCCTGCGACATCCCGGTGGCGGCCCTGGGCACCCAGTTCGGGTTCACGGAGGTGCGGCTCGGCATCATCCCGGCGGTGATCTCGCCATACGTGGTGAGCAAGATCGGCGAGTCCGCGGCTCGTGAGCTCTTCCTCACCGGCGAGCGCTTCGAGGCGGTGAAGGCCTGCGAGATCGGCCTCGTGCGCCAGGCCGTGCCCGAAGAGGACCTGGACCAGGTCGTGGAGGCCCGCATCGAGCAGATCCTCCAGTCCGCGCCGCGCGCGGTGGCCGAAGCCAAGGCGCTCATCCGCGAGGTGGCCTGGCGGCGCGTCGAAGACGTGCAGCGCTACACCGTCGAGCGCATCGCCGACATCCGCATCTCCGCCGAGGCCCAGGAGGGGATGAAGGCGTTCCTGGAGAAGCGCAAGCCGTATTGGGTCGTGTGAAGAAGGTCCTCATCGCCAACCGCGGCGAGATCGCCGTGCGCGTGGCGCGCACCTGCCGGGTGATGGGGATCGCCACCGTGGCCGTGTACTCCGAGGCGGACGCGGGGGCGCTGCACACGCGCGTGACGGACGAGGCGGTGCCGATCGGGCCGGCGGAGGCCGCGCAGTCGTACCTCCGCATCGACGCGATCCTGGACGCGGCCCGCCACGCGGGCGCGGACGCCGTCCATCCCGGCTACGGCTTCCTCAGCCAGAACGGCGATTTCGCGGACGCGGTCGCGGAAGCGGGGCTCACGTTCATCGGACCTCCCGCCGACGTGCACCGGACGATGGGGGACAAGAAGGGCGCGCGGCGTCTGATGACGGCGGCCGGAGTCCCCGTCGTGCCCGGGTACGACGGGGACGACCAGGCCGACGCCACCCTGGCCCATGAAGCCGCCCGCATCGGCTGGCCCGTGATGATCAAGCCGTCGCGGGGCGGCGGCGGCAAGGGCATGCGCGTGGTGCGCGGCGAGAAGGAGTTCCTCTCTGCGCTGGCCAGCGCGCGCCGGGAGGCCCGCTCGGCCTTCGGCGACGACGTGGTGGTCCTGGAGAGGTTCGTCGAGCGGCCGCGTCACGTCGAGGTGCAGGTCCTGGCCGATGCCATGGGCCACGTCGTCCACCTCTTCGAGCGCGAGTGCTCGATCCAGCGCCGGCACCAGAAGGTCGTGGAGGAGACGCCGAGCCCCGCCCTCACCGAGGATCAGCGCCGTTCCCTGTGCGCGGCCGGCGTGGCCGCGGCCCGCGCCGCGCGCTACGTGAACGCGGGCACGGTCGAGTTCCTGCTCGATCCGTCGGGCGCGTTCTATTTCCTCGAGATGAACACGCGCCTGCAGGTCGAACATCCGGTGACGGAGTGCGTCACCTCTCTCGACCTCGTGCGCCTTCAGATCGAGGTGGCGGCAGGGCGGCCCCTCCCGATCACGCCGGACACCATCGTCGCGCGCGGCCACGCCCTCGAATGCCGGCTGAGCGCGGAGGACCCGTGGAACGCGGACCTCCCCTCGCCCGGCACCGTCCTCCACTGCGCGGCTCCCGACGGCCCGGGCGTGCGGTTCGACAGCGGGATCGCCACGGGGTCGAAGGTGACCGTTCACTACGATCCCCTGCTGGCCAAGGTGATCACTTGGGGAGCGACCCGCGACGAGAGCATCGAGCGCATGGCCGACGCGCTGCGGCGCACGGCCGTGCTCGGGATCGTCACGAACCTCGAGCGCCTGCAGGCCATCGTCGCGCATCCCGCCTTCCGCCGCGGGGAGCTGCACACGGGGTTCCTCGAGCAGCACCTGAAGGCGCTCGAGCGCGTGGCTTGTCCTCCGCCGGAAGGGCTGGCGGCGGCGGCGCTGGCCCTCACGCGCCCGTCCCCGGCATCCGGCGACGGCACGAGGCGCCCCGTCGCCGATCCCTGGGCGAGCCTCGGGACCTGGAGGCTCGGCTGATGCGCCTCGTGTGCGGGGACGAGACGATCGAGATCGAGGTGCGCGAGGGGCGAGAGGCCGCCCACGTCACCGTGGCCGGGCAGGGGCTCGACGTTCGAGTGGAGCCGGCAGGCCCGGGCACGTTCCTCTTCCGCCGCGGCGAGCACCGCGAGACCTTCCACTGCGTCCGCGAGGGCGACGTGGTGCATCTCTTCTGGCGCGGGCGGGTCTACGTCCTGGAAGAGGAGACCGAGCGCCGCCGCGCCGCGCACCGCCACCCGGGAGGCGGGCTGGAAGCGCCGATGCCGGGGAAGGTCATCGCCGTCAAGGTCGCCGCCGGTGATACGGTTGTCAAGGGGGACGAGCTCCTCGTGGTCGAGGCCATGAAGATGGAGAACGCGGTCCGCGCTCCCCGCGACGGGCGCGTGAAGTCCGTGTCGGCGCGGGTGGGAGACATGGTGAGCCCCGGCGTCGTGCTGGTGGAGCTGGAGTGATCCGGCCGGCCCGGGTGCGCGTGGTCGAGGTCGGGCCCCGTGACGGCCTGCAGAACGAAGCGGCCGCCCTCGGTGTCGAGGACAAGGTGGCCTTCACCCAGGCCCTGATCGACGCCGGCCTTCCCGTGGTCGAGCCGGGCGCGTTCGTGTCCCCACGCTGGGTGCCGCAGATGGCGGGCTCGGACGAAGTGCTGCGCCGCTTGCGCCGTCCGGACGGCGTGCGCCTGCCCGTCCTCGTCCCCAACCGCAAGGGATACGAAGCGGCGCGGGCCGCGGGCGCGCGCGACATCGCGATCTTCACCGCGGCCAGCGAGACCTTCAACCGCAAGAACGTCAACGCGTCCATCGACGAGTCCTTCGCGCGCTTCCATGAGTTCGTGCCGGACGCGCTTCGCGAAGGGATGTGGGTCCGCGGCTACATCTCGACCTGCTTCGGCTGTCCCTACGAAGGCGCCGTGGATCCGGTCCGCGTCGTGGACGTCGCGCGCCGCCTGGCCGACATCGGCAGCCACGAGGTCTCGATCGGCGACACCATCGGCGTCGGCGTCCCGACCCAGGTCACGGACGTGATGGGACGCCTGAAAGAGGCGATGCCGCAAACGGCGCTCGCGGTGCACTTCCACGACACCCGCGGCACCGCGCTCGCGAACGTGCTGGCCGCGCTGGAGGAAGGGATCGAGGTCGTGGACAGCTCGGCCGGGGGCCTGGGCGGGTGTCCCTATGCCCCGGGCGCGAGCGGCAACCTCGCGACCGAGGACCTCCTCTACATGCTGCACGGCATGGGCATCGCCACCGGCGTGGACCTGGGTCGGGTGGCGGCCGCGTCGCGCGCGCTGGCCCCGCGCCTCGGGCACGCCCTGCCCAGCCGCTATCTCCAGGCCTGCGCGCCCGCTCCCGTCGCGGGCTGACCGCCGCCATGAGCGAGGCCCACACCATCCTCGTCGTGGACGACCACCCCGAGAACCGCGAGCTGCTCGCGCGTCGTCTCGAGCGCGAGGGCTTCCGTGTCCTGCAGGCGGAGGGCGGGCGGGAGGCCCTGGCTCACCTGGAGAATGCTCCGGTCTCGCTGGTCCTGCTCGACGTGATGATGCCGGGCATGAGCGGGATCGAGGTGCTGCAGGCGGTGCGCGAGACCCGCAGCGCTTCCGAGCTGCCCGTCATCATGGTGACGGCGAAGACGCAGAGCGAGGACATGGTGGAAGCGCTCGGACAGGGCGCAAACGACTACGTCACCAAGCCCATCGACTTCCCGGTCGCGCTCGCCCGCGTCCAGGCCCAGCTCCGCATCCGGCGGCCCCCGGCGGACGACGAGGTGCTGGATCCGCGCGACCTCCGGCCCGGTCTCGTCCTCGACGGCCGCTACCGGCTGGAAGGGCGCGTCGGCGCCGGAAACTTCGGGACCGTCTACCGCGCGCGTCACCTCGAGCTGGATCGCACGGTCGCAGTGAAGGTCCTGCAGTCGAGCGCGATCACGGACCCGGACGCCATGGCCCGCTTCCGGAGGGAGGGCGTCACGGCCTGCCGCGTCCGCCACCCCAACGCGGTCGAGGTGCTCGACTTCGGCATCACGAGCCGCGGCGTCGCCTACCTGGTGATGGAGCTGCTCGCGGGCTATGCCCTCGAGGACGAGATGAAGAACGGCCGCGTGTTGTCCGTGGCCCGCTCCCTGCGCATCGTGGCCGCGGTGTGCGAGACCCTGGCCGTGGCCCATCGCGCGGGCATCGTGCACCGTGACATCAAGCCCGGCAACATCTTCCTCCACCAGGCGAAGGGCAACGAGGTGCCGAAGGTGCTGGACTTCGGCATCGCGAAGATCGCGGGGGCGGCCGCCCTCCAGCAGCGCGTCACGCTCGAGGGGTGGATCGTGGGCACGCCCGTCTACATGGCGCCCGAGCGCTTCGGGCCCGAGGAGATCACCGGAGAGGCCGACGTGTACAGCGCGGGCATCATGCTCTTCCAGATGCTCGCGGGCCGCCTCCCCTTCGACGCGGACAGCGACCCCATGGCCGTGGCCATGAAGCACAAGCACGAGGAGCCCCCGCGCCTGCGCGCGTTGCGCCCGGACGCTCCCGCCGCCGTGGAGGAGGCCATCCTTTCCGCGCTGCGCAAGCACCCGCAGCAGCGTCCCACGGCCGCGGAGCTGGCGGCGCGGCTGGTGGCGCTCGTGCCGCCTTCTCCCGCGCCGTCGCCGCCTCGCTAGGGATCCGCTAGAAATCCAGGCGGAGGCCGGCCGTGAGCTGGAGGCCGCCGGCGTCGATCTCGACGCGGTCCTCCGCGGTGGGCTCGAGGGAGACGGTGGCGTGCGAGAACCGCAACTGCGTTCCGATCGCCACGTGCCGCGCGGCCTGCCAGTCCAGGCCGGCGCCCACGTTGAACCCGAACGCATGATTGCTCGACTCCGCGAGCGGCGTCCCCGTCACCGTCACGGTGTCGAAAGGATAGGCCTGGGTGTATTCGATGCGCTGCACGAGCTCCGCGCGCACGGCGATGAGCGAGGGTCCGGCGAAGGCGGACCACTGAAGGCGCGAGGAGCCGCCGAGCAGCGCCAGGTCGAGATGCAGGGCTTTCTCCCGCTGGGACGTGCCGCGGATATCACCCGACGCCGGCCGGAAGGCGCCGAAGTAGAGGGGGTGGGGGAGGGTCGCCGTGAAGGATCCCGTACCGTCCCGGCGCCCGAACGAGCCGGCCGCGGTGAGGCCGAGGCGCCGGCGCAGGCGGAAACCCAGCCCGATCTCGAAAACGGGGCCCGCGTCCTGGTGGTACTGCGCGTCGATCCGTCCCTGCTCCGCGAACTCCGTGAACGTCTGCGTCCCGGTGAAGTCGCTCGCGCCGGGGACGAACCCTCCGTGCAGCCAGAGGCGCACGCGTCCGGGTGGATCGGCCGCCTGGGCGTCCGCCCGCGCCGGCGCGGCCAGGGTCAGGGCGGCGAGAGCGAGAACCGCGGGAAGCGCGTTCACGGTACGCCGACCGCCGTCCAGGCCTGGATGAGCGCGCGCTCGGCCGGGCTGCCCGCGCCGTAGAGGTCGCGCGCGGACTGGATCGTGACCACGCGCGCGGTCGCGAAGTCCGCGTCCGACGGCATCATGGACGTGAAGGCGCGATACATCACTTTCTCGATCTGCTCGCGGTTCGCGGGGCCGACGCCCTGCACGCTCAGGCGGGAGGTCCGGTTCGTGCCTCCCTCGATGGCCAGGTAGTACACCTGGTTCGAGATCGCGCAGTTGCGGTGGATGCCCCCGCCGTCCTGCGGTCCCTGGTAGCGCGTGCTGTAGTGGTCGGCGTGGCCGTAGAGCGCGGGGTTGTCCATGGAGCGGACGGCGCCCGGGGTCGTGATGTCCTCGGCCAGCTGGTAGTCCGCCTTGAGGGGCCCGGTGCCGGCGGCCTGGAAGAAGAACTCGACGCTCGTGCCCATCATGTCGGAGAAGGACTCGTTGAGCGCTCCCGCTTCCCCGGTCCCGCGCAGCCGCGACGTGAACTGGGTGACGCCGTGCGTGAGCTCGTGCCCGACCACGTCCAGGGCGGCGGAGAAGGGCTTGAAGTTCTGGCCGTCGAGGAAGACGCCCGCGGGCAGGCCTTCCCCGTAGACCATGGTGCCGTTGCCGGCATAGAACGCGTTCACGTAGAAGAGGCCCACGACGTCGGGGCCATACCGGCTGTAGTCCGCCAGGCTGACGGGATGGACGACGGAGCGGAGGCGCAGGTCGTTGCCGTCGAGGCCGCGGCGTCCGAAACGCTTGAAGTAGTAGTCGTAGACGTACCCGGCGTAGGTGTGCGCGTCCACGGCCGGGCCGTCCGACCAGTCGTTGTCGGCGTCGGTGATGAGATCGGAGTCCGTCGTCCGGATGACGCCGTTGAGGAAGAGGAGGGTTCGGCTGAAGTCGCCTTTGAGGTCGAAGGTCTCCAGGAGGGGCGGCCGCAGGACGTCATCGCCGACGAACTGGCTGCCCGCCGCGCGCACGCTCATCTTCTTGTCGTCGCCCAGCACTCCGTGGCCGTGGCCGACGGCGGACTGGGTCTGGATCTCGGAGCGCGCTTCCACGACCGCGCCCGTGTGGGCGTCGATGGAATAGACGACGCGGTCGCCTCCCGTGAAGACGGGCAGGGTGTAGACGAGCGCGAAACCGCCTGCGGGCCGGGGGAGGACGACCAGGTCGGGCCGGTTCCCGAGGGGCTGGCCGGACGCGCGCGAGATGATCTCGAGAGCGCGATCGGCGCTGAGCTCCGGCACCGGATCGATGTCGATGCCGTCGTAGAGGGTGCCGAACACGGAGACGACGTCCGCGCCCGAGACCTGGGCCACCAGGTCTCCGCCCACGACGGGCACGCCCTTGTAGAGCTGCGCGTAGCGGGCGTGCTGGCGGTCGGGCCGGAGGGTGTCGTCGCGCACCGTCCGCAAGGCCAGCGCGCCGTCGCGCACGAGTCCCTCGATGCGGGCCGCCCACGCGTGCGTGTCCGCCGCCGCCGCCGCCGCGATGCGCCGGGGCTCGGCGGCGTCCGAGGGGGCGCCGGCCAGCGACACGACCGCGACGAGGGCCAGCAGCGCTGGGAACGACCGACGGGGCATGGGGCCTCCTGACCGACACGTCCAGGGCACGAGCGGCCGACTATAGCGCGCCACTTGCGCCAGGGGGGAGCGCCTCCTAGAATCTTTTTTTCTGGGCTTCATCGACTTTGCGCATGGGTCCGAGCTCCTTGGGGGTACGAAGATGACGCCAGCGGAGACATGGGTGGACGAGGTCGCGCGGACCACGCGGCCGGACCGCGTGGTCTGGTGCGACGGATCGCCGGCCGAGAACGACCGTCTCGTCGCCGAGATGCTCGCCGACCGCACCCTGATCGCCCTGGACCCCAAGGCCGCGCCCGGCAGCTATCTCCATCGCAGCCACCCGTCCGACGTGGCGCGCACCGAGCACCTCACGTTCATCTCCAGCCGGCGCGAGCAGGACGCCGGGCCCACCAACCACTGGATGGCACCCGACCAGGCGCGGGCCAAGGTCGGCCCTTTGTTCCAGGGTTCGATGAAGGGCCGGACGATGTACGTGGTGCCCTACGTGATGGGGCCGCTGGGCTCGCCCTTCAGCAAGGTCGGCATCGAGATCACCGACAGCCCCTACGTCGTGGCCAACATGCGGATCATGACGCGGATGGGCGCGGCCGCGCTGGCCCAGCTCGGCGGGAGCGACGAGTTCGTCCCCGGCCTGCACTCGCTCGGCGACCTGAGCCCGGAGCGCCGCTTCATCGTCCACTATCCGGAGGACCGGCTCATCTGGAGCGTCGGCTCCGGGTACGGCGGCAATGCCCTGCTCGGCAAGAAGTGCTTCGCCCTCCGCATCGCCAGCACCATGGCCCGCGACCAGGGCTGGATGGCGGAGCACATGCTCATCCTGGAGCTGGAGATGCCGGGCGAGGAGCGGCATTACATCGCGGCCGCCTTCCCCTCCGCGTGCGGCAAGACGAACCTGGCCATGCTCGTCTCCCCGCTCGAGCACCTCGGCTACAAGGTGCGGACGATCGGGGACGACATCGCCTGGCTGCGTCCCGGCCCGGACGGGCGGCTGTGGGCGGTCAACCCGGAAGCGGGGTTCTTCGGAGTGGTGCCGGGCACGGGTCCGGAGACGAACCCCGCGGCCATGGCCACCATCTCGCACGACACGATCTTCACGAACGTGGCCGTCACTCCCGACGGCGTGCCGTGGTGGGAGGGCAAGGACAAGACGCCGCCCACGCGTCTCCTGGACTGGCAGGGCCGGCCCTGGGACCGCACGGGCAAGGCTGCCCATCCGAACTCGCGGTTCACGGCCTCCGCGCAGCAGTGTCCGACCATGTCTCCGCGCTGGGAGGACCCTCAGGGCGTGCCGCTCTCCGCGATCATCTTCGGCGGGCGGCGCGCGCGCGTGGCCCCGCTCGTCTTCCAGAGCCGCGACTGGGACCACGGGGTCTTCATCGGCGCGACCATGGGCTCGGAGACGACCGCCGCCGCCACCGGCCAGGTCGGCGTGGTGCGCCGCGACCCCATGGCCATGTTGCCCTTCTGCGGGTACAACATGGCCGACTACTTCCAGCACTGGCTCGACATGCGCGGCAAGCTCACGCGTCCGCCCGCGGTCTTCCACGTGAACTGGTTCCGCACGGGCGCGGACGGGCGGTTCCTGTGGCCGGGTTTCGGCCAGAACCTGCGCGTGCTGCTGTGGATGATCGACCGCGTGAAGGGCAAGGGCGCGGCGGAAGAGACGCCGATCGGGCTCGTGCCCGGCGAAGGCGGGATCGACTTCGACGGCCTCGATCTCACCAAGGCCGAGCAGGACGCGCTCCTGCGCGTCGAGCGCGACCAGTGGGCGGCCGAGGTGCCGGAGATCCGCGCCTTCTTCGACCGCTTCGGCGACCGCATCCCCGAGCCGCTCGTGCGCTCGCTGGACACGCTGGCCCAGCAGCTGGCGACGGCGACGGTCTGATCCCTACTTCAAATCGGAGTTGCTGACGAAGGCGAGCATCCGCCCGTCCGGCGACCAGGACGGGACGTTGACCGTGCCCTGCCCGCCGTAGATGTACGCGATCACGCGCGGGAACCCGCTGCCCGCGGGCATGAGGCGCAGGTACACGCGCTTGTAGTACGGGTGATCGGCGGGCGGTACGTCCTTGGGGAAGCTGAGGAAAGCGATCCACTGGCCGTCGGGCGAGAGGTGGGGGAACCAGTTGTTGTACTCGTCGCTCGTGACCTGCTGCGGATGCGACCCGTCCGCGTCCATGCGCCAGACCTGCATGGTGCCGCTGCGCAGGGAGTTGAAGTAGATGTAACGCCCGTCCGGTGAATACTCCGGCCCGTCGTCGAGCCCCTTCGACTTCGTGAGGTTCACCTCCGGCCCGCTCCCGTCGGAGGGGATGCGGTAGATGTCGAACTCGTCGTTGCGGCCGCCGGTGTACACGAGGAACTTCCCGTCCGGCGACCAGCCGTGGAGATACGACGGGCCGATGGGCGTGATGCGCTTCGGCGTTCCTCCCTCCACGGGCACGGTGTAGACCGTCGACTTGTTGTCGCCCTGGCTCTGGTCGCTGATGGCGAGCATGGTCCCGTCGAAGGACAGGACGTGGTCGTTGTTGTTGCGGTTCGCGAAGGCGGTGTCGATGAGCGCGGGCTGCCGCGTGGCCAGGTCGAAGCGGAAGAGGCGGCCCCGTCCCTCCACGCGGCCGCTGGTGTTGTAGATGAGCGCGCGGCCGTCACGCGTCCAGTTCGGCGCCTCGAAGGGATCGGCGGCGCTGTGCACGACCTGGCGATGGCCGCTGGCCACGTCCAGGATCTCGAGGTGGCTGCCGATGTAGTCTCGGTAGGGGACGAAGCCGTCCTTGGCCGGACGGACGATCCGCACGTCGCGGAAGACCGCCTTCTCCACGACGTCGGGGTTGTGCGAGCAGAGGAACAGGCCCGCGTAGACCTCGTCGCCCAGGGCGAGGTCGGCCACCGTGCTCACCGTGAACGGCTCGCCGAAGCGCGCCACGGACATGGTGTAGGTGCTGCCCTTGCGCTCGAGCTGGACCACGTCGGCGCCGGTGATGGCGGACGTGACCTGCTCGGTGGCGGCCCCCTTGGTCTTCCGCACCTGCAGGGACGTGAGCCCGTCGCCGTGGATGGCGGCATCGGCATAGGGCGAGTCGTCGTCCAGCGTGCTGCGTACGATCCAGCCCAGCTTGCGATGGGGATCGACGCCCTTGCCCAGCAGCTCGACGCGCGCCTGCAGGATGAAATCGCCCGTCATCTTCTTCCAGGCGAAGTGGAACTCGTCGCGCGCGGCCCACATGTTCGCGCCCGCAGCCGTGAGCGTGTACTCCTGCGAGACCGCGTTGTAGGCGGCGGACCCGGCGAGCCGCGGGGAGCCGACGTCGGCGTGGCCCTCGAACTGGCCGAGCGCCGTCTCCGGCCCGGCGTCGGTGGAGAGCGCCGCGGCCAGGGCCGCGGCGGCCAGGAATCCCGTCGTCTTGAAGTTCACCAGTGAGCCTCCGTGCCCCATGTGAGCCGCGTCGCACCTGTCCAGCCGCGTGGCCGGGAAGGTAGCACGGCGGACCTCTCCTGCCCTCGGTTCAAGTGAACATCGGGAGATGAGAAGGGAAACCGCTTTCATTGCCGTCCTCGCCCTCGCGGCCGTCCTGCCCGCGTGCGAGTACTTCGACAAGAGCCCGACCACTCCCGCTGCCAGCCCCAGCCCGGCCACGGCCGCGCTCTCCATCACCGTGGCTCCGGACCCGCTGAAGATCCTCTGGGTGTGCCCGATCGCCGACACGTATTGCTTCGGCTCGCTCGATTCGACGGTGACCGTGAACGAGACCGCGGGAGTCGGAGGGCGCGTGGACAGCGTCGATTTCACCGTGCGCGACTCCCTGCTCGGGCTCGAGCTGACGACGCTGCACCTCTCGTCCGCGGACATCGCGAGCAAGGCGGGGACGAACCGGATCGAGCCCCTGGGCAAGCTGGCCGTGCGCCCGATCGTCGAGGGCTATCCCGTGAAGAAGGACATCCCGCGGCCGTCCCTGAACATCGACATCTCGGTGCAGGTCACGGACGACAAGAACAACGTCGTCAAGACGACGAAGCGGGTCCCGGTCACGTAACGGAAGATCGATCGGCTAGGCCGCCGTCGCTGCGTATCCCGACGACACCTCGTCGAGGTCGCGCGCCAGTTCTTCCACGGACTGGTAACGCGCGGACGGTTCCTTCTGGAGGCCACGCAAGATGACAGCTTCCAGAGCGGCTGGAATGTGGTCGTTGATCGTGCGCGGCGGCGGGGGCGGATTGCGGATGTGCGCGAGGACCACCTTCATGATCGTGTCCGCGGTGAAGGGGAGCCGGCCCGTGAAGACCTCGAAGAGGACGACGGACAGGGAGTAGATGTCGGAGCGGTAGTCCGCGGGCGAGCCCTGCGCCTGCTCCGGGGGGATGTAGTCCGGCGTTCCCATCACCGTCCCCGCGGTGGTCAGCCCGGAGGCGCCCGCGCCCGCTTTCATGTCCGAGACGCTCGCGATCCCGAAGTCCATGATCTTCAGGTCGCCCGTCTCGGGCAGGATCAGCATGTTCTGGGGCTTGATGTCGCGGTGCACGACGCCCTGGGCGTGGGCGGCCTCGAGCCCCTGGCACATCTGCTTCGCGATGCGCAGGCCGACGCCGATGGGCAGCGCGCCCTTGCTCGAGATCAGGTCCTTGAGGGTCACGCCCTCGAGGTACTCCATCGAGATGTAGGCGGTGCCGCCGGTCTCTCCGAAATCGTGCGTACGCAGGACGTTCCGATGGGTGATGCGGCGGGCGAGCTTGGTCTCCTTCTTGAACCGGTCGAGGATCGTGGGGTCGTCCTTCAACACGTCCGGCCGCAGCACCTTGAGCGCGACCTCTTCGTCGAGCTGCTGGTCGCGCGCGAGGTAGACGACGCCCATGCCGCCCTTGCCCAGGGTGGACAGGAGCTCGTAGCGCGAGGCGAAGAGATCGCCGCGCCGCATGGCGAGCGCGGGTGAGACGGTGGTGAGCGCGGCCGTTTCCGACATGGTCACGCTCGCCCCCGTCGCCTCCTGCGTCACCCCCGCCGCCTTCTTCTGCACGGTCTCTTCGCGCAGGAAGTCGATGAGCTGCTCCTTCTCGCGCAGGTCGGCCAGCAGGCGGTTGAAGGTCTTGGCCAGGGTGCCGATCTCGTCGCCGGTGTCGACGTCGACCTTGCCCGAGTAGGAGCCGTTGCGGGCGCGCTCGACGAGATCGGCCAGGCGGCGCACGGGCCCGGTGATGCGGGCCGCGCCCAGATAGGCGAAGAGGAGGCCGAGCGCCATCACGCCCGCGGAGACCATGATCAGGCTGTTGCGGAAGCGGCGGAAGCCGGCCATCTCCGCGTCCTTGCTGCGCAGCGCCATCACCGCCCCCACCGTCTGGCCGGTGGCGGTCTTGAGGGGGACTTCGACCCCGACGTGGCGGTCGCCGGCGAGGTCGATCTCGAAATTGTCGGCGCTGCCCGAGGCCAGCTCCGGCCGGCCCAGGGCCTCGCGCAAGGCGGACTCCTTGGGGCCCAGGGACGACACGGCCAGCTGCGGCGGCGCGCCCGGCGCCACCGTGACGAAAGCGATTTCGCTGTGGGTGAGCTTGCGGATGTCGGAGGCGAGCGCCTCGTTGATGCCGTAGCCGGCCACGAGGACGCCCATGAGCGCCTGGCCGGTCACAATCGGCACCGACACCGCGTGGTAGAGCCGGTCGGACGTGCGCCAGACCGTGGCCGACTCCTCCCCCTCCAGCGGCTTCATCACGATGGGCGCCTTGGACAGGTCTTCGCCCTGCGCGGAAGGGCGGTCCGTGCGGGCGACGACGACGCCGGAAGGATCGGTCACGATGAAGAAGTCGGCCTTGGTCTCCTCGTTGCGCTCCTTGAGCGTGTCGAGCATGGTGGCGGCGTCTTTCGTCTCCACCACGCTCTTGAAGCCCGGGTCGTTGGCGAGGACGCGGATGCCGAGCTTGAGCTTGTTGTAGCGGTCGGCCTGGTAGGTCTCCCATACCTGGCGCGTCTCGGTCAGGCCGCGGGACACGTTCTCCTCGGCCAGGCGATCGGCCTGGATCGTCGTGAAGACGAGCGAGGAGAAGACGAGCGCCACCACCAGCACGCTCGTGAACAACAGGATCTTCTGGGTGAGACCCAAGCTAATACTTCTCGTCCGTCGAATAGTCCTTCCCGAACTTGTTCTTGTGAGGGACCGACTTGTAGGTCGACCCGTCCAGGGTGAAGCGGGCCTGGGCGGTGCCGGTGTCCGTCACCGCCACCTCCGATCCCGCCTCGCCGCCACGCTCGTGCCAGGCCTTCACGACGTATTTGCCCGCGGGGACGTTCTCGATCGTGAAGGTTCCGTCCGCGGCCGCCTTGGTGAAGAGCGGGTTGTCGCGCACGAGCACGACCGCGCTCATCTGCGGATGGATGTTGCAGTAGACCTTCACGACCCCCGGATGCTGGAACGTGAACGACCCCACCTTGGGGCGCTTGTACAGCTCCATGTCGAACCGGTTGTCGCCGGAGACGGAGAACGCGTTGTGGAAGATGGGATCCTCGTTGGGGAACTGCACGGTTCCTCCGACCGGGACCACGACCACGTGCGGATTGAACGATTTGCCCTTCATGATCATGGTCGCGGTGGCGGGCCTGGGCTTGACGCGGGCGCCGTCGACGTAGACCACCACGTCGGAGAGGTCCGTGGCCTTGCGGCCGCCCTTGTCCACCAGCTCCACCTTGCCCGTGATCGTCCCCGCGCCCACGGCCCCCGGGGCGACGAGCAGGAGCAGGGGCAGGATCAGCGCGGCGCGCGCGGCGAGCGGGCGGAGGGGCATCGAAGCGGCGGGATTGTACATCGCCTGCGCGGCCGCCCCCTGCCCGGACCGGTTGCGGCGTGCCTCACCCCTATAATCCGCCGCCGATGGTGCCTCTCTCCCCGCTGATACTGGCCGCTGCCACTGCGGCGGCCGCTCCCTCCAGCTCGGCCGTGGACGGAAACGCCGCCCTGAAGCACGCGAGCGCGCTGGCCTCGCTCGGCCCGCACCCCTGGGGCTCGCCCCGGGCGCGGGCCGCCGCCGCCTACGTCGCGGCCCAGCTGCGTGGCGCGGGCCTCTCCGAGGTCCACCAGGAGGACTTCGAGGTCAAGGGCGTGCGCGGCGTCAACGTGATCGGACTTCT
>Ga0207648_10001847_pt1 | contig 23168 bp, 16 predicted proteins | sample KBSMisM32_FD_184310 | JGI IMG/M metagenome (GOLD analysis project Ga0207648, IMG submission 184310) | Miscanthus rhizosphere microbial communities from Kellogg Biological Station, Michigan, USA - KBS Miscanthus M3-2 (SPAdes) (version 2) | ecosystem: Host-associated > Plants > Roots >...
GCCCCATCCCCAGGCCCTCTGCCCTTGGCCCGCCAGCGTCAGCTCTGATGGATCCAGACGTGAGCGGGATCCTCGTGCAGGGCGAGGCGGCGCTCGCCGCCGGCCATGGCCCACAGATAGTAGAGGGTGTAGCCGGGCGGCGACGAGACCGGGTGATAGCCGTAGGGCAGGAGCACCGCGTCGCCGTCGCGGACGGTGTGCGTCGTGCACTCGCCGTCGGAGGTGTAGAGCATCTGCTGGCCGAAGCCCTGCGGCGGCGAGACGCGGTAGTAGTAGACCTCCTCGAGCACCGGCTCGCCGTCGCGGCCGTCGTGCTTGTGCGGCGGATAGCTGCTCCAGTTGCCCGGCGGATTGAACGTCTCACCGACCATCAGCCGCTTCGCGTGCGGATCGGTGACGAGCAGGTTGTGGACTTCGCGCGTGTAGTTGCCGCGGCCGCGCGAATTCACCTCGATGGCATCCGGGCCGATCGCGGCGGCATGCCCGCCGGCCGGAGCCGGCGTCGAAAAGAGGATCGCCTCGAGCGGCGTTTCCGCGGTGACGGTGAGGTTCACGCCGGGCGGTACGTAGACGGCGCTGGCGCGCTGGTCGAACACGTTCGTGCGCTCGAGCTTCCACGTCCCTTCCGGCGTGGCGAACGTGCCGCGCCCCTCCTGCAGCACCAGCACGGTCTCTTCAGCCGCGATGTGGTACTTGTGGGTGGCGCCCGCCGCCAGGCGGAGGCGCGAGCTCGTGAGTTCCTTGGCGCCGCGATCGCCGCGGCGCTGCAGGTTCTGCAGCCCGTCGATGCGCCGGACACGGTAGAGCGTATCGTTCAGCATGAGGGGTCGGGCCAGCTTATTACTGGTTCGACGCGATCGCAACCGTACGCTAGGATGCCGGCCGCATGCACCGACGCGACTTTCTCGTGCAGAGCGCGCTCGTCCCGGCGGCGTTCGCCGCGTGGGTCGAGGCCCTCCAGGACGATCTCTGGGCCACGGCGTCGCAGATCCTCGCGCGCGTCAAGCCGCCCGAGTTCCCCGCGCGTGACGTCGATCTGCTGCGCCACGGCGCGAAGGGGGACGGCGCGACCGACTGCTCGGGCGCGTTCCGCGCCGCGATGGATGCGTGCCACGACGCCGGCGGCGGCCGGGTCGTCGTCCCAGCCGGCAGGTTCCTGACCGGCGCGATCCGGCTGCGCTCCAACGTCAACCTGCACCTCTCCGAGGGGGCGACGATCGCGTTCCGTCCCGAGGCCGAGGCCTACCTGCCGCTGGTGCTGACGCGCTTCGAGGGGGTCGAGTTGATGAACTACTCGCCCTTCGTCTACGCCCTCGACGAGCGCAACGTGGCGATCACCGGGCGCGGCACGCTCGACGGCCAGGCCAGCGCGCAGCAGTGGTGGTCGTGGCGCACCGGCCAGGCGCCGTCGCGGACCAGGCTGATCCAGATGGCCACCGACGGCGTGCCGCCGGAGAAGCGTGTGTTCGGCGACGGCACGTCGCGGCTGCGGCCCAACTTCGTCCAGCCCTACCGCTGCGAGAACGTCCTCATCGAGGACGTGACCGTGGTCAACTCGCCGATGTGGGAGCTGCACCCGGTGCTCTGCCGCAACGTGATCGTCCGCGGCGTCAAGATCAACAGCCACGGCCCCAACAACGACGGCTGCGACCCCGAGTCGTGCCGCGACGTGCTGATCGAGAAATGCACGTTCGACACCGGCGACGACTGCATCGCGCTCAAGTCCGGCCGCAACGACGACGGACGGCGGCTGCACACGCCGATCGAGAACGTCGTCATCCGCGACTGCGACATGCGCGACGGGCACGGCGGCGTCGTCATCGGCAGCGAGATCTCCGGCGGCGCGCGGAACATCTTCGCGGAGAAGTGCCGCATGGACAGCCCGCGCCTCGATCGCGTGCTGCGGTTCAAGAACAACGCCGCGCGCGGCGGGCTGGTCGAGCGCATCGCCATGCGCGACGTCACCGTCGGCGAGGTGGCCGAAGCGATCGTCGCCGCCGACTTCTACTACGAAGAGGGACGCAACGGCGCCTATGCGCCGATCCTGCGCGACGTCGACGTGCGCAACGTCACCAGCCGCAAGAGCAAGTACGCGCTGCTGCTGAAGGGATTCGCCGAGTCGCCGATCAGCAACGTGCGTGTGGCCGACTGCCGCTTCGACGGCGTCGCCGAGCCCGACGTCCTCGAAGGCGTCCGCGATTTGACGCTGACCAACGTCACCGTGAACGGCCGCCGCCGCGACGAGCACATCAATCGTTGACCGCTTCCCGAGGAAAAACGGCCATCGATGAACGCCACGGATAAACGCCACGGATAAAGGCCACAGACAAACACGGACAAACACTGATCAGAAGAGATCAGGTTTATCTGTGTTTATCTGTGTTTATCTGTGGCGTTCCTCTGCGACGTTCATCTGTGGCTGGCCTCGAACGCTTCGTATTGCGACAGCAGCGACGCGTAAGCGTCGACCGCGGCCGCTGACGGCGTCACTCGTGACGATGGATCCGCATCCGTGAACCCGGCCGTGGCGTCGCGCCAGCTAATCGGATCCCCTTCCGCGAGACGCTCGGCGTGATACGCGCGGATCGCTGACCCCAGCGACGCGGCGTTGGCCGGCGCGATGCGCACGACCTCGGCGGCGAAGACATCGGCGACCACCTGGAGGATGTCGCGGTTCGAGGCGGCGCCGCCGGTGGCGCGCAGCGTCGTGACGCGCGGCGCGATCCAGCGTGAATGCAGGCGCATCGCCATCGCCTGCGCCTCGACGATCGCGCGCACGTTGCGCGCGGCATCGGACGGGTCGAGACGCAGCCGGTGGACGTGCGGGCTCGGCACGAACGGCGTGATCTCCGGCACGAACCACGGCAGCATCATGCCGCCGCCATTGCCTGGCGGCGTGTCGCGCAGCGCCGCCGAGAACCCGTCCCAGTCCAGCCCGTACTCGTCGCGCACCCGCTCGCGCGCCAGCGATCCGTTGGCGAAGCAGGTGAGCGCCATGTAGCCGCCGGCGGGGGAGCCGAAGACGTGGCCCGAGCCGGACGGATCGTGCGCGGCACGCGCGATCGCGCCGAAGACGGTGTCGCTCGTGCCGAGCGAGATCGCCAGGTCGCCGGGTTCGATCAGGCCGAGGCCGATCAGCGACGAGGGGTTGTCGCCCGTCCACGCGATGACGCGCGCGGGGCCGAAGCCGTAGCGGCGCTGCCAGTAGGGCGAGAGCTCTCCGGCGACGCTCCACGACTCGCGGATCGGCGGCAGCCGCCGCTCGAGCTCGGGGGCCGTCGCGTCGAGCGCGGGCGCCGCCCACTCGTGGCGCGCCAGGTCCATCAGGTTCATGCCGGCGCCGTCCCCGGGCTCGATCGGTGCGTGGCGTCCCGCCAGCAGCGACGCCATGAACGAGCTCACCAGATGAATGCGATCGGTGTTGGCGTAGGCGACCGGTTCCTCGGCGGCGAACTTGCGGATCTGCGCGCCGGTGAATCGCTCGTAGGCGCGTGAGCCGGTGAGCTGCGCCAGCGCCATGTCGCCGCCGACCGCGGACGCGAGGGCGCGGCACTCGGCGGTGGTGCTGCAGTCGAGCCACACGGGAGAGACGGGACGCGCGAGCAGCGGCTCGATCTGCGGCGCGAGCGGCTCGCGGGGATCGAGCTCGCCGAGCGTCCGCTCGGCCCCGGCCATCAGGTAGACGCTGCCGTGCTGCTGGCCGGCGCCGGAAATCGCGCGGATCCGCGTCACGTCGAGCCCCTGCGCAGCGATCACGCCCATCATCCGATCGAGCGCCGCCGCCCACAGGCCCGGCGGCGCCGTCACCGTGCCGGGCCGCGGCGAGAGCACGCCGCGGACCGTGTGGTATTCGGGAAACGCCGAGTCGAACTCGAGCGCGTGCTCGAAGAGGATCCGCCGCGCCGTGCCGCGGACCTCGATCACGGTCGCCGTCAGGCTCTGGGTGCTGGAGTCGAATCCGAGATACAGGGCCATCGGCTCAGCCTATGATGAGCGCCATGTTTTTGCTCATCCTATCGCTGCTCGCGCTGGCGCAGGCGGCGCAGGCGCCGCCGCCGCCCACGCCGCTGCCGGCCACGCGCCTGCAGACGCGCTGGGCCGCCGACGTCAGCCCCGATCGGGTCTGGCCGGAGTATCCGCGGCCGCAGCTCGAACGCAAGCAATGGACGAACCTCAATGGCACGTGGGACTACGCGATCACCGCCTCCGATGCGGAGCCTCCTTCGTCATTCACCGGCCGCATCCTGGTCCCGTTCCCCATCGAGTCGCAACTGAGCGGCGCCGGTGTGTGGGTCGCGCCGGAGCAGCGGCTGTGGTACCGGCGGACCTTCACCGCTCCGAACCGCGGACCTGGCGGCCATCTGCTGCTGAATTTCGGCGCGGTGGACTGGGAAGCCGTCGTCTATGTCAACGGGACGAGAGTGGGAGAGCACAGGGGCGGCTACGATCCGTTCACCCTCGACATCACCGATCAGCTGCGCCCGAGCGGCGATCAGGAGCTGGTCGTCGCGGTGCGCGATGCGACCGACGACGGTCAGCAGCCGCGAGGGAAGCAGGTACGGCGGCCGCGCGGCATCTGGTACACGGCGGTAACCGGCATCTGGCAGACGGTGTGGCTGGAATTGGTACCGGCGCAGTACGTGAGCGCGCTCAAGATCGAGCCGGACCTCGACAATCAGCGAGTCCGCGTGACGGTGGCCACGAGCGGCGGCCGCACCGGCGTCGAGACGCCGTACCGCATCGTCGTGCGCGACTCGGGCCGCGAGGTCGCCCGCGCCGGGGGCAACAACATCGGCTCCCTCAGTCCAACGACGATCGCGCTGCCGAACGTGCACAAGTGGTCGCCGTCCGATCCGTTCCTCTACACCTTGCATGTCTCGCTGAACTCCGGCGACGAAGTTGACAGCTACTTCGGCATGCGCAGCGTCGCGGTCCGGGCCGACGCGAAGGGCGTGCGCCGCCTGTTCCTCAACGGCGAGCCTCTCTTCCAGTTCGGGCTCCTCGACCAGGGCTGGTGGCCCGACGGCCTCTACACCGCGCCGACCGACAAGGCGCTCGCCTCCGATATCGAGAAGACCAAAGAGCTCGGCTTCAACCTCATTCGCAAGCACGTCAAGGTGGAGCCCGATCGCTGGTACTACCACGCCGATCGGCTCGGCATGCTGGTCTGGCAGGACATGCCGAGCGCCGATAACAAGGGTCCCGAGGCGGAGCAGGAGTTCGCGGACGAACTGCAGCGCGTCGTCGACGCGCTGCGCAACCATCCGTCCATCATCATGTGGGTGCCGTTCAACGAAGGATGGGGGCAGCACGCGACCGAGCGTCACGTGGCGTGGCTGAAGGGGCACGATCCCACACGCCTGGTCAACAACACCAGCGGCTGGACCGACATGCGGGTCGGCGACGTCGTCGATCTGCACGCGTATCCGGGCCCGTCGATGCCGCCGGTCGAGTCGGTACGCGCGGCGCTGCTCGGCGAGTTCGGCGGCCTCGGCCTGCCGATCGAAGGGCATACCTGGCTCGATCGCGGCAACTGGGGCTATCGCAGCTTCACCTCGCTCGAGGATCTCAACAAGGCCTATCAGGATCTGCTGGCGCAACTGAGACTGCACGCAGGCGACGGGCTGGCCGGCGCGATCTACACGCAGACCACCGACGTCGAGGTCGAAGTGAACGGCGTGATGACCTACGACCGCGCCGTCACGAAACTCTCGCCGGAGTCGGTCGCCGCGAACCGCCGGCTGTTCGAGGTTCCACCGAAGATCACGCATCTCGTGCCGGCATCCGATCGGCAGCCGCAGACCTGGCGCTACACCACGGCGGCGCCTGCGGCCGACTGGTTCCAGCCGCCGTTCGACGACTCGTCCTGGCAGAGCGGCGCGGCGGGTTTCGGCGCGCTCGACACGCGGTTCGCGAAGGTCGGGACGGAATGGAAGACGGCGGACATCTGGCTGCGCCGCACGATCGATCTGCCGGCGTCACCCGCGGCCGCGCCATACCTCCGCGTGTTCCATGACGACGACGCCGAGGTCTACGTCAACGGCGTGCTCGCGGCGAAGCTGCCGGGGGCGAACGGCGGATTCCAGTACGTGCCGCTGGCCGGCGACGCGCGCGCCGCGCTCCGCGCCGGGAAGAACACCATCGCGGTGCACGCCCACCAGGTGCGCGGCGGGCAGTTCATCGACGTCGGGATCGCGGACGTCAGCGAGACCGCACGCCGGTGACGGCCGGCGCGCTGGTCCGCGGCCTCGGCCTGCTGGCCGCGACCGCGATGGTCGTCGGCGACGTCATCGGGACGGGCGTCTTCCTCAAGGCGCGCGTCATGACGTGCAACGTCGGCACGCCGATCGGCGTGATCCTGGTGTGGGTCGTCGGCGGGCTGCTCAGCCTGGCCGGCGCGCTGACCTACGCCGAGCTGGCGGCGATGATGCCGGAGGCGGGCGGCGAGTACGTCTTCATTCGCGAGGCCTACGGGCGAGTCTGGGGTTTTCTCTACGGGTGGACGCGGTTCTTCGTCGCCACCACCGGCGGGCTGGCGGGTCTGGCCGCCGGGTTTGCGATCTTCCTGAACATCGCCAGCGGCGGGCGGCTCGCGGCGCAGGGTCTGGTCACCGTCGTCGCCGCCAGCGCCGTGGTGATCGTCACGCTGGTGAACTGCGCGCAGATTACCGTCGGCGGGCGCATCGCGTCGTTCATGGCGGCGCTCAAGGTCGCGCTGGTCGCCGGCGTCGGCCTGGGCGCGTTCCTGCTCGCGCGCGGCGACTGGGCGCACTACGCGATGACGGCCGCCGGCAGCGCGTGCGACGGCGTGCCGGCGTCGGCCCGCGGCGGCCTCGCCGGGTTCGGCGCCGCCATGCTGGGCGCCATGTGGTCCTACAACGGCTGGAACGAAGTGACCTACGTCGGCGGCGAGATCAAGGATCCCGAGCGCAACCTGCCGCGCGCGATCATCGGCGGCATCGCGATCATCGCGACGCTCTACATCTTCGCCAACGCCGCCTACTTCTTCGTGTTCTCGCCGCTGGAGGTCGCCGACATCCCGATCTCGTCGTCGGTCGCGACCGAGGTCGTGACCAGGTTCCTCGGCGCGAGCACCGGCGGCGTGATGGCGGCGGCGCTGGCGATGTCGGTGTTCGGCTCGCTGCAGGTGGTGTCGCTGGTCTCGGCGCGGATCCCGTACGCGATGGCGTGCGACGGCCTCTTCTTCGGCGCGCTGTCGCGCCTCAGCCCGCGCACGCACGTGCCGGTCCTGGCGCTGCTGGCGCAGGGCGCCTGGACGGTCGTCCTGGTGTACTCCGGCTCCTACGACACGCTGACCGACTACGCCATCTTCGCGGTGCTGATCTTCGTCACGCTGGCGACGGCGTCGGTGTTCGTCTTCCGCCGGCGTCATGCCGGCCCGCCGGGCATCTATCGCACGATTGGATATCCGGTGGTCCCGATCGTGTTCATGGTGGTCGCCGGGGCGATCGTCGTGAACACGCTCGTCGCAACGCCGGGTCGCGCCCTCGCAGGAGTTGGGCTGATGCTCGCCGGCCTGCCGTTCTACTGGTATTGGTCGTCCTCCCGCCGGCCGCGATGACCCTTCGTCAGGCTCTCGTCTTGGTCATCGCCGCCGCGTGTGCCGCGCTGCTGGTGCCGCTGCTCGTGCCGCTGCTGACCGGCCGCGTCTTCGTGACTTACGACCTGTCGTGGTTCCACCTGCCGACGCGCTATCTCTATCAACAGGCGCTGCGATCGGGCGACACGGTCTTGTGGACGCCGTCGATTCTGTCGGGCGTCTACCTTCACGGCGAAGGGCAGGTCGGTCTCTTTCATCCCTGGCACCAGTTGCTGTACCGCCTGCTTCCGCTCCAGGCGGCGTTCAATCTCGAGTTGATCGCCAACTATCCGGTGGCGTTCGCCGGAATGTACGTCGTGCTGAGGCGCGTGCAACTCGCCCCGCCGGCCGCGCTCTTCGGCGCCATGCTGTTCGCCTTCAGCGGCTTCAACCTGCTGCACCACCAGCATCTCAACATGCTCGCCATCGTCGCGCACATGCCCTGGCTGCTCGTGGCCGCCGACGTGCTGATCACCGACGACAGGCCGCGCGCCCAGGCGGGCGCGTTCGCCGCGATCGCCGTCATCGTCGCGTCGGAGCTCCTCCTGGGATTCCCGCAGGGCGTGTGGTGGAACCTCATGACGCTGGCGGCGTTTGCCGCCTGCCGGGCGTACGAGACCGGCCAGTGGCGGCGGTTCTTCGCCTGCGGTCCCGCACTGGCGATCGGCGCGATGCTGGCGGGAATCCAGCTGGTCCCTTCGGCAGACGCCTTCGCGCACTCCGATCGCCAGTGGCTCGGTGCCCAGTTCTCGATGAGTTTTTCGCTGCACCCCTTCGATCTCGTGCAGCTCTGGTCGCCTTATGGATTCCGGAAGGGTACCTATAGCGGGATCGACTCCGGGCAGTTCCACGAATTCGGCATCTACTCGGGCGCCGTGCTCCCGGTCGCGCTCGTGTGGGTCTGGACCAGATCCGCGGCACTGCGCGATCGGCGGCCGTTGATCGTCGCCGCCACGGTCTTTGCGGCGCTGGCCCTGCTCTTGTCGTTCGGCCGATTCGGCGGCCTCGCCTCGGTCCTTTCGCACGTGCCGGGGCTCGGATCGCTGCGCGCGCCGGCGCGATACATCGTGCTCGTGCAGTTCGCGCTGACCATCCTCGCCGCAATCACGTTCGACGATCTCCTCGCGATCATCGAAGGTCGGCGTCCGCCTCCGTCGGGCAGGATGGTCGCGGTCTGGCTTCCTGCGGCCCTGGGCGCCGCGACGATCGCCATGTTCAACACCGGCGCCGTCGCCGGCGCGCGGCATGTGTTCACCAGCCTGGCGACGGCCGCGCCCGGCCTGTTGTTCGTGATCGCGGTCACGCTGCTCATCGTGCTGGCCGGGCGGGGGACACCATCGGCCCTCGCCGGCCTGGCGGTCGTGACGATGGTGGACCTTGGCGTGTGGGGGACTCGCTACGTCTACCGCCAGCCGCCGCAGACCATCGAAGCGTTGACAGACACGATTCCGCCGGCCCCGGGCGATCCGGCTGAATCGTACGCGGCGCTCGAAGGGAAATACCGCTCGGACCTGCTGGTGATGAAAGGCTACCGCCTGACCTCCGGCTATCTCGGCCTGTACCCGGCGACTTTCTATCGACCCGAGGGGTTTGCGTCGCGAAAGTTCTCGGGAACGCGGTGGATCTTCACACAGGACGGCTTCAGGTCGCCCGCGCAGGGGAGCGTCGCCCGTGCGCGGCTCGTCGACGAGTCGGGTCGGGACGCGGGCGGCACCGCACGGCTCGCCATCGATCGGCCGGGGCACCTGGTCGCCGAGCTCGAGGCGCCTGGCCCGCGGGTTCTCGCGTTGACGGAACGGTTCCACGAGGGATGGTCGGCGACGGCCGACGGCCGGCCGCTGCCGGTCGTGCGTGTCGAACAGGACTTCCTCGGCTGCAGGGTCGATGAGACGGTGCACCGCGTCGAGCTGCGCTTCAGGCCGCGCAGCTTCGCGCGCGGGATGACCCTTTCGGCTTTCGGGGGCGTGCTGCTGATCGCCGCGGTCGCGGTGGCCTTACGCCGACGGCCCGCGAAGTGGTAATACCACTAAGGCCGAAGCATGGCTTGCCCGCGCGGCGGATGCAGCTGTTCAAAAACCACTTGACACCACCCGGGAGGCTGGGTTTTCCTGTGCGCCGAGAATGGACGAAGTGGCCTAACCACTTCGCCGAGGGAGGTTCTCGTTCATGCACCGCATCACCCGCCTTCTGCTGCTCGCCGTGGCGCTCGTCGCCACCGGCGCCGCCGCGGCCGCCGCCCAGGATTTCCGCGGCGGCATTCGCGGCACCATTACCGATGCCACCGGCGGCATCCTGCCCGGCGTGACCGTCACCGTCGCCAACGCCGAGACCAAGATCGCGCAAACCGTCGTCACCGATGAGAAGGGACTTTTCGAGGTCCTCTATCTCAACCCCGGCACCTACACCGTCACCGCCGAGCTCTCCGGCTTCCGCACCAGCGTGCACACCAACCAGCAGATTCGCGTCGGCGACGTCGCCCGGCTCGACATCTCGCTGGCCACCGGCGGCGTGCAGGAGAGCGTCCAGGTGAGCGCCGACACGCCGCTGCTCAATACGACGACGGGCATCAGCGGCACGACCATCGACAGCAAGCAGATCGCCGAGCTGCCGCTGGGCGACGGCACCGCCTACATGCTGACGCGGCTCGCCCCCGGCATCGTCGATTCCTCCGATCTGCATTTCGCGCGCCCCGCCGACAACGGCAACCTCGCCGGCATCGTCGCCAACGGCGCCCAGGGCGGCAACGAGTTCACCATCGACGGCGCGCCGAACATGTCGAACGCGCGCGGCGTCGGGTTCTCGCCCCCCTCGGACGCGATCTCGCAGTTCAAGGTGCAGACCAATGCCTTCGACGCGCAGACCGGGCACACCGCCGGCGCCGTGGTCAACCTGGCCCTGAAGAGCGGCACCAACGACTTCCACCTGGCGTCGGGGTACTTCAACCGCGACGACAACCGATCCTCGACGCCGCTGTTGACGACGAGAGCGGGCGGCACCAAGCCGACGCGCGAGTACAACCGTTATACCGGCACGCTGAGCGGCCCGGTCGTGCGCAACAAGACGTTCTTCATGGCGTCGTTCGAGCACCTCCGCGACGTGCAGCCCGAGCCGGCCAGCTACACCGTGCCGACCGAGAAGATGCGCAACGGCGACTTCAGCGAGTTCAACACGCAGGTGTTCGATCCGTTCAGCGCCACCGGCGCCAACGGGACGCGGACGGCGTTTGCCGGCAACGTCATCCCGGCCGGCCGCATCAACAATGTCGCGAAGGCGTATTCGTCGCTGTATCCGCTGCCGAACCGGCCCGGAACGGTCAGCAACTATTTCACCAATCAGCTTCGCCCCTACGACTACAACGCCGGGATGGGGCGCGTCGATCACAACTTCTCGGCCGCCGACCGCCTGTTCGCGACGACCTACTGGAACAAGCGGCGCGAGGATCGCTACAACTGGGCGCAGGACGCCGCCAACGCCACCAACGGCGGGTCGATCAACGGCTTCCTCGTGACCAAGGGGTTCGACTATCGCAGCAACACCGGCGTGACCGGCGGCTACACCTCGGCCCTGTCGTCGCGCCTGCTGTTCGACATGCGCGGGAGCTGGTCGCGGTTCGGCGAGTGGCGGGACCAGGCGCAGGACTTCGACAACGCGTCGCTGGGCTTCTCCCAGACGGCGCTGCAGATGATCGGCAGCTACGCCTACCTGCCGCTGTTCACCTTCGGCAGCTTCAGCACCACCAACGAGAACTCGACCATCGCGTCGCTGGGATCGCGCCGCTCCGACTGGGGGGACGGCTTCAACCGTCCGATGGACACCTTCGCGGCGTCGCCGACGCTGACCCGGATCTTCGGCGCGCACACGGCCCGGTTCGGCTACGACTGGCGCCTGCAGAACTGGAAGATCATCAACGACGGCTACCCGGGCGGGCGCTATTCGTTCAACGGCGCCTACACCCGCGCCAACAACTCGGCGGCGCTGAACGATCGCGGGCAATCGTTCGCGCAGTTCCTGCTCGGCCTGCCGACCGCGGCCACGGGCGCGGTGGCGGCGCCGGGGACGGTCTCGAGCCAGTTCGAGATCGCCTCGCCGGGCCAGTTCAGCCAGATGTACCACGGCCTGTTCGTGCAGGACGACTGGCGCGTCGGCTCGAAGCTGACGGTGAACGCCGGCCTCCGCTTCGAGATCAACTCGGGCATGAAGGAAGTGGACAACCGCAACCTCGCCGGCTTCGACTTCGTGTCGAACAATCCGATCGAGGCGCAGGCCCAGGCCGCCTACGCCGCCAACCCGATTCCCGAGATCGCGCCGAGCGCGTTCCAGGTGAACGGCGGGCTGCTGTTCGCCGACGGGCCGGTGAACAAGACCGTCACCAAGTTCATGCCGCGCGGCGCCTTCTCCTACCTGCTCAACGACCGCACCAACCTGCGCGGCGGCTTCGGCCTGTTCTCCTACGACTACTTCTTCGAGAACATCAACCAGGCCGGCTTCTCGCAGGCCACGCCGGTGCTGGTCACGCAGGACAACGGGCTCACGTTCACCGGCGCGAACCTGACCAACCCGATCCCGAGCGGGATCCTCACCCAGCCGGTGGGATCGGCGCTGGAGCTGCGCAGCCAGCTCGGGCAGAACCTCGGCACGCTGTTCCAGCAGGATCGTGAGGCGGCGTACTACCGCCGCTGGGAAGTGAGCCTGCAGCGCGACTGGCGCGGCGGCTGGATCACGGCGCTGACCTACGTCGGGTCGCGCGGCGTCAACCTGCCGGTGGTGCGACAGACCAACAACATCCCGACGCAGTACCTGTCCACGTCGCGCAGCCGCGATGCCGCCAACGAGACGTTCCTCTCGACCAACGTCACCAACCCGTTCGCGGGCCTGCTGCCCGGCAGCACCATCAACGGCGGCACCGTCGCGCGCTCGCAGCTGCTGCGGCCGTTCCCGCACTTCGGCACGTTCGCGATCGAAGAGTACGACGGCTCGGATCGTTACGACGCGGCGACGATCCAGGTGGAGAAGCGCTTCCGCAGCGGCAATTCCTTCACCGCGCAGTACACGCGGTCGTCGCTGCACGACAAGCTGAACTTCCTCAACCCGCAGGACGGCGCGCTCGAGGATCGCGTGTCGCCGAACGATCGGCCGAACCGCTTCTCGCTCGGCACCAGCCTGCGCCTGCCGTTCGGACGCGACGAGCACTGGGGCAAGGACTGGAACCGGCTGGTCGACGGCATCGTCGGCGGCTGGCAGATGAGCGGCACCTATCAGTACCAGGACGGCTTCCCGCTGTCGTGGAACAGCGTGTACTACGACGCGAGCTGCGGCAGTCCGACGTCGCTGGTCTCGCACATCGGCGAGAAGGTCGGCGGCGGCGTCGCCGGCCTCGACGTGCCGGCGTGGGACACGTCGTGCTTCTACTTCCATGACGCCGCGGTCCAGACCGGCGGCGTCGACGATCCGGCGAAGCAGCGCGCCGACCAGCGCATCCAGTTGAACAACAACGTGCGCTACTTCCCGTCGACGCTGCCGAGCGTCCGCACCGACAACCTGCACCTGCTCGACATCGGGCTGTTCAAGAACTTCGCGATGGCGCACGGCATGCGCCTGCAGGTGCGGTTCGAGGCGATCAACGCGCTCAATTACACCGTGTTGTGGAACCCCGACACGAACCCGCGCAACGCGACGTTCGGATTCATCAACCAGGACCGCAACAACCCGCGCGACCTCCAGATCGGGGCGCGGTTTACCTTCTAATCGCTTGTCGGGCCGAGGGCAGAGGGGCTGGGGATAGGGCCAAGACAGGGCCGAGGGCAGAGGGCCTGGGGATAGGGCCTGGCAGAGGGCAGAGGGCATAGGGCAGAGGGCCTGGGGATAGGGCCAAGACAGGGCAGAGGCAAAGGGCCTGGGGCAGGGCCGAGGGCAAAGGGCAGTGATCGTTCAATCGATCCTGAGCGCCGCGACCGTGCTCGTCACGGCCGCGGCGTTCGGTCAGGCGCCGCCGGCGGTTGACGCGGTCGTGGCCGCTGATGGCAGCGGTCAGTATCGAAGCGTCCAGGAGGCGATCAACGCCGCGCCGCAGGAGACCTCCGCGACGCGGCGGTGGATCATCGCCGTCAGGCCCGGCACCTACCACGAGCTGCTCTACGTCCAGCGCGAAAAGCGATTCGTGATGCTCGTCGGGGACGATCCGGCCACGACGATCGTGACCTATGGACTGAAGGCCGGCGATCCCGGCCCCGACGGCAAGCCAATGGGCACGTTCCGGACGCCGACGGCGGTCATCGATGCCGACGATTTCTCCGCCGAGAACCTGACCTTCGAGAACTCCGCCGGACCCAACGGGCAGGCGCTCGCGCTGCGCGTCGACGGCGATCGCGTGGTGTTCCGCAACTGCCGGTTCCTCGGCTGGCAGGACACGATCTTTCTCGATCGCGGCCGGCAGTACTTCGAGGACTCGCTGATCGCCGGGCACGTCGACTTCGTCTTCGGCGGCGCCACCGCGTGGTTCGAGCGCTGCCGTCTCCACGCCTGGCGCAACGGCTACCTCACGGCGGCGTCGACGCCTGCCGAGACCCCGTACGGCTTCGTCTTCTCGCGCGGATGGATCTCGGGCGCCGAAGGCGTGCAGACGTATCTCGGCCGTCCGTGGCGCCCCTTCGCGCAGACGCTGTTCCTCGACACCGAGATGTCGGAGGTCGTGCGGCCCGAAGGCTGGCACAACTGGGACAAGCCCGAGCGCGAGTCGACCGTGCGCTACGGCGAATCCGCCTCGAAGGGACCAGGCGGCAAGATCGACCGCCGCGTCGCGTGGGCCAATCGCGCGGTGCCGCGCGGCGCGAGGACGGTCACGGTCACGACCGTGCTCGGCGGCCCCGATCGCTGGAATCCCGCTACCGTCCCCGCGCACCCCTCGCGCGTCCGCGCCCTCGACACTCCGCTGCCCAACCCTCCAGCACCCAAATAGCAGGCACCTTCCCCCGCCGAAGGGCAGGGGAAAGAGGGCCTAGGGATAGGGCCGAGGGAAGGGCAGAGGAAGAGGGCGTCGGCCCTCTTCGTCTGCCCTGTTTCCTTTGCCCTTCCCCGTTGCCCTGTTTCCTTTGCCCTTCCCCGTTGCCCTGTTTCCTTTGCCCTTCCCCGTTGCCCTGTTTCCTTTGCCCTTCCCCGTTGCCCTGTTTCCTCTGCCCTTCCCCGTTGCCCTGTTTGCTCTGCCCTTCCCCTTTGCCCTATCCCTAGGCCCCTTTTCCTCTGCCCGACAGCGAAGCCTATAATTGGTCCGACCAGTTATGAGCCTCGAGGGCAGCACGGACCAGGTCGTCGCCTTCGTCCGGGATCTCATCGATCGCGGCCGTCTCCGCCCCGGCGACCGGCTGCCCGCGGAGCGCGAGCTGGCGACGAAGATCGGCGTGAGCCGTCCGTCGGTGCGGGCGGGGCTTCACGCGCTCGCGGCGATGGGGGTCGTCAAGTCGCGGCACGGCTCAGGCACCTACATTCCGGACGGCCCGCCGTCGCTCGGCTCCGAGCCGCTCAGCTTCCTGGCCGCGCTGCACGGCTTCACGCGCGACGAGATGTACGAGGCGCGGCGCATCCTCGAGGTCGAGGCGGCCGGCCTGGCGGCCGAGCGCGCGACCTCCGACCATCTCGCGACGCTCGCGGAAGAGGTTGCAGGACTCTTCGCAAATCGAGACAATCCGCACCTGTTTCTCGTGCACGACATCAATTTCCATCGCGGCGTCGCCGACGCCGCCAAGAACCCGATTGTCGGCGCGCTGGTCGGCATGGTCTCGGCGCTGTACTACGAGCGCCGCCGCGCCACCGCCGAGCGCGCGTCCGACAGCGATCTGAGAGACGCGGCCGAGGCGCACCGGCGGATCTACCAGGCGATCCGCAATCGCGACCCCGAGCGGGCGAGGCGGGCGATGAACGATCACCTGATCCAGGCGGCGCGCTACCAGGCGCAGGAGCTCGACGAAGAGGCCGCCGCCGAGGCGCGGACGGCCGGCGAGCCGCCCCGGCGTGAACGGGATGACGCGCGCGCCGTCGGCGCGCGGAAAGGAGAGCGGGCGGCGCCGCGGCGCCGCCGCTCGTCATGACCCAGCGGTCGCTCTTCGATCTGAGTGGTAAGACCGCCGTCGTGGTCGGCGGCACCAGCGGCATCGGCCGCGTCCTCGCGCTCGGCCTTGCCGACGCCGGGGCCGACGTCGTCTCGACGGCCCGGCGGCAGCACCTGGTCGACGAGGTGGCGGAGGAGATCGAGGCGCGCGGCCGCCGCACCTTGCGGATCGCCTGCGATGTCGCCAGCGAGGAGTCGCTGGCGGCGCTGCGCGACGCGACGGTCGCGCAGTTCGGCAGCGTCGATATCGTGCTGAGCGCCGCCGGGATCACGCGCCGCGCGCCGACGATCGAGATGGACACCGCCGAGTGGCAGCGCATCGTCGACGTCAACCTGATGGGGACGCTGCGCGCGTTCAAGACGTTCGCGCCGAAGATGATTGCGCGGGGTAGCGGCCGGCTGATCGCCATCGCGTCGCTGGCCTCGTTCGTCGGGCTGCAGGAAGTCAGCGCCTACACCGCCTCGAAGTCCGCGGTCGCCGGGCTGACGCGCGCGTTGGCCGTCGAGTGGGCCCGCCACGGCGTCACCGTGAACGCAATCGCGCCCGGCGTCTTCAAGACCGACCTCAACGCCGCGCTGCTCGAGGGGCCGCGCGGGCAGGAGTTCCTCGTGCGCACGCCGATGCAGCGGTTCGGCCGTCTCGACGAGCTGGTCGGCGCGGCGGTGTACCTCGCCTCGGATGCGTCGACGTTCGTGACCGGGCAGCTCCTCGTCGTGGACGGCGGCCTGCTCGCCAGCGGGGTCAACCAGTGAACCCGGTCATCGTCATCAGCGCGCGCGACAACGTGGCGACGGCGCTCGAGCCGCTCGAGCCGGGGCGCATGGTCGGCGACGGCGGGGTGCCGATCGCGGTCCGCGAGGCGATTCCGCGCGGCCACAAGATCGCCATCGCGGCGATTCCCGCCGGCGGCGCCATCATCAAGTACGGCAGCTCGATCGGCACCGCTACGGCGGACATACCCCAGGGAGCCCACGTGCACACCCACAACGTGTCGAGCGGCCGCGGCCGCGGCGATCTGATGAAGAACGAGGGCCGGATCGCCGAGCCGCCCGACGATGGAGTGACGCCGTGATGGCAATGTCGGCGGCGTTCGAGGGCTATCGCCGCGCCGACGGCCGCGTCGGCGTGCGCAATCACCTGCTCGTCGTGCCGACGGTGATTTGCGCGTCGGTCGTCGCCGAACGCGTGGCAGCGGCGGTCGCGCCGGTCGGTACGGCACTGCCGCACACCGCCGGCTGCGGACAGCTCGGGCCCGACATGCACACGACGCACGACACGCTGGCCGCGTATTGCCGGCATCCCAACGTCGGCGCCGTGCTGGTGATCGCGCTCGGCTGCGAGCAGGTGGTCGCGCAGTATCTCGCCGACGCGGCGCGCCAGGCGGGCAAGCCGGCGCACGTGATCGCGATCCAGGCGGAAGGGGGCACCGTCCGCGCGACGGCGCGGGCGATCGAGATCGCGCGCGGCCTGGTGGCGGAGCTGTCGCGCACGCCGCGCGAGACCTGCGACGTCTCGTCGCTGATCCTCTCGGTGAAATGCGGTGGTTCCGACTACACCTCGGGGCTGGCCTCGAACCCGGCGCTCGGCCGCGTCGCGGATCGCCTGGTCGATCTCGGCGGCGCGGCGGTGCTCGGCGAGATCGCCGAGATCATGGGAGCCGAACACCTGCTGGCGGCGCGGGCATCGCAGCCGGCGACCGCGGGGCGGCTGCTCCGGGTGATCAACCGCGTGGAATCGGAGGCGATGGCGCTCGGCCTCGACATCCGCGGCACGCAGCCGTCGCCCGGCAACATTCGAGGTGGTCTGACCACCATCGAGGAGAAGTCGCTCGGCGCCACGCACAAGGGCGGCGAGCGCACGCCGCTCGCCGACGTCGTCGGCTACGCTGCGCCGATCACCGCGCGCGGCCTGACGGTGATGGACACGCCCGGGCTCGACGTGGAGTCGGTGACCGGGATGGTCGGGGGCGGCGCGCAGATCGTGGTCTTCACCACCGGTCTCGGCACCCCGACCGGCAACCCGATCGCGCCGGTGGTAAAAATCACCGGCAACGCGCGCACCGCTGCCTCGATGGCGGATAACATCGACCTCGACGTGAGCACGGTGCTCGACGGCCGCGAGACGCTCGATCAGGCGGCGTGCCGGCTCTTCGACGAAGTGCTGGCGGTGTGCTCGGGGCGCGAGACCGCGGCCGAGCGGCTCGGCTTCAGGGAATTTGCGATCCACCGGCGGAACCCGACCATCTGAGGGCATTCATGGCGACAGCGATCCCGACGCCCCGACCGACCATGGCTTCCGTGCCGGCGCGCGCCGGCTACTTCCGCTGGACGATCTGCGCGCTGCTGTTCCTGGCGTCGACGATCAACTACGTGGACCGGCAGGTGATCGGGCTGCTGAAGCCGACGCTGCAGCAGCAGTTCGGCTGGTCCGAGATCGACTATGCCGACATCATCTTCGCCTTCCAGCTCGCTTACGCGATCGGCTTCGTGTTCGCGGGACGGGTCATCGACAAGATCGGCACGAAGGCCGGGTTCTCGCTGGCGCTGGCGATCTGGAGCGCGGCGGCGATCGCGCACGCCTTCGCGCCGACGATCGGTCCCGCGGTCGCGCCGATCCTCGGGCTGGTCGGCCTGACCTACAGCGGATCGGTCGCCGGCTTCATTGCGGTGCGCTTCGCGCTCGGCCTCGGCGAGTCGGGGAATTTCCCGGCCGCCATCAAGACGGTCGCCGAGTGGTTTCCCAAGCACGAGCGCGCGCTCGCGACCGGGATCTTCAATTCCGGCACCAACGTCGGCGCGCTGGCGACGCCGCTCATCGTGCCGTGGATCACGCACAACTACGGCTGGACGTGGGCGTTCGTCGCGACGGGCGCGCTCGGGCTGTTGTGGCTGACGGTCTGGCTGCCGCTGTACGGCGCGCCGGCCAGCCATCCGAAGGTGGGGCCCGGAGAGCTCGCGCTGATCCAGAGCGATCCTCCCGATCCTCCGATCAAGATTCCATGGCTGTCCCTCATGGGCTACCGCCAGGCGTGGGCGGTCGCGGCCGCCAAGTTCGGGACCGATCCGATCTGGTGGCTCTACCTCTTCTGGATTCCGGACTTCCTGCACCGCCGCTACGGCATCGACCTGCAGTCGATGGCGTTGCCCCTCATCGTCATCTACCTGATCGCCGACGTCGGCAGCATCGGCGGCGGATGGCTGTCCTCGTCGCTGCTGAAGCGGGGATGGACGGCGAACCGCGCGCGCAAGACCGCGATGCTGACCTGCGCGCTCGCGGTCACGCCGATCGCGCTGGCGGCCAATGCCAGTGCCGAGTGGATCGCGGTGCTGCTCGTCGGCATCGCCGCGGCGGCGCACCAGGGATGGTCGGCGAACGTCTATACGCTCGCCTCCGACATGTTCCCGCGCCAGGCCGTCGGATCGGTGATTGGCTTCGCCGGCATGGCGGGCGCCGTCGGCGGGATGCTGATTGCCAAGATCACCGGCTACGTGCTGCAGGCGACCGGCAGTTACGTGCCGGTGTTCCTCATAGCCGCGTCCGCGTACCTTCTGACCTTACTCGTCGTGCACCTGATCGTGCCGCGCCTCGAGCCGGTCACGCTGCGGCCCGCGCGGTGACGACAGCAGCCCCGGCGGCGGCGGGACTGCGAGCGCTCGCCCCGGGGGAGCTGCGCCAGATCGTGCGCGACGCGCTGCGCACCGTCCTGCCAGGCTCGCGCGTGCTCGCGGTCATCTCCGACCGCACGCGCGACGACAACACCGATCTGCTCTTTCCGATGATCTCGCAGGAGCTCGCGGCGGTCGGCGCGGCCTCGCTCGACGCGCTGGTCGCACAGGGGACGCATCCCGCGATGAGCGACGCCGACAAGCGGGCGAAGATCGGGGCGGGCCTGGCCGAGCTCCCGCTCCTGGGAACGGTCTTCGATCATCACTGGGACAAGCCGTCGGAGCTGGTCACGCTCGGGTCGCTCTCGCGATCCCAGGTCTCGCTGCTCACCGAGGGCTTGATGGTCGACGAGGTGCCGGTGCAGCTCAACGCCCGGCTCGCACCCGGGCGTTACGACCGCGTTCTCGTCATCGGCGCCACGGTACCGCACGAAGTCGCCGGGTTCGCCGGCGGCGCGAAGTACTTCTTTCCCGGTGTCGCCGGTCCCGAGCTGACCCACTTCACGCACTGGCTCGGAGCCCTCGCCGCGATCGAGAACGTCATCGGCCGCGTGGAAACGCCGACGCGCCGCGTCATCGAGGCGGCCGCCGATCGTGTGCGCACGCCGGTGATCGCCTTCACGTCGGTATCGACGCGCGACGCCGCGGGGCTGCGCACGCACGCGCTCTTCACCGGCGGCCTGCGCGAGACGGTGCGCCAGGGCGCGGCCGTGAGTGCACAGGCGCACATCCGCTACACCGGCCGGCGCTACCGCCGCGTCATCGCGCTGCTCGACGAGCACTACGACGAGATGTGGGTCGGCGGCAAGGCGAGCTACAAGCTGGGCGGGATCATCGAGAACGGCGGCGAGCTGGTCATCTACGCGCCGCACCTCACCGGCATTTCGACGACGCACGGCGCGATGATCGAGAAGTACGGCTACGCGCCGCTCGAGCAGGTCCGCGAGATGGTGGAAGGATCCGACGAGCTGCGCGCCAACCTGTGCGTCGCGGCGCACCTGGCGCACGTCAGTTATGGCAGCCGCGTCGGTGAAGGCGGCCGCATCGAGCCGCGCTACCGCATCACGCTCGCGTCCGCAGTCCCCGAAGAGGTGTGCCGGCGCGTCAAGCTCGGATACGTCCGCTGCGCCGACGTCGATCTCGAGGCGGCCCGCCGCGATCCCGACACGCTCGTCGTCGAGCACGCGGGGCGGGATCTCTACCTGGTCGCCGAACCCGCCTCGTGAGGCGTGCGGTCATCGTCGGCGCCGGCATCGGCGGCCTTGCCGCCGCCGTCTCGCTGCGGCGCGCCGGCTGGGCCGTCCAGGTCATCGAGCAGGCCGCGAGTCCGCGCGAGCTGGGCTTCGCGCTCGCGCTCGCGCCGAACGCGCTCAAGGCGCTCCGCGAACTCGGCCTCGAACGGCAGGTGATTCCGCAGGGGATTGCGGTCAAGGCGTTCGAGGTCCGCGTTCCAGGCGGCCGCGTGATCAAGCGCGTGGACTTTCACGGCGACGCGATCCAGTCGGTCGTGCTGCTGCGGCCGGCGCTGCACGGGACGCTGCTGGCCGAAGTCGGCGGCGACCTGCTGACGCTGGGACGGCGCGTCGAGCGCCTCGACGAACTGGACGCCGACGTCGTGATCGGCGCCGACGGCGTCGCCTCGGCGATTCGGCGGGCGCTGCATCCGGAGGAGCCGCCGCCGCGTCCCTCCGGATACCACGCGCTGCGGGGAGTCAGCTACGACGTAGGCGATCGGCTCGGCACCGCCGACGCCGTGGTCTACCTGGGCGACGGCGTGGAGATTGGATTCGCGCGCGCCAGTACCGCGGCCGTCTACTGGTACGTTTCCCTCGTCGACGAATTCGCGATCGGCGACACGGCGTCGATCGCCGGGCGCTGCCTGGCAGGTCTCGACGAGACCGCAGCGTCGATCGCGCGTGCGGCGAGGCCTGACGAGGTCCGCCTCGATCGCCTGTTCTTCAGGACGCCGATCTCCGACTGGGGCCGCGGCCGCGTCACACTGCTGGGCGACGCCGCGCACCCGACGCTGCCGCACACCGCGCAGGGAGCGGCGCAGGCGCTCGAGGACGCGGTGGCCCTCGGGCTCGCGCTGCGCGGCAGCGACGTGGAAGCCGGCCTGCGGCGCTACGAAGGGGTGCGTGCGCCGCGCACCGCCACGGTGGTCAGGACCGGCCCGCGGATCGCGGCGATGACGACCACCCGCAGCCCGCTGCGGATTGCCGTCCGCAACGCGCTCGTGCACCTGACGCCGGCGCGCGCGTTATCGATGACGCTGAACCTCCATGCCCGCGATCCCCATCGTGCGCTTCGCCAGGAATAGGTGGTCGAGCCCGGCGATCCACCCGGTGCGGAACGACAGCAGCGCCAGCACCGCGATCAGCTCGATGAGGTTCTTGTTCACGAGCAGGTAGGCCCCCTCGGCGCCGGCCTGCGGCATGCCGCTGAGCGGCGGCTGCGACAGGTAGAACAGCGTGAGGAACGCGATGGCGCCGGCGCATCCGATCTGCGTCAGCAGCCCCAGCATCAGTGACAGCCCGACCAACAGCAGACCGAGCGGGACGGCGACGTCCACGGCATGCATCATCGAGGCGTTGCCGGCCAGCGAGTGGAACAGCGGCGCGAGCGGACCGCTCGCGGCCTTGAGGTAGCCCTCCGCGCTGAACGGCGCGATCAGCTGCCCGCTGCGCGACCATCCCGGCAGCATCAGCTTGTAGAACCCCTCGTAGGCGAAGTGCCAGCCGATGACGGTGCGCAGCGCGATCAGCGAGAACTGCTGGAGTCCTGTCAGTTGCATCGGACGATTCTCCACGATGAAGACGAATCACACATGCGTCGGCTCCAGCCGCGCGGCGCCGCGCCGCGGCAGCGCCGCGATCGCGAGCGTGCCGACGATGGCGATCGCGATGAGCACGAAGAAACCGCTGCGGTACGAACCGGTCGTGTCGCGAAGATAGCCCACGAGCATCGGTACGGTAGCCTCCGCGACGCCGTCGGCGGTCAGGATCACGCCAAGCAGCCGGCCAAGGACGCGCACCCCGAACAGCTCCGCCGCCATCAGCGGAATGATCAGGTACTCGCCGCCGAGGCCCAGGCCGAAAACGATCGAGAAAAGCGTCATCGAGGCCTTCGACTGTGCGGCGAAGAGCAGCGGGATCGATCCGGCGATGAGCAGGTAGATGAGCAGCATCACGCGCCGCCGCGGGATCTTGTCGGCCAGCCAGCCCATGATCAGCCGCCCGGCGATGCTGCACGCGAGCACCGTGGATGCGACCGTCGCCGCCGCGTCCTGCGAGTACTGCCAGTCGAGACTGAGATAGAGCTTCAGGTGCTGATTGGTGCCGCCGACCGCGCCGATCGAGCACATGCTGCCGAGCGCCAGCAGGTAGAAGGCCGGGTCGCGCAAGATGCCGCCCAGCGGCGCCACCGCTCGCGGCGCGTGACGGGCCGCCCCGGCCGCCGGATCCGGATCGTCGCGCACGAACCAGGCGAGCGGCAGCGCGATGACGATGATGATGATGCCGAGGACCTGGAGTGCGCCGCGCCAGCCGAACGCCGAGACGAGCTGCGGCGAGAGGCGCAGCACGAGATAGCCGCCGACGCCGATGCCGAGGTAGGCGAACCCCATCGCCTTGCCGCGTCCCTTGTCGAACCAGCGCGAGAGCAGCACCTGGTTGGGGAGCGGGCCCCCGCAGACGTAGCCGATCGCGTTGAACAGGTAGAAGAGGTAGAACATCCACAGCGCCGACATGTGCGCGAGCCCGATCAGCGCGCCGCCGGCCATCACGATCCCGGCAATCATCA
>Ga0207648_10001849_pt1 | contig 23156 bp, 22 predicted proteins | sample KBSMisM32_FD_184310 | JGI IMG/M metagenome (GOLD analysis project Ga0207648, IMG submission 184310) | Miscanthus rhizosphere microbial communities from Kellogg Biological Station, Michigan, USA - KBS Miscanthus M3-2 (SPAdes) (version 2) | ecosystem: Host-associated > Plants > Roots >...
TGATAGATGACCGGGCCCTCGCGGTAGTTGAAGCCGAGGCGCATCGACCAGTTCTGCCAGCGCAACTCGGTGCCATCCAACGTGAAGGACGTGCCCTCCGGCTGGGTGATGTGCAGCGGTTTCAGATCGGTGCGCGCCTCACCCTTCCACGGCCCGGGCACGTACTCGCCGTCCACTGCGGGCATTCCGACGTCGTACTCGTCCTCGATCTCGAGGAGCTCGAGGGTGTTCATGTCCACGACGACCTTCAAGCCCGAAATCGGGTGGGCGTACGGGTTCCCTTCGGGGGTCGCCCGGACCCATAGATCGCACCAGCCCAATCGGCGATCGCGGTACTTCTCGGGCATCAGCGCCTTGCCGTAGGTCCAGACATCCACGATGACGAGGCTCATGTCGGTGATGCCGCGCTCGCGCAGTTTGGCGATGACGTCCGGGTGCCGGCAAAGCCGGTCGTTGACGTCGTGGAACTCGTCGACGGTGAAGTTCGGCGTGGAGTCGGGAACGTGCTTTATCGAAAGGACAGCATCGCCGGTGAGGTCGACGGTCGCTTCATACGTCTTGTTGTCCAACCGGTTCCACACCACCGCGAACGAATGCCGCGGTACCGGTTCTCCGAGGCGCCAAGCCAACACCTCTTGCTTGGCCGGTTCCAACAGCTCGATCGACGCGAAGCGGAAGGTGTCGGTGACGTGCCCGTCACGGCGCAGGATTTCAGCGGTTCGCGTGAACTCGTCCGCACTCAGTGGTTCCAACGGGTGCGATGCCATTACCAACCGCCCTTCCAGACCCGCGAACCCGACGGCCGACGTGGGTGACCCGCTTAAGGGCGAGCCGGCGAGCCCGGGGCTCTCGCCGAGCGTGGACGACCGTCACTAACAGTGGGACGATACCCCGGCCGAGCAGTCCTGAACGGCGCAAACAACAATCTCGCGCCGAGAAAGCGAGCAGTTCACGGGCTTTGATCGCCAACCCCATCACGGCACGGGTGTCGGCCCACTGAAGATCGCAGGCGGTGAGTTCACCGATTCTCCGCAGCCGATGGTGTGCCGATGGACATTGAGTTTGGTCGCCGCGGTTTCCACTTCGCCGTTACAGCTGAGGAAGGGCTTCAAGCGTGTCGAGCAGCGTCGGGTCGGATCTCGGTTGCCGAGCAGTGCCGGGAGAACAGCGAGGTGATCGAATTCGCTGAATCGACTGTCGGCGTGGGCCAGGGCGGCGACCCTGGCCTGATTGAGACCGAAGTCCAAGTCGCCCAGGGATGTCGGTGAACTCTGCCCGCCGCCCAGTTGTCTCTCCAGCTGGGCGCCAAGCCTCCGGTGGATGTCACGAGGCTTTCCGGCACGCTCGGCCGGCACGACGAGCACGATCTCGTCGTCGATCCGGGAGCGCACCGCGAGGTAGCCGCGCGCCGTTTGGGCCGCGCGCACGGTCTGGATCGTCAAGTAGCCCGCACCATCGGCAATCACGCGACTGGCGTCCCGGCGACCGCTGTGGGACCGCATGTTTCGCGCCGCCTCGGCAGTGATGGCGATCTACCGCCAGTCACTCCGCGCTCGAACCGGCCCGAAGCGACCGCAACTTGGCGGCCACCTCGATGGCGTCGCCCTCCCCAACGTCGTCGGAGTAACGGTCCGGGCGGGCGATCAGCAAGTACAGCAGACCGGTGATCAGGACGATGACCAGCCCGATCGCGACGACCCACCTGTCCAGGAAGGAACCCGTGTCGCCGGGTTTGAGCAGCAACACCATTGCGAAGATCCCGTAGCACAGCGCGAGCACATTGACGGCGAAGCCGTACCGACCCAGGTTCCAGTTGCCCGCCGGTCGCCAGCCCTTCAGCCGCTGCCTCAGCGCCGCGAGGACTATCGCCTGGAACGCAACGTAGATGCCGAGCACCGCGAACGCGGTGATGCGTGGCAATTGATCCGGCGCCGCGTACACGTACAGGCAGATGAGGATGGGCACGACGCAGGCGACCAACAGCGAGTTGGTGGGCACCGAGTGGCGCTCCGACATGCGCGACAGCCAGCCGCTCATCGGTAGCATCCGATCGCGCGCGGACGCGTAGATGAGCCGGCTCCCAGCGGCCTGCAGTGACAGCACACACGAGATGAATGCCGTGATCGCAATGCAGAGGAAAATTTTCGACCCGGCCGTGCCGAGGGTGCTCTCCAGGATCGCCGGAATCGGGTCCGCATCCTCCCCGTTCACGATCGCCTGCAGGTCGGGGGCGGCCAACACGTAGCCGATGTAGGACATCAATCCGGAAACGCCGCCGATGATGATCGTCAGCATCATCGCCGTGGGGATCCGCCGTGTCGGATCGTCGACTTCCTCGGCCACATCTCCGCACGCCTCGAAGCCGTAGAACAGGAACAGGCCGCTGAGCGCCGCGCCGAGGAAGGTGATGATGTACGCCTTGTCGCCGCCGGCGCCCATCGAGTCGAAGAAGACCGAGAACGAGTTCACCCGCTTGAACGTGAGTAGATACAGCCCCAGCGCCACCACCCCGATGAGCTCGGCGGCCAACCCGATCTTTGCAACCCGGGCGAGCATGTGGGTGCCGCTGAAGTTGACGGCCAATGCCAGCAGCAGCAGCGCGACCGCGGTTCCCAACTGGATGACCGGGGTGTGTTCGATACCGAAGAGCGACGAAACGAAACCGCCGCCGAACTCGGCAACGGCGGTCACGGTGACGATGACCGCCCAGATGTACACCCAGCTGACGATCCATGCGTACTTGCGATTCCACAGCCGCCTGGCCCACGGATAGATGCCACCCGCGATGGGGTATTGGGACACCACTTCACCGAACACGAGGGCGACCAGGAACTGGCCGCAGCCCACGATCACGATCCACCACATCGCGGGCGGACCGCCGATAGAGAGGCTGTACGCAAACAGCGAATACACGCCGACGAGTGGCGACAGGTAAGTGAAGCCGAGCGCCAGGTTGGACCACAGGCTCATCGACCGGTGAAAGTCTTGCCCGGAGTAGCCAAGTGCTTCCAGGTGGGTGTCGTCCGAGGCCGCGTTTCGTCGGGGTTCAACTGCACCGGTCATGGCGAGCCTCCTTGGTCCGTCGCCTTTCGCAGCTGACATCTTGTCACCGCGAAGGAACCAATGGATCGACTTTTGATCACGGGTCGCACAAGATTTGAAACTTCGTGTTCATCGGTATTCGCGGTTTTCATATTCCGCCGTGGCCGCCCGTTGCCCGGGTTTACGCTCGGACCAGCCACTTTGGTGCACCGACACCGCTCGAAGGAGGCGATATGACGATCGAAAAAGAGCAGTCGGACTATTCCAGCAAACCCCCCACTGATGGCCAGCAACAGTTCGTCGAGCGCTGGCGCGAAAATGGGTACAACTGCTATTCCTCGGGCCATAAGTTTTGCCGTGAAGTATGCCCGGTAATGCAGGTGACCCGAAACGAAAACCACACACCGACCGCGTTCATGGCCAATATCATCGCGATGGACCGCGGCCTGCTCGACATCGAGGACGTCGCCGACGACTACGTGCACTGCGTGCAGTGCGGCGGTTGCGAAATTCGTTGTCCCAATACGCTGTTCGTTGGTGACTTCTATCAGGCTCGCACCGAGACGGTGAAGGTGGTGCGCGCCGCCCGCGCCTTGATGGTCGACAAGGGGCTCGACCGCGATGGATGGAAGCTCTGGAATCGGCTGACCCGTGACCTCACCAACGAGCCGGTGCTCGGAACCACCGACGAGGGTCAGCCGCAGGGCCAGGCCTACGTGCGTAATTGGGCCGAGGGACTGAACATCCCGATCGGCGGCGAGACGATCATGTTCGTCGACTGCGAGGCGGCGTTCTACCGGACCTCCAACACCCGGGCCACCGCGCAGGTGCTGCAGAAGGCAGGCGTGGAGTTCGGGCTGATGAACGAACAATGGTGCTGTGGCGGTCCGGCCGCGGAGATGGGTTATGTGGAACAGTCCCGCGCTTTCGCCGAACACAATGTAAACGATTGGCGCGCATCGGGAACCAAGCGCATCATCGCGATCGAGCCGCACGACTACATCCACTTCACCGAGGACTATCCGGCCTACTTCGGCGCGGACTTCGATTTCGAGGTGGTGCAAATCGTCGAGCTGGTCGCGGACCTCATCAAAGAGGGCAACCTCGTCCTGGACAAGCCGATCAACAAGACCGTCACGTATCACGATCCATGTCGGCTGAACAAGCGCAAGAACATTCACGAGGCACCGCGCTTCATCCTCAATTCGATTCCGGGTCTGACATTGAAGGACGTCGACCACGTCACCCAGTGGTCGTACTGCTCGGGTGGCGGCGGCGGCCTGCCGATCGAGAAACCGGAGATCACGGCGGAGATCAGCCGAACCCGGCTGGCGCGGGCCCGGGAGCTGGGCGTGGATATGCTCGTCAGCGCCTGCGTGTGGTCGGAACGGCCACTTGCCACCGCCGGCCATGACGTCGGCATCGAAGTGGCCGACATCATCGAGCTCGTCGCCGAATCGGCCGGCATCGACATCGGCGGCCGGCGCGGCGCGTCGGAGCTGGAGGCGACGCGATGACCACCGCCACCGTTCGGACGTTGGACGACGCCGTCGTCGCCGACCTCGAAGCCATCATGAACGAGCCCGGCTCGGTGCTCACGAACATCTCAAGCCGGACCAATCGTGCTCGGGTGCCCGCACCGTTTCCGGTGCACCGGTGGAGTGAATACGTTCCTGCCGCAGTGGTTTTGCCGCGAACGGCGCAACAGGTGTCGGAGATCGTGAAGCTGGCCAACCGCGCGCGTATACCGGTCGTGCCGCGAGCGGGGGGCACCGGTCTGAACGACGGTGCGGTTCCGTTGCGGGGCGGGATCATCGTCGACGTCAAGCGGATGAACGAGATCAAGGAGGTCGACCTGGCCGACCGCTGCGTTACCGTCGGACCCGGCATCAGCATGATGAAGCTGAACGAGGAACTGAGCAAATACGGTGTGTTTCACCCGGATACGCCCGCGTCCTACCCGTGCTCACTGGTGGGCGGGCGGATCGCCTGCAGTGGATTCTCGTTGCTGGGCACACGCTTTGGGCACACCCGCGATCTGGTGATGTCGTTCGAGATCGTGCTGCCGACCGGCGAGATCATCCGCGTCGGTGACGGTGGCGGCAAGAAGATCCGCAAATCTTCGACGGGCTATCACCTCAAGCATTTGTTCATGGGCCATCAGGGCACCCTGGGCATCGTCACCGAGGCGACCCTGGAGATCGTCCCCAAGCCGGAGGCCGAGTTCGCGGCGTTCTTCGCGTTCGATGACTACCTGAAGGCACACCGCACGGTGCACCACATCGTCACCTCGGGCATCGCCACCCTGGCCGGCACGGTGTTGTTCGACGAGAAGAAGATCGAGTACCTGCGGCGCGACGACGAGGCCTTCATCCCGATGCCGCCGTGGGTGAATTCCATTGTGGCGACGGCACTCTACGGCACCAAGCCGGAGGTGACCGCGGCATCGAAGATCCTGATGGAGAAGGGCCGGGCCGAAGGCGGCCGCTACACCGGTGACCACATGGCCGTCGGCGACTGGGCGTCCCGGCACGACCGCTACGCCAACCCGCTACACGGGCGGATTCCGGGCGGCCAGGTGGTGCCGATGTCCTGGCATTGTGAGGATGCGTCGCTCAACTGGACAGTGCTGCCGAAGGTGCGCGAGGAGTGGACCGCGATCGCGCAGCGCTACATCGACGAGTGGGGCATCTTCGACAACTGGGGCATCTACTGCTACACCAGCGCCTCGTACAAACCGTGGGGCGACTATCTCGCCGAGATCGACATCGGCATCTGGGAGGAGAAATTCAACGACGACAACTGGGCGGCGTGGGTGCGATTCAAGTCCGAACTAGCCCAGGTGACACTGAAATACGGTGGTTCATTGAGCAATTGCCACGGCACAACCCGTGCCGGTGACGCCGAGCACGTGCCGGAGGAGATGGGCGGCGGCTGGGATGTCATGAAGAAGGTCAAGCGCATGCTCGATCCGAACAACATCATGAATCCCGGCAAGCAGATGCTCGACGAGGCATATCAGGATTAAGAGGGGCTAAGACGATGCGAAAGTTCATCTACAAGCAGCAGTACACCCGCCCGGAAGCCCAACGCATCTCAGACGGTGTGATCATGCGGCTGCATGACGTGTACGAGGTCGACCCAGCGTTGATGGAGAAGCATTTCAAACAGCAGAACATGCCGCTGTGGGACACCGAGCGGATTGTGGAATGCCGTAACGATCACCTGGCCTGGATGCATGAGCACTTCTCCTACGAAACCCTGGTCGCCGGTGAGGACAGCGAACTCGACAAGGGTCCCGGTGAGCCGGCTCCCCGCCCCGAGGTCAGCTATCCGGCGAGGTCGGCGAAGCATCCGTCGCCGATCCTGCCGTGGTGAGGATCGCCGTTCCTACTTGACGTAGGCGAGTGGGGTCACGGCCGGGGGCTCGGGCAGCGGCTCCGATCGGTAATGATTGCGAATGCCGTCGATGTAGTGCCGACAGCGGGGTGTGAGGCCCTCCACCGTCTGCATCCGCCCCTTGGTGACCAATATGCCCAAATCGGCGCCACGAAATCGAAAATCTCCTGGGCCATAGACCCGCAGGAAGAACGCCTCGTCCTCGCCGGTGATTTCGTGCCAGTCGTTGCTCACCCGCGCGAACGTAAGCTCGCCGTCGTCGCTCAGGTGCCAGGTGCCCGTCCGGGGTGCGGCCAGGAGCCGCTCGACCGAATCTACGGTGGTCTCCTTCATGATCAACTGCGCCCAAACGTCAACGGCGGCAAGCTCACGCCAGCGGTCGTTGATCTCTTCGACGTTTACCGTGTATTCCACGTCCATGAATTCCAGGAGATGGAACAAGAACAACGGCACGTCTGCGTATGCACCCGCGGTCACATTCGTCATGGACGAGGCACCGGAAATGCGCGGATTGATTTCGCCGAGGTATACCTCGTCGGTGTCGAGGTCGATCAAGACGTCGACCTCGAGGAAGCCGCGGTAGCCCTCTTGTGCTAGTCGATCGCCCATCTTACGCACGTGGTCGATCGCAGTGGCGCGGTGATTTTCCGAAAGCGCCTCGGGGAACAAGTCGTTTCCGCACCAGCCACCTTTGTATGGCGTCAATTCGGGATAGCCCGTCAGATCGGTCATGAAGGGTCCGACGATCGTGCCATGCCGGGTGATGCACGCCTCCACCGCGGCGGCCTTGTTGTTGATCCGCTTCATCACCTTCAGCTCTTGTCCCATCATGTGCTCGGCGTTGTCGTCCCAGTCCGCCTCTGACTTGATGAAGAAGGTGGTCTTGCCTGAATCACCGTAGGGTGTCTGCACCACGAGGTCGCCGCCCAGCCTCGCCGACTCAGCCAGCGCCTGCAGCTCGGCATAGGTGTCAGCCTTGCCGAGCACATTCGGCACCGAGGGGGCGCCGGCCTCATTGCCTAGTTGGGTGGTGACGATCTTTGAATCAAGCCGCCGCCGTAGGGAATCGGGCGGCAGAATCAGCTTGTAGCCCTGTTCGCGGCAGATCTCCTCGGTTTCTTCGTCGAAGAAAACCATCGCCACCATCGGTGTGCCACCACGGCGTTTCAGGTAAGCGCCCACCTCCGCATCGCGGAGCAGGTAGTTGTTGATGTGCTCGCTTGACTCGAACTCGACGTAGGGCTTGTTCTTCGGCGAGAAGACCCGTGGATGTGCGCCGTCCCATGAGTCGTAATAGGCGATGTACTGGAAATTGCGCACCCAGCGGTCGATGCCGAGCAAATTGAACGCTGTCGGGCCAACAAAGTAGATCGGCTGCACATTCGTGCGGAAAAACGTCCGTATCTCGGCGATTCCGTTCAGCGAGCCACTACCGAAGAGCCGCGACAGGGTTCGTTTCGCGGCGCGTTTGGGAGCCGCGGACGACTTGCGCTGACGGGTCGTGCGGGCCCTTTGTTCGGCCATTATCGCCTCCTGCGGCTTCACCCTGCCCGGCGTCGTCGCGCGCACGTCGAGCGTGAGTCGAGCGTAGGCCGAAGCCCGCCGACCTTCAGTCATATGGCGCGAAACCCAGTCGAATACCTCATTTACCCGACCGATCGGACTTGCCGTGGCGGCTCGCGCCCGCAATGACTCCCGGTTGCCTCGGGTTATCCCCGGCGGACGGCCGGCCCGCGAGCGCCCCTGCGATCGCATCAAACGCGCGGAGGGTGTTTTGTGAGTAAGCGGGATTTTGCGGGGTCGGCCAACTCGACAGTTTCACGCACACGGTGCGTGTCCGGCGGGTGACATGGACCAGTTGTCCATAGATGCCTAGGCACAGCAGTACGTCGCCGTACGGGCCCGGGCGGAACCAGAACTGGTTGCGATACCACCCCCCGGGCATCGACACCTCGGCAGGTGAGGCAACGAAGACGGACCGCGCATCGGCGTCGACCGCCCACGCCTCGCGCAGCCACCGCGATCCGATCACAGTTCGCTTGCCGTCGCCCTCGTCCGGTACGGAGCCGCCGTCAAGCAGCATCTGACCGAACCTCGCCAGGTCCCTCGCCGTCGCGCACATGCCCCCGTCGTGCACCGCGGTGCCGAGCCCGTCACAAAGGATCTGCGCATCAAACTCGGCGCCGAGCGGCTGCCAGATCAGCGTCGATATCAACTCCGCCATCGGCTTGCCTGCCGCTCGTTCACACACCCAGCCCAACACGTCGGTTTCGGCGGAACGGTACAGAAAGCGTTCGCCATGCGGTGCTTCCGCGGGCAGTCCGACGAGGTACTGATACACCCCACGTGGCGACGCCTCGCCGGGCAGCGGCGCCTGGCTGACCCACCGCGCCAGCACCGTCACCTCGGCGTCCGGGTCAAGGTAATCCTCGCGGAATCGCACGCCGCTGCGCATGTCGAGCACATGCTGCACTGTGGCACCGGCATAGCCGCTGGGTGCCAGCTCAGGAACGTACTCGGTGACCAGCTGTCCGGTATCCAGCAGGTTGTGGTCGACCAGCGCGCCCGCGACGCATCCGACCACCGACTTCGATATCGACATGACCGCATGAGTTCGGTCGGGGGCTCCGTCAGCGGCATACCACTCGGCCACCAGGGCGCCGTCCTGCATCACGACGTAGGCATCCGTGTAGGTGTCGGCCATCACTTGCCCCACCGTCACGACTGATCCGTCCACGCTCGTCAGCGTCACGTCGGTCACACCGGCAGGTGCGTTGGCCGGGACAAGTTCTCGGGACGGCCCAGTTCGGCGGGGAATTGGCAGCGTCGGCAGAATCTCCTTGACGTGCCAATACGCCCAGCGATTAAACGGCGGCGACTGCCAGTTCAGAGCGTTCACCCGAAGCGCTGCGGCCGACTCGCCACCGCCAACCGTCGACATAAGACCTGATCGTAGGCACCGGCTGCCGACGGCGCAGCGACGGCATCAAGACCCACATGCGCCCTCGCGGCACCCGTTGCGATTCCCGCCGTCCTTTCGGCAGGCCAGGCGCCAAAAGCATTGGCGCCCAATGGATTGTGCGGTTACGCTAGCGACGAGGTCCCCGACACCGGGACCGCACCACCGAATCAGTACTTGTAGAAGCCCTGGCCCGACTTCTTGCCCAGCTGACCGGCCTCCACCATGCGGAGCAGCAGTGGCGGTGGCGCGTAGTGCGAATCCTTGTACTCGTCGTACATCGAGTCGGCGATCAGCTTCATCGTGTCGAGCCCGATGAGGTCGGACAACCGCAGCGGACCCATCGGATGCGAGAGCCCGGCGACAACCGCCTTGTCGATGTCTTCGACGGTCGAAACACCGGCTTCCGCCATCCGGATCGCGGACAACAGGTACGGCACCAACAGCGCATTGACGATGAATCCGGACCGGTCGCCGCAGCGCACCACCTGCTTGCGCAGCACCTCGCCCGCGAACTGCTCGACCGTCGCCGCAACCTCTTCGGAGGTGACCAAGGTGGTGATCAGTTCGACAAGCGGCAGCACCGGCACGGGGTTGAAGAAGTGCAGGCCGAGTACTCGGCTCGGATTCTTCGTTGCCGCAGCGATTTTCATGATCGGGATGCTCGACGTATTCGACGCGAGCACGGCGTCGGGATCGGTGATGCACTCGTCGAGTTCGGCGAAGATCTTGGCCTTGACGGCCTCGTCCTCGACGACCGCCTCGATCACCAGCTGGCGATCGGACAGGTCGGCGAGGCTGGTGGTGAACTTCAGCTTCGCCAAGGCGTCGTCGCGCTCACGTTCGGTGATCTTGCCCGCACTGACGCCGCGCTCCAGTGACTTGGTGATTCGGTTTTGGCCCGCGGTGGTCAGCTCTTCGGTCGGCTCGTAGATCACCACGTCGGCGCCGGCCCGCGCCGACACCTCGGCGATGCCCGAGCCCATCTGCCCAGCGCCGACCACACCGACTCGTTCAATGCTCATTAGCTACTCCCTCACACAGCATCAGGCCCGCCCAACACGGCGGGCGGGGCCTGATGGCACAACTTACCGTTCAGCAGGTCAGTGGCGTTTGCTCGTCAGTGGAACTGTCCCTCTTCGGTCGAGCCCGCGAGCGCGGTGGTCGAACTGGTCGGGTCCACCGTGGTGGCGATCCGGTCGAAGTAGCCTGCGCCGACCTCGCGCTGGTGCTTCGTCGCGGTGTAACCCCGCTCCTCGGCGTCGAACTCGCGCTCCTGCAGCTCGACGTAAGCGGTCATCTGGTTGCGGGCGTAGCCGTAGGCCAGATCGAACATCGAGTAGTTCAGGGCGTGGAAGCCGGCCAGCGTGATGAACTGGAACTTGAAGCCCATCGCGCCGAGCTCCTTCTGGAACTTCGCGATCGTCGCGTCGTCCAGGTGCTTGCGCCAGTTGAACGACGGCGAGCAGTTGTAGGCCAGCATCTGGTCCGGGAACTCGCTCTTGACGCCCTCGGCGAACTTCGCCGCCAGCTCCAGGTCCGGGGTGCCGGTTTCCATCCAGATCAGATCGGAGTACGGCGCGTAGGCCTTGGCGCGGGCGATGCACGGCTCCAGGCCGTTCTTCACCCGGTAGAAGCCCTCGGCGGTGCGCTCACCGGTGATGAACGGCCGATCACGCTCGTCGACGTCGGAGGTGATGAGCGTGGCGGCCTCGGCATCGGTACGGGCGATCACGAGGGTCGACACGTCGGCGACGTCCGCCGCGAGGCGGGCCGAGGTCAGCGTGCGGATGTGCTGCTGGGTCGGGATCAGGACCTTGCCACCGAGGTGACCGCACTTCTTCTCCGATGCCAGCTGGTCCTCCCAGTGCGAGCCCGCGACACCGGCCGCGATCATGGCCTTCTGCAGCTCGTAGACGTTGAGCGCGCCGCCGAAGCCGGCCTCACCGTCGGCGACGATCGGGGCCAGCCAGTTCTCGACGGACGTGTCGCCCTCAACCTTGGCAATCTGGTCGGCGCGCAGCAGCGCGTTGTTGATGCGGCGCACCACCTGCGGCACCGAGTTGGCCGGGTAGAGGCTCTGGTCCGGGTAGGTGTGGCCGGACAGATTCGCGTCACCGGCTACCTGCCAGCCGGACAGGTAGATGGCCTTCAGGCCGGCGCGGACCTGCTGGACCGCCATGTTGCCGGTCAGTGCGCCGAGCGAGTTGACGAACTCCATGTCGTGCAGTTGGTTCCACAGCACCTCGGCGCCGCGGCGGGCCAAGGTGGCCTCCTCGACTACCGAACCCTGCAGAGCCACCACGTCGGCGGGAGTGTAGGTGCGGGTGATGCCCTTCCACCGCGGATTGGTGTCCCAGTCCTTCTGGATCTCTTCGGGGGACTTCGGCTGGCCAACGGTCGACATTGGTGCTCCTTCTCTTGCAAGTCGCTGGAGTCACCGCAGCCTCTCGGCTTGTTAACGCTCCAGTACCTTCACTGTTGTGCTAACTCCAGAATGCACCAACCCATAACCGCAGCTCCACCCGTTTCAATTGCCAATTTTCGCCAACATCAGCCGTTAACTTGTTAAGTCTGCAAAGGGGCTATCAACTGTACCGGTTCAGTAGCTACTCGCCAGTAACGCACTTTTGGCTGGTCAGTACGCCCGTACTGTTAAAGCTGGAACGTCAGAGGGCGAAGATCGCGGCGATGGCTTTCGTCTCCTCGCCAACGGTGTATGTGAGCGTTCTAACAGTGCGATCCGCCAACTCAGCGCCGAATTTCTCGGTCGACCCCGCCGGGTGCACGTGCGAAATGATCTCCAGCTTGTCGCCCAGCGCCACTGCGGCATCGTGTTCGATGGTCACCCGGATCGGCTTGTGCAACAGCTCAGGCGTGCTGAAGAGGTAGTCCTCGATCACGCTCCAGTACACGGAGTTGTTCATGTGGTCGAAGATGTCGATGTCGCTGACGCGCACCGGGTACTCGCGGATCTCCGCCGCATCCTCGCGACTGCCGGCCTTCAAGTAGGGCTTCCACCGCAGCCGGTCGACATCCGTCGTGCGCTGCAGGCCTTCGATGAAGTCGTCGGCGATCCGTGCCGGCCCCTGGGTCTCGCGGTTGATGTTGATCCAGAACGCCTCGGATTCCATCAATCCGCGGCCGCGCTTTCCGTCTATACGCACGCGCATCTCGCACCACCGGTTCGACGTGCCGGAGCACCACCGTCGCATCCGCAGCATGTCCTGGAACTCGATGGGCTTGATGAGGTCGATCATCGTGCGCCGGACAATCCACAGCGGATGGGTTTCCTCAAACCCCATCTCGCGCAGCTGGTCCGAGCCGATGTCCTGGATGTGACGGGTGGCGGCGTCGAATTTCAGCCGGCCTTCGCGGTCGACATCGGCCACCCGCAGCGGCCACTGCCTGTCGAACACGTCCGGGTGCGGATCGGGCACAGGCATCATCACCTTCGCCAAACCGGTGCTACCTGCGGTTCCCGCCATTTCTGGTTCTCCCCTGTCGCTCCAACCGGCCCCGATCCTGCCACAGTCCCCGATCTGCCAACAATGCGAAGGAGACCTTCGCAGAGTTGTTAGGCTGGCTGACATGGCCAAAACGTTTGTCGGCTCCCGGGTGCGACAACTGCGCAGTGAACGTGGCTTCAGCCAGGCTGCGCTGGCCCAGATGCTGGATATCTCGCCGAGCTACCTCAATCAGATCGAGCATGACGTTCGACCGCTCACGGTGGCCGTGCTGCTGCGAATCACGGATGTGTTCGGCGTCGACGCCACGTTCTTCGCATCCCAGGACGACACCCGCCTGGTCGCCGAGCTGCGCGAGGTCGCGATGGACCGCGACCTCGACATCGACGTGGACCTGGCCGAGATCGCCGACATGGTCGGCTCACATCCTGCCCTGGCCCGCGCGATGGTGAACCTGCACCGCCGCTACCAGCTGACCACCACACAACTGGCCGCCGCGACCGAGGACCGCTACTCCGACGGCAGCGGCAGCGGCTCGATCACGATGCCGCACGAGGAGGTCCGTGACTACTTTTACCAGCGACAGAACTATCTGCACGAACTCGACACCGCCGCCGAGGATCTCACCGTTCGAATGCGGATGCACCGCGCAGAGTTGGCCCGCGAGCTGTCCGACCGGCTCACCATGGTGCACGGCGTGCACATCATCCGCCGCATTGATCTCGGCGACACGGTGCTGCACCGCTACGAACCCGCGACCAAGACCCTTGAGATCAGCGGGCACCTGTCGTCGGGGCAGACGGTGTTCAAGATGGCGGCCGAGCTGGCCTACCTCGAGTTCGGCGAACTGATCGACAAACTGGTGGACGAGGGCAAGTTCACCAGCGAGGAGTCGACGACCCTGGCCCGTCTCGGGCTGGCCAACTATTTCGCCGCCGCGACGGTGCTTCCCTACCGGCAATTCCACGACATCGCGGAGAACTTCCGCTATGACATCGAACGGCTCTCGGCGTTCTACTCAGTGAGCTACGAGACCATCTGCCATCGGTTGTCCACGCTCCAACGGCCGTCGATGCGCGGCGTGCCGTTCTCGTTCATCCGCGTCGACCGAGCGGGCAACATGTCGAAGCGCCAGTCCGCCACCGGTTTTCATTTTTCGTCGTCCGGCGGCACGTGCCCGCTGTGGAATGTCTACGAGACGTTCGCGAACCCGGGCAAGATCCTCGTGCAGATCGCGCAGATGCCCGACGGCCGCAACTACATGTGGGTGGCGCGCACGGTTGAGCGCCGGGCGTCGCGCTATGGTCAGCCGGGTAAGACGTTCGCGATCGGCCTGGGCTGCGAACTCCGGCACGCGCATCGGCTGGTTTATTCGGAGGGACTGGACTTGTCGGGTGACAACGCGACACCGATCGGCGCCGGCTGCCGGGTCTGCGAGCGCGACAACTGCCCGCAGCGGGCATTCCCCGCGCTCGGCCGGGCATTGGACATTGACGAACACCGCAGCACGGTGTCGCCCTATCTGGTGAAGCAGTCATGAGCGCACCTGCCCGCATTCCGCCGGGCGGCTTCCGCGAGCTGGGGCCGATCAACTGGGCGATCGCCAAGATCGGTGCCCGCGGCATCCGTGCCCCGAAGTTCCACCTGTTCAACGTGCTTGGCCAGCACAGGTTGCTGTTCCTGGCGTGGCTGCCGTTCTCGGCTTATCTGCTGTACGCGGGCAAGCTCCCCCGCACGGACGCCGAACTCGTGATCCTCCGGGTGGGCCATCTGCGCGACTGTGAGTACGAGCTACAGCAGCATCGGCGGCTCGCGAGGAGCCGCGGCCTCGACGCCGAGCTCCAGGCCAAGATCTTCGAAGGACCGGACGCCGAAGGGCTCACCGAGCGGCAACGTGTGCTGATCACCGCGACCGACGAGTTCGTCATCACCCGCTCGATGTCGCCGGAGACCTGGTCGGCGCTGTCGGGCATGCTCAGCCGCGCCGAGCTCATCGAATTCTGCACTCTGGCAGGGCAATACGATGCGCTGGCGGCCACCATGGCGACGCTGAGGATTCCGCTGGACTTTCCCGACTAGTCCAGGGAACAATCCGCGTCCTGACTGCGTTTGGCACTTTGCCAGTCTTGATTAGGAAGGGCATGCCGGATGGCCACTGACTACGACGCTCCACGCGTCACCGAGTCCGACGCCGACGAGTCGCTGGACGAGCTGACCAGCCGCCGCAGCAACGACGCGACGACGGCGGTTATCGATGTCGACGACGGCGATACAGCCGATTCGTTCGACCTACCCGATGCGGAGATCACCGGTGAGGAACTCAGCGTCCGCATCATCCCGAAGCAGGCGGATGAGTTCGTCTGTTCCAGCTGCTTCCTTGTGCAGCACCACAGCCGGTTGGCGCTGCGTAAGGACGGTCAGCTGATCTGCACTGAGTGCGTCTGATCTTGTAGACCACGCGCGGGCTGCGCGGATGCCCTACGGTATGGGCGTCGAAGGAGCCTGCAAGATGGATCTCAGGCTCGAAATTGTGGTGCTGCCAGTCGCTGACGTCGACCGCGCCAAGGCTTTTTGAATCACTCGGCTTCCGGTTGGATGCCGATGTTCCCGGAGACGACGGCTTCCGGGTGGTGCAGCTGACGCCTCCCGGCTCACCGGCGTCGATCATCTTCGGCAACGGCGTCACCGCGAGCACACCCGGTTCTACGCAGGGCATCTATCTCGTGGTGGACGACATCGGCCGCGAAAACCTCGCGGCTCGCGGCTGGGACGGCACATCGGCTCCCTGGACCGGATCGGAACCGGACAAGCTACGCGTCGTTTGCGTCCTTCAGCGACCCCGACGGCAACGGCTGGGTGCTGCAAGAAATCACCGAGCGCCTGCCTGGCCGCTAGCGGACAGACCCGTCCGGCAACAGAAGCGGCACAGGAGCCTGGACGTCGCCGACCGGCCCGGGCTCCGCGGGGGGAGGCACCTCGGCAGGCAGCGGCACAGCGACGTCGTTCACCGGAGCGACCGCAGGCTGGTCGGGCGGCGGTGCGACGTCGGGAGCCTGACATGCGAGAACAGGCTGCGGAGTCATCGATAGCAGGAACGGATCACAGTTGTCGTCGGCCTGGGCATTGGCCGCCATACCCAACGCACACCCGGCCAGGACTGCACCGGCAAAAGAGATTACGGCGTACTTCGACGCTGTCACGTAGCTTCCTCCAAGGTCGTCTGCGGTGCAGCAGACGATAACGCAGCGGGCTCTCGACCGCCAGCGGGCACACACCGTCCACAGCTCGTGCGCGGCTGACAGCTGTTGCGCTGCCTCCGGCGAATTGGCCGCGCAGCAAGCGTGCTCCGATCTGAGCCCGACCGCTGGGTTTGCCAACCAGTCGAGAACCGTTGTCTTCGATGCGGATTCGAACGGTTCACGCGTCGCGAAGACGGCGTCGATCACATTGGCGAGGTGGCTCGCGGCGGGCACCCCATCACCGCTCAGCAGCGAGTCGAGATAGCCCGTGATTTGGTTGGCCGCACCAGTCCAGAAGGTCGAGCGTCGACGGGCAATCGGAGAAGTAACCAAGCGGCAGCGGGTAGGTGGTCAGCATTTCGGACCAGATAGCGTCGGCGAGCTCCCGGACCGACGCCTCTTCCAGGCGAAAGTCGAGCACCGGACTCGGGGTTTGCAGCATCAACTCCATCAACCGCGGGAAGAAATAGCGCAACGCATCGGCGCCGAGGGACATGACGTGAACGGCGACGAGCTGCGGCAAGGAAAGCGACCGCAGTGGTGTGTCGCGGATGTCGCCGGCTGACCACTCGGGGCCGCACTGTTCACACCCGATAGGTTGGACACCGCCGACCACGACCAGGAAAACCCCGTTCGCGAACGGAAGCCACCGTCGCGCTGCGGTCATCGTCTGACTAGAGGTAGGTGACCCCCAGCACAGTCAGCGACAACAACACCGGAGAAACGGGCAGCGCCCACAGGAACGCCGCCCATATATCGGACTTCTGCTTGTACGACCGCCAGCCGAGATAGGCCGCGGCGGCGCCGGCGACAACCGAGAGCGCAGCGACGACCAGCACCCAGCTGTTGACCGATCGTGTCGCGATCGCGATCGAAATCCCGGCCAGCCACAGGATGTGGCCGACCACCAACCCGCCTATGCAGGCGACCCAGATCGCTCTCAAAAGTTGATCATGTGGCCGATGAGCCCGTGGAAGCATTCCTGCAGCGCCTCGGACATCGTCGGGTGCGTGTGGACGTTTCGGGCCAGCTCGCCCGCGGTCAGGTCCCACTTCTGCGCGAGGGTCAGTTCAGGCAGCAGCTCGGACACGTCGTGCCCGATGAGGTGTCCACCGATCAGTTCGCCGTACTTGCCGTCGGCGATCAGCTTCACAAATCCGCTCGGATCGCCGACGCCGTGCGCCTTGGCGTTGGCGGTGAACGGGAACTTGGCGACCTTCACGTCGTAGCCCTCGGCGCGGGCCTGTTCCTCGGTGAGTCCGAAGCTCGCCACCTGAGGCTGGCAGAACGTCGCACGCGGCAGCATCCGATAGTCACCGAGCGGCAAAGTCTCTGCGCCGCCGATGGTTTCGGCAGCGACGACGCCCTGCGCCTCGGCCACGTGAGCGAGCTGGAGCAGGCCGGTGACATCGCCGATGGCGTAGATGTGCGGCACGTTGGTGCGCATGTAGTCATCGATGTCGATGGCCTTGCGATCGGTGAGTTCCACGCCGGCCTTGTCCAGGCCGTAGCCCTCGACGTTCGGCGCGAAACCGATGGCCTGCAGCACCTTCTCGGCCTTGATCTCGTCGTTCTTGCCGTCCTTGCTGACGGTGACGACGACCTCGCCACCGTCATCTGAGATCGAGTCGACCTTGGTTCCCGTCAGCACCTTGACGCCCAGCTTCTTGAACTGCTTCTCGATCTCCTTGGAGACCTCGGCGTCCTCGTTGGGCAATGCACGGGGCAGGAACTCGACGATGGTGACGTCGACGCCGTAGTTCTTGAGCACGTAGCCGAACTCCATACCGATCGCGCCCGCGCCGGCGATGACGATTGACTTCGGCAGCTCGCGCGACAGGATCAACTCTTCATACGTGACCACGTTGTCCGACAGCGAGGTTCCCGGCACCAGTCGGGTGCTGCTGCCGGTGGCGATGATGATGTTGTCGAAGGTGACCGTCTCCGGATTTTCAGCGCCGCCATCCACCAAATCGACCGACAGCGTGTGCGGGTCGGTGAACGTGCCGTAGCCGTGGATCTCGGTGATCTTGTTTTTCTTCATCAGGAAGTGCACGCCGGCTACGCGGCCCTCGGCGACCTTGCGGCTGCGGTCGAACGCGACCCCGTAGTCGAACGTCGCCTCGCCGCTGATGCCGAATTGCTTGGCTTCCTTCGTGAAGATGTGCGCCAGCTCCGCGTTGCGCAGCAGTGCCTTGGACGGGATGCAGCCGACATTGAGGCATACCCCACCCCAATACTTGGGTTCGACGACTGCGGTGCTCAGCCCTAGCTGGGCGGCGCGAATGGCCGCGACGTATCCGCCGGGGCCGGCTCCGAGAACGACGACGTCATAGTGGGTCACCCGCCCAACCTTAGTAGGGGATCAGCCCCACCAAACAGCGGCTTACCCGGTCGCAGAAATAGAGGCCATGCAGCACCGCCGCGGCAATGGTCGCGGCGAGCGGCGCGGACATCAGCCCGATCGCCAGCGCCGACACCAGCGGCTTGTTGCTCACCATCGCGGCCACCAGGCTGCCGACAGTGCAGACGATCAGAAAGACCAGCACCACGAACACCGACGGCGTCTTGCTGAGTGAGTGGAACCACCAGTGATAGAGACCCAGTCCGCAAGCCGCCCCGAGCATCCACACCCCGGCCACGACAAGGGCGAAGCGCCAACGCTTCAGGTACTGGTAAGAGCCCGGCACGGTCTCGGGCTGGACTAGCGAGGAAAGGGGCCCCGTCGGCGGTTCCGGCGCCGTTTCCAACGCTGCCGGCACTTCGAAGGGTTCGCGTTCCGCAGCCAACATCTGCACCGAATCGGGCTGCGCGGCAAACTCCCCTGTGAAGATCGGCACGTAGGGCTGCGTCGGGTCGCCGCATAACGTGCCGCTATCAGTTGTCTCAGGCACCGTTGACCACCTGGATCGTGACGAGCACTCCGAACCACCCCGGCGCTATCGCGAGGACGAACGCACCGAGGGCAGTCACCCAGCGCTTGCCGGAGAACAGGATCAGCAGCATGCCGATCACGCTCGGGATACCGACGACGAGCGCGATGACGACGTCAGGCCGGATCGTGGCCTTGAACAGCAGCATCGATGCGATACCCGCGATCTGTCCGACCGCGATACCAACAAGCATCGCACTGGCCAGCAGCCACGCGCGCGGGAGCGGTATCACGCATCCGACGATAACGCCGACGCTTGGGTCCATCCCGTCGCGGCACACCCCCCACCCATGAAGATGCTGAGCCGAGACCAAACCCTGACCTAAAGCGTGTCGAACAATCGTGTTGATTGGCTCGGCACCGCCCTTCTCGGGCGTCGTCGGTTCAGGCCGCGGGTGCGGTGTGAACGTCAGTTCCCGCGTCATCCGGGCTGGTTACACCAACACGCGAAGGGTGTGTCCCCCTGCCCTCCGGGCGGGAGGTGCCCGCAGGTCAGCGCGTCCCGTCGGCGGGCATCCGAACCATCTGAACGGCGGGCGGCCCTGCCCGCCCGAACGCTGGCGCGAATACCTCGACGCCATCCTGTACGTACTGCGCACCGAAGGATTCCCAATCCTCAATCAAATCGCCCTACTACCCCGCCGACTCGACCGCAGCCAGTTATTCGACACCCTTTAGGCTCGCGGACGTGAGCGATTCCACGCCCAGTGTCGGGTCGCCGATCGAACTGGCACAGGCGCTCGAGGCCACCGGCTACCTCGCCGACGAAGGCGTCGCGACGGCCGCGTATCTCGCGCTGCGGATGGGACGTCCGCTGTTCTGCGAGGGCGAGCCCGGCACCGGAAAGACCTCACTCGCCGCCGCGCTGGCGGAGGCACTGCACCTGCCGCTGATCCGGCTGCAGTGCCACGAGGGCATCGACGCGGCGCAGGCACTCTATGACTGGGATTTCCCGCGGCAGCTACTGCACTTGCGGACATTGGAGGCAGCCAGCGCCGGACACCTCGAGGCCGAATCCGCCGAACGCTCCCTCTACACCGAGCGGTTCCTGCTGGCGCGACCGCTGCTGCGGGCGCTCACCGAAGCGCCGTGCGTGCTTCTCGTCGACGAAATCGACAGGGCCGACGACGAATTCGAAGCGTTCCTGCTCGAGGTGCTGGACGAAAATGCGGTCACCATCCCCGAACTCGGCGAGGTGCGGGCGACAACGCCGCCGTTGGTGGTGCTCACGTCCAACCGCACCCGCGACGTGCACGACGCCCTGAAGAGGCGCTGCCTCTACCACTGGCTCGAGCATCCCGACCTGGAGCGTGAAGTCGCGATTCTTCGCCGCCGCATTCCCGGCATCGCAGAGGCGCTCGCAGACCAGGTGGCACGCGCTGTGCACACGTTGCGTGGCATGGAACTGGTCAAGCCGCCCGGCGTCGCCGAATCGCTGGATTGGGCGCGGGCGCTGGGTGAACTCGACCGCGATGTCCTCGACGCACAGACCGCGGCGGCCACGCTTGGCGCGGTCGTCAAGTATCACGAGGACCTAGAGCGTGTCGCCAGGGCGGGGCTGGACCGACTGCTGGCCGGGTGAGACGCGAATGTCTGTCACCACGGACCCGCTCGTCGGCGTCGCGGGTTTCGCACGCGCCCTCGCGGCCGCGGGACTGCCAGTGGCTTCGGACGCCGTCGACATGTACACACGGGCACTGCGCCAGGTCGACGTCGCCGACCCGCGGCAGGTGTATTGGGCAGGCCGCGCGACACTATGCCGAGGCCCCGACGACATCCCGCGCTACGACCTGGTGTTCGAGAACTGGTTCGGCGGAACCGTGCCCACGCGCGCGCCGCATCGCACGCAGCTGCCACGTCGCTCCCAAATCGCCACCCTGGATGCCGCCGGTGCCACCGACACCGGCGGTGACGCGCCTCGACTGCGGGTCGCGGCGGACACCACCGAGATCCTGCGCCACCGGGATATCGCCGAACTGACCGCCGCCGAGCGGGCGCACCTCGCGGAGCTGATCGCCGAGTTACGGCCTCATCCCGCGACTCGCCCCGCCTTGCGGATGCGGCCGTCACGCCGGGGCCGCATCGATCCGCGCCGCACGGTGCGGCACATGCTCGCCGCGGGTGGTGAACCGGTGCGACCCAAACACCACCACAGGGCCACTCGGCCGCGCCGGACAGTGCTGCTGCTCGATGTCTCCGGCTCGATGAGCCCTTATGCGGATGCGCTGCTGCGCTTCGCCCACGTCGTTGCGCGCGCAAACCCCGCTACCGAGGTGTTCTCGCTCGGCACCCGCATGACCCGGCTGACGCGGGCGCTGCGCATCCGCGATCCCGAACTGGCTCTGGCCACCGCGGGCCGGGCGGTGCCCGACTGGGCCGGCGGAACCAGGCTCGGCGAGACGATGGCTGCGTTCCTCAACCGCTGGGGCCGGCGCGGCCTCGCCCGTCGCGCGGTCGTGGTGATCTTTTCCGACGGCTGGGAGCGCGGCGACCCGACGCTGCTCGCGGGACAGATGGCTGCGCTGCAACGGCTCGCCCATGCGGTGCTGTGGGTGAACCCGCACGCTGGCGCGGACGACTACCGGCCGGTGCAGTCCGGGATCGCGGCCGTGCTGCCGTTCATCGACCGGTTGCTGGCAGGCCACAGCCTCGCGACGCTGCAGCAGTTGCTCGACGAAATCCGCAGCGTCTGACTACGACTGGCGCGGAACCGGTTTCGCCGTTTCGGACGTTCACGGCGGCCAGCCAGAGCAGAGTGGGCCTATGCGCATCACTGTCACCGTCGACGGAACCACGTACACCGACGACGTGGAACCGCGGCTTCTCCTCGTGCACTACCTTCGTGATCGGCTCGGCAAGGTCGGAACCGTGGTCGGCTGCGACACCAGCAACTGCGGCGCGTGCACCGTTCACCTGAACGGGTACAGCGTCAAGTCCTGCTCGGTGCTCGCCGTACAGGCCGACGGCGGCGACGTCGTGACCGTCGAAGGCCTGTCTCGAGCCGACGGGACGCTGCACCCTGTCCAGGAAGCGTTCCGCGACAACCACGCGCTGCAGTGCGGCTTCTGCACACCCGGCATGATCATGCAGACCATCGACCTGCTCGCCGAGGATCCCGAGCCCGACGAGGCGGCGGTCCGGCTGGGCCTGGAAGGTAACCTCTGCCGCTGCACGGGATACCAGAACATCGTCAGGGCGGTGCAGGATGCGGCGCAGCGACTGCGCGCCACCGCGGCAGCCGACACCCCGAAAACTGTTGCAGCGAAGGCTGATACGGCGGGAGGCGTGCGATGACCGCGGCGGCTGAACCCGAAATCGGCAAGGCGCGGGTTCGCAAGGAAGACCAGCATCTGATCACCGGCCGCACCCGGTGGACCGACAACATCGTATTGCCGGGCATGCAGCACATGGCGATCCTGCGCAGTCCCGTCGCGCACGCCCGCATCACCGGCATCGACACGACCGCCGCGCGCGGCATGCCCGGCGTCGTCGCGGTTTTCACCGGCGCAGACCTCGGCGCCGAACAAGGCAGCCTGCCCAACGCATGGCCGATCACCGAGGACATGAAGGCGCCACCCGCGCCCTCGCTCGCGGTGGACACGGTGAACTTCGCCGGCGAAGCCGTGGCCGTCGTGGTGGCCCGCAGCGCCTACGAAGCGCAGGACGCGCTCGAAGGAATAGACGTCGACTACGACGACCTTCCTGTCGTGCTCGATCTCGCCGCCGCGGCAGCGGACGGCGCGGAGTTGGTGCATCCCGATCTCGGCACCAACGTCAGCGCGGTTTGGACGTTCGACTCCGCACAGGCAGGCACGGGGGGCGACGTCGAAGACGCCATCCGCGACGCCGAAGTGCTCCTGCAGCGCACCTACCGCCAGCAGCGGCTGATTCCGGCGTTCATGGAACCGCGCTCGGTGGTGGTCGATCCGACCAGCCCGCAGCTCACGGTGTGGTCGGCCACGCAGGTCCCGCACATCCTTCGGCTGATGCTGGCGATGACGCTGGAGATCCCGGAACACAAGGTGCGTGTGATCGCCCCGGATGTCGGGGGCGGATTCGGCGGCAAGCTGCAAGTCACGCCGGAGGAGGTGATCACCCTTCTCGTCGCGAGACGGCTC
>Ga0207648_10001850_pt1 | contig 23152 bp, 17 predicted proteins | sample KBSMisM32_FD_184310 | JGI IMG/M metagenome (GOLD analysis project Ga0207648, IMG submission 184310) | Miscanthus rhizosphere microbial communities from Kellogg Biological Station, Michigan, USA - KBS Miscanthus M3-2 (SPAdes) (version 2) | ecosystem: Host-associated > Plants > Roots >...
TGGTATTCATGGGCGTGTTCGAGATCGTGTCCGCGTTCGGCATCCGCAAAGACGCCAACAAAATCCAGGATTTCCGCCACGAGATCCGCGGGCAGACCCTCAAGGACAGCAGGGGCGCAGCACCGCGCTGACGCGCCACCAACCCGGTGACACAAATGCCGCCGCGGCACAGGCTCACGTGCGCGGGGCCGGGGCACAGCACGAGCACAATCCTGCGGAGCAACAGAAGCGTCGACGCCATGGAAGCGGTGGACCGCCGTGCCGGTGTCAACCACCAGCCGGTCGCCGTGCTCCTGTGCCGGCAGTCGCCTCGGCAGCGGGAGCGGGTCGACGAACGGTATCAACGGGGATGGGACAGCCAACCTCACAGCACCTCTGGGGCAAGGGGACGCGTCAACGCGTCCGCCGGCGGAACTGACTGCGCATACTCCACCCGTCGCGGATTCCCTTGGCGGCTCCCTGAACACCGCCGATAACGCCCTTGACCCACGCCTCACCCGGCCGGCCTGCCACCGACTGACTACCTTTACGCCAGCCCTCGCGGAGTCCATCGGCAGTCCCCTGAATACCGCCGATCACGCCCTTGACCGCGGCGCCAACCACCCCGCCCGCCACCGCTGCCGTGGCATCGGCCACCCGGGACCTCGCCCCACCCGCGCGCGATCCGCTGGACGGTCCCGGCTCTGTCATTAGCCGCTCCCTTTTGGAAAGGGCAGCCATTGTGCGGGACTTCGACGATCGCGTCGACGGCCCAGATGCCGTGTGGGCGGAGCAGACGCCTGGGTGATGGCGCCTGCCGCTCCCAGCTGCACATCCTGCGCCGACAGCAATACCAACCGCGGCCTCCGTACCCACTATCAGTGGATCGTTTTCGGCACGACCCCTGGTCACCTGACGTTACGCACGCCGTACGGACCCCACGCTGTCACCGCCAACTCAAATGGCGCCTCAACGTTGTGTCTGTACACAATCGACATCTGCGACGCAAGGGAACGTTTGCTCTACGCGGCCGCGACAGCCCTGCCGTCCCGATAGGCTCATCTCACGGGATCGTTGTGACCGGGCAGACGTTGGTGCGTCCGCCTGGCCCGACGAACTCGTTGGGGCCGAGGCACTTTGGCGGCGCCAGGATCTGTGCACGCGGCGCCAAAGCCGGTCTCCACGCCAAGCCGTTGCAGCATCCGGGCCGTGCTGGTGTGACGCGAAATCGCTTGCACCCAAATATTGTTGCCGCTCATCGGCCCGGGCTGGAGCCCACCCCTCACGGTGCCGTCGACTCTACGTGTGCCATCTTCTGGCCAAACCTAAATGTCGCACGCACCCCGATGCTGTCCGAATCGAAGTAGAACCCCTGGGACGTCGCCCGGCATGACGCTGTAATCGAAGATTCGGACGACGAAGACGACGATGAGATTACGATTGTCGCGACCGGCGGGGATCTACCGCGAATCCAACAGGAATCGGCGCCGATGCCGTCGCCGCGCAAGCCCGGATGTACCGGGCGCGTCGGGCATAGCCGCGCGGTTCAGTCCCGATCCCGAAACCCGGCATGAACCCGAGCTTTAAGATTCGGCGCATGCATTCCGCCATCCGAACCACCGCCGCGGTTTTCGGTGCGCTAGCGCTGACCGTCGCCGCCTGCACACCGCCGTCCGAATCGCCGTCCACCCCGACGTCGCCGCCCACGTCCAGCTCGGCGGCTCCCACGTTGTCCACATCCCCTCAGTCCCCGAAGCCAGCCGCCCAGCCCGCGGTGGCCACCCCGCTGCTTGCCAGCGTCGTCGCCGCGCCCGTCCCGGTGCCCGCCACCGATGGCAAGGACCATCTGGCTTACGAGCTGCAGCTGACCAACGCCCTGTCGCAAGAGGTCACGATTACGTCGTTGGCCGTGTTAGCCGGCGACAAGATGTTGCTGACCCTCGCGGGCGACCAGCTCGCGTACTGGACCCGCATCCTGGGCAGTTCCCAACAACCCACCACGAAGGTGGGTCCGGGACTGAGCGCGCTGGTATGGCTCGACGTCGCTGTGGAACGGCCCGCCGACGGCAGCGCGCCGATCATCCCGACCAACCTCTCGCACACGATCAGCGTTTCGCTCGCCCAGCCGCAGCCACCGTCGTTACCCGCGGCGATGACCGAAACGGTCGCGCCGGTGACCGTGCAGACCCGCAAGCCGGCTGTCATATCGCCGCCGCTGGCCGGCCCGAATTGGCTGGACGTTGACAGTTGTTGCGCCCTGAGCGCGCACCGCTCGGCACTGAACCCGCTCAACGGCCAGCTATGGGGCGCCGAGCGATTCGCCATCGATTACGTCCAGCTCGGTCCCGACGGGCGGATTTTCACCGGCGACAGATCCAAGCCGGCGAGCTACCCCTACTTCGGCGCCGACATCCACGCCGTCGCCGACGGGCCGGTGATCACGGTGGTCGACGGGCTGCCCGAGCAGGTGGCCGGAAAGATCCCGACCGGGCTTCCCCTCGATCAGTACGGCGGCAACCACATCGTGCAGGACATCGGCGGCGGCAACTACGCCTTCTATGCCCACCTGAAGACCGGGAGCATCCAGGTCAAGCCCGGGGAAGCGCTCAAGGCCGGCCGAGTCATCGCCGCACTCGGCAACACCGGCAACACCGATGCGCCACACCTGCATTTTCACGTGATGAGCACACCGGACCCACTGCGGTCCGACGGTCTGCCGTTCGTGTTCTTCTCGTTCACACTGGACGCCCGGCTCGCGTCACTGGATGCCGGCGACCCCCTGCAAGAGGGGCAACCGGCTCAGCTGCAGCCCGGTTTCCCCGCCCGCGACGAAACCAATGTCAGCCCACTGGTTCTCGACGTAATGAGCTATGCGGCCGGATAGCCGCACGCGCACTCAACCGGTGGTGCTCGCGCTGGTGACCGACATTGTCTGCGTGGTGGTGTTCTGCACGGCGGGCCGCCCGGTCACCGTTCAGCCCGGCCAGCTCTAGCCCGAAGTTCCCCCTGGTTTGTTGACGGGTTGGGGTGGTGACCTGGGGTTTTGTGGTCTGGTTGATGTGGGGTACTGACTACGCCGGGCCGTGTCGGTGGGAGATGCCGAGGAGTTCGAAGGCGCCGTTGCAGCGGGGTGGGCGACATGGTGAACGCCGGCATGTCGTGGGCGGGCTGGATGTGGTTGGCGCAGATGGTGGCCATGTCGGCGAGCAGGCTGGTGAAGCTGTGCACTGGGCAGTCGTCCTCGTGTGTTTGCGGGATGCCTTGGCTAGCGCGGGGTTTGAACGTTGCGCCGCTGCGACGGGGTCGGCGCGTTTGGCGCAGGCGCCGGGTTTGTCGTGGTCGTAGAACAGGATCGGGGCTAGCCGAGCTCGGCGCAAAGAACGTCCGGGTTTCCGCGATCGAGCCGGGCATCGTCGAGACCGAAATGCAGAGCCACGTCACCGATGCAGGCGCGCAAGAGTGGCTGGAAAGCACCAGGGACCAGATCGATTGGCTCGCTCCCGACGACGTCGCCGAGGCGATCAACTTCCTGGCCTCGCAGCCCGCACGCGTCAACATTCAGCAGCTGACGATCATGCCGACTCGGCAGGCTTCGTAAACCTGCCATTCCGTCCCTTTGCCCGCCGAGGCTAGCGGCCGCCGCCACCCACCTCGGCGGGCAACGGTGCCGGCAGCGGTGTCGTCGGCGTCGTGGTCGTAGGCGGCGCGGCAGGTGCTGCAGGCGCGACAGGTGCTGCAGCCGCGTCCGGACGGTGGGAGTCCACCATCGATTCTTCGCGAATCACCTTGTTGCCCATACTGACTACCAACGACTTCGCCGTCACTGTGTAGGTGACGCCGTCATTCTCGGCGACGAACCCGTCACTGCCGGATTGCGTGGCGGGGACTATCAATTTGGCGCCGTCGCGCAGGCGCACGCCTCGGTATTCGTACTGACCGCCGGCTGACTTGCAGATCGCCACCCGCGAGCTGTCCGTGCTACCAAACAGGACAGAGGTGGCAGGCGGACTGCAGCGCGCCGTCGAATCGACATAGCCCTGACCGTCGGTCGCGGGCGCGGCAGACGCAGAAGGAAGCCCGATGGCGAGCAGTACCAAGGCCGCCGTCGCGGCGGCGGGCAGGCGGTGAGACGAACGCGAAATGGAGAACATCGGCTCCCACCAGACCACCGATGCGTTAATTGCGCGAGCGTCAACGCCCAGCTAGTACCAAATCGTTAGGTTCTTGAAATCGAGCGAGCGCCGGCCAGCCGGTTGAGAACTGACATGTCGAGACTCCTGATGCTCGTTAGACAGCAGTAGGAACACCCATCGATGCGGCATCACCAGCCTTGCAGATCGCGCGTCTGCCGTCGTGTGCGGCGGGATGCACCTCATCTCGTCGGTATGTTTTCTTGCGTAGGCAGGCGAGGTTCAGGCGATGTTGGCGGGTACCCCTTCCGGCGAGGAGGCGGCATGTCGGGGATACAACCGGTGACGACGGCCTCGGCTGCCCTCGAACGGCTCCCGGTAACCAGGTGGCACTGGCGGCTGGTGGTGTTTGCCGGTCTCGGTGCGTTCTTCGACCTGTATGAGGTTTTTCTCGGCGGCGTGCTCGCTCCGGTGCTGGCCACCGAGTTCTCGCTCGGCACCGTTGGCAAGTCGATGGTGATCGCCGCCGGGTTCGCAGGCATGTTCGTCGGCGCGAGCGCACTCTCGGTCGTCGCCGACAGGCTCGGGCGCCGACGGGTGTTCATCTTCAACTTGCTCGTGTACTCGCTGTTCTCACTGGCCGCCGCCTTCTCCCCGAACGTGGAGACATTCCTTGTGCTGCGGTTCCTTGCTGGCATCGGGCTGGGCGCCGAGCTGGTGCTCATCGACACCTACCTGGCCGAGTTCATCCCGGCCCGCGTCCGTGGGCGAATGACAGCGTGGGCCTACACGATCGGATTCCTCGGGGTGCCGCTGGCAGCGCTGCTCGGCGGCAAACTGGTGGCGCGCCATGAACTCCTCGGCATCGACGGGTGGCGATGGCTGCTGATTTTCGGCGGGTTGGGCGCAGTGTTCGTGCTGGCGGTGCGCACGATGCTGCCCGAGTCGCCGCGCTGGCTAGAAAGCCGCGGCCGCCACGCCGAGGCACGTGAGGTCGTCGCGTCAGTGGTGGCCAAGGTCGCGCCAGGCACGCAAGTGCCTGAAAGCCCACCGGAGCGACCGTCGCGCTCGGCCGAGGACGCCCGCAGCGTCGCCGAGGTGTTGCGAATCGCATTCCGCGACTACCGCAAGCGCACCGTGATGCTGGTCATCTTCCAGGTGCTGCAGACAGTGGCCTACTACGGCTTTGGCACGCTGGCACCGCTCGTGCTGGTGAGCAAGGGCTTCGAGGTGACGCAGTCGCTCGGCTATGCGGCACTCACCTTCGCCGGGTACCCGCTCGGCTCACTCGTTTCGGTACCGCTGGTCGAACGGTTCGAGCGCAAGTACCTGATCATCACCTCTGCGCTGGGAATCGCGGTGTGCGGCATAGTCTTCGCTGCCGCGACCAACGTCGCGATGATCGTCGTCGCCGGGTTCCTACTCACCGCCGTGTCGAACATTTTCTCCAACGCGTTCCACATCTACCAGGCGGAGATCTTCCCGACTGCGATCCGCAGCACGGCGAGCGGCATCTGCTACTCGCTGTCCCGCGCGACTTCGACGGTACTGCCCTTCGTTGCCGTACCCGCGCTTGCGGCGCTCGGGCCGGTGGCCGTGTTCAGCGGCTCGGCGGTACTCATCGTGCTGCTCTGTCTCGACGTCGGGCTGCTCGGTCCGCTCAGCACCGGCCTCAGGCTGGAAGAGGTCGAACAGATCGACTAGCGGACGCTATACCGGGCTGGCGGTCGCGATGTCGTCACGGAGCGGGGAAATCGCGGCGAGGATCTGTTCGATGGTGGGGTCGGGCACGCCGGCGGCCGCGAGGGTGTCCGCGAGATGTACTGCGACAAGCGTGAAGTGATGATTGGTGATACCGCGGCCCTGATGCACCTGGCGCATCGGAGCACCGGTATACGGCTCGGGGCCGCCGAGCGCAGCTGCGAAGAACTCGACCTGTTTGCCCTTCAAACGAGCCATATTGGTACCGGTGAAGAACCCGGCCAACTCGTCGTCAGCCAGCACGCGACCGTAGAAGTCGGCGACGACGGCTTCGAGCGCCTCATGACCGCCGATCTGAACGTAGATACTTGTCATCAACGGAGTGAACGCCGTCGTCGTTTCGCACCGGCGCTCCGCACGTTGCCCGGTTGCAAAGTAGGCCTCACATCGCCGATTCCGGAGATGTGAGGACGACAGTCACCTGGGCGTCGAGGCGGCGACCGTGCGGATATGCAGTTGCTCTTGGAGATGACGGTTGTCGGTCTCCAACTCGGCGATGCGGCGTTGCAGTGCGGCGACGTCAACGTCGTCGGCGGCGGCGGGCTCTTCGCCAGCAGGTTCCGTCGGTAAGCGACCACTGCGCAGCAGCGCGGCGGTGGTGACCGCACCAACGAGGAACAGCCCGCAGGCCACGCTGAAGGCCACCGTGTAGCCGTGAATTGCGGCAGCGGATTGTGCCTGCGGACCAGGCGGGTGACTACCCATGTATCGGATGAGCGTCGAGGTGAATATCGTTGACAGCACGGCGGTTCCGACGGCACCGCCAATCTGCTGGCTGGTGTTCACCATTGCCGAGCCGACACCCGCGTCGTCGTCAGGCAGCGCCGCCGTGGCGGTGGCGATCGCGGGAGCGAAGGTCAATCCGACGCCGAGACCGAGCACGATCAGGGGAACCAGCACACTGCCCGCGTACGACGACGATTCATTCAGGTGACGCAACCAGAACATGCCCGCGGCGGCGATCGCCATTCCGGCCGGGACCAGCGGCCGGGGTCCGAAGCGGGGCACCAGCGCGGTGTTGGACACTCCCGCGGCGACTGCGATCCCTGCCGCGAACGGCAGGAACGCCACGCCGGTCATCAGCGGGCTGTAACGGAGGGTCTGCTGCAGGTAGTAGGTGAGGAACAAGAAGACGCCGAACATGCTGCAGAACGCGAGCCCGATCGCCAGATACGATCCAACGCGGTTGCGGTCGGCGACGATGTGCAACGGCAACAGGGGCTTTGGTGCCCGGATTTCGATGGGGACGAAAAGTGCAAGCAGCACCGCGCTGGTTACGAACATGCTGATGGTCAGCGGCGCGGTCCATGAGTCGGTCTGGGCGTTGGACAGCCCATACACGATGCAGAAGAGCCCGCCCGAAACCGCAAGCACGCCAGGCCAATCGAACTGTCGAGTCTTGGCGGCGACAACGTCCTTGGCGGGAAGCGAGGTAGACACGAGTGCGGCCGCAGGAACGGCGAAGAGCAGGTTCACGTACAGACACCACCGCCACGACAGCCACTCGGTCAGTGCGCCGCCCAACAGCAGTCCCACCACGGCGCCTCCGGATGCGATCGCGGCGTAGGTGCCGAACGCGCGGCCGCGTTCTCGCCCGCCAGTGAATGTCACATTGAGCGTGGACAGCGCGGCAGGCGCGAGGATTGCTGCGAAGACGCCCTGAGCCGCGCGCGCGGCAACCAGCATGCCGAACCCGACAGCGGCCCCACCCACGGCGGATGCCGCGGCGAACCCGACCAATCCGATGAGCAGTGTCCGCCGTCTGCCGACGATGTCTGACAGCCGCCCGCCGCTGAGCAACAGTGCACCGAAGGCCAGCGAATACGCGGTGACGATCCACTGACGGCTTTCCGTGTCGAAACCCAGCGCGCTTTGCGCCGACGGCAGCGCGATATTCACGATCGTCGTGTCGAGGACGACCATCAGTTGGGCAAGCCCGATGATCACCAGGACCCGAGCCGGATGGTGGCCGGACGTTGGCACCTGAGCTGAGGCATCGGCCTGCGGCCGCGGCAGCTCGGTTGGGACAGCGATGCGGGGAATGGGCCCCGTCGGAGCGTCGTCGGCGCTCGGCCATCCATCCGGGCGCACGCGCATTCGGTCGCGCATATACCCGTTATCCGAGGTTGGAGCCGAAGTCAGTGTCACGGTGTATTCCCGAAGGGGGCAGGGGCCGACGTGTTCCTTCCCCGCGGCGATACCCGCGATGCCGAACCACGAAACGCTCGCAGATATTCGCTGAGCTGACGCGCTGCGCCCGCATAGGGTCGGTACATGAGCGCCGGAGAACAACGCGCCGGAGTCGATCTGACCAACCTCGATCAACCGCTGAGTCCAGATGCCGGGGCGACCAAGCGGGATTTGGTCGACTACCTGGATGCGGTGGCCGACTGGATGTTGCCGGGGCTGATCGGCAGGCCGCTCACCGTGTTGCGCGTGCTGCGCGGGCAAGCGCCGTTCATGCAGAAGAACGCGCCGAAGTACACCCCGGACTGGGTGAAGACCGTGCCGATCTGGGCAGAGGCCTCCAAACGAGAAGTGCACTATCCAGTTTGTGACGATCGGCGCACGCTGCTCTGGCTGGCCAATCAGCGTGCCGTCGAGTATCACCCGTCTTTGGGCCTTGCCGACAATATCTATCGGCCCACACACTTGGTGCTCGACCTCGACCCACCCGCAGGCGAAGATTTCGGCGCTGTGGTGGCGGTCGCCTTCCTTGTGCGTCAAGCGCTGGCGGACAGCGGCTTAGCCGGCGCGGTCAAGACCAGCGGCGCGAAAGGCGTCCACGTCTTCGTCCCGATAGACGACCATGCCCCTGTCGACGATGTGGGTGCGGCTACCCGCGCACTGGCCGCCAGGGCCGAAGCGCTTGATCCCGCGCTGGCCACAACGGCTTTCATCGTTGAGGACCGGGCAGGGAAAGTGTTCGTGGATTCGACCCGCGCAGGAGGCGCAACGGTCGTCGCCGCGTACAGTCCCCGCCTACGCCCGGGCACACCGGTGTCGTTTCCTTTGGACTGGTCGGACCTTGACCAGGTCACCCCGGCCGATTTCACAGTGCACACAGCGATCGGCGCGCTTGCCGGGCGCGATCCGTGGGCCGAAAGGATGCCTGCACCACAGCGCCTGCCGACCGGACTCATCGAGCACGGCCGCACGATTCCAGTCGCCCGAGTGGCAGCCATGCACGAAGGGAAGCGTCGCGCGCGAGCACGCCGGGCCGACAATTGAGCCGCAGCTGCCGACGCAACCACAGTCAGCAAGCCAATTGCAGCGCAGCACAGAACGATTGACGTCATACTCAGTTGATGGTCGCTACGCCCGCGCCTCCGGCGCCGTTTCCACCGATGACGAGGCTGGATGCCGTGGTGTCAGCGCTCGACTCCGTCATCGAATGGGCGATTGCTGCGTCGAGCCGACTCGGGTATTTCGCCGCTTTGTACAAGCGGATAACGATCGCCGTGGCAGTCGCGGTGGAGAACGGCGCGTTCGAGGACGGGCCCAGAATGGAGCGATTCGATGCCGCATTCGCGAGTCGGTACTTCGACGCGCTGAACGGATACTTTCACCCCAACAAATTCCCGCGGCCGACGCGGTCGTGGCAGAAGACTTTCGATGCCGTCCATCGTGATGACCTGATCATCTTGCAGCACATGCTGGCCGGAGTGAACGCCCATATCGACCTGGATCTGGGGATTGCGGCCCAGAACATCGCTCCGGCAATGAAACTGCCCACTCTGCACAAAGACTTCAACACCATCAACGCCGTGTTGGCGAGTCAGGTCGAAGGTCTGGTCGACGACATCAATCTACTGTCACCGGACCTGGCCGATCTCTACCAGATCCTCGCAGGCAACGAGATCTTTCTGATCAATCAGGCGATCGCCGCAATGCGCGACAGCGCTTGGCGGTTCGCGATGGTGCTGGCCTTTGTTCCGGGATTTACCCGGCCGCTGACGATTTGGACGCGCGATCGCAAGGTGGCGGCCCAGGCCGAAGTGATCTACCACCCGCCTGGAGTGATCGGTCTGATCCAGGCGACGATTGACGAGATCGCCGAACGGGAAAGCCGAGACGTGGTCCGCAACCTCGCTGTGCTCGACGAGATCGCGTCCAAGCCGGCGCCGATCAAGACGACGTTATGAGCGTCGGCTGCCTTGTTCAGCGCGACTGTAGACCGTCGCGTCGTCGATGTTCACCCGCGAACGGTCGGCCAGGGCGAGGCAACAGACCACCGTGACGACCGCAGCCACGACGATATAGACCGAGATCGAGAACGGCGTCCCGGTCTCGTGGAGCAGCCAGGTCGCCACCAGCGGAGCGGGTCCTCCCGCGAATACCGATGCCAATTGGTAGCCGAGGCCGGCGCCGCCATAACGTAGATGCGTCGGGAAGCTCTCGCCGATCAACGCGGCCTGCGGGCCGTACATCATCGCGTGCACGATCATCGAAAGCACGATGGCGATGAAGATCAGCACCTGCCCGCCGTAGGTCAACACGGCAAAGTACGGGAATGCGTACAGCCCCGCGATGACCGCGCCGGTCACATAAACCCGTCTCCTGCCGAGCGTGTCCGACAGATTCGAGAAGTACGGGATCGCCGCAAGCTCGACGGTGGCGCCCACCAGGACCGCGGTGAGCACGAAGGTCTTGCTGTAGTGGTGACGCTCCACAACGTAGATCAACACGAACGTCGTGAACAGGTAGAACGGCATCTGCTCGGCAAACCGGGCGCCCGCCGAGAGCAGGATCTCCCGCCAGTGGCGCCGGATCGCTTCGGCGACCGGGGCGCTCGCGGTTTTCCCGTGCTCCAGCACCTTGCTGAACATCGGCGTCTCGAGGATCTTCAGCCGGATCACCAGGCCCACCGCGACCAGCACCAGGCTCGCCAGGAAGGGCACCCGCCAGCCCCAGGAGTTGAACGCCTCGTCCGACATCGTCGCGGACAGCAGGGTCATCCCGCCGGTGCCCAGCACCAGCCCGACCGGGACGCCGACCTGAGCGAAACTGCCCATAAGACCGCGCCTGTTTTGGTCACCCCATTCCATCGTGAGCAGCACTGAGCCGCTCCACTCGCCGCCGACGGCGATCCCCTGCAGCACCCGCAGCAACACGAGCAGCAGCGGCGCCGCGACCCCGATGGTTGCGGTCCCGGGCAGGATGCCGATGGCCGCAGAACCGAGGCCCATCACCAGCAGCGTGATGATCAGCGTGGTCTTGCGGCCGATCCGGTCGCCCCAGTGCCCGAAGATGGCCGCCCCGATCGGACGTGCGGCGAACCCCACGAAATAGGTCGCGAAGGACTGCATCGCGCCCGCATACGCGCTGGATGCGGGAAAGAACAGATGGGGAAAGACCAGCGCGGCGGCGGTGTTGTAGAGGAAGAAGTCGTACCACTCGATCGTCGTGCCGATCGTGCTCGCCATCGCGGCTCGCCGCACCTGCACTCGCTGCGATACCGGGTCAGCTTGCGCCGCGCGGCCGACCTCACTGTCGCCGATAGCCATCGCCATCCACCTCCTGTGACCCGCCTGTGACCAATGCCACTTGACAGAGTGAGCCATCGCGACCGGTTCTAAACCCCAAAATGGGAAGAAGCGGCGCAACGTAGCCGCTGATGAGGGTCAGCCGGGTATGACCGGCAACGTCACGGCGGATCGGTGCTCGCCGTCATGCAGGATGGTCTGGGTCGCGATCTGCGTCGCCGTATCCGTCCCGAACGGTGCACCGGTGTTGGGGTTCGGTGCGAACTGAGGGTAGTCGCTGCTGGAGATTTCCAGGCGGATGCGATCGCCCGTGCGGAATTCGTAACTCGTTGGCCAAATCTGGATTTGAAGTTCGTAGGGGCGACCCGGTGTGGTTGGTGTGGGGTCGGACAGCGAGTCGCGGAATGAGGTCCGCAAGATGCCGTTGTTGAGGTTGATGACGGCGCCGTCGGGCTTGACCGCCGTGACTTTGGCGGTGAAATCGGTATCGGTCGCGGTGGATTGGGCCCACAGTCGGACCGAGATCGGGCCCGTCACCTCGGTGTCGTGTTCGAGGGGCGCGCTGCTGTAGACCAGCACATCGGACCGCTGCTCGACGGGCAACTGGTCGTAGGGTCCCTGCGGCCCGGATTGCGCACCGCAGCAGGAGTGACCACCGAGGCTCGGCGCAGGGAATGTCGGGTCGTAGGTGTAGGTGTCCGGGGGCTGGGCGCCGGGCGCGGTCGATACGAGCTCACCTTTGCGCTCGTCGCTGCCGCCGGGCCCCGAGAGGTAGAACGTCGTCCACTTTGTTTGGGGCAGAGGCCAACTCGTCGCGGACCTCCAGGAGTCGGCACCCATGACGAAGTAGTCGACCCGGGGCTTTCCGGCGACGTCGTTCTGCCGGCCCTTGAGGAAATGGTCGAACCACGCCAGCATCAGGTCGTTGATGGGGCTGTCTCCGACGGCGCCGACGTCCTTGAGCAACGGCGCGGGGGTCGAGCCGGGTCTCCCCCAATTGACGTGATCCCAGGGGCCGACCACCAGACGCTGGTTGTCACGGGCAAACTGCGTGCCGCCGTGGGCCATCATGCCTGCGAAGTTTTCGGTACCGCCCGCAAGAAAGGCGTCATACCAACCCTCGAAGTGCAGCACCGGCACCCTCACCGACGGGTAGCGGTCCCTGATACTGAATTGCCGCCAGAAATCGTCGCGCGTCGAGTGGCGGATCCAATCGAAGTACCACGGCGCAACCGAGGGGTTCTGCGGTTGCATCGGCGGCAGATCCTTGAACGGGCGGAACTCCATCCACCGGGTCGGCTCGGCGCTCGCCGCCTTCAATTGAGCAGCGGCGGCTTGGTCGTTGCGGTTCTGGGCGGCCGATGTGGCCAGTCCCATCGCCCACGGCTGCACAAAGGCCAGCCGGAACTCCCCACCCTCGTAGGTCCACCCGTCGTAGTAGTCCGACGCGGTGTTGGCCGGGACGATCGTCGCAAGGTGTGGTGGCGCCGCGACCGCCGCGAGCCACTGGGTGGCACCGACGTACGACGACCCGTACATCCCGACCTTGCCGTTGGAGCCGGGCAGGGCGGCGGCCCATTCGACGGAGTCGTACCCGTCCTCCATGTCGTGGGTGAACTCGCTGAACGTCCCGCCCGAGGTGCCCTGGCCGCGCACATCCTGGATGACGACCAGATAGCAGTGCGATGCGAACCAATCGGGTGGCTGGTAGCGCGATCCGGCCTGTGCGTCCGACTTTCCGTACTGTGTGCGCATCAGGATGACGGGTACCGCGTCGGCGGTGTGAGGCCGGTAGATGTCGGCGCGCAAGACAGTGCCGTCGCGCATCGTCGCAGGCACTTCAGACTCTTTGCTGACCGCGCACTGGCCACGCCCAGCACGATTCGGGAACTGTGCGGGCGCACCGGCGTGCTCGTCGGCCGTGCAGCTGCAGGTTAGCACTGCTACTGCAGCGACAGCGAAGATGCGGGCAGCGACGGAACGCACCGCTTAACGCTAGTGCCGAGGTGCCGCGACATCACATAGAGCCTCCGGCGGGATTCGAACCCGCAGCCTGCGAGGTAGAAGCTCGCCGCTCAGTCCGTTGAGCAACGGAGGCGGAACGTCGAGCCGGATGCAGGACTCGAACCCGCGCCGCCTGGATACAAAGCAGGTGCTCTGGCCTGTTGAGCTAATCCGACATTGGAGAATCGTTGTGCGCCGGGCGGGTCGATCTGTGCCCACGGCGGTGCCCACGGCGGGATTCGAACCCACACTCTCCGGTTTAGGAAACCGGCGCTCTCTCCGTTGAGCTACGCGGGCTGTCGCACTCGAAGTACCCCTGGAGAGAATCGAACTCCCACCTTCAGCTTCGTAAGCTGGCACTCTATCCGTTGAGCTACAGGGGTTTGTGGCATTGCGCGAGCGCCCTTGGCAGGACTCGAACCTGCAACCCCCTGTTCCGGAAACCGGTGCGCTATCCATTGTGCTACAAGGGCTTTAGGGCAACTGGACGGAATCGAACCATCTATTGCGGAGCCACGATCCACCGTGTTCCCGTTACACCACAGTTGCCATGGGTGGGGTTGTTGCCCGATGCGGAGGCGGAGGGATTCGAACCCCCAGCCGCGCGTGAAGCGGCGGCTCGCTAGCAACGAGCTGCAATACCGTTCTGCCACGCCTCCCGACATGTTGTGCGAGTGGAGAATTAGGGGACCCATCTCCCGGTTGTCCGGGGAGGGATTGAACCTCCGGGCCTCCGCTGAATCAGAGCGGCGCTCTGACCAACCGAGCTACCGGACACTGGCACCCCGTGCGGGACTCGAACCCGCTCCTCCGCCTTGAAGGGGCAGAAGACTAACCCATATCCGAACGGGGCGTGAAGTACTGCTGCCTCGTCAGGAGTCGAACCTGAACTGCCCGGAACCAAAATCCGGTGGGCTACCGATTACCCCACGAGGCAAGGGGTTTCGCTGACCCGCCAGGATTCGAACCTCAACCCCGCTGATCCAGAGTCAGCCGTGCTACCGATTACACCACGGGTCAAAGGGTGACCTGATGTGGTACGTGCGGAGGGATTCGAACCCCCTGCGCCCGAAGGCAACTGCTTTACAGGCAGCCGCGACCAACCATATTCGCCTCGCACGCATGGCATCACAGGCTCCCCGAGCAGGACTCGAACCTACAGTCACGGATTAACAGTCCGCTGGTTTACCGGTTAACCGACCGGGGAATCGAAGCCGCGGCACGAGCGGGGGGATCCAGACCCCTCCTCTGGCTATGCCACTGGAGCCCGCCCGCTCGCGCCTGATCAAACGAGCTCCGAGACCGGCGCGAAGCGGAACCTGTCCCGCTCCGTCGGCTCGAAGGGCTCGCGAATCATGGTCATCCCCGCTTCCTGCGGTGTCCGGTCACCCTTGAGACCGTTGCAGTACTGGCATGCAGCCACCAGGTTGGGGGACCGCCTCCTGCCACGGAACCCGGGACAGCACGCGGTAGTCGGCGTTGTAAACCTGGACGGTCAGGTCGGGCATCAGGATCGCCATGGCCGCGTACCTCCTTTCCGGGTCTGTCGGTTCGGCGAACTAGTTGCGCGGGCAGGAATCGAACCTGCGGCTTCCGGGATATGAGTCCGGCGGACTGGCCAACTGTCCTACCGCGCATCGTGTTTCACGTACCCCCGCAGAGAATCGAACTCCCGACAACCTGCTTGTAAGGCAGGAGCTCTTCCATTGAGCTACAGGGGCCTACTCGTCGGGATGACACGATTCGAACGTGCAACCTCCTGGACCCAAACCAGGTGCGCTTCCAAGTTGCGCCACATCCCGCTTGCCACGGATGGAGGGATTCGAACCCCCAGAATCGCGGCTTTGGAGACCGCTGCTCTACCAGTTGAGCTACATCGGTATCGAACCGGTGACGAGCCTCGAATTCGCTACCTTCAGTTTGGAAGACTGACCCAGTTAACCCCGAACTCGCTTGTGGACTGAAAATCGGTGCGCCGTGAGGGTTTCGAACCCCCGTCCCCGGATTAAGAGCCCGGTGCTAACCCCACTCAGCTAACGGCGCTTGTGGAAGGTGGGCCGCCGGGACTCGCACCCGGAATCCAAGGGTAAAAGCCAAGAGTGATACTCAATTTCACCAACGACCTGAGGTGGCGTGTGTACGTCCGGCAGGAGTCGAACCTGCACGCCCTGTCGCGGGCACCGGAGCCTGAATCCGGCACGTCTCCCAAATTCCGTCACGGACGCTCGACACCACGAAGTGCGCTCGGCAGGACTTGAACCTGCACACCCGGATTGGGCACCCGGGTTTGAGCCGGGCACGTCTACCTGTTTCCGCCACGAGCGCGGATGCCACCACTATGTAGTTCTCAAAGTTCTTACGGGACGGCGTCGTTCGGCTGTCTCGCCGCGGTGCACTCCGTCCTGCCGGGTGCGGCGCAGTAAGAATGGTGCTACTTCAAACGTTGAATGTCGACCCGGCATTTCGCCGGAAATCGTTGTGCTGTAACAAAATTGGGTGCAACAAACTACAGGAAGGTCAGGCGACGCTCCTGGCAGGGATAACAGCGAAGTTGAGATATTTATGAGAGTTTTCTTCAGGCCCTTGCTTCCGGCCGGGGCACACGCCCACTAATGGGGCGGAAAGATGGCTGGATAGCCGGAAGCGTCTGGGTTGCCTGGAGCTGCGACGCTCAGACGGTGTCCAGACGGCGACTATGCCGCTGACCGTGCCCGCGCACGAAAAAGCCACCGCGGATGCGGGCATCCCGGTGAGCAAGTCGTAGTCCTGGCGGAAAACGGTCATAGAACCACGGTAACACCCGTGTCCGCCGCTGACCAGCAAATATTCCAGGCCACTTCGAGCTTGCGCGCAACACCTTCGCCCGCTTGGTGTTACGACGAAAACCATTGCGCACCAACGCAATCTGCCGCGTCACATTCGCGGCGCCGAGCACGAGGGCGCGGTCAGTCTTTCAGATGTTCGGCATGCCGGCGCGCACCTGCGAAGACCAGAGCGTCCCGCAGACGCATCGGCACCACGAGGCCGATCGCCATTCCCGCCACGACCAGAGTCGCCACTGCCGCATCCGACACCGTCGCGGCCAGCAGGTCGGCTGATGTCGTGCTCTGCAACTGGACGATGCCGCTGAGCATCCGGAACACGTATACGCCTGGGACCAGGGCGACGACGGAAGCAAATCCGATTGCGGCAAAAGGCATCCGCAGGAAGTGCGAAACTGGAATCAACAGCATGCCGACCAGCAGGCATGCCGCCAGTGCGGCCGTCGGCAGATCCACTTTCCATCCCGCCAACGCATACCAATGAGCAGCGTGGGCCAGCATTCCGGCCGCTACCGGCCAGCCGATCATGCGGTAGGGCATCGAGAAGTACACCGGGTAGGACGCGGCAGCGACCCCGGCCGCGAGGATGTCGACGTAGAGCGGGACCTCCGTACCACTCCCCGTGACCGACAGAGTCTGTCCTCCGAGACGCAGCCCGAGGATCAAGCCGGTGGCGATGGCCAACAGGATCAACGTGGCGTAGCCGAGCCGGGCGATACCGAGGGTGATCCGCAACGCCAACAGGTCCAAGGCGCCGTTGAGGATGTGCGGGCCCGGGACGAGCACCATTCCGGGGCAGACCGCCACCAATCCCGGCGCCGCACCGAGGTCTAGGTGCATGGCTGCCGCGCCGATCAGGCCCGCAATGGTGGCTGCCACGAAAGCCTGTGACAGGGTACCGATCCCAAATCGTCCCAGCGTCCGGCGAATCAGGCCACCGACGGCGGCGCTGACGGCGACCCACAACACCGCCCCTGGATCGGTGACACCGAAGACCACCGCGAGGGCGCCGGCGCCGGTGGCACAAGCAATGGTGAAAACCACGTCGTTCGAGGGCTTCAGCGCCCTCGCCGCATCGAGCTGACGATCAACGACATCGCGGTCGAGCGGACCGTCCTCGGCACGGTCGATGATCCGCATCGCCGTCGCGACCCGACGCATGTTTATCCCGACCGGGGACACCGAGGCCACCCGCACCGGCACATCCGCCCGTCCGCTCGTCAACATCAGCGACGTCCATGACGGGACCAGGCTGCTGCGAATGCCCAGACCGGCGTTGAGCCGATCCACGGCCGTCAGTGTCATGCTCGTCGACTGGCCGCTCTCCTGCAGCAGCACAGCGGCTTTCATCACGGTGTCGAGGGCGCCGACCTCGCCCGCCGCCTCGCCTGTCCCAGGCTCAGGCGGGTGCGTCATCAGAAGGGCCCGACCATGCTGACTGGATCGACGATGCGGTCGAAGTCCTCGGCGCTGATAAAGCCTGAGTCCAATGCGGATTCGCGCAGCGTTCGCCCGGTGCGATCGGCATCGTGGGCGATTGCGGACGCCTTGTCGTAACCGATCACCGGAGAGAGGGCGGTCACCAGCATCAGCGAGCGTTTCACGTACTCATCGATCTGCGCCCGGTTCAGCTCGACTCCGTCGATGCAGTACTTCTGGAACTTCTCACAGGCGTCGCCCAGTATGCGCGCGGAATGCAAGAAGTTGTTGATCAGAATCGGCCGCATGGCGTTCAGTTCAAAGTTGCCCTGCGAGCCGGCGAAGGCGATACCGGTGTCGTCGGCGATCACCTGAATGCAGACCATCACCATTGCCTCGCACTGGGTGGGATTGACCTTGCCCGGCATGATCGAGCTGCCCGGCTCGTTGGCCGGAAGCTTCAACTCAGCGATTCCGGCGCGCGGACCCGAGGCCAGCCAGCGGACGTCGTTGGCGATCTTCATCAAGGCCACCGCGAGACCACGCAAGGTTGCGCCTGCCGCGACGATCCCGTCCAGACCCCCTTGAGCCTCGAACTTGTTAGGTGCTGTGATGAACGGCTGCCCGGTGAGATCGGCGATCGCGGCGGCGATTTCGACGCCGAAGCCATGAGGCGCATTCAGGCCCGTGCCGACCGCGGTACCCCCGGCGGCCAGCCGGTACAGCTCGCCTTGCGCCGCCTCGACCCGATTGGCCGCGGTGTCGAGTTGGGCGGCCCAGCCCGACCACTCCTGGCCGACGGTCAGCGGTACCGCATCCTCCAGATGCGTACGGCCGATCTTCACCACGTCGTTCCACTGGGCGCCGGTGGTGGCGATCGCCTCTTGTAACACGCGTACCCGCGGCAACAGCTTGTCGCGGATTTCCAACACCGCGGCAATGTGCATAGCCGTAGGGAAGGTGTCGTTGGAGGACTGGCCCATGTTGACGTCGTCATTCGGATGAATCGGCGCTTTCGAGCCGAGTTCACCGCCCAGAAGCTGAATGGCGCGGTTGCTGATCACCTCGTTGACATTCATGTTGGACTGGGTGCCGGAGCCGGTCTGCCACACGTAGAGCGGGAAATGCTCGTCCAGCTTCCCGCCGATCACCTCGTCACAGACTTTCTCGATGACGTCGGCCTTCCACTGCGCCAACCGCCCCGCGCGAGCGTTGACGTGAGCGGCAGCCTTCTTGACGTATCCGTAGGCGTGGTAGACATCCTTCGGCATGCGGTCATCGCCGATGGAGAAGTGAATCAGCGATCTCGCGGTTTGCGCGCCCCAGTAGCGGTCGGCCGGCACGTCGATCTCCCCCATCGAGTCGGTCTCTCGGCGGGTACCGGAGGCGTCGATTCCAATAGGTACGTCTCGGACTTGTGGTGGCGTCATTCGAACACTCCTTCGTAAAGCTGTGCGAAGAGTTCGGTGTTGCGGGTGTAGTCCACGGGCACGTCGATAATTGTGATCCCGTCATCGCTCAGTGATTGCTTGAATGCGTTCTCGAACTCGTCGATGCTGGTGATTCGGATTCCTTTGGCGCCGAAGGCGGCGGCGTACTGGGTGATGTAGCAGTCGCCCAGTTTCACGCCCGATGTGCGCCCGTACTTGAGGACCTCCTGGAAGGCGACCATGTCGTAGCTGTTATCACGCATGATGACGTGGGTGAAGCTCAGGCCGAGTCGGGTTGCTGTCTCCAATTCTTGTGCGCTGAAGAGGAATCCGCCGTCACCGGAGATGGACACCACCTGGGTGCCTGGCCGCACCATCGCCGCGGCCATGGCGCATGGCAGCGCCACGCCCAGCGTTCGCTGGCCATCGGAAAACAACAGCCGCCGAGGCTGATAAGCCCGGAAGTGGCGGGCCATGTAGATGTAGTGCGACCCGACGTCGCACGCGACAGTGGCGTCGTCGTCGACGAGTTCACGGATCTTCAGCACGACGGCAGCCGGGTTCAGGCCGGCATCGGTGGCCGGATGCGCGCGTGCCTCGTCATCGATCCGCAGCAGGGCATCGCGTTGTTGGGCAATCGCGGCGTTGGTCTCCTGGGATAGGTGCAGCCCCGACAACAAGCGGGTCAACTCGAGCAGCGTCGCAGCGATGTCACCACGCAACTCCGCTGCCGGCTGGTAGTCGTTGTCGACGTCGGCAGGCATCTCATCGATATGAATCACCGTGCGGCGCACATCGGTGTTCCACAGCCGCGGGTCGTATTCGACCGGGTCGAACCCGACCGTGACCAGCACGTCAGCGCTGGCGATCAGGATGTCGCCAGGCTGGTTGCGGAACAGCCCGACGCGCCCGGCGAAGTGCTCCGCCAGCTCGCGCGGTACCACCCCGGCAGCCTGGAACGTCTGGACCACGGGAAGGCCGGTGACCGCGAGCAGGTCCCGCAGCGCCGCACACGCTTCCGGTTCGCCGTCGCGGATGCCGACCAACAACACCGGCTGCCGCGCGGCCAGGATCCGATTGGCCGCGTCGGCGATCTGCCGCGCCGGTGCAGCACCCAGGCGCGACACCGGCGCCGGCTGCACGATGGCGGCCGCGCTAGGGCTGGTGATCACATCAGCGGGCAGCACCACCGCAGCCGCACCGCGCGGGGCCGTGGTGGCGGCGCGGATTGCGTTGGCGATGGCTTCGGGGACATTGTCGGGATGGTTGACCTCGCCGGTGTACTTGGTGAACGGCTTGAGCGCGGCAACGGCGTCCATCGATTGGTGTGTGCGCTTGAGTCGGTCGACCCGGCCGACGGCACCGCAGATCGCGATCATCGGGTCCTGTTCGGTGATGGCGGTGATCAGGTTGGTGGTGCCCGGCCCAGACGTCACCAATGCCACGCCGGGGGTGCCGGTGAGCCGGCCGACTGCGGCGGCCATGAAGGCCGCGTTCTGTTCGTGGCGGCACACCACCAGCTCGGGACCGCCGTCGACCAGCGAGTCGAAGACCGCGTCGATCTTCGCCCCAGGCACACCAAAGATGTACTGAATCCCGTACGCGGACAGCGTTTCCACCACTCGCTGGGCAGAACGCACTTCGGTTGTTCCCATGTCAGCCTCCTTCGGTCTGTCGGATTTGCTCGTCACCACGGCGGGCATGCACTGGATTACCGGCTGGTCCGGGGAACGGTCGACATCAGTGTCAGCTCGGATTTGCACCTGAGCTTGCAGCGCACACCGCAATTCGCCCACGCCGCTTGGACGGTCCTTGTCGATGAAGTGCGAGTGGTAGCCCGCGACCGAGATGCCCTGCTGATAGCTGGGCATGCGGAAGCCGGCCAGCGTCCCGGTCACATCCGTGAACGTCACCTCCTGCTGGTCGTGGGTGGCCTCGGTGAATGGACGATAGGGACACGGCTGTCAGGTCACGGTACGAGTGCGCATCGCACTGAATTCACCAACCACACGAACCGCGACCATCAAGTTGATGTTGTCCAGCGACTCATCGATCAGCGTCTTGAGCGCAGCGCGATCACACGGTTCGGGCACCTCGATCGTGCGGTCGGGGCGAAACCAGGTCACCGCGGCGAACGGCGTGAGTTCGTCAAGCCCGGCGGTCGTCGCGCTGCCGTCTGCGCGCAGTTGATGGCACACACCGTCTAAGACGAGCATTTCACCGTCGAGGCTGTTGAATGTCCCCAGGCCAAAATCACCGTGGCGCAGCAATTCTCGGATCGAGACGTTTCCTTCGTAAACACCGTCGAGTAACGCCGCCATCGTGGAGGTCTGGAAGATCTCGACGGGATCAAAGGCGGTCATCGGGCGTCCTCGGGGTAGTCGGGCACCCACATGGTGTCGAGGATTGCTTGGACGATGTGTTCGTGCTCGGTCACCGCCGGCTTTGTCGGATCCGCCTGATGCGCAATGGCTTTGGCGGACGCGTGGAGCATGTTCTTCGTGACTCGCTTTACGCCTGCCACCATGACGCAGACTCGCTCAGCTTGCTGGTCCAGGGTGAGGACACCAGAAGGAAGCCGACCGGTGAGCCCGAGCCTGCGTCGTTCCTCGTGGGTGAAGCCGACGCTGCGATTGAGGCTCGCGGTAGCCAACGTCGGCGGGGACTTGGGCACGTGGGCTGACATTGTCATGTCCTCTCTTCAGTCAAATTCAGTGACAACGTTGTCGGGACATTCCTCTACCTACGGAGCAGGCCCATTCGTGCGCCGTGGTGGTGCTCGGCAGACACGTCGTTACGCTTCGCGACGATCTCTGGCACGCCTAATAGATTGCGGTCATCGCCCGCCGACGTCTTCAGCGCTGCCACCAATGTGTGCTACCTGCTGGCAGACAATCTGCATTGGCGTTAGCCGGTAGACGCGGCGCATCCATCGGTCACGCGGCACCACGTCGCAATCGAGTCCGCATTGACCGTCACCGCTATTCGCGCCGGACACGCCGTCGGCGCCAGCCGACCCGGCAAGCGCCGGTTCAGCCAAATGGAGTCACCGCACCGCCGAGGTGAAGGTCGGCGCCTGCAGTGCTTGACGACCTGCGGGCTAGACAACGTGCCCAGGTGTGCGGTTCACGGTGCTCCTATGGGGACGTCCATCCTGGGCGCCGGCGTACCCGCGTAGCCGGGGCAAGTGGTCTGGATCTTGAAGGTGTGCCACTGCGACTCCCCCGCATTGGGCGGCATGCGCCCACTGAAGGTAAAGGTGTCATCCACCTTGGTCGCGATTACCTCACCGGTGTCGGCCACGAAACCGGCCATGTCGTCATAGCGAAGCCCCGCCTTCTGAACGACAAGCCGGCCCTGCTGGGTGAGCTGGATCCGAACTGTCCGCTTTGGCGTGTCCTGCACCAGGATTACCAGGCCGTCGTCTGGTTGTTTGGTGCAGACCACGTCTGTCGTCGTGATGTTGCGAGTCGCGCCGTCGAACTCAATCGCCGTTACAACCTGAGGTCCCCGGTGGCAACCCACTAGCCCGCCTGAGAGCAGCACAGTGGTCACTGCCGGCACCATTCGGGCGGTCAAGCCGTCGCAACGCATGGCCGCATTATGCGTCCGATCTGCCCGTTGAGCAGGAGTTTCACCAATGGGCAGCCTCTGCAATCCACCGGGACTCGACGGAATACCTTGCGTATCAACATGTCCTATGCCGCATCGTCGCGGTTCCCGAAGGCGCCTGCCGACCGGCCGCATGGGCAAGGTCGTCCAAAAGCGGTACTGAAGTCGAGCGCGTCAGCCTCGTCAATATTGGGCGGACAGCGTGCAATGACGTGCAATAATCTGTCCACCAGCGCGGTTCCGGGGCGGTACACACCGCCGCCAGAACTTCGCCGACGTGCGCCGGAGCGCCGGCGGCCGGGCTGAGACGGTACCGGTCGTTTGGAGGGGTTGAGTACCGTGTCGCAGAGCGCGCAAGACGTTGCCCATACGTCCAGTCCGCACCTGTCCCGACAGCTCGGAATGTGGGCGATCGTCGGCTTGGGTCTCGGCTACATGACCCCCATGACCGTCTTCGACACGTTCGGAATCGTCTCGGAGGAGACGAACGCGGTGGTGCCCCTCGCCTA
>Ga0207648_10001856_pt1 | contig 23079 bp, 31 predicted proteins | sample KBSMisM32_FD_184310 | JGI IMG/M metagenome (GOLD analysis project Ga0207648, IMG submission 184310) | Miscanthus rhizosphere microbial communities from Kellogg Biological Station, Michigan, USA - KBS Miscanthus M3-2 (SPAdes) (version 2) | ecosystem: Host-associated > Plants > Roots >...
GCCTGGAGTCAGACGGGCGTGGAACTGGCCCGCAAGAGCGGCACGCAGCTGCGCAACGCCGCCAAGCGCACCATCGACACAGCTCAGGCCGGCGACCTGGTGTACTACCCCGGTCACGTGATGTTGTGGCTGGGCGTCGACAACCTCATCGTCCACGCCCCGCAGCGCGGCAAGGACGTCGAGGTCGGTCACATCACCGCCCGACGCGTACGCACCGCCAAGTTCGGCAACCCGATCGGATGAATTTCGACCTCCATCGCTCGCTTCGCTCGCTCCTCTCGGTCGATTGATCGGAGCGGCCTTCGGCCGCACTCAGCCTGCTGTGCGCCTCACGGACGCCGAGTCGGCGCACTGCGGAGGGGAGCCCTCCGCACCTCCCCCAATCCGTATACGAGAGAGACCTCGGCCTCAGCCGTGGATGGGGCCGGTGGCTCTTCTCAGTGAGGGCGTTTCGCGGCCTGTTCTGTGGGCGATGATCTCGGCGCAGATGGAGATCGCTGTTTCTTCCGGTGTTCTCGCACCGATGTCGAGGCCGATCGGTGACATCAACCGGTCGATCTGTTCCGGCTGATCGACGCCGACCTCGGCCAGGCGCTGCATCCGTTTCTCGTGTGTCTTGCGGCTGCCCATCACCCCGATGTAGCCGACCCTGGTCGCCAGTGCGCCCTGCACTGCCGGCACGTCGAACTTCGGGTCGTGAGTGAGGATGCACACCGCGTCACGGGGGCTCAGCGTGGCGCCTCGCTCGGCAAAGACCGGCCCCGGCCACGACACCACGACTTCGTCGGCCATCGGGAACCGTCGCCTCGTCGCGAACACCTCACGGGCGTCGCAGACGATGACGTGATAGCCGAGGACCTTCGCCACCTTGGCCAGGGCCGCGGTGAAGTCGACCGCCCCGAAGATCCACATCTGCGGCGGCGGTGCCCAGGTTTCGATGAAGATCCGGACCGTGGGGGTGTTCTCCAGGTCTTCCGGTGTCGTCTGCCCCTCGGGTCCGTAGTTGCGGATGCCACTGCGGCCAGCCTCCAACTCGGCCAGCGCGTCGCGGGCGACGATCCTGGTCAGTTCGGGATGGCCGAGCTCACCGATCTGCTCGCCGCTCGTGGTGACCATCAGCTTCGCGCCGACGTTCGGGCCATCCACGACCGTCGCCAGACTGACCGGGTCCTGCGAGCGAATTCGATCGCGCAGCGTCTCGTACATCGATGTCATCGGGCAGGAGACCTCACCAGTCGAGCGGCTCGACGAACAAGCGAATGGTGCCCCCGCACGTCAAGCCGACGGCGAAGGCCTCGTCGTCGCTGTATCCGAACGTGATGATCCTCGGTTCGGCTTCACCGTGGAGGATGGCCAGCGCTTCGCTGACGACGGCGCCCTCGACGCAGCCACCGCTGACCGAACCGGCTACCTCTCCGTCGCTGTTGACGGCCATAGCCGCGCCGGGCTCGCGTGGGCCGGAGCCCTCGATGTCGACCACCCGGGCGATCGCAACGTCCTTGCCCGCCGCTCGCCACCGATCGATGTCGTCCAACAATTCGCGCATCACGACCTCCTCGCCGACACGCCGGCAATGACGTTGGCCAGTTCTTCCATTGCTGCCAGCGAATGACCTTCCACGAAGTGATCAACATACGGCAACGCCGCCGCCATACCACGGGCGAGTGGCGCATAACCAGGGGAGACCTTCAGCGGATTGACCCAGATGAGGTCGTAGGTGACGCGCTGCAGGCGCTGCATCTGCTCGCCGAGAACTGCAGGGTCGCCGCGGTCCCAACCGTCGCTGAGGATCACCACGATCGCCCCACGCGCCAGGCCGCGCACGCCCCACTCGTCGTTGAACGCCCGCAAGCACTCGCCGAGTCGCGTGCCGCCGCTCCAGTCCTGCACGCGCTGGCTCGCTTGGCGCAGCGCGAGGTCCGGATCACGGCTGTTCAACTCTCGTGTCACGCGGGTGGGGCGCGTGCCGAGAGAGAACGCCTCGACCCGCTGCCGGCCGGCGACGGCAGCATGCACGAACCGCAACATCGCCCGCGCGTACGGCTCCATCGACCCACTCACGTCGAGGAGAAGGACGAGCCGCCGCATGCGTTCTCCGGGCTCCTGCCAGAAGCGACGGATCGGCTCGCCTCCCGCGCTGATCGCCGTGCGCAAAGTGGCGCGCAGGTCGGGCCGGGAGCCACTTTGCGCCGGGCGGAACCGGAACGATCGTCGCGGTGGCCCGGCGAACTTCAAGCGGCTCATCAACTGTTGCGCCAGGATCAGTTCCGTCTCGTCGTACGCCCCGAAGTCCTTGTTGCGCAACACCTCCATCGGGGAGAAGCGCAGCGTCACCGTGGGGTCGTCGCTCGCTTCGCCCGAAGCGTCGGTGTCGTCGTCGCTCTCGTCATCGGTGGCCAACGTGACCTTGACGGTGTCCGGATCCTCGGCGACCGATTCGACTTCGCCGTGCTCCCAGAACACGGCGAAGGCGCGGTCGAAGATCGTCACATCCTCGGGCCGGTGCACCAGGGTCGAGCGCGCCGCCCAGTAGACGTGGTCGCGCTCGTCGATGCCCACCCTGCCGAGGGCCTCGACAAACATCAGCACGTTGCCGATCGGCACGAGCAGGCCCGCGCCGCGCAGCACACGAGCGAACGTGACCGCCATCCGCTCCGCCGGGCTGACACCGATCTTGGTGCTCAAGGTTGTTGCATGCTGCGTTCGAAGGCCTGCTTCACCATGCCGGCGATGCCGTGCTGTCTGGCGCGCTCTTGGTCCTCTCGGTACTTGAGGACGGTCCCGAGCGTGGAGTCGACCGTGTGCTCGTCGAGCTCGGTCACACCGAGGGCGCCGAGGGCCTGTGCCCAGTCGATCGTCTCCGCGACGCCCGGCGGCTTGTACATGTTGAGGCCGCGCATCGCCTCGACCGCCGCGGCCACTTGGCGAGCCAAGGGTTCGATGACGTTGGGCACGCGCATGCGCACGATCTTGACTTCGCGTTCGAAGTCGGGATGCTCGACCCAGTGGTACAGGCATCGGCGCTTCAGCGCGTCGTGAACATCGCGCGTGCGGTTCGACGTCAGCACGACGATCGGCGGTCGGGTCGTCGTGAACTTGCCGAGCTCCGGAATCGTGATCTGGTAGTCCGACAACATCTCCAACAGATATGCCTCGAACTCGTCGTCGGCGCGGTCGATCTCGTCGATGAGCAACACGGGCGGGATCTCGCCGCGGTGATCGATGGCCTGCATCAGTGCCCGCTTCAGCAAGAAGCGTTCGTTGTACAACTGCTCCTCCAGCACGCCGGTCCCGAGACCGCGAGCTTCGCCGCTGGCCTCGGCGGCGCGCAGGTGCAGGAGCTGGCGCGAGTAGTCCCAGTCGTAGACGGCTTGAGCGGCGTTGATGCCCTCGTAGCACTGCAGACGAATGAGCTCACCTCCGGTCCAGCGGCTGAGGACCTTGGCGACCTCCGTCTTGCCCACGCCTGCCTCGCCCTCGAGCAGCAGCGGACGTTTCAGCGCCAGTGTGAGGAAGACGGCCGTGGCCAACCCATCGTCGGGCAGGTAGCCGTGCAAGCTCAGCGCCTGCGACACCTCGGCGGGACTGGTGGGATGGGCGGTGGGCGTGGAGGCCATTGCGTCACAGGCTAGAGGCCATGCCATGCTGACGACGTGGTGCACCGCTTCGTCGTACACGCCCCCGACGCCCACCACATCACGATCGCCGTTCGGCGGCCCGGCGCCGAAGCAGCCACTGAGGCGAACATGACGCGTGGCGAAGACGGCGCGACGTGGATGGCTGAGCTCGATGCGGTCGACGGGGACCTCTACTGGTTCGTCGTCGACGGCGTCGGGCCGTTGCTCGATCCGAACGCCGCTGACGTCGTGTCGATCGACGGCGGATTCCGTTGTGTGGTGCGCAACACATGGCCGAAGCAACCGTCCCTCGGACGCCACCACGCCGATCCCGTCGTCTACGAGATCCACGTGCGCGGGTTCGGCAAAACGTTCGACGGATGCGTGCAACATCTGCCGTACCTCGCCGATCTCGGGGTCGACGTGATCGAGCTGATGCCCGTGCATCCGTTCGACAACTCCGACAACTACTGGGGATACATGCCGCTCGTCTGGGGCGCCGTGCACCGGCCGTACGCGGCCGGCGACGACGCACCGGCCGAGCTCGCCCGACTCGTGGCCGCCGCTCACGCGCTCGGTATCGAGGTGTGGCTCGATGTCGTGTTCAACCACACCGGCGAAGGCGAGGAGATCAAACCGACGCTGTGCCTTCGCGGATTCGACGATGCCCGCGCCTACCTCCACCTTCCGGACGGCACGTACAACGACGACAGTGGCACCGGCAACGTCGCCAATCCCGGCGACCCGAACATCCGCCACCTCATACTGACGGCCCTGGAGCGGTTCGCCGATCTGGGGATCGACGGCTTCCGGTTCGACCTTGCGTCGCTGCTGACCCGCGACGGCGGCGTGCTCGTGGAGCAGATCACGGAGTGGGCGGCAGGCCGCGACGTGCGACTGATCGCCGAACCGTGGGACCTCGGCGAATACCAACTCGGCAAGTGGGCCGCGCCTTGGTTGCAATGGAACGATCGGTTCCGCGACGACGTGCGCGGCTTCGTGCGCGGCGAGCCGGGCAGGGTCGGGGTCGTGATGCAGCGCGTCCAAGGCAGCCCCGATCTGTTGTCGAAGGTGGGTGGCGGCACGGTCAACTTCATCAGTGCCCACGACGGCCTGACGATGCACGATCTCACGCTGGTCACCAGCGACAAACACCACTCGTGGAACATCGGCGAGGCGCTGCGCATGCAGCAGTTGAAGAACTACTTCACGATGCTGCTCCTGTCGTCCGGCGCGGCGATGTTCGTGATGGGTGACGAGTTCGCCCGCACCCAACAGGGTCTGGACAACCCGTTCGACGTCGACAGCGTGGTGTCGTGGGTCGACTGGACGCGCCTCGACGCGTGGAGGGAGTTGCACGACTACGTGCACGCGTTGTTGCGCCTGCGGCGTGCCCATCCGCGTACGGACTTCCACTTCTACGGCGCGGTCCAGGCCGACCCGGACATCGGGTGGGAGTCACGGTCGCTTGCATGGTCCGCGGGTGGCCTCTACGTCATGGCCAACGCGTGGTGGCAGCCGCTGCAGTTCGAGGTTCGCGAAGCCGGACCATGGGAGGTCGTGTTGTCGACATCGCCGGCCTCGAGCGCGTTGTCGGGAACGACGATCACGGCGGCGCCGCGGTCGATGATCGTGTTGCGTCGGCCATAGTCTCCCGGGACGTGTACCGGATAGCGCTCAGCGTCGAGGCCTGCCTTCGCGCGGCGACTCGCGTGGACGTTGCCTGGATCGTCGCCAGCGACGGGCTCGACGATCGCGACGACAACGATGCGTTGGCGCTCACCCCTGGAGGCGGTCGTATCGGTTCGCTCGCGTCGGGTGCTCTCGACAGCCAGTTGTCAGATCTCGCCGGCCGCGTCGGTGACGGTGGTCGGCTGGTCGATCTGCGCATCACCGACGTCGACGCGCTCGTGGCCGGTCTGCCGCGACCATGCGGTGTGCAATGCCTCGTCGTCCCGGCCGACAAGCTTCCGGGAGACCTGTGGTCGCAGTTGATCGCCCGCCGGCCGGTGTGTCTGGTGTCGCGCGTGCGGGGCGACGAAGTGGTCGACACGGCTCTGTTCGATGCCGCCACGATCGGCGCCGCGGGCGAGACCGCGGCGCAGCTGTTCGCGACACGGGGGAGCGTGACTGCCGTCGTCGACGACACGATCGTCTCCGTGTTCTGGTCGGTTCCGCAGCTGGTGGTCGTCGGTCGCGGACCGATCGCGGAGGCGCTGGCCAAGGCAGCGACCCTGCTCGGTTGGCAGACGCAGATCGTCGACGATGTGCCCACCGCCACCGGACTGATCGCCCAACTCTCGACGTCGGACAACCTCGTGGTGGCCGCGCACGATGTCGACGTCGCCGGTGCCGCGCTGGCCGCCGCGCTCGACAGCGATGTCGGGTACATCGGCGCGCTCGGAGCGCGTCGCATGCAACAGGCCCGCGCCGACTGGCTGGCCTACCGCGACATCACGGATCTGAGCCGCGTCCACGGCCCGGCGGGCATCGACATCGGCGCCGACACACCGGCCGAGATCGCCCTGTCCGTCCTCGCCGAGGCGGTCGCGGTCAGGTCGGGAACCGTCGAGCGGTAGGCTGTGAGTGATGACTGAACCGTCTGGAACGCAGTGCGGTGCTCGTGACGAGGTGCGGGATGTGCTGCGCACGGTCTGGGCCGCGCAGGGTGCAACAGCCGCCGATCTCGACGACGATTGCAGCCCGACGAAGGCGTGCAAGAACATGGTCGGCGTCAGCTTCGACGGCCTTGCCGAACCGGGCAGCGACCTGCGCAGCGCGTGGCGCGAGAAGTTGCAGCGCGAGGGCAAGCTCGGCGGCTCCGAGGGCAGTATTCGCGACCTGGTTCTCGGCTCCGGCCAGAGCTGACCTCCCGGCACTCGAAGCCCACGAGAGCGATGACCGAGCCGAATATCGACGCCGCCCGACTCGCTCTTCCCGCGAGTGTCGGTGAGCTCACCGATCGGCTGCGCGGTGGTGGCTACATCGCCGACCGCGGCTTGGCCACAGCGCTGTTCGTGTCGATGTCGCTCGGTCGGCCCATCCTCATCGAGGGCGAGGTCGGTGTCGGCAAGACGGAGGTGGCCAAGGTCCTCGCATCGGAGTTCGGCCGCCGGCTGATCCGGCTGCAGTGCTACGAAGGCATCGACACCAACCAGGCGCTGTACGAGTGGGACTACGCCAGGCAGATGCTGCAGATCCGCGCCCTGTCGGAGCGCCAGCTCGACGACGACGATGCTGTCGACAAGTTGTTCGGCCCGAAGTTCCTCCTCGAACGGCCGTTGCTCGATGCCGTCCGTGCGGGGGACCGAGCCGTGCTGCTGATCGACGAGATCGATCGCGCCGACGACGAGTTCGAGGCGTTCCTGCTGGAACTGCTGTCCGACTTCCAGATCACGATCCCCGAGATCGGAACCATTTCGGCGACCTCCCCACCGTTGGTCGTGCTGACCTCCAACCGCACCCGCGAGTTGCACGACGCGCTGAAGCGTCGCTGCCTGTATCACTGGGTCGGCTATCCGAGCATCGAGCGCGAAGTGGAGATCGTGTTGCTGCGCGTGCCCGGGGTTTCCGAGACGCTCGCTCGTCAGCTGGTGGCCGCCGTGAACCGACTCCGCCAACTCGATCTGGCGAAGCCCCCCGGCGTCGCCGAAACCCTCGACTGGGTTGCGACGCTCGAGGTGCTCGGCGAGACCGAGCTGAACGCTCGCACGGTGGACGACACGTTGGGTGCGGTCGTCAAGGATCGCGACGACCTCGAGCTCGTTCGCGACAACCTCGAGGAGATCGTGTCCGGTGCCTGACGAGGCGCCGATCGTCGAGTTGCTGGTCGCGTTCGGTCACGAGTTGCGCTCGGCCGGCCTCGCCGTTGGATCGGGCGACGTGATGACCTACTGCTCGGCGATGGCATCGCTCGACACCACCGATCTCGCCGACCTCTACTGGGCGGGACGCACCACGATGGTCACCCGCCGCGACCAGATCCCCGAGTACGACCGGGTGTTCCGACGGTTCTTCCTCGACGAAACCGACGCGTCGTCGGACGCTGTTCGCGAGACGATCCGAGCAGCGACTCCGACGATGTCGGTGCTCGAAATCCCGGCAACCGAACCCGCCGGACCGGAAGCCGGTGATGACGAGGAGACCAGCCTCGGGCACATGGCGTCGGATGCCGACATCTTCCGCAACAAGTCGTTCGCCGCATGCACTCCCGATGAGTTGGCCGCAGTCCGGCGGATCATGAAACGGATCCGGTTGAACCCGCCGCGGCGCTCGACACGGCGAACGGAGACCGCGGCCAACGGCGATCGACTCGACATGCGGCGGATCATGCGCGAGTCGATGCGCGCCCACGGAGAACCCGCCGAGCTCTACCGCCGGCATCGACGGCGGCGGCTTCGCCCACTCGTGCTCATCCTCGATGTCTCCGGATCGATGTCGGACTACTCGCGCAACTTGTTGCAGTTCGCGTACTCGGCGCGCCGGGCCGCGTCGCGAGTGGAGGTGTTCTGCTTTGGAACCCGCCTGACTCGGATCACCAAGGCGTTGGCCCGGCGGCGACCCGACGACGCGATGGACGAGGCCGCCAAGACCGTCTTCGACTGGGAAGGCGGCACGCGGATCGGCGACTCGCTGACGACGTTCGTCCGCGACTTCGGCCGCCGCGGTCTGAGTCGCGGCGCGATCGTGGTGATCTGCTCGGACGGGCTCGACCGCGGCGATCCGGCCGTGCTCGCCTCCGCGATGGAGCGCCTGGCGCGGCAATCCCACGGTGTCGTGTGGCTGAACCCGCACATGGCTCACGCCGGACGGCAGGGCCGGGCAACCGACTTCCGCCCGAACACGTTGGGCATGATGGTCGCCGCGCCGCACGTCGACCTGATGCTGCCCGGCCACGATCTGCGGAGCCTCGAGGAATTCGCAGCGGTGCTGCCCACGATGCGCTAGCCCAAACGTGATGAGATGGCGCCGTGAGATGGAGCGTGTCGTTGACGGCCGAGGGTGACCGCGTGCTGACGCACGACGAAATCCTCGACTTGGCCGATGCTGTCGCGTCACACGAGGGGATCGCCAGCGGCATCGGATCGATGGCCTACGGCGCCCAGTTGGTCGTGGACGCGGCGACCAGCGACGAGGCAGTCGAGGTGGCGATGGCGACGTTCACAGCAGCCGCAGCGAACGCGGGCCTGCCCCCGTGGCCGGTGACCAGAGCCGAAACCATCAGCGAGGACGATGACGCCTACGAGGACGACGTCGGATGATCAGGCTCGGATCTTTGGCGGGCTACGCGTTCGAGGGGCCACGGGTGCTCGCCGGTTGGACGCCACCGGCACGGGCCGGCGTCTACGCGATCCTGTACAAGCCTGAGCCCGACACCAAAACCGACAAGTACGCGGTGATCTACGTCGGCCACGCCGACGACCTCTCCGGCGAGCGGTTCCCCTTCAGCCACCCGCGGGCGTCGTGCTGGATACGACGGGCCGGCGACCGGTTCAAGTTGTACATCTGCTTCCTCGAGGTGCCGGGCGGGCTGCGTTCGCACCGTGAGCTGATCACCCACGAGCTGATGTCGGTGTACCGACCCGGTTGCAACTCGGATCAGTACGACCCGGCGTGGAAGGACGAGTGGATCGGCGAGTACTCCGCACCCACCGCCGGACCGCTGACCACCGACCGCGACCCGTGAGCCGTCAGACGGTTTGTTGTTGCGGCTCCGTTTCGACGGGGCGGTAGCCGACACCGTCGTGCATCCGCGACCGGCGGCGGCCCGAGGCCGGCTTTGCCGGACCGCGCACAGAGCCTTCGGGGGCGGGCTCGTACGTTGCACCGACGACGATGCCCTCCGCCATTCCGTACAGCAGCGGCAGTGCGCCGGCGATGACGCGTCCGGTGTGGTTGATGCGCTCGACCCCGGACTCGATCACTGAGGCGTTGCCCTCGATCGTGCGCACCAGATCGGCGCACTCTTCGAGGTTGGTGGCGACGCGGGCGAGCTGACCGCCGACGACGAACAGGTAGAACGCCAGCCCGGCGATGAGCAGGACGATGTCGACGACGGACAAGACGACGAGTGTGGTCACGACCGCACCTGCCCGAGGACTCGACCGAGGAAGAGGTGGTGCTCGAGGCCCTCAGCCAAGACGCCATCGACGCCATCGGCGGTCGTCTCGATCAACGCTGTGTCGGCGGTGTTGGTGACCGCCTGTTGCAGCGTGGCCTTGATGTCGACGACCCGTCGATCGATCGTGCGCACCAGCAGCACGAGGATGGTGAGCAGGGCGGCGACGGCCAGGACGACGACGAACCCTCCGATGACCGCACCCCACCACAGGTCGTGCTGTGTGGAAGTCAGAGCGAGCATGATCCTCAACCTCCCAGCCGGTTGCGGCCGCGTCGGAGCCCGGCGGTGATCGCCGTGGCGGATTCGATGGTGGTGTGCAACTGGGCGAGTGCCGCAGTGTTGTGCACGGATTCGGTGAGGCTGTCGTCGATCCTCTTGGCGACCTTGCCGATCGAGTGGGCGAGCAGCAGGATCGGCACGACGAGCGCCACCACGACCACCACGAGAACGATCGCGATCACGTAGCCGATCGTCCAACTGGTTGTCGAGGTACTGGTTGCGGCGAGAAGATGCATTCGGTCGGCTCCCCTCAGATCGATTCGCAGAAGTCGCGGACGGGCTGGAGGCTGGCGTTGACCGACGGCAGGATCACGGGTACTCCGCTGGTCTTGTCGGCAACGACCTTGACGCCGCCTTCAAGGGTGACGAGCGTCTTGCGGATCGCGACGAGATGCAGGATGACGCGCACGAGGCCGAGCGCGGCGGCGGCGATGATCAGTCCGGCAAGGACCAGCGTGACGATGGCGACTGCAGGCATGCGGGTGGCTCTTTTCCTGGTTGGTCTTACTTCGGTGGGAGCAACTTGGCGACCGACCCGGCGTAGCGCACGGCGCCGACGGAGACATCGCGGATGGTCTGATCAGTGGTGGTCAACAGCTCGGGGGCGCGGTCCAACTCGCCGATGAGCCCGACGCCCGCGGCCAGCGTGTTGTCCGATGCGCCGCGGATGCGTTCGAGTGCGGCGAGCACCCTGTTGAGCAGGGCGACGAGGACGGGAATGATCACCACCAGCAATATGACGTTGCCGATCCACCACAGAACCATGGAACTCTTCTCCTCAACTCGGAGTGGGCTGATAGGGCATGAAGAAACGACGCGCGACTCGACACAAAGCCATCCACGCGGCGCGGACACCGATGGCGAAACCACCGGCAGGTGCGGCGGTCGACGTGTCGACGGCGGCGCCGGTGTCGCGCGCCGTGATCCGCTTCTGCATGTTGTCGGCGAAGTCGCGCATCAACACGGACGAGACGTCGGAGATCATGCCGCGGCCATACTGGGCGGCGGCACCGGACAACTGCAGATCCTGTTCGACGTGGATCTTGGTGCCGCCGGCGATCGACAGCAGCTTCGCCGTCACCAGCATCGCTGCCTGACCACGACCCTTCTCGTCGGCGCCGGCGGCATCGACGACGATGCGCTTGCCGGCGTTGTCGCGCTCGGTGATGGCGACGTTGCCGGCGAACTGGAGCTTCACGGGACCCATCCGGATCGCCACCTTGCCGCGGTACTTGTCGTCGCCGAGATCTTCGGTCAGCTCGGCACCGGGCAGGCACGCGGCCACCGCCGGGATGTCGTCGAAGAACGTCCAGACCTTGTCGATGGGCTGGGCAACCTCGAAGTCGTTCTTGATCAGCATCGGGCATCCTTTGGCAGAAAAGCTGCGGGGTCCTTCTCGAAGGCGGCGCGACAACCGGCGCCACAGAAGTAGTAGGTCACACCGCCGCGTTCGAGCGGATGGCTGGAGGCATCGGCATTGACGGTCATGCCGCACACGACGTCGATCACGGTGGCAGGCATCGGCAGACCGGGAGCGGCTGTGCGACGCGGCGCCAGCGCACCGGCAACGCGAAGTTGCACCAGTTCGGCGAGGACCGCGACCGCGATCTCGCGGTGCGATGTGTGGCCGAGGTCGAGACCGACGGGAACGCGGACACGATCGAGCAACTCACGCGGCACGCCGCGGTCGGCGAGGTACCCGAGCACCGCCTCGCCCCGCTTGCGCGACGCCACCAGTCCGAGATACGCGGGTTGAGCGGCGGCGGCCGTGCCGATTGCTTCTTCGTCGCCGTGACCCTGAGTCGCCACCACCACGACTGCACTCGCATCGACATCTTCCGTGGTGAAGTCGGTCGCGTCGACGAGATCCGAACGCCATCCCAACGCAAGGCCGAGGTCGCGCAGCGTGTGTGCCATCGGCGAGCGGCCGACGACGACGAGGTGCGGCGTCGCCAGCACCGGCTCGATGTAGACCTCCATTGCACCCTCACTCTGACACGCGATGGGGATGAAGGTCATCCCATCCGGAACCGATCCGAAGTGGCCGGGCAGGCCGAGCAACAGCAGGCGCGGCTCGCGGTCTCTGATGGCTGCTTGCGCTTCGCGAATGACGACGGGCTCGGCGCATGCGCCGCCGATCCAGCCGCGCACCTCGCCCGCCGCAGTGACGATGGCGCGCGAACCCTGGTGGCCCGACGATGGGCCCTGCCGCCACACGACGGTCGCGAGCGCGAACTCCTCACCTTGCTTGGCGAGCTCGGCGGCCTGCTCGATCACGTTCCAGCTGTCGGCCGGATCGCCCCTCATTCGTCGTCCGTCCTGATCGGCGGGGCACCCGACACGTCGTGCTTCTGCGTGATGGCTTCGTAGACGCGGTCGGGCAGCAACGGCATGTCGATGTTGCGGACACCCTTGTCGCCGATCGCGTTCATCACCGCGTTGACGAACGCCGCCGGACCACCGACGGTCGCGCACTCACCGATTCCCTTCGCACCGATCGGATGGTGTGGGCACGGCGTGACGACCTCGTGCAGTTCGAAACCCGGTGTCTCCCACGCCGTCGGCAGCAAGTAGTCCATGAAGTTGGAGCCGATGCAGTTGCCCTCGCTGTCGAAGGTGATGAACTGCATGTTCGCCATCGCGTAGGCCTCGGTGAGGCCGCCCATGATCTGGCCTTCGACGATCATCGGGTTGATGCGCACACCGCAGTCGTCGACGGCGACCATGTTCAACACGTCCCACACTCCGGTCTGTGGGTCGACCTCGACGGTCGCGATGTAGCAGGCGAACGGCCAGGTGAGGTTGGGCGGGTCGTAGTACGCGTTGTTCTCCAGCCCGGGCTCCATGCCGTCGGGCATGTTGCTGTACGCGGCCATCGCGCATTCCTGGATGGTGACACCGCGATCGCGCGCGCTGCGCACGTAGAAGCGGCCGAGCTCCCAGTCGATGTCTTCCTCCGACACCTCCAGCAGGTGTGCGGCCAGCTTGCGGGCCTTGGCGCGGATCTTGCGCGAGACCATTGCCACCGCGGCGCCGGCGACCGGCGTGCTGCGCGACGCGTAGGTGCCCATGCCGAACGGAGCCGTATCGGTGTCGCCCTCTTCGACCGTGATGTCTTCGGCGGGGATGCCGAGCTCGTGGGCGACGATCTGTGCCCACGTGGTCTCGTGACCCTGGCCCTGCGTCTTCGCGCCGGTGCGAAGGATCGCCTTGCCGGTCATGTGGACGCGCAACTCGGCGGAGTCGAACATCTTGATGCCGAGGATGTCGTACTCGCGGCTGTTGCCGGCGCCGAGCGGCTCGGTCATCGTCGAGATGCCGATGCCCAGCAGACGCCCGTTCTTGCGGGCCTCTTCCTTCTGCTTCAAGAAGTCGTCGTACCCGACCGCGGCGAGGCCGACGTCGAGGCACTTGCCGTACTGGCCGGAGTCGGTGAGGAAGCCGAACGGCGTGCGGTGCGGGAAGTCGTCGTCGCGCACGAAGTTCATGCGCCGGAACTGGGCCTGATCCATGCCGAGGTCGTTGGCGGCCTCTTGCACCATGCGTTCCTGGAAGTACATCGCCTCGGTGACGCGGAACGAACACCGGTAGGCGACACCGCCGGGCGCCTTGTTGGTGTACATGCCGCGTGCGGTGAGGTGTGCGGCCGGGATGTCGTAGCAGGCGAACGCCGAGTGCATCAGGCCGATCTTGAACTTGCTCGGCTGGGCGTCGGAGAAGAACGCGCCGTGGTCGGCGTCGGTGTGCATGCGCACGCCGAGGATCTTGCCGTCCTTGCGCAGCGCCATCTCACCCTGCAGATAGACGTCGCGGGCGAAGCCGGTCGAGATGAGGTTGCCGGTGCGATCCTCGATCCATTTCACCGGGCTCTCGAGGAGGATCGAGGCGAGGATCGACATCACGTAGCCGGGGTAGACGGGGACTTTGTTGCCGAAGCCGCCACCGAGATCAGGCGAGATGACCCGGATCATGTGCTCGGGCAGCTCGGCCACGAGCGCGACCGCGGCACGAATGATGTGCGGGGCCTGCGTCGTCATGTAGACGGTGAGCTTCGACGTCGAGCGATTGAAATCGGCGATCGATCCGCAGCACTCCAGCGGCGACGGGTGCGAACGCGGGTAGTGCAGTTCGAGCTTCGACACCACGTCGGCCTGGGCGAACGCCCTGTCGGTGCCCTCCTTGTCGCCGACCTCCCAGTGGTACACGACATTGTCGTGCTGGTTCTCCTTGTCGTCGCGGATCAACGGCGCGCCGTCGGCGAGCGCCTGCTGCGGGTTGACGATCGCCGGCAGCGGCTCGTAGTCGACGACGATCATCTCGCACGCGTCCTTGGCGATGTACGGATCATCGGCGATGACGCACGCCACTTCCTGCCCCTGGAAGCGGACCTTGTCCGTGGCCAGCACGGCCTGCGTGTCGTACGACAGCGTGGGCATCCACGCCAGGTTGCGGGCGGCCATCATCTCGCCCGTCAGCACGAGCCGCACACCCGGCATGTTCCACGCCTTGCTGGTGTCGATCGAACGGATCCGGGCGTGGGCGACCGGGCTGCGGAGGATCTCCATGTGCAACATGCCGGGCAGCACGATGTCGTCGATGTAGTTGCCCTTGCCGCGGATGAATCGGTTGTCCTCGACGCGCTTGCGGCTGGCCCCCATGCCGCCGATCTTGATCTCGTCCAGTGCCTCAGGCATCTCGACCCCTCACTCCTTGGTCATCTTGTCGGCGGCCCACAGCACGGCCTTCACGATGTTCTGATAGCCGGTGCAACGGCACAGGTTGCCCGACAACGCCCAGCGCACCTCGTCCTCGGTCGGATTCGGGTTCTGCTCCAACAGCGCCTTGGCGGTGAGCATCATCCCCGGCGTGCAGAAGCCGCACTGCAGACCGTGCGCGTCCTTGAACCCCTCCTGGATGGGGTGCAGTTCACTGGAGGTGGCCAGGCCCTCGACCGTCAACACGTCGTGCCCGTCGGCCTGCACGGCGAGCATCGTGCAGCTCTTGACGGGCTGCCCGTCGAACAGCACCGTGCACGCGCCGCAGTTGGTCGTGTCGCAGCCGGTGTGCGTGCCGGTGAGCTTGAAACCGGACCGCAGCAGGTGGGCGAGCAGCAACCGCGGTTCGATCTCCGCCACTCGTTGCTGGCCGTTGAGGGTGAGGGTGACCCGCCGCAACGGAACGGTGTCGGGCGCCGCTGGGCTGATCTCTTCGAAGTAACTCGTCATGTCACGCCGCCCTGTCTGCCGACTCGACCGCACGGTCGAGCAGTCGCACCACGAAGGTGTGGATGATGTGCCGCTTGAATTCAGCGCTGCCGCGATGATCCGTTCGCGGCCGTGCCGCCTGGGCCGCCAAATCGGCTGCCTGTTGGATCTTCGAGGGCGTCAACGGGCCACCGACGAGTGCTTGTGCGGCATCGGTCGCGTCGATCGTCGAGCTGCCCACGCCGGTGAGGCCGATACCGGCGCGCGTCACCGATCCACCCGACGTTTCGAGGGCCAGGGCGACACCAGCGGTGGCGAAATCGCCGACCCGACGTTCGAGCTTCAGGTACCCACCCGAGGCCGTGCCCTTCGGTGCCGGTATCACGGCTTCGATCGCGATCTCGTCGATCGCCAGTGTGTTCTGGAACGGGCCCGACACGAACTGCGCGACGGGGATGTTGCGCTGCCCCCTCGAGCCTTTGGCGACGACGTAGCCGCCGAGCGCGGTGACGACCGATGCCCAGTCACCCTGCGGATCGGCGTGGCACAACGAGCCGACGAGGGTGCCGCGGTTGCGGACGATGGGATCGGCGATCAGCGGAGCTGCCGCGGCCATCGTCGGCTGCTTGGCGGCGAGCAGCGTCGACCGCTCGAGGTCGGCGTGACGACACAGTGCGCCGACGCGGATCGTGCCGTCGGGATCGACATCGTGGTACCCGAGGCCGGCGATGTTGTTGATGTCGACCAGCATCTCGGGCGAGGCGAAGCGCAGCTTGAGCATGGGGACGAGGCTCTGTCCCCCTGCCAACACCTTGGCCTCACCGCCTCCTTCGTTGAGGAGGCCGATCGCCTCGTCGAGCGAACGTGGGGCTTCGTAGCGGAACCGTGACGGATAGATACGACTCTCCCTTCTGTACTGGCGTGTGCCGCGCCGCGGCTACTGGCCCGTGTCGGGCACCGCGACCGGAAGCGACTCGGCTTCGGGATCCGGTCGCCGCTGTTGGTGCGGCGGCCACGGGCCCTGCACCGGCTGACCGGCCACCTTGAGGTAGTCGATCAGTTGCGGCCACGCCCACACCGTCGGGCTCTTGCCGGTCTTCGGGGCGTGCTCGATCACTTTGTACAGTCGCGGGTTCCCCGGACTGTCACCCGTCGACTCGACTGCCATGACGACACACCCCCACGGTGAATCATGCTGATCGGCTCGATCGCCGACACTGCGGGCGAAATGTAGCACGGCCTTGCAGGAACGACGTCGTCGGGAATCGAGCAGAACGGACGGTCAACTTGCTGCTACCACGCTGCGTGGTCGCATCGTCAATGTTGTCTTAATACCAAAACCTCCTGGTGGCACAGGGCGTGTCCTCTCCAACATCAACTCAGTCCGCCTCGGGCACGGCGAACAACTCGGAGGGAAGCGAATGAAGCGACGTTTGATTGGGGTAACCGCCGCGGTCTTGGGCACGGTGCTCCTCAGCGGTGTCGGACTTGAGAAGGTCGCGGCTGCCGATCCTGTACCCACCACGGTGATGCTGCCGTTGTTCGGCGCTCCGTTGCAGTTCACCATCACGAGCGGCCCCGGTGGGGCACTCGCCGACGTCTCGGTCGACCCGGCCACCGGTGTCACGGCAACTCAGCTGCGACCCCACAAGGTCGTCTTCGAGGTCGCCAACACCACAGACCCGACCGCTCCCGGCAAGGTCAGCGTCCGTTCGAAGCATGGCGGCCAGAGCGTGTCGACCCGCGCCGGATCGCTGGCAGATGTCTCCGGCGCCGGTTCGTGGAGCGGTGACGTCTTCGGCACCGGTACCGCCACCACCGTCAACTTCACCATTGGCGACGATGGCAGCGGTGGCCCCGACATCACCGGTGTCACCAGTGACGACGCCACAGCCGATATCGGCACCACGCAACATTCGACCGAGACGAACGACGAGGGGGGCACCGAGGCCTCCGCCAGGGCCAAGGTGACATTCACCAACGCCGCCGGCGACACGTCTCGCTCGTTGACCATCAGCGCCAAGGTCGAGACCGAGGCCGACGGAACCACTCACGCCAAGGTCTCGGTGTCGCTCGGTCGCCTGAAGGGCCTCGCTGTCGACGCGGCTGCCGCCGCCGGCCCGCACACCTGGAGTGGCGTGCTGTGCGACAACACCGCAGCGACGATCACCTACGACGTCGCAACCGACGGATCGGTCTCCAATGTCGTCGCCACGCCGGCTGCCGACAGGGTCCGGGCCGAGGGTGGCAAGATCGAGGTGCGGTTCTCCGACAAGGAGCGGGTGCGCATTAGAGTCCGAGAGGACAATGGTCAGATCACGATCAACGTGGACGAGCGCATCCGTTGCGACTCGCCGGATCCGACGACCAATGCCTCGACCACCTCGACCGTCGCTGATGACGAGAACGAGAACGAGAATGAGAATGAAGCTCCCGAAGCTGGTGGCCACCACGGTGGTCACAACGATGACGACCAAACCTCAACGTCCGCACCGGTGGCGGGTGGCTGAGCACGGCAAGGCAGCCCGGTTCCTCTTCGGAGGGGCCGGGCTGCTGCTCGTTTTAAGCGCCTGTTCGGACAGCAACTCACCAAGTGTGGGTGGTGCGAGCTCCAACACGCTCGCACCGCTAGTGGCACCGACCACTTCGGTGGCCTCGGCCGGTCCGACAACGGTGGCGACCACGGTCGCGGCCGCGGCCACACCGGCCGCCGTCGACGGTGCTGCCTTGTTGCAGCAGGCGATCGCCGCGACCGGAAACGGCTACCACTTCAATCAGACCAACACGGTCGATGGTGTCGTCGCCTTGACGATCGACGGTGACCGGTTGCCGACCGGCGCCCGCCTCGCCGTCAGCAACGCCTCCGGTCTGGTCTTCTACGTCATCACACCCGACGGCATGTGGCTGATGCCCGAGAACGGAGAGTGGGAGCAGGACGATTCCGATCCGCCGACGATCGATCCGATCGCCGCGTTGGGATCGCCGACGTCTGTCGCCGTGACATCCAACGACGGCAACACGGTGCAGCTGGCTGTCACCGTTCCTGCGGCGTCACTCGGCGTCGCCGACTCGGGCGACGCGCCGCTGCAGGTGTCGGTCGTCGGCGGAGGCCTCACCGGCATCAACTACGCCACGACAACAGCCGACGGCAAGCCCGCCTCGGCGAACGTGGTCATCGGCCCACCCGTCGACGCCAGCCCGGTGGTCCCGCCGATCTAACTGTCGAAGCCGAGGCCCATTCGATCGAGCGTTCGTAGCCACGGGTTTCGCTTGCCCGTGCGATCTTCGCGGTCGAGTGACCATTTGGTGGCGTGGATCCCTATGAAGCGGAACGGCTCGGGTGGGAACGGCAGCGGCCGTTCCTTGACGAAGTCGGTCTGGCTTGCCCGTGATCGCTTGCCGTCGAGGAGGTCGAGCATCACCTCGCCGCCGAAACGGCTCGAGGCGACGCCGAGGCCGGTGTAGCCAAGTGCGTACGCCACGCGGCCTTGCATCGCCTGGCCCCAGAACACGCAGAATCGGCTGCATGTGTCGATGGCCCCGCCCCACGCGTGAGTGAACTTCAGCCCCTCGAGTTGCGGGAACGTGCCGAAGAAGTGCTTGCTCAACTTCGCCCAGGTCTCCGGCCGGCTCTCCAGTTCGGCGTTGACCTTGCCGCGCCAGTAGTAGATGGCGTCGTAGCCACCCCACAGGATGCGGTTGTCCTCGGTGAGTCGGTAGTAGTGGAACTGGTTGGGGATGTCGCTGATTCCCTGGCGGTTCGCCCACCCGACTTCGGCGAGCTGGGCGTTCGACAGGGGCTCGGTCACCATGCAGTAGTCGTAGACGGGCGCGACATAGTGGCCGATGCGCTTCAACAGCGGCTTGAAGGCGTTCGTGCCCAACGCGACCTTGCCGGCCCGCACTCGTCCAAGCGGCGTCGTGATCATCACGCCGACTCCGTCACGGTCGAGTGAGGTGGCCTTGGTGTCTTCGTAGATGCGCACGCCGAGCGACATCGCCGCGCTCTTCAACCCCCAGACCAACCGTGCCGGGTCGACGATGGCGGCACGGTCCTTGCGCCACAGCCCGCCGGTGTACGTCGCCGAGTTGACCTGGGCGCGCACGGCCGGTCCGTCGAGCCACTCGACCTTCTGACCCAGTGCGCGCAGCTGCTGATAGTCGTCGCGGAGCTCGTCGAGGTAGCTCGGCGGGTGCTCGGTGGTGGCCACGTCGATCACGCCGGGCCGCTCGTAGTCGCAGTCGATCTTGTAGCGCTCGATGGCCGCCTCGATCTCGTTGAGGTTCTGCAACCCGAGCTCCTCGAGCAACGGCAACTCCTGCGGGAACCGCTCCTGTCCGTTGGCGACGCCGTGCGTGAGGCTGGACTCCATGAAGCCGCCGTTGCGTCCGCTTGCTGCCGAACCGATCTCGTGGGCATCGATCAGCACGATGTCGCGAGACGGGTCCCGTTCCTTGGCGATGATCGCGGTCCACAATCCCGTGTAACCGCCACCGACGACACACAAGTCGCAGGTTTCCGTGCGCACCAGAGTGGGGTTGCTGTCCGGCTCGTCGGCGTCGTCGTACCAGTAGGGATAGGGGTCGGCGTCGGCGATTGCGTCGAGGTGGACTTCTTCGATCTGATCATCGTCGTCACGGTTGTTGACGGCCATCTGTTCCACCACCTGTCGTGCAGCGACGATAGTGCCGGAGGGCTACGGTCGCGGACATGATCATCCACGTCGTTGCCTTCCGGTGGAAGCCGGGAATCCCCCAGGAACACGTCGCAACCGTTCAGTCGCAACTGCTGGAGTTCGTCTCCGACCTGCCCGAGGTGAAGTCGTACCGGTGCGGCCCCGACCTCGGTGTCAGCGACATGCAGAACTTCGATTTCGCCATCGTCGCCGAGTTCGACACGGTGGACGATTGGCGTGTCTACGACAAGCATCCGCGCCACGAGGAGATCCGCGCCGGCGTCGTGCGGCCGTGGATCGAGACACGCGCCTCGGTGCAGTACGAGGTCTAGTTCTCGACGGGCTCGTTGTCGTCGACGGGTGACGTGACGGGCCCGATCAGTGTGATGTCGTAGCCGGCGAATCGCTCGTCGAAGCCGGCAACTTTGCGGAGCTTGTACCGCCGAATGAGGACCAGCGTGATCGCCAGGTCCAGATCGATTCCCGAGGCGCGCACCATCTTCTTGGCCGCGTTGCGGTGCTGTCGAGCCACATGCAGTTTGTCGACCGCCGCGAACAACTGGGGCGCATCCACGCTCGCCAGGTGATCGGCGCGAGCGACCAACAGACAACGCTGGGCGACGAAGTCGTCGATGAGTCTGCGATACGACTCCTTGGCCTCGTCGTGGTTCGGATCGTCGACGTCGGCGAGCGCGACGAGGAAGGTCCTGTCCAACAGATATGACGGGGGATCCATCACAGCGTGGCCAGCACCCCGATGCTGCGTTCGGCGCGCACGCGCCGCCGACGGGCCTCCTGCCAGTTCCAGAACCAGAAGGAACCGCCGACGATCGCCCACCCGATCAGGCCGTCGATCACCCAGTGCTCGGCCAGATACACGAGCGAGGTCAGCATCATCACCGGGAACAGCAGCACCACTGCCTTCAGCCATTTCGGCTTGATCCACGGCAGGAAGAAGGCCGGCACGATCAAGGCGAACGAGGCGTGCAGTGACGGCATCGCGGCGACGGCGTTGCCCCAGTCGAGGGCGTTCTTCCAACTGTTCGCGGCGGCACGGAGCCCGACGGCGATGAAACCGCGGCCGGCGCTGCGGGTGAGTGGCGGTAGGAGGTGGTAGTTCTTCGCCGCCATCCACGGTGGGATCGTGGGCACGAGGATGAACATCAGGCAGGCGACGCCGAGGACTGTGGCGAACCGTTTCATGAACCGCGCCCATTGACGGTGCGACACCACCCACAGGATCCCCATCACGATCGGCACGAAGATGAAGTGGGTGAAGTAGGTCAGCGAGGCGACCTTGTCCCACCAGTGCACCGTCGACTTCCAGAAATGCTCCTGCAGCACCACGTTGGGGTCGTGGCCGAGGAACAGCGCCCGGTCGATGTTGCGGGGCGCCTGCACCTGCAAGGGGAACCTGATGCCGAAGATCTTGCCGTCGGCCGCACCCCTGGTGGTCTCGTACAGGAACCACATCACGCAGTACAGCATCAGGTCGATGGCCAGGATGCCCCACTGGCGCAACGGCCTGCCGATGAACGCGCAGACCAGGAAGACTGCGATCGCCCTGGCGACGCTGAGGCGATCCCACAGGATCCCGTTCTGCTTCGTCCACACCACCGCGTAGATGCAGAAGATCGTGGTCGTGGTGCGCCGCACCCAGGCGAGGTAGTCGACCGGGACGACCGTGCCGAGTGGGAGCCGACGGGTGATCGTCGGTTGTTCGGCCACGACGGACATGGCCCATCAGGCTAGCGATAGGAGCCGCCGAACGTAGATCGGCACGCGCGATACTCGGCCGATGCTGCGACTGGGAACCGTGATATTCGGGGCAGAGGATGTCGATCGAGCGGTCGCCTTCTGGGCAGCGGTGTTCGGCTATGAGGTGATCACGTTCCCTGATTCCGAGAACGACTTCACGATCCTCGTTCCGCCCGACCGCGTCGGCACGCGGATCGCTGTTCAACGGTCGGTCACTCCGGTGCAGGAACAGCCGCGCATCCACGTCGACCTGGTAGTCGACACCGCCGCCGAGCAGTCGTCGGAGATCGATCGACTCGTCGGCCTCGGTGCCACCCGCGTCGAGTGGGACTACCCGGACGATCCCGATTTCGTCGTGCTGGCCGACACCGAGGGCAACCGCTTCTGCATCGTCGACGCAAGTCACGGTTGAACAAAATCAAAGCTGGGTATGGCCGTCGCCGGTGACGCCCATCCTTGTGCGGACGATGTTGCTCGCATACAGCACTGCGCGGCGTGAAGGGCCGACACCGATCGACCGGTTCCTCCGCCTGTTCCCCGACGCCGGAGTGACGGAACGCGAGCTGTTGATCAGTTTGAACTGCGGTCTCGTCGAGGCCGAGATGGCGGGCGCCGACATGGACTCGGTGTTCGACGAGCTCGAAGTGAGCATCGGTGTCGAGCTGGTGCGCGAGATCCACCGCGGTGTCGCCGACCCCGGCAACGGAGCCTGAGACCTCCGATTAGCCTCGGCTCATGATGTTCGGATCCCACGTGGTCGTCTACACCAGCGATGCCGATGCAGACCGAGCGTTCTTCCGCGACGTGCTCGGATTTCCTTCGGTCGATGCCGGCCACGGCTGGCTCATCTTCGCTCTCCCGCCCGCCGAGATTGCCATGCATCCCGCGGAAGCGAGCGGTGCGTTCGAGTTCTACCTCACGTGCGACGACCTCGAGGCCGAGATGCGGGACCTCCGGGCCAAGGGAGTTGTGTGTTCGGAGGTCGAAGAGGCGCGATGGGGTTCCATCACCAAGATCACATTGCCCGGCGGCGGCGAGATCGGTCTGTACCAACCGAAGCACCCGCTCGCCCTCGTTCGGACGTCGTAGCGGGCGTCGTTCAGCAGGCTTCGAGGGCCCGGCGCACCAACACCTTGGCGAGGTGGACGCGGTACTCCGGGCTGGCGTTGAGGTCGCTCTGCGGCTCGGCGTCGTCCGCTGCCAACTGTGAGGCATCGGCGATCGATGCACCCTGGGCGAGCGCGTTGGACACGCTCGTGGCCAGGACCGGTGTCGAACCCATGTTGACCAGACCGATGCCGCTGTCGCCGTTGCGCCGCCATGCGGCAACACCCACGATCGCCCAGTCCTGCGCGCGGCGGTTGAACTTCTGGAAGTTCCAGCCGGCGCCTTTCATCTTCGGGACGCGGATCTCCGTGAGCATC
>Ga0207648_10001858_pt1 | contig 23063 bp, 21 predicted proteins | sample KBSMisM32_FD_184310 | JGI IMG/M metagenome (GOLD analysis project Ga0207648, IMG submission 184310) | Miscanthus rhizosphere microbial communities from Kellogg Biological Station, Michigan, USA - KBS Miscanthus M3-2 (SPAdes) (version 2) | ecosystem: Host-associated > Plants > Roots >...
CATTCGGCCTGCAGTCGCTCGCCAAGGATGCGTTCGCGATGATCTGGACCACCACCGCGTGGACCCTCCCCGCCAACCAGGCCCTCAACCTGAACCCGGCGCTCGACTACAGCCTGGTCGACACCCAGCGCGGGGTGTTGCTGCTCGCCACGTCGCTGGTGGAGAAGTGCCTGGCGCGTTACCAGCTGCAGGGCACGGTGTTGGCGACCACGAAGGGCGAGCGGCTGGCGGGCATTCGGTTCCATCACCCGCTGGCTCAAGTGGACAGCGGCTACGACCGGCTGAGTCCGGTGTACCTGGCGGACTACGCGACCGCGGAAGACGGCACCGGCATCGTCCACTCGTCACCGGCCTACGGGCTGGACGACTTCAACTCGTGCATCGCGCACGGCCTCGCGATCGACGACATCCTCAACCCGGTGCAGGGCAACGGCCAGTACGCGAAGGACTTGGCGCTGTTCGGTGGACTCGACATCTGGAAGGCGCAGCCGGTGATCACCGAGGCGCTGCGCAAGGCCAACCGCCTGTTCGCCACCGACACGCTGGTGCACAGCTATCCGCACTGCTGGCGCCACAAGACGCCGGTGATCTACCGAGCGGCAGCGCAGTGGTTCGTGCGCATGGACGAGGGCGACGGCGTGTTCACCAAGGACAAGGCCAGCAAGACGCTGCGCCAGTTGGCCCTGGAAGCCATCGACGTCACCGGCTTCTACCCCGACAACGGCCGAGCGCGGCTGCACGACATGATCGCCAACCGGCCCGACTGGTGCATCAGCCGCCAGCGCAGCTGGGGCGTGCCGTTGCCGTTCTTCCTGCACAAGGACTCGGGCGACCCGCATCCGCGCACGATGGAGATCCTCGACCAGGCGGCCGACATCGTCGAAAAGGGCGGCATCGAGGCGTGGAGCCGCGTCACCGCCGAGCAGATCCTCGGCGAGGAGGATGCGAAGCACTACACCAAGAGCAGCGACATCCTCGAGGTCTGGTTCGACTCGGGCACCACGTTCTGGCACGTGCTGCGCGGCACGCACGCCACCACCAGCGAAGGCCAGCCGACGCACCACCTGCACGGCCCGGAGGCCGATCTGTACCTCGAAGGCCACGACCAGCACCGCGGCTGGTTCCACAGCTCGCTGCTGCTGGCCTGCGCGATCTTCGACCGCGCGCCCTACCGCGGCCTGCTGACGCACGGCTTCACGGTCGACGCGCAGGGCCGCAAGATGAGCAAGAGCCTGGGCAACGGCATCGAGCCGCAGGTGGTGAGCGACAAGCTCGGCGCCGAGATCCTGCGCCTGTGGGTGGCGGCCAGCGACTACTCGGGCGACATCGCCGGGGACGACAAGATCCTGGCGCGCATCGTCGATGCCTACCGGCGCATCCGCAACACGCTGCGCTTTCTGCTGGCCAACACCAGCGACTTCGACCCCAAGAAGGATGCGGTGCCGCGCGAGCAGATGCTCGAGATCGACCGCTGGGTGCTGGGGCGCGCCGCCGAGGTGCAGGCCGAGTTCGTCGGCACGTTCGACCCCGCGCGCGGGGTGTTCGAAGGCGGCCACTACAAGGTCTACGAGTTCCACCCCGTGGTGGCCAAGCTGCAGCTGTTCTGCTCGGAGGACCTGGGCGCGTTCTACCTCGACGTGCTGAAGGATCGCCTGTACACCACGGCCCCGAAGTCGCTGGCGCGCCGCTCGGCGCAGAGCGCGCTGTGGCAGATCACGCACGCGATGCTGCGCTGGATGGCGCCGTTCCTCAGCTTCACCGCCGAGGAAGCCTATGCGATGTTCGACGGCACCGGCGGCTCGATCTTCACGCAGATGTACTGGAGGTTCGACACCCCCGATCCGGCGCTGCTCGAGCGCTGGGCACGCATCCGCGCGATCCGCGACCTCGCGAACAAGGAGATCGAGACCGTGCGCGCCGCCGGCCAGGTGGGCTCGTCGCTGCAGGCCACCTTGACACTGCACGCGCCGCCGGACGATGCCGCGTTGCTGGCCTCGCTCGGCGATGCGCTGAAGTTCGTGCTGATCACGTCGGCCGCTCGCGTGCAGCCGGCTGCCACGCTGCGCGCCGAGGTGACGCCATCGACCGCACCGAAATGCGAACGCTGCTGGCACTACCGCGACGACGTCGGGGCCGACCCCGAGCATCCGACGATCTGCGGCCGTTGCGTCAGCAACCTGTTCGGCAGCGGCGAAGTGCGGACCATCGCATGAGCAGCCCGCGCACCAGCCTGTGGGTGTGGCTCGGCCTGGCGTTGGTGGTGATCGTCGTCGACCAGCTGACCAAGACACTGATCGTTGGCCAGTTCGCGTTGCACGACACCTATGTCGTGGCACCGTTCTTCAACATCGTGCGCGCGCACAACCCGGGCGCGGCGTTCTCTTTCCTGGCCGGCGCCGCCGGCTGGCAACGCTGGTTCTTCATCGTGCTGGGCATCGCGGCATCGGCCTTCATCATCTGGATGCTGCGCCGTCATCCCGACCAGAAGCTGTTCTGCTTCGCGGTCAGCCTGATCCTCGGCGGCGCGCTCGGCAACGTGATCGACCGCCTGCTGCACGGCCACGTGGTCGACTTCCTCGACTTCCACTTCCGGTTTCTGCAGCCGCTGTTTCCTCAGGGCCACTTTCCGAGCTTCAACGTCGCCGACAGCGCCATCACGGTGGGCGCGGTGTGCCTGATCCTCGACGAGCTGCGCCGCGTGCGCCGCGCCTGATGCCGCGCGGCGTGCGAGCACGGCGCGCGAACCCGCCGCACAGCAGGGCTGTTGCATCGCCTTGCACTGCAGCCACGCAGCATCGCGAGAATTCGCACATGACCTGCCCGCACCGGCGATGAACACCGTCTGGATCCGCCGCATCGCCATCGGCCTGGCCGTGCTGCTGGTGCTGTTGATCGGCGCCGCGGCGCTGCTGGTGGCCACCTTCGACGCCAACCGCTTCAAGGGCCTGGCGATCGACTGGATGAGGACCGAGCGCCAGCGCACGTTGGCGATCGACGGGCCGATCGAGCTGTCGGTCTTTCCGCGGCTGGCGATCAAGGTGTCGAAAGTGCGCCTGTCCGAGCACGCGAAGCCGGACGAATTCCTCGCCATCGACGAGGCGGCGTTGGCCGTGCAGACCCTGCCGCTGCTGCGCAAGCAGGTGGTGGTCGACCGCGTCAGCGCGCGCGGCGTGCGCGCGGTCTACTCGCGCGACGCCAAGGGCACGCGCAACATCGACGACCTGCTGGGCGGCAGTGCGGCGGCGCCGGCCGGCGCGCCGAGCGCGCCATCGAGCGGCGGCCCCGCGGTGCGCTTCGACGTCAGCGCGGTCAAGCTCGACGACGTGCAGCTGCGCGTGCGCGATGCGATCGCCAAGGTCGACGGCACGGTGGTGCTGCAGTCGTTCAGCTCGGGCCGGCTCGCCAACCAGGGTGAGTCGCCGGTGTCGCTGCGCGCCAGCGTGCAGCTGGCGCAACCGCAGGCGCTGAAGGCCGCGCTCGATGGCGACACCACGCTGGCGCTCGACCTCGACCGGAGTGCGGTCGCGCTGCGCGACATGAAGCTCAACGTGCAGCTCGACGGCGCGGGCGCCAAGGACCTCGCGCTCGCCGCCACCGGCGCGCTGGCGTGGGACGGGGCGGCGCTGCGTGCCGGCCCTCTGAAGCTGGCGCTCAAGGGGGCCACTTTCGGCTCCAGCGCGCTCGGGTCGTCGTCGCTCGAGGTCAAGCAACTGCTGTTCAACACCGCCGCCCAGCGCCTCGAGCTCGACGCCCTGAAGCTCGCGCTCGCCGGGCGCCAGGGCCCTGACATGCCATTCGAGCTGACCCTCGACTGGCCGCAGCTGGCCGTGGACGCGCAGTCGCTGAAAGGCAGCGCGATGTCGGGGCAACTCAAGACCACGGGGCCGATCGCGCTGGCGGGCCAGTTCCGCTCCGGCGCGCCGAGCGGCAAGTTCGACGCGCTGCGGCTGCCGGGGCTGGCGCTGACGCTGCAGGGGCAGATGCAGCAGCGCAAGGTCGACGGCACGTTGAGGTCTGATGTCCTCGTCAACGCCGGCCAGGGCGCGGTGGCGCTCGACGGCATCGACTTGAAGGCCACGCTCAGCGACCCCGGCCTGCAGCCGCTGCAGTTGAGCGTGCGCGGCAAGGCCCACGCCGATGCCAAGGCCGCGGGCTGGGCGATCGAGGGTGCACTCAGCGGCAACCGCTTCGACAGCAGCGGTCAGGCGACGCTCGGTGGCCACGTGCCCACCGTCAAGGCGGTGGCGCGCTTCGACAGCCTCGATCTCAACAAGCTGCTCGCGCCGGAGAAACCCGCCACCGCGCCGGCGCCCAGCGGGCCGGCGCCGGCCGACACGCCGGTGTCGCTCGACGGCTTGAACGCGCTCAACGGCCAGTTCAACTTCAGCGCCGGCGCATTGGCATTCCGACAGTATCGCGTCAGCGACGTCAAGGCCGACGCCGCGCTCGACAACGGCACCCTGCGCATCGCGCGGCTGGTGGGGCGCACCTGGGGTGGCACCATCGACGCCAGCGGCAGCGCCGAGGCGAAGAGCAAGCGCGTCGCCGTGAAGCTGGCGGCCGACAAGGTCGACGTCAACGCGATGCTGAAGAACGTGGCCGGCAAGGATCTGCTCGAAGGCACCGGCCACGTCAACGCCGACGTCAACAGCGCCGGCGCGACGGTGGGCGCGATGCGCAGCGCGCTCGCCGGCACGGTGGCGCTGCAGGTGCGCGACGGCGCCGTCAAAGGCGTGAACCTCGCCAAGACACTGCGCCAGGCCAAGGCGGCGCTGGCGATGAAGACCAGCGACGCGGTCAGTCAGGCCAACGCCACCGAGAAGACCGACTTCTCCGAGCTGAGCGCGAGCGCGCGCATCGCCGGTGGCGTGGCCACCAGCGATGACCTCGACATCAAGAGCCCGTTCCTGCGCATCGGCGGCGCGGGCCGCTTCGACATCGGCCACGGCACCATCGACTACACCGCACGCGCCACCGTGATCGGCTCGCCCACCGGGCAGGACGGCGCCGAGCTCGCCGCGCTCAAGGGCTTGACGGTGCCAGTGCAGCTGAGCGGGCCGTTCGATGCGATCGGCTGGAAGATCCAGTGGTCCGGCGTGGCCGCCAAGGCGCTCGAGAACCAGCTGAAGGACAAGCTGTCCGAACGCCTGGGTTTGAAGCCGGTGCCTGCGGGCGGCGCCGCGAGCGCCGCGCCGAGCACCGCGTCGGCGCCGCCGCGCTCCGACAAAGAGCAGCAGCTGCGCGATCAGCTCAAGCGCATCTTCAAGTAGCCGGTCGTCGCGACGTCATGAGCGTCGCATCTTCGGATCGAGCGCATCGCGCAGGCCGTCGCCCGCGAGGTTGATCGACACCACGGTGACGAGGATGGCGAGGCCCGGCAACGTCACGAGCCACGGGTTGCTGCGGATGAATTCGCGCGCGTCGGCCAGCATCGTGCCCCACTCCGCGGTGGGCGGTTGCGCACCGAGACCGAGAAAGCCGAGCGCCGCCGCCTCGAGGATCGCGTCGCTGACGCCCAGCGCAGCCTGCACGATCAGCGGCGCCAGGCAGTTGGGCAGCACGCTCACGAACATCAGCCGCGCCGGGCCGACGCCGGCCACGCGGGCTGCGGTGACGTAGTCCTTGCCGAGCTCGGCCAGCGCCGCGGCGCGCAGCAGCCGCACGTAGCGCGGCAGGTAGACGATCGTCACCGCGACGATCGTGTTGGTGAGGTTCGGGCCCAGCACCGCCACCACCAGGATCGCGAGCACCAGGCTGGGCACCGCCATGATCAGGTCCATCACGCGCGTGATGGCGACGTCGATCATCTGGCCGAGCGCTCCGGTGAACGAGACGCAGGCCAGCCCCAGCAGCCCCCCGATCACGAACGACACGCCCATCACCGACAGGCCGATGAACAGCGAGATGCGCGCGCCGTGAATCAGGCGCGACAGCATGTCGCGGCCGAGGCTGTCGGTGCCGAGGATGAAGCGCATCGAGCCGCCGTCGGCCCACGCGGGTGCGGCGCGCACCGCGTCGCGAAACTGCTCGTTGGGCGGATACGGCGCGATCACGTCGGCGAACAGCGCCAGCAGCACCACCCCCATCACGACGACCAGTCCGATCACCGCGCCGCGGTTCTCCCGAAACGCGTGCCAGAACGCGTGCACCGGCGACGGCGGCATCGGGGGCACCGGATCGGGCGCGAGCGCGGCCTGGGGCTTCGGGCCGGCAGCGCTGGGCTCGACCTCAAGCATGGCGGATGCGCGGGTTGATCAGCCCGTAGGTCAGATCGACCCCCAGGTTGACGAGGATCACGATGGTCGAGATCAGCATCACGCCACCTTGCAGCGCCGGGTAGTCGCGGCGCGCGATCGATTCGATCAGCCACTTGCCGACGCCGGGCCACGAGAAGATCGTCTCGGTCAGCACCGCACCGGCCATCAGCGCGCCGATCTGCAACCCGATGATCGTGACCACCGGGATCAGCGCATTGCGCAGGCTGTGCAGCCCGACCACGCGCCACGACGGCAGACCCTTGGCGCGCGCCGTGCGCACGTAGTCTTCGCCGAGCACCTCGAGCATCGACGAGCGCGTCATGCGCGCGATCACCGCCAGCGGAATGGTGCCGAGCACGATCGCCGGCAGCACCAGGTGATGCAGCGCGTCCTTCAAGGCACCGGGCTGCCCCGACAGCCAGGCGTCGACCGTCATGAAGCCTGTCACCGGCTCGAAGTAGTACTTGATCAGGTCGATGCGCCCGGACACCGGCGTCAGCCCCCAGCGCTCGCCGACGAACATGATCAGCAGCAGGCCCCACCAGAAGATCGGCATCGAATAGCCGGTGACCGACATGCCCATCAGCGCCTGGTCGTAGAAGCTGCCGCGGCGCGCTGCCGCGATCGTGCCGGCCGGCAGGCCGATCGCCACCGCGAACAGCATGGCCGCGGCGGCGAGTTCGATGGTGGCCGGAAACAGCGCAACGAATTCGGTGAGCACCTTCTGGTTGGTGGCCAGCGAGGTGCCGAAGTCGCCATGCAGCAGCTGCCACATGTAGTCGAAGAACTGCTTCCACACCGGCTGATCCAAGCCCAGCTCGTGGCGGAACTGCGCCAGCCGTTCCGGGCTGATGCCGCGCTCGCCGACGCGCACCTCCACCGGGTCGCCCGGCACCAGGCGGATCGCGACGAAGGTGACGAACATCAGTGCGACGAACGTCGGAATCGTCAGCGCGAGGCGGCGCAGCAGGAAGCGAAGCATCGAAGTCGCGGTCGCGCTGGTGCCTGTTTCAAGTGGACGCCTCGGCGCCGACAAAAGACCCGACCGCCTCCGCGCCACTCCAGTGGCGCGTCCCCCGGTGGACGCCGCGGATCCGGCTCTGCCGGTCCGCCAGCGTCGCCCCCTTCGGGGGAGGCGGCCGCAGGCCGCTTCGGGGGCTACTTTATTTCCACGCCATTGAACTGGTGCGCGCCGAACGGGCTCTGCTTGAAGCCGGTCACCTCCTTGCGCATCACCTCGTAGACCACCGAGTGCGCGATCTTCATGTCGGGGGCGTCGTCCTTCTCGATCGCCTGCATCTCGCTGTAGAGCTTGCTGCGCTCCTTCTGGTCGGTGAGCGTGCGCGCCTTGTCGAGGCGCTCGTCGAACGCCTTGTTGCACCACTTCGACAGGTTCTGCCCGCCGGGGCGCGCCGCCGCGCAGCCGCGCAGGAAGAAGAAGTTGTCGGGGTCGCCGTTGTCGCCGGTCCAGCCGAGCATGCCGGTGATGTGCTCACCCTGCTGCATGCGCTTGCGGTACTCGCCCCATTCGTAGGTGACGAGTTTCGCGTTGACGCCGATCTTGGCGAGGTCGGCCTGCATCATCTCGGCGATGCGCTTGGCGTTGGGGTTGTACGGCCGTTGCACCGGCATGTACCACAGGTCGACCTCCAGCGGCGTCTTCACGCCGGCCTTGGCGAGCAGGTCCTTGGCCTTGGCGGCGTCGTACGGATAGTCTTTCACCGAGTCGTTGTACGACCACAGCGTCGGTGGAATCAGGTTCTTCGCGGCCTGCCCGGCGCCGAGGTAGACGTCCTTGATGATCGCGGCCTTGTCGATCGCCATGCTGAAGGCCTGGCGCACTTCCTTCTTGTCGAACGGCGCCTTCTGCGTGTTGAACGCCCAGTACGCGATGTTCAGGCCCGGCTGGTTGACCACCGTGAGGCTCGGATCCTTCTGCATCTCGGGCAGGTCGGCCGGGCGCGGCGCGATCACGAAGTGGCACTCGCCGGCCTTGAGCTTGCTGTAGCGCGCGGTCGGGTCGGGCGTGATCGCATAGACCAGGTCGTCGACCAGCGCCTTCTCGCCCCAGTAGCCCTTGTTGGCCTTGTAGCGGATCACCGCGTCCTTCTGGTAGGCCACGAAGCTGAACGGCCCGGTGCCGACGGGGAACTGATCGAACTGCTCCTTCTTGTTGGCCTTGGCGAGAAACTCGGCGTACTCGGCCGAGTGGATCGACGCGAAGTCCATCGCCAGGTTGGCGAGGAACGGCGCGTTGGGCTCCTTGAGCTTCATTCGCACGGTGCTCGCGTCGACCTTGTCGATCGACTCGAGCAGCTTGGGCATGTCCATGTCGGCGAAGTAGTCGTACTTGCCGCCCGACACCTTGGCGTACGGATGGTCCGCCTTCCACTGTCGCTCGAACGAGAACAGCACGTCGTCGGCGTTGAAGTCGCGCGTCGGCGTGAAGCCGTTGACCCCGCCGTGGAACTTGACGCCCTTGCGCAGCTTGAACGTGATGGTCTTGCCGCCGTCGCCGACGTCCCAGCTCTCGGCCAGCCCGGGCTCCACCGTGGTGCTGCCGCGCGCGAATTCGGTCAGCTTGTCGTACACCGGGCGTGCGGCGTCGAAGCTGGTGCCGGTGGTGTTGAGCGCGGGGGTGAAGTTCTCCGGCGATCCCTCGGAGCAGTAGACCAGCGTCTTGGCCGCGGCCGGCACGGCCGACAGAGTGGCCGCGGCCAGCGCGGCGGCGAGCCAGCCGGGCGTGCGGCGAGCGTTGGCGGTTGACATGAAAGGAATCCTCCACGAATGCGGTGCGCCGATCGTACGGCTTGCCCGCCGCACGCAAGCCGCGGGCCCACCACGAGGATTCCCTAGGGCCGGTGCAGGCACCGGCTTGCTAGCGGCTCAGGCACGCATCAGTCTGACATCGCTGCGTTCGATGAGCAGCGAGCCGTCGTCGCGCTCATCGACGAAACGACCGTCGGCGAGCCGGTATTCGCTGACACCGGTGCTCTGCCAGTGCTCGATCGCCGCCGTCACCGATTCGTCGCGCGCCAGGCGCTCGTAGCCGAACACTTTGTAGGTCTGCCCGTCGGAGCCGTGCGCATGAAACGATTCGAGGAGTTGAAGCTTGATGTCCATCGGGGCCTCCTGCAAGACTGCAAAGGCGGACTGACCATGGCAGGCGGCTTGGAGTTCCATCGTCGCGCCGCGGCTTTGCAAGCGGTCACAACATCGCGGCAAGCCGTGCGCCGCGTGACCGTCAGGTGGGCGCGGCGTCGTCGGCAGCCGCAGGGTCACCCTTGGGCAACACGTCGCGGAACATCTCGAAGCGCTTCCACGCCGCCGGTGGCGGGTCGTGGCCGTCGCAAGGCGCGTAGGGCGACATCTCGAGCGGCTGCATGCGGTGGATGTAGCGCGGGCAGTTCGGAAAGATGCGTTCGGCGCGCACGCGCACCACGCACTGCGCGCCGGGCCACGACGCCAGCTCATCGCTCTGGAGGCTCAGCGTGGCGGAGCCTTGCACGCGCAAGCGGCGCGGCCGCTCGAAGTCGATGAACAGCAGGCCGACCCGCGGATTGACCACCACGTTGCCGAGGCTGCGGAACATGCCGTTGCCATCGTAGCTCGGGAACGCCAGCGTCTGCGCGTCGAGCACGCGGACGAAGCCGGGCACGCCGCCCTTGTACGAACACTCGGGCCAGCCGTCGGCATCGGCAGTGGCGAAGAAGAACATCGACTGGCTGGCGACGAACGCGCGGTCTTCGTCGGTGAACGCCGTGCGCGACAGCTTCTCGGCCAGGCGGTCGGCCAGGCGCCGGGTGTCGAAACGGTCCTGCAGCTGGCGCGACGCATCGTGGTACATGCGCGCATTGTGCCGCGCCGCGACTGGCCTGCTCGGTCGCAGCCTTGCGTATTCGCCAAACGGCCGAGCGCTCAGCGTTGCAGGGCCGTGCTGATCCCGTCGCACCACGGCTCGGGCAGCAGCGGGAGACGCAGCGTGCTCCTTTGGTGGGACTCGGCCTTCAGCGCCAGAGGTCGACCACCTGCCCCTGTTCGCGCAAGCGGTCGGCCTTGGCCTGCAGGAAGCGTTGGAACTCCGGCTGCGTGCGGTAGGCGCCTTGCGCGACGTAGTCGAACGCGCCGATCAGGTGAAACGGCCGCAGGTAGCCCTCGAAGCGAAACACCTCGCGGTTGGCATCGTCGAAGAACACGACGGTGGGCGTGTAGGTCACCTTGAGCTCGCGCGCCCACGTGGCCGCGTCGAGGCTGCGACCGCTCGGCGTGGTGAGTTGCGCGCTGTCGTTGAGCGCGAAGCGCACGATGTCGAAGCGCGGGATCAGGGCACGCATGTCCGGCCGCTGCAGACCCTCGGCGTGCATCTCGTCGCAGGCGCGGCACGAGCGCGTTTCGAACAGCACGGCCAGCGGCTTGCCGCCGCGCCGGCGGCGCAGGTCGAACGGCGGTTTGAGCAGGAACGGCTCGTCGTTCAGCTCGTCGCGCGCCGCTTCGCGTGCATGGCGCTCGATGTACTCGGCCAGCGTGACGCCCGGCGGACGTGCGCTCACGTAGTCGAGCGCGGCCTCGAAGCGGTGTGGCGGCCAGTAGCCGTTGATGCGCGTCTCGACGCGCCCCTGCTCGTCGAGGAACAGCAAGGTCGGCGTGAACTGCACCTTGAGTTGGCGCGCCAGCTGTTTTTCGGTGCTGCGCCGGCCATCGGTCCATGTGACCTCGAGGTCGCCCCAGATGTCGAGCGCGATCGCACGGAAGCTCGCGCGCGTCTTGTCGACGATCGCGCGCTGGCTGAAGTTCACCTCCATCAGGCGCCGGCAGTACGGGCAGCCGTCCTGGCCGAAGTACAGCAGCAGGCGCTTCTTCTCTTGATGGGCCTGCTGCAGTTCGTCGCCCAGATCGAGGAAGCTTTGCGCGAACCACGGCGGAATGTCGATCGGCCGCGGCACTGCGGGCGGCGCGGCCACCGGCGTGCCGGTCTGCGCGCAGGCCGGTGCCAGCGCAGCGGCCCACAGCAGCACCAGCGCGGCGGCCTCGCGCCAGCCTACGCGAGCGCACGCCACGCGGCTCAAGGCAGCAGCACGCTCGAGCCGGTGGTCTTGCGCCCTTCGAGGTCGCGATGCGCCTGCGCGGCCTCGGCCAGCGGGTAGCGCTGGTCGATGCGGATCTTCACCGCGCCGCTGGCCACCACCGAGAACAGGTCGTCGGCCATCGCCTGCGTGCTCTCGCGCGACGACGCGTGCGTGAACAGCGTCTGCCGCGTGAGGTAGAGCGAGCCCTTGGCGCCGAGGATGCCCGGCGCGAACGGCGGCACCGGCCCCGACGCGTTGCCGAAGCTGGCCATCAGGCCGAACGGCCGCAGGCAATCGAGCGAGCCATCGAAGGTGTCCTTGCCGACCGAGTCGTACACCACCTTGACGCCCTTGCCGCCGGTGATGGCCTTGACGCGCTCGACGAAGTTCTCGCTCTTGTAGTTGATGGTGAACGCCGCGCCGTGCGCCTTGGCGAGCTGGCACTTCTCCTCGCTGCCGGCGGTACCGATCAGCTGGTAGCCGAGCGACTTGGCCCACTGGCACGCGATCAGGCCCACGCCACCGGCGGCGGCGTGCCACAGGATGTGGTCGCCGGCCTGCAGGCCGCCCTGGGGCAGCGTGCGCTTGAGCAGGTACTGCACCGTCAGGCCCTTGAGCATCATCGCCGCGGCGGTCTCGAACGAGATCGATTCGGGCAGCTTGCACACGCCCATCGCCTTGAGCACGCGCGTTTCGCTGTAGGCGCCGGGGCCGCCTCCGGCATAGGCGGCGCGGTCGCCGACCTTGAGGTGCGTGACGCCCTCGCCCACCGCCTCGATCACGCCGGCGGCCTCGTTGCCCATGGCCAGCGGCAGCGGGAACGGATAGAGCCCGGTGCGCTGGTAGACGTCGATGAAGTTGAGGCCGCAGGCGTGATGCTTGATGCGCACTTCGCCCGCGCCGGGGTTGCCCACCGGCAAGTCCACCAGCTTCATGACCTCGGGACCGCCGGTTTGCTGGATCTGGATCGTCTTGGCCATGCGTGCTCCTGACAGTGCGCGTTCGAAGGAGTGCCAAGCGTACGCCATCGACAGCGCGCGCGCCCATGGCCGGGCATCGGGGCCGTCGAGGCTGCGCAGGCATGATGCCGGGATGCATCTCACGCCGCGCCTGGCCTTGCTGCTCACGTTGCCACCGCTGATGTGGGCCGGCAATGCAGTGATCGGGCGCCTGATGGTGGGCTACGCGCCACCGGTGCTGCTGAACCTGATCCGCTGGGTCGGCGCGCTGCTGTTGCTGCTGCCGCTGGGCTGGCGCGCGTTCGGCACGCCCGAGCGGCGCGCACAGGTGCGCGCGCGCTGGCCGCACCTGGCGCTGCTCGGCCTGCTCGGGGTGGGCATGTACAACGCCATGCAGTACATGGCGCTGCGCACCTCGACGCCGCTCAACGTCACCTTGATCGCCGCCAGCATGCCGCTGTGGATGATGTGCACCGGCCTGCTGCTGTTTCGCGTGCGGCCGGGCCCGCGCGACCTGCTGGCCGCCGCGCTGTCGCTGGCCGGCGTGGTCACCGTGCTGACGCGCGGCCATCCGCTCGCGCTCGCGCAGGTGACGCTGGTGCCGGGCGACCTGCTGATCCTGGTGGCGATCTTCTGCTGGTCGATCTACAGCTGGCTGCTGGCGCGGCCGCCGGAGTCGATGCGCGGCGCGCAACGCCCGGCGTGGAACTGGGCCGAGTTCCTGCTGGTGCAGGTGGTGTTCGGCATCGCCTGGGCGGCGCTGGGCGCCGGCATCGAATCGGCCGTGCTGGCCGACGGCGACGAGGGGGTTCGCTGGGGCTGGCCGCTGGCGCTCGCGCTGGTGTATCTGGCCACCTGCCCGTCGCTCGTCGCGTACTACGCGTGGGGCCACGGCGTGGCACGTGCGGGGCCGGCGATGGCCGCGCTGTTTTCGAACCTGACGCCGCTGCTGACCGCGGTGATCTCGGGCGCCGTGCTCGGCACCTGGCCCGAGCCGTATCACCTGCTGGCGTTCCTGCTGATCGTGGCGGGCATCCTATGCTCGGCCTTCCGACCGGCGGTGCGATGAAGCGCGTGATCCAGGCCCCCAACCTCGCGTTGGCCACGCTGTGGGCCGATCTGCTGCGCCAGGGCGGCTTCGACACCAGCGTGCAGCGCGCCTACGTGAGCAGCATCGCCGGCGAGATCCCGCCCGACCAGGCGCTGCCCGAGGTGTGGATCGCCGACGACGATCAGGTCGACGCCGCGCGCGCGCTGCTGCACCAGCTGCGCCATCCGCCGTTCCAGCGCTGGGTGTGCGCGCAGTGCGGCGAGCTGATCGAAGGCGCGTTCACGCAGTGCTGGAAGTGCGGCGCGTCGATGACGCCCTGAGACGCCGACAATCGAGGCATGGACGCACTCGTCATTCACGCAGCAGGCGACCTGCGGGTCGAAGACATTCCCACGCCGGCGATCGGCGCGCGGCAGGCGCTGGTGCGCGTGCGCACCGGCGGCATCTGCGGCTCGGACCTGCACTACTTCCAGCACGGCGGCTTCGGCAGCGTGCGCATCCAGCAGCCGATGGTGCTCGGCCACGAGGTGGCAGGCCTCGTCGAAGCGATCGGCGCCGAAGTCGACGGTCTGGCGGCGGGCGAGCGCATCGCGGTGTGCCCGAGCCGGCCGTGCGGCACTTGCCGGTTCTGCCAGCTCGGGCTGCAGAACCATTGCCTCGACATGCGCTACTACGGCAGCGCGATGCGCATGCCGCACGTGCAAGGCGCGTTTCGCCAGCAGATCGTGATCGAGGCGCAGCAGGCCTTTCGGCTCGCCGACGGTGTCAGTGACGCCGAAGGGGCGATGGCCGAGCCGCTCGCGGTGGCGCTGCACGCCGTCAATCGCGCGGGTCCGCTGCTGGGCCGCGCGGTGCTGGTGACCGGCTGCGGCCCGATCGGCGCGATGGTGGTGATCGCGGCGCGGCGCGCCGGCGCCACGCGCATCGTCGCCACCGACGTCGTCGACCAGCCACTGCGCAAGGTGGCCAAGGTCGGCGCCGACGCGACCGTCAACGTCGCCATGCAACCGGACGCGCTGGCGCGCGATGCGCTGGACAAGGGCCAGTTCGACGTGCTGTTCGAATGCAGCGGCAACGAGCGCGCGCTGCGCGCCGCGTTCGACGTCGTGCGCCCGCGCGGCGTGGTGGTGCAGGTTGGGATCGCGACTCGCGAGATGACGCTGCCGCTGAACACCGTGGTGGCCAAGGAGTTCGACCTGCGCGGCACGTTCCGCTTTCACGAAGAGTTCGGCGTCGCGGTGAGCCTGATCAACCAGCGGCTGGTCGATCTCAAGCCGCTGGTCTCGGCCACCTTGCCGTACCGCGATGCCGGCCGCGCGTTCGCGCTCGCCGCCGATCGCGCGCAGTCGATGAAGGTGCTGCTCGACTTCGAGTGATGGGCGACGACGCCCCGCGCGTCGCCGCGCGCGAGGGCCGCGGCCCGCCTCGGCTGCGCGAGGCGGCGGCGAGGTCGTGCGGCGTCGGGGCGGCCACAGCGATTGCTAACGCGACTAATTCGCATTGCACTATACTGCGCCGTCTGACGACCGGCAAGGTTCACCCATGAAGCAATTGACTCTGACGGCGGCGCTCGGCCTCGCGCTGGGCGCGTCGGGCGCGCTCGCGAAGGCCGACTGCAAACCCTACCCGAAGGACGAGTGGATGAAGGAGGCCGACGCCAAGGCCAGGATCGAGAGCCAGGGCTACAAGATCGCCAAGTTCAAGGTCGACGGCAACTGCTACGAGATCTACGGCACCAACAAGGAAGGCAAGAAGGTCGAGATCTACTACGACGCCAAGACCCTCGAGCCGGTGAAGACCGAGATCAAGAACTGAGGTCGTGAGCGAGTCCGCCGACCGCGTGCTCGTGTGGGACGCGGTGGTGCGCGTGCTGCATTGGTCGCTCGCGGCGACGGTGCTGCTCGACTTCATGCACGATGACGGCGATCGCGTGCACCGCGTGGTGGGCTACGTGGCGGCGGCCATCGTCGCGCTGCGGCTGCTGTGGGCCGCGCGGGCGCAAGGGCCGGCCCGCCTGGCGTTGCTGAAGCCCTCGCCGCGCGCCACCCTCGCCTATGGTCGCGCGCTGCTGCGCGGCCGTGCGCCGCGCCACCCGGCGCACGATCCGCTCGGCCTGTGGATGGTGTGGCTGATCTGGTCGCTGGTGCTGCTGCTGGGGCTCACCGGCTGGATGAGCCGCCTGGATGCGTTCTGGGGCGACGAGACGGTGCAGGGCCTGCACCTGTGGCTCGCCAACGCGCTGCTGGCGGCGGTGCTGGTGCACGTGACGGGCATCGCGGCGATGAGCTGGATCTGGCGCGAGAACCTGCCGGCCGCGATGCTCAGCGGCCGCAAGCGCCGGCACGACGCGGCCGACTGAACGGCCCCTCGCGCCACGCCGCCGCACGGCCGCACGTGCGGGCTCAAGCAAGCGCCGCTTGCTGCCGGCCGCCAAGCTGCGCTAACGTCGCCGCATGCCGAAAAAGACCAACTCACCCGACAACCTGGCGGCGCCCTACCGCCACGACAACCCCAAGCGCCGCTTTCGATTGGACAAGATCGACCCGGCGGCGCATCCGTTTTCGTGCGGCGACAAGGAGCGCGACCGCGCGCGCGTCAGCGAGCTGGCGCAGCAGCTCGACGTGCACCAGAGCGTGTTCTACGCCGACCGCCGCTACAAGATGCTGGTGGTGCTGCAGGGCATGGACACCAGCGGCAAGGACGGCACGCTGCGCGGCGTGTTCGGCGCGATGAGCCCGCTCGGGCTGCGCACCGTCGGCTGGAAGGTGCCTACCGACGAGGAGCGCGCGCACGACCCGTGGTGGCGCATTCACCACGCGGTGCCGGGCAGCGGCGAGCTGGTGGTGTTCAACCGCAGCCACTACGAGGATGTGCTGGTGCCGGTGGTCAAGGGCCAGCTGACGCGCCAGCAGATCGAGCAGCGCTACCAACAGATCAACGAGTTCGAGCGCATGCTCACCGAACATGGCACGGTGATCTGCAAGTTCATGCTGCACATCTCCAAGGACGAGCAGCGCCAGCGCCTGCAGGAGCGGCTCGACGACACCACCAAGCACTGGAAGTTCGAGCTCGGCGACCTCGATGCGCGCAAGCAGTGGGCGCAATACCAGGCCGCGTACGCCGCCGCGATCTCGGCCACCGGCACGCCGTGGGCGCCGTGGACCGTGGTGCCCGCCGACTCGAAGACGCATCGCAACCTGATGATCGCGACGCTGATGGAGCGCACGATGCGCGGCCTGAAGCTGCGCGTGCCGCCGCCCAATCCGCAGCTGGTGAACTTGCGCATCCGCTGAGCGCGGCGTCGCATGAAGGCCCGGGCCTGCACCGTCGCCGCGCTGGCCGCGCTGCTGCTCGGCCACACGGCGGCGCCGGGTGCGGCGCCCGACGACCCGGGGTTCGATGCGCTCGAGCTGGCACGCGGCGCCTATGCGCTCGGCGGCGAGGCCGACCTTGCGGCCTACCCGGGCTGGTCCGACCTCGAGGCGGCCACCATCAAGCAGGCACCGCTGACGCGCGGCGCGTTCAGCGGCGTGGCCAACGCGAAGATCCACTACCGGCTGTACCAGCATCGCAGCGAGACGCGAGGCGGCGTGGTGTTGGTGGCCGGCCGCACCGAGGGCCTGGTGATGTACCAGGAACTGATCCGTGACCTGGTGGCCAACGGCTACTCGGTGTACATCCACGACCATCGCGGCCAGGGCTTCTCGCAACGGCTGCTGGCCTCCGACCCCACGATGGGCTACGTCGAGAACTTCGACGACTACGTGCAGGACCTCGCGCACTTCATCGACGGCCCGGTGCGCGCGGCGCGCGCCGGGCGCGACCGGCCGCTGTTCCTGCTGGCGCACTCGATGGGCGGCGCGGTGTCGGCGCTGTACCTGGAGCACCCGCGCGACAGCGGCATCGCCGCCGCGGCGCTGGTGACGCCGATGATGGCGCCGTGGGCCGACAGCGCACCGGGTGCCGGCCTGGTGTCCAAGGCCGCCGACGCGTACTGCGACGGCTACGCGGTCGACGTCGCGGGCTTCGGCTGGCTGCTCGGCGACAAGTACGCCGACGGCGCGCCGTTCGACGAGCAGTACGCCGCGGTACGCGCCGCGCCGCCGGGCACGCCGAACGACCTGACGCACAGCGCGCTGCGCTTCGCGCGCCACTGGCAGGCACGCAACGACGCGCGCTGCGAGGGTGCCGATTGCGGGGCGCCCAACGCCAAGGTGGGCGGCCTGTCGTACCGCTGGTTCAACCAGGCGTGCTACGCGTCGGAGCTGGCGCGCAGCCAGGCCGGGCAGATCGGCATGCCGGTGCTGCTGCTGCAGGGCGAGAACGACACGGTCGTCAAGCCGTCGGCGCAGCAGGAGTTCTGCCGCAACCTGAACAACGCGCGCGGCTCCGGCTACTGCGTCGGGCGCACGGTCAAGATGGCGCTGCATTCGCTGTTCATCGAGGCCGACGCCTACCGCGCGCCGGCGCTGCAACGGGTGCTCGGCTTCTTCGACTGCGTGCGCGCCGGCACGCGGCACTGCGACTGACCGCCTGGAACGACAGATGCCTCCTTCGCCACCTCGTCGAACACCGATGCACTGCGTGCGCGTGCTGGCGGCCGTGCTGCTGGCCTGGTGCGGCGCCGGCTTGGCGGCCGAGGCGCCGCGGCGCTTCAGCGACGCGTTCTCGCCCGAGGACTGCGGGCTGTTCAAGTTCGAAGCCAGGGACGCTGCGGCGCTGTGCGGCTTCGTCTCGGTGCCGCTGCGCCACGGCGAGGCCGGCTCGCCGCGCATCCGGCTCGCGGTGGTGATCATCCCGGCGCTGGTCGAGCCCGCGCTGCGCAGGCGCGACCCGCTGTTCCTCGCGCAGGGCGGTCCGGGTGGCTCGACGATCAGCACCTTCGCCCAGATGCTGGTCACCGACCCGGACAAGCGGCCGACGGTGAACCGCGACATCGTGCTGTGGGACCAGCGCGGCACCTATTTCTCGCAGCCGCGGCTGCAGTGCCGCGAAGCGAGCGCGCTGCCCGACAACGCCGACGAGCCGCAACAGCTCGACGCGATGCGCCGCTGCGGCCAGCGCCTGCAGCGCGAGGCGGGTGACCTGTCGGCCTTCAACTCGCTGCAGAACGCGCGCGACGTCGAGGCGGTGCGCGCCGCGCTCGGCTACGAGACCTACAACTTCTACGGCGTCTCGTACGGCAGCGAGCTCGCGCAGTTCCTGATGCGCGAGCGTCCGCGCGGCCTGCGCAGCGTGGTGCTCGACGCGGTGGTGCCGCTGGGCTTCAGTTTGCTCACCGACGTGCAACCGATCAAGCAGCAGGTGATGGAGCGCTACGCCAGAAGTTGCGAGCAATCGAAGGCCTGCAACGCCGCCTATCCGAAGCTCGGCGAGCGCTACTTCGCGCTGCTCGACCGCCTCGACAGGGAACCGGTGCAGATCGACCCACCGGCGGTGGCCTCGGCGCCGCCGGCCGCACCGGCCGCTTCGGCGGCTTCCGCGGTTTCGGCTGGGGACGCCGATGCCAACGCGCCGACGCTGCTGACCGGCAAGGACCTCGACGCCGCGCTGTACCAGTCGATCTACATGCGCGAGGCGGTGCCGCTGGTGCCTTACGTGGTCTATCGCGCCGAGCAGGGCGACTACAGCTTCGTGCTCAACTTCGTGCAGCTGATGCAGGCTTCGGGCGACGACATGGCCGACGGCATGTACGTCACCGTGGTGTGCGCCGAGTACGGTGACACGCCGGCCAGCGCGCTGCACTTTCCGGGGCTCAACCAGCGCCTGGCCGAAGCCGGCGTCAGCGATGCCAAGCAGATCCTCACCACCTGTCGCGACTGGAAGATCAAGCTGCTCGACAAGTCGCTGCTGCAGCCGGTGCACTCCGACATTCCGACGCTGCTGCTGTCGGGGCACTTCGATCCGATTACACCGCCCGAGCAGGCCGACCGCGTGGCCGCCACGCTGAGCCGCGCGCACCGCTTCACGTTCGCAGGCGGCACGCACGGACAGGCTTTCACCGTGCCGTGCGCCAACCGACTGATCGCGCAGTTCCTCGACGCACCGATGCAGCGGCCCGACGGCGCCTGCGCGCAAGAGGCGTCGCCGGCATTCCTCACGCCCGAGCAGCTGCTGCGCCTGCCGTCGCGCGTGCCGGGCAGCGCCAGCATCCAGGACCAGCTGCAGGCGCTCGCCGGCCCCGGCCTCGCGGTGGCATTGGCGCTGGCGTTGCTGTTCAGCGCGGTGCCGGTGTACAGCGTGGCCGAGATCGTGCGCGTGTTCCGGCGCCGGCGTGTCGCGCTGCCCGAAGGCTGGCGCGGCCAGCTGATCGTCGCCGCGCCGTGGGTGCCGGTGCTGGGCGGCTTCGTGCTCGCCGCGTTCCTGATCGCCGCGGCCACCAGCGTCGGCCGCGCCATCGAGCGCAACCAGTTCCTGCTGCTGGTGGGTGCGGTGCCGGCGTGGGTGAAGTCGCTCACCTGGGGGCTGCTGCCGTTCGTCGCGGTGATGCTGCTGATGACCGTGGCGATGGTGCTGCTGTGGCGGCACCGCGCGCGTGGCCTCACCGGCCGCGTGTACTACACGCTGGTGGTGCTGGCGGGCTGGTCGGTGTGCTTCGCGCTGTTCAAGAGCGGGCTGTTCGGCGTGTAGCTGCCGCCCGCTAAGGCACGGCGAGCCGGCCGAGCACCGCGAGCGCTGCGCCGGCGCTGGCGCCGCGGCGCACGACCACAGCCTCGCCGGGCGCGAGCCCGCCGTGCCCCGGCACGATGTGGCCGATGGTCGAGCCGTGCGACACCAGCACCACCAGCTCGCCGGTTGGCAACGACTCGACGTAGCGCTTCACGTCGGCCACCTGCGCGTCGGCGTGGCTGCGGTCGTCGTACAGGTTCGACAGCGCAGACCAGTCGTCCTGGCGGCCGAACGCGAGCAGCGCGGTGTCGCGCGTGCGGCACCACGGCGAGTTGCGCACGGCCGCGATGCGCAGCTCGTTGGCGACGTACCAGCGCCCGATGCGCCCGGCATGCGCGATGCCGTTGGCGTCGAGGTTGCGCTGGCTCGCACACTGTTCGAGGCGCCAGCCGGGCGGATCGCCTGCGCCGGGGGTGGTCTGCGTGTGGCGCATCAGCACCACCGCGCCGGCGCGCAACTCGCGCAACGCCACGGTGTCATCGGCATGCACCCACGCGGGCAGCGCCAGCAACGCGGCGCTGCGCAGCAACGCGGCGCGGCGCCGGATCGGACGGTCGATTCGAACACTCGGCATGGTGCAGCTCGGTCTTCAACACGGTACCGCACAACCACGCAACGCGACGCGCGCGACGGCCATGCTCGGCAGCGCCGCCTGCTTCGAAACGGCTGGCGACGCAGCGCCGCTCAATAGGTACCGGGGTACGCGCCTCCGTCGAGCAGGATGTTCTGCCCGGTGAGGTAACCGGCCTGTGCGCTGCACAGAAAGGCGCAGATCTGCCCGAATTCCTCCAGCGTGCCGTAGCGCTTGGCCGGGATCGTCGCGCGCCGCTCCTCCTTCAGCTGCTCGACCGTCTTGCCGGACTTCGCGGCCTGGCCTTTGAGCGTGGTCTGGATGCGGTCGGTGTCGAACACGCCGGGCAGCAGATTGTTGATCGTGACGTTGCGCGACGCCAGCCGCGACTGGCGCGCCAGCCCGGCGACGAAGCCGGTGAGCCCGCTGCGCGCGCCGTTGGACAGCCCGAGCACGTCGATCGGCGCCTTCACGGCCCCCGACGTGATGTTGACCACGCGGCCGAAGCCGCGCTCGGCCATGCGATCGACTGTGGCCTTGATCAACTCGATCGGCGTCAGCATGTTGGCGTCGACCGCCTTGATCCAGTCGTCGCGGCTCCAGTCGCGAAAGTCGCCCGGTGGCGGACCGCCCGCGTTGTTGACGAGGATGTCCACCTGCGGGCACGCGGCAAGCGCCGCCGCGCGCCCCGCCAGCGTCGTGATGTCGCCCGACACCACGACCACCTGCCCCGCGCCGGTGACGCGCCGCAGCTCCTGCGCAGTGGCCTCGAGCGTCTCGGCGCCGCGCGCGGTGATCACCAGGTTCACGCCCTCGCCGGCCAGCGCCAGCGCGCAGCCCCTGCCGAGCCCCTTGCTCGCCGCGCACACCAGTGCCCAGCGCCCCTTGATGCCCAGATCCATCGTCGTGTCCTCGCGTCTGCAGTGGCGGTCGCCCCGGCGGCGGTCCGATTTGCCTGCGACTATATCGAGCGGCTGCACGGCACGCGCGCGCGGGTGCTTGTGCGCGGGTGGCGGCCCGTGCAGCGGCGCATTGCATCAGAACCAGGTCTCGAGCTGCACGCCCCAACTGGTGCCGCGCGTGGCGCCGTCGCCGAGCCCGGTCAGGCCGCCGCTGCCCGCGGCGGCGTTGGCGGCGTCGTTCCAGCGCGCCGTTGTCACGTACAGGCGCAGCTCGGGCCGATCCCAGAAGCCCGGGCCGCTCGACCACGTGGGCGCCAAGGTGAACTTGCTCAGCCGCTGCGTGTCGGCGCCGTCGGGGCGCTTGCGCATGAGGCCCGCTTCGGCCACCAGCTTGAAGTGGCGAGCCACGGCGTACGACACGCGGCCGCCAAGCGACAGCTCGGCGTAGCGCGCAGCGATGCCGTGTGCGGCATCCGCACCGTGCTGCCCGTACAGCGCCACCGCCTGCCCGCCGAGCGCGCCGGTTTGCCAGGTCAGGCTTTCCACCGCGCGCCACCGCTTCACGTCGGGGCTCGCGCTCATGGTGCCGAAATTGCCGTCCAGTGCGGCGGACCCCTGTGCGTACTGCAGCCACGCGGCGTTGGCTCCGCCGATGCCGGGCAGCGCCTGGTCGTGCTGCACGCTGAGGCCGAAGCCACGGGTGCCGCCCACGCCCGTGACGGGCTCGTCGTGACCGCGCGTGAACGTGGCGGTGACGCGCAGCTTGGCGTCGCCGCCCACCGCAATGTCGTTGAGGTCGACGTTGAAGCGGCGCGCCGGCCGCTCCGAGGACCGGACACCCAGCGGCGCTCCCGCGTCCTCGTCGAGCGCGAAGTACGCGAGACCGAGCTTCGCCGCGCCGAGCGCGATGCCGTCAGCGCCGAATCCCGCACCATCGAGGCGAACGAACTTGGTGTCGAGGATGTGCAGATCGGCGCGGCCGTAGAAGCGCTTGCCGAGCCAGAGGCTGACATCGGGCGCGAATCCGAAGCCGCGGCCCTCGACGTAGATCTGCTCGAGGTCGGCGCTCGACCCGCTGCCGTCGCGGGCGGGGTGCTGGGCGTTCACCATCGCGAGCCCGCGATAGCGCACCCCGTCGACGGTGACCTCGTGCGCGATGCCCACTTCGCCGTAGAGGTCGCACTCGTTGCCGAGCCGATAGTGACCACCCGAGATGGCCAGGTTGTAGCAGGTGCGATCGCGCTGGCCGGCGTCGCCGGTGCCGACGCGAAAGTAACCTTCGAAGTCGACGGCGCAGGCCGGCACGCCAAACAAGGCGCACAGCGAAGCGGCCAGGATCTTGGGCACCACTGGAGGGATCGCCGTTGCTCAACGCGCCGCAGCGCGTGAAGCATTCATCGAGGCTCGATGGCTGCCTATTGGCCTTTGGTCCAACAGGAGCAACGCCCCCTGCGATCGGCACCCCCTTGGACAACGAGCAGGCAGGCGGGGCCCTTCGAGCTGAGAGCGGGCGACGGGCGCATGGCTCGATGACCGTCGGCGCAGCGCCGCGAGCACGCGCGCCGGCTCGTGCCGGCCTACATGCAGC
>Ga0207648_10001859_pt1 | contig 23056 bp, 19 predicted proteins | sample KBSMisM32_FD_184310 | JGI IMG/M metagenome (GOLD analysis project Ga0207648, IMG submission 184310) | Miscanthus rhizosphere microbial communities from Kellogg Biological Station, Michigan, USA - KBS Miscanthus M3-2 (SPAdes) (version 2) | ecosystem: Host-associated > Plants > Roots >...
AAGCGGGTTGGACCGCAACCGCGGCGACTGGAACGACAATCGCGGCGCGTTTGCCGGCGGCGGATCGAGCGCCGAGGACTATAACCGCGGTTGGCGCGGTGAGCTCTCGAGCGGCGATCGCAACCGCTTCCGCGATCGCGGCCGCGACTATCGACCGATGGCCGGCGACTATGGCCGTTCGGACAGCCCGTGGGCGCGCGATGAATATCGCAGCACCAGCCGCGCAGGGACCAGCGACTGGTCCGACCGCTCGCGCCACGAGGATCCGCAGTATCGGTCCTGGCGCGACCGGCATCTGAGCGAGCTCGACCGCGACTATGACGAATACCGCTCCGAGCGGCAGTCGCAGTTCGAGAACGACTTCGGAAGCTGGCGGGAGCGCCGCCAGCACAAGCGCGGCCTGCTCGGCCAGATCCGCGAGCATATGGAAGTCGTCGGCAACGACGACCAGCACGTCGGCACGATCGACTGCGTTAAGGGCGACCGGGTCATTCTGACCAAGTCCGATCCCGAAAGTGGCGGCGCGCACCATTCGCTGAGCTGCTCCGACGTCGACCGCGTCGAAGGCGATCGAGTGATCCTCGACTGCTCGGCCGACCAGGCCCGGAACCGCTGGCGCGACGAAAGCCGCAGCCGCGCGTTGTTCGAGCGCGAGGACCAGGGCGAGATGGGCCCGCGCATCCTCGATCGCAGCTTCGAGGGCACCTACCGCTGACGCGGTGGGAAGCTAAGCCTCCTGCCAGCGGAGGCTAATCCAGACCCGGCGGTGTCATCCCCTTCACCGCCGGGTCTTTCTTGTGCGGGTGGGCGCGCCTATGCGCCGGCGGACAGGGAGAACAGCAATGGCCCGCGCCTGGCACCTCAAGAGCCGCCCGAGCGGCATGCCGACCAACGACAATTTCGAGTTCAAGGAAACCAATCTTCCGACCTTGGGCGACGGCCACATCCGGGTCCGCAATCTGTGGCTGTCGGTCGATCCGTACATGCGCGGCCGAATGAACGACGTGAAAAGCTACGTCCCACCGTTCCAGGTCGGCGAGCCGCTCGAAGGCGGGGCGATCGGCGAGGTTGTCGAAAGCCAGGCCGAGGGCTTTGCTCCGGGCGACCTCGTCCTGCACATGGCCGGCTGGCGCGACGAGGCGGTGGTCCCGGCGCGCGGGGTCAACAAGCTGCCGAGCCTCGGCGTCGAGCCGCAGAAATTCCTCGGCGTGCTGGGGGTCACCGGCGCGACCGCTTATTTTGGCTTGCTCGACGTGGCGAGCGCGAAGGAGGGCGACATCGTGTTCGTGTCGGCCGCCGCGGGTGCCGTCGGGTCGGTCGTCGTCCAGCTGGCGAGAGCCAAGCGGATGACCGTGATCGGCTCGGCGGGCGGCGAGGACAAATGCGCGTTCGTCGGCTCGCTCGGCGCCGACCGCGTGATCGATTACCGCGCTGGCCCGCTACTCAAGAGCCTCGCCGCAGCAGCGCCCGAAGGGATCGACGTCTATTTCGACAATGTCGGGGGCGATCATCTCGACGCGGCGTTCGCGCTTGCTCGCAACAACGCCCGGTTCGCGATCTGCGGCATGATCGCCGGATACAATGATCCGAACCCGGCGAGTTTCCGCTTTATCATGCGGATCATCGCCGCGCGCATTCGGCTCAAGGGTTTCATCGTGTTCGACTTCCAGTCGCGAATGGATGAATTCTACCGCGAGATGGGTCAGCTGGTCGCAAGCGGAGCCGTCAAAGCCCAGGAGACAGTGGTCGACGGCCTCGAGAACGCGCCCGAAGCCTTCCTCGGCCTGTTCAAGGGCGAGAACACCGGGAAGATGCTCGTCCGGCTCTAGAACCTGCAGACGTCGGGATTGCCGCTCTTGTAGCCACGCTGCAGCGCGTCCATGCGCTGCGCCGACGTGCCGTGGGTGAAGCTGTCGGGGACGACCACGCCCTGGCTCTGCTTCTGCAGCGTATCGTCGCCGATCGCTTCGGCAGCGCGCATGCCCTCCTCGAAGTCGCCCTGCTCCATCGCCGGACGGCCCTGCGGGTCCGTGGCGTTCTTGGCCCACACTCCGGCATAGCAGTCCGCCTGAAGCTCGATCTTGACCTGAATCGCATTGCCCTCCGTTTCGCTCGACCGCGCCTGCAGGCTCTCGGCCTGGCGCAGGGTGCCGGTCACGTCCTGCACGTGATGGCCGACCTCGTGCGCGATCACATAGGCCTGGGCGAAGTCGCCCGGCGCCTGGAAGCGCCGCGACAGCTCGTCGAAAAACTCCGTGTCGAGATAAATCTTCTTGTCGGTCGGGCAATAGAACGGGCCCATCGCCGACTGGGCCGCGCCGCAACCGGACTGATAGCCTTGCGAATAGGCGACCAGGGTCGTCGGCGTATAGCGACCGCCCAGCTGCTTGGCCCACACATCCTCGGTGGAGGCCAGCACCTGCAGCATGAAATGACGGGTGTTCGGGTCGAGCTTGCTCTGGCCCGCCGGAGCGCTCTGCTGCTGGGAACCAGGAACAAGGCCCCCGCCGCCGCCCCCGCCCCCGCCCAGTCCGCCAAGCGAGCTCAACAGGAAATAGCCGACAACGAGGACGAGGACGCCGCCGATCCCGAAGCGGCTGGCAACCAGCGGCAACAAGCAACCAAGGCCGCCGCCGCCGCCAAAGCCAAAGCCGCCGCCACTTCGGCCAGTCGCATCCTCGAAGTTGCTGCTTTCCCGTTCGTCGCCGAAGCGCATGCGCTGCCTCCTGTTCACCGGCCCAATGCGCTTGGGCGCAGACGGTTGCAATTCGATGCGGGCCTCGCGAGGGAGCGCGCAAGGAGAATCAACATGTTCCTTCAAGGCAAGGTCGCGCTGGTGACCGGCTCGACGTCGGGCATCGGGCTTGCAATCGCCAAGGGGCTCGCGGCCGAAGGCGCGAAGCTGATGATCAACGGCTTCGGCGACCCGGCAGCGATCGAGCGCGAATGCGATGAGCTCGGCGCGCTTCACGACGGCGCCGACATGTCGAAACCGGCCGAGATCGAGCGGATGATGAAGCGCTGCGCCGACGAGCTCGGCGACCCCGACATCCTCGTCAACAACGCCGGCATCCAGCACGTCTCTCCGGTCGACGACTTCCCGCCCGCCAAGTGGGATGCGATCATCGCAATCAACCTCTCCTCGGCCTTTCACACGACACGGCTCGCGGTGCCGGGCATGAAGCGGAAGCAGTGGGGGCGCATCATCAACACGGCGAGCGCGCACAGCCTCGTCGCCTCACCGAACAAGAGCGCCTATGTCGCAGCCAAGCACGGCATCGCCGGGCTCACAAAGTCCGTAGCTCTGGAGACTGCGCGCGACGGGATCACAGTCAATTGCATCTCGCCCGGCTATGTCTGGACGGAGCTCGTCGAGCGGCAGATCCCGGACACGATGAAGACCCGCGGCCTGACCCGCGAGCAGGTCATGAACGACGTTCTTCTTGCCGCCCAGCCGACCAAGCGCTTCGTGGCGGTCGATGAAGTCGCGGCCCTCGCCGTCTTTCTGTGCCGCGGCGAGGCGCAGTCGATCACCGGGGCGAACCTCAGCATGGACGGGGGCTGGACCGCTGCCTAAGCGTGGTTTCCGATGCGGCTTCCCTATCTCGCCATTCTCGCACTCGCCGGTTGCGGCGTCATCGAGCGTCCCTCGGGGCTGATCCCGCGCTGGACGACCGCCTATCGTGAAGTGGTCAGCGACGATGACCGCATACGCCTGCGCGAGTGGCGCTCGTCGTTCGTTGCTGGACTCGAAGCAGCGCGCAAAGCCGGCCACGGCGACGAGATAGCGCGCGAAGGCGCCCTGCTCGACCCGGACGCCGCCCTTGCCGCCCCGGCAATTCCCAACGGCATGTACCGCTGCCGGGTGATCAAGCTCGGCGCGAGGGAGCCCGGCAACCGCGATTACGCATCCTATCCGGGCTTCACTTGCCGGATCCGGCCGGAGCGAACATTGCAGCGGCTCGGGAAGCTCAGCGGCGCGCAGCGCTATGTCGGCGTGATCTTCCCCGGCGATGCGATCCGCAACGTTTTCCTCGGCACGCTTGCCTTCGCCGACGAGAGCCGCGCGCTTCAATATGGGCAGGATGAGCAACGTGACGTCGCCGGCTATGTCGAGCGGATCGGCCCGAACCGGTGGCGGCTGATCATGCCTGCACCCCATTTCGAATCGCGCGTCGACGTAATGGAGCTGATTCCCGAGAGCTGATCGCGCCCGCGTTCACGACTTCTTTGTAAAGTTTAGCGACACCCGTCCCCATGTCGGCGGATTTGACACCGGGTGGCGGATGGACGCGCTGATCACCTTCTGGAGCCATGCGCTCGCGGCGGCCTGCTTCGCCGCGCTGATGATCTGGCGCCTGGGCGAGGCAGCGCGGCAGCCCGCGCAGCGCCTGCTTGCCGCTGCATTTGCGCTCACCGCCTGCTGGGCTTGGCTCGGCGCGGTGGCGCCTGATTCCTCGATCCTCGGCTTTGCCGAAAGCGCGCGGAACCTCGTGTGGATCAGCCTGCTCTACAACCTGTCGGCGGCGAGCGAGGAACGCGACCACGGGTTGAAGCTCGTATACGCGGCGGTCGCGGCAGTCATCGGCCTACAGGTGATCGGCGACACGCTGCAGCTCTTCGGACCGAGCGACGCGGTGGCTCAGACGGGCCTGATCCTCCGGGTCACGGTCGCCGCCGGAGCACTTGTGCTGGTCCACAATGTCTACGGTCAGGCCGCGCCGGCGAGCCGTTCGCACATCCGCTTTGCGATGATCGGCCTCGCGCTGATCTGGTTCTACGACCTCAACCTCTACACCAACATCTATCTCCGTTCGTCCGGAGCGGCACGCCTGACCGAATGGCGTGGAATCGCGGTTGCCCTAGCCGCGCCCTTGTTTGCGCTGGCGACCCGCAAGAAGGGCAGCTGGCGAGTCCGGCTGTCGCGCGCCGCAACCTTCCAGTCGCTCTCCCTGCTCGCGATCTGCGCCTATTTCGCGGTGATGGCGATCCTTGCGACCGCGCTACGCGGCACCGGTTTCGACTGGTCCTCGGCGCTCATGATCGGCGCGCTCGCGGTGATGACCGTCGCGGCAATGGTCCTGATCCCGAGCGCCCGAGCGCGCGGCTGGGTCAAGCTCAAGCTCGCCAAGCACCTGTTCGAGCATCGTTACGACTATCGCGCCGAATGGCTGCGGTTCACGGCGACGCTAGGCCTTGCCGGCCCCGACGCCCCGCCCCTGAGCGAGCGGATCGTCCGCGCATTCGCCGACATCGTCGATGCTCCAGGCGGGCTGCTGCTGGTCAGCGACGGCGGCCGCGGAATCACGCTCGCCGCCGCAACCGATTGGCCCGGCACCGGCACCGGCGCTGAAGCATTCGACGACGCAAGCGACTTCTGGAGCGCGCTGGAGGAGAGCGGCCGGATTGTGGAGCTGGCCGGATTGCGCGGAGGATGGGCTAGTTCCGACGACAAGGCGCTTCGGGTGCCGCAGTGGCTACTCGACGAACCCTGCGCCTGGGCCGCGATCCCGCTCCTCCACCACCAGCGGCTGGTCGGCCTCGTCGTCCTCGCCGCGCCCGAATATCAGCGGCAACTCGACTGGGAGGATCTCGACCTGCTTCGAACCGCCGGTCACCAGGCGGCGAGTTCGCTCGCCGAGGCGCTCGGCCAGGAAGCGCTCAGCGAAGCCCAGCGCTTCGAGGAGTTCAACCGCCGCTTCGCGTTCATCCTCCACGACATCAAGAACTTGGTCAGCCAATTGTCGCTGCTCGCCCGCAACGCCGAGCGGCACGCCGACAATCCCGACTTCCGCGCCGATATGGTCGCAACCCTGAAGTCTTCGGTCGGCAAGATGAACGATCTGCTTGCGCGCCTTTCGCCCCAGGCGTCCGGGCGGGTCCAGCGGATCGAGGCGCAACCGCTGCGGCCCATCCTCATCGCCGCGATTGCCGGCAAGCGACGCGACCGGGAGGTCAGCCTTCTCGGCGACACAAATATCGAAGCGCTGGTTGACGCCAATGCGCTCGAGCAGGCCATCGTTCACCTCCTCCAGAACGCGCTCGACGCAAGCAGCGGCGAGCCGGTGACGATCCGCGTCGTCGGAGATGGCCACCTCGTCTCCATCGCGATCGCCGACAAGGGCGTCGGGATGGACGGCGACTTCGTCCGCAACCGCCTGTTCCAGCCGTTCGCCTCGACCAAGCCGGGCGGCTTCGGGATCGGCGCGTTCGAGGCGCGCTCGTTGATTACCGCAATGGGCGGCCGGATCAGCGTCGACAGCCGCCCGGGCCGTGGAACTACCTTCACTATCCTCCTTCCGGCTGCCGCCGCTGCAGCCAAACCCGAACGGAAGATCGCATGACGGAAGAGATCAAAGTGCTGCTCATCGTCGAGGACGACGAAGGCTTGCAGCGCCAGCTCAAATGGGCTTACGACGGCTACCAAGTGGTCTGCGCCGGCGACCGTGCGAGTGCCATCGAGGCATTGCGCGCACACGAGCCCGCCGTGGTCACGCTCGACCTCGGGCTTCCGCCCGACCCGGACGGCACCGACGAGGGTTTCGCGACCCTGGCCGAGATCCTCCGCCTCAAACCCGATACGAAGGTCATCGTCGCGACCGGTCATGGCGCCCGCGAAAGTGCCACCAAGGCGGTCGCGATGGGCGCCTACGACTTCTACAAGAAGCCGGTCGACATCGACGAGCTCGGCTTCATCGTCGAGCGCGCCTTCCACCTCCACGAGATCGAAGAGGAGCATCGGCGGCTCGAAACCGGAGCGGCCGGCGCAGTCCTCGGCTCAATCATCACCGCCGCTCCGGAGATGCTCAAGGTCGGCAAGACGATCGAGCGCGTCGCCTCGGCCGACGTTTCGGTCATGCTGCTCGGAGCCAGCGGCACGGGCAAGGAGCTGCTCGCTCGTGCGGTCCACGAAAAGAGCGGGCGCAAGGGCGACTTCATCGCCATCAACTGCGCCGCGATCCCGGAGAACCTGCTCGAGGCCGAGCTGTTCGGCTATGAGCGCGGCGCCTTCACCGGAGCCGTAAAGTCGAACGTCGGCAAGATCGAGCTTGCCCAGGGCGGGACTTTGTTCCTCGATGAGGTCGGCGACATCCCGCTGCCGCTGCAGGTAAAGCTCCTTCGCTTCCTGCAGGAACGAGTGATCGAGCGGATCGGCGGCCGCCAGCCGATAGCCGTCGACACGCGGATCGTCTGCGCGACCCACCAGGACCTCGAATCGATGATCGCCGCCGGATCGTTCCGCGAGGATCTCTATTACCGCCTCGCGGAGATCGTCGTGAAAATCCCGTCGCTTTCCGAACGGTCCGGCGACGCGGTCCTGCTCGCCCGCCATTTCGTCAACCGCTTCGGCCGCGAGCTGAACCCCGGCGTCCGGTCGCTGAGCCCCGACGCGATCGACGCGGTCCATTCCTACGCCTGGCCGGGCAACGTCCGCGAGCTTGAGAACCGGATCAAGCGCGCGGTCATCATGGCCGACGGGAAGGCCGTCACCGCCGGCGACCTCGATCTCCAAGCCGGCATCGTCCCCGGCGACGGCGTGCTTCCGATCAACCTTCGCGCAGCGCGAGAGGTTGCCGACCGCAAGGCCATCCGCCAGGCGATGAGCCAGGTCGACAACAATATCTCGAGCGCCGCCAAGCTGCTCGGGATTAGCCGTCCGACGCTCTACGACCTCCTCAAGCAGTACCGGTTGTCGGCCTGACCACCAGGCCGGCGACCGTCTATCGGTAGCCGGTATCGATTTGAGCCAATGGCCTGAGCCGTGATTGACTAATGCAGCCAATCGCGGAAATCCTCGCAATCGACACAATCGTGCCCTCAATCCGCTCTGAGCGGGCCGGAGATTCATGACCGTCACCTCGCCGGAGGTCGAGTTCGACAAGCTCGATCGGATCGCAGAAGACCAGGCCGCCGCCTATCAGTCGGCGGAACCCTTCCCGCATATCGTCATCGACGATTTCGCCAATCCGGAGTTGCTCGATCGCGTCGCCAATGAGGTCGAAGCGTCATTGACCGAGCAATGGGTGTCGATGAACGACGAATATCAGCGCAAATTTGCCAATGCGAACATGCGCCAGATGGGACCGAACACCCGGGCTATCATCAACTTCATGAACAGCCAGGAATTGCTTGGCTTCCTTGAACGGTTGACAGGCATCCAGGGGCTGGTTGCCGATTGGCAGCTCGCGGGCGGCGGAATGCATGCGCTGCGCGATGGCGGGTTCCTCAATGTCCATGCCGACTTCAATTATCACGGCCACTTGAAGCTCGATCGGCGGATCAACCTGCTGCTGTATCTGAACAAGGGGTGGAAAGCCGAATGGGGCGGCCAGCTCGAGCTGTGGGACCAGACTATGAGCACTTGCCGCCACAGCATCACCCCCGAGTTCAACCGCTGCGTGATCTTCAACACCACGGACCGAAGCTTCCACGGCAACCCGAATCCGGTGAAGACGCCCGATGGACGGCCGCGCCTGTCGCTCGCCTTCTATTATTACAGCAACGGCCGGCCGAGCGACGAACTGTCCGCCGCCCATTTCACGGTGTTCCGCAAGGCTCGAACGCAGGAAAGCCGGCGGGAGCAAATTGCTCGCCTCGCACGGCGGCTGTTGCCGCCAATCGTGTTCGAAGCGCTCGACCGCAGCCGCAATCCTTAAGTCGCGAGCTGTTCGGCCAGTTCGGCGACCTCGAGCCAGCGATATTCCGCGGCCTCTATCTCGGTGCGGTTGCGGGCGATGCGCTCCGTAAGCTCGGCAAACCGCTCGGGATCGCGGGCATAGAGGTCCGGATCCGATAGCGCACCTTCGTCGGCCGCCACTTCCGCCTCGAGCCGCTCAATCTCGCCCGGAAGCCGGTCGTAATCGCGCTGGTCCTTATAGGTGAGCTTTCTGGTCCCCTGCACAGGGAGGGGCGCAATCCCATGTCCTTTGGGGGCTCCGCGCGTCTGGGCTCCTGCCTTCGCAGGAGCACGGTGATCCTGATACCGCTTCCGCACCCAGTCCTCGTACCCGCCGGCGACAATGTCGACGCGGCCCGAGCCATCGAGGCCAAGCGTGATCGTCACCGTCCGATCGAGAAAATCGCGGTCGTGGCTGACGATCAGCACCGTCCCGACGTAATCGGCGATCACTTCCTGGAGGAGATCGAGCGTCTCGAGGTCGAGGTCGTTGGTCGGCTCGTCAAGCACCAGCAGGTTCGCTTCGCGGGCAAACTCCCGCGCCAACAGCAGCCGCGACCGCTCGCCGCCCGACAGCGACCCGATCGGCGCATCGGCGATCGCGGGATCGAACAGGAATTCCTTGAGATAGCCTTTGACGTGCTTCTTGTGGCCGCGGACCTCGATCCAATCGCCGCCATTGGCGAGCACGTCCTTGACGCGCTTGTTAGGCTCCATCAACCGGCGCTGCTGGTCGATCACGATTCCGGAGAGCGTCTTCGCCTGGGTTACCGTGCCGCCGTCCGGCTTGAGTTCGCCGGTGAGCAGCTTGAGCAAGGTCGTCTTGCCCGCGCCGTTCGGCCCGACGATGCCGATCCGGTCGCCACGCTGGATGCGCAGGGAGAAGTCGCGGATGATCGCGCGCTCGCCATAGGCCTTGGAGACCTCGACGGCATCGATCACGGTCTTCGAGCGGACGTCGTCCTTGGCCAGCGCGAGCTTCGCCGTGCCGGCGGCTCCGAGCATCGCCGCGCGCTGCGCCCGCATCTCATGCAGCTTGGTAAGGCGGCCCTGGTTGCGTCGGCGCCGCGCGGTCACGCCGCGCTGGAGCCAGTGGAGCTCGATCTTGAGCTTGGCATCGAGCTTGTCGGCCGCCCGCGCTTCCTCGTCATAGACCCGGTCGGTCCAGGCATCGAACCCGCCGAAACCTATTTCGGCGCGCCGCAATTGCCCGCGGTCGAGCCAGATGCAGCTCCGCGTCAGGCGCGTCAGGAAGGTACGGTCGTGGCTGATGACGATGAACGCGCCGGTAAAGCGCTTCAGCCATTCCTCGAGCCATTCGATCGCGTGCAAATCGAGATGGTTGGTCGGTTCGTCGAGCAGCAGCACGTCGGGCTTCTGTCCGAGCGCCCGGGAGATCGCAGCCCTCCGCCGTTCGCCGCCGCTCGCCGTCGCTGTCGGCCGGCTAAGGTCGATGCCGAGCTGGCCGGCGATCGCCGCGGCGTCATGCGCTTGCGGCGCCTCGCTTCCGTGCAGCACCCATTCCTCGAGCGTCGCGAAACCTTCCATCTTCGGATCCTGCTCCAGCAGCACTACGTTGGTTCCCGGAACGATGGTGCGCTTGCCCTCGTCGGGGTCGATCAGGCTCGCGAGGCATTTGAGCAGGGTCGTCTTGCCGGCGCCGTTCCGACCGATGAGCGCGAGCCGGTCGCGCTCCCCGATGTAGAGATCGAGGCCGCGGAACAGCCAGCCTTCGCCCTGGATGAGCCCAAGGTCTTCGTAAGCGAGGATTGGCGCGGCCATGGCTGGCCCCCTAGCCAATCCGGCGCTCGGTCGACCAGTGGCCTTCGTGCAACGCCCCTGTGTCCTGAACGGCTGTGATCCGGCCTATTCATAGGCTATTCAATGCGTGCTGGTACAAAGCGGCCTGGAGAGTCGCGTAAATGACCGTGTTCAAGACCTTTGTCCTTGCCGCCACGCTTGCTGTCGGCCTCAACAGCGCCGCGGCGCTGGCCGATCCCGTGCGCGGGCCACGAACTCCGCAATCCGCTGCTCCGCTGCGCGAGCAGGAAAGGGCCTGGGAAGCGACTCGCGAAGGCCGCTCGATGCCGCTTCCGCAGCTAGAGCGCCGCGTCATGCCCATGATGGGCGGGGCCGACTATCTCGGACCCGAGATGAACGGCGACACCTACCGCTTCAAGTTCATGCAGAACGGACGCGTCATCTGGGTCGACGTCGACGGCCAGGGCCGCGTCATTCGCCGCTCGCGCGATCATTAATCAGGCCCGCCGATTGACTTTCGGCTCCTTCTTCCCAGTTGTTCCGGTAAAGCAACTTCTCGTCGCAACGCGGGTTGACGGCGCGAAGATGAACAGCGCGGGGATTTTTGAATGCGCATCCTGATCGTCGAAGACGAACCGAACCTAGGGCGGCAGTTGCGCTCAACGCTCGAAGGCGCGGGCTATGCGGTCGACCTTGCGACCGACGGCGAGGACGGGCACTATCTGGGATCAACCGAAAGCTATGACGCCGTGGTCCTCGATCTCGGCCTGCCTGAGGTCGATGGCTTGACCGTGCTCGACCGCTGGCGCCGCGAAGGCCGCAAGATGCCGGTCCTCGTGCTCACCGCGCGCGACAGCTGGTCCGACAAGGTCGCGGGTCTCGACGCCGGCGCCGACGACTATCTCGCCAAGCCGTTCCAGACCGAGGAGCTGATCGCTCGCCTTCGCGCGCTGATCCGCCGCTCCTCGGGCAATGCCTCCAGCGAGCTCAAGGCCGGGGACATCCGTCTCGACACCCGCTCCGGCAAAGTGACAAAGGCGGGCGAGCCGGTGAAGCTCACCGCGCAGGAGTACAAGCTCCTGTCCTATCTCATGCACCACAAAGGCAAGGTGGTCAGCCGGACCGAGCTGATCGAGCACATCTACGACCAGGACTTCGACCGCGATTCCAACACCATCGAGGTGTTCGTCACCCGCATCCGCAAGAAGCTGGGCGCGGACGTGATCACCACCATCCGCGGTCTCGGCTACAGTCTCGAGGAACCGGTTAGTTGAACGACCAGTCCGCCGCCCTGAACGCGGCGGAGGCTGGGCCTGCCGCAAGCTCCCATCGGCGCATCGGTTCGCTGAGCAGGCGCATGATTGGCGTCGCGGCCTTGTGGATCGCGGCGCTGCTGCTGATCGGCGGCTTCGCGCTCGATCGCGTGCTGACACGCTCGATTGTCGCCAGCTTCGACAATCAGCTGGTGTTCGTCCTTAACTCCATGATCACCTCGTCGGAGATCGGGCCGGACGGCGAGGTCCGCTTCAACCGCCCGCCCGCCGACCAGCGCTTCGTCGAGCCATATTCGGGCCTCTATTTCCAGATCAGCGGCGCCGGCGCCGAGACCTTCCCGTCCCGGTCGCTTTGGGACCGACGCCTTCGCGTTGCCGACACCCACTCCGACGTGAAGCCGCACCTCTACGACAGCGGCGAATTCTCGACTGCCGGTCAGCCGGAGCCGCTGCGGATCGCGGAGCGCGACGCGGTCCTCCCGGGATCGCCGGTGCGCTGGCGATTCCAGGTCGCGCAGTCGCGCGCCACCATCGACGACCAAATCAGGATCCTCAGGCGGACGCTGATCTGGAGCTTCAGCGCTCTGGGCATCGGCCTGCTCATCCTGGCCGCGCTTCAAACCTTCTACGGCCTCTGGCCGCTGCGCCGCGTCCGCAACGAGGTCGCCGACATCCGCTCGGGCGACAAGACCCGGATCAGCGATGAATTCCCCGCCGAGATCCGGCCGCTGACCGAAGAGATCAACCAGTTGCTCGCGCACAACGAGGCGCAGGCGGAGGAGGCGCGGCGCCATGCCGGCAACCTCGCCCACGCGCTAAAGACGCCGCTCACCGTCATCACCAACGCCGCGACAGCTCACTCGCCCGACCTCGCCGATACCGTTTGCCGCGAGGCCCTGGTGATGCGTCGGCAGGTCGACCACCATCTCGCCCGGGCACGCGCCATCGGCCGCCGCGCTGCTGCTCACTCGCGGGTGCGGGTATGGGACAGCCTGGAAGCGGTCGAGCGGGCCGTCGACCGGCTCTACGAAGGAGTCACGGTCGACATCGCCGGCGATCATCAGGCGCAGGTCCGCGTCGAGCGGCAGGACCTCGACGAGATGCTCGGCAACCTCGTCGAAAATGCCGCGAAATATGGCGGAGGGCGGGTGTTCGTCACGGTCGAGCCGAATGGCCCCAAGGTAGATATCCTGGTCGAGGACGATGGTCCCGGCATCGCGCCCGAAAAGCGCGGTGAGCTGTTCACCCGCGGCGCCCGCCTCGACACCACCGGCAAGCCCGGCACCGGCCTTGGCCTCGCGATCGTCCGTGACGTCGCGGAGATATACGGCGGCTCGGTCCGCCTCGAGGAGAGCGACGACCTCGGTGGGTTGCTCGCGCGGTTGAGCCTGCCGGCGGGCTAAGCCTGCTGCCCTTCGTCGAAAAGCCTGTTGCGCGCGACGGCGACGCCGATAGGGTCGCCTCAATCGATTCGGGGTAGGGGAAATTTCCTATGCGTTTCCGTCACTTGGTGCTCTCGACCGCGCTCGCCGTAGCGGCTCCCGCTTTCGCCTTCGCGGCCGGTCCGCGCTACGCCCCCTGGGGGCTTGAGCTGAAGGATATGGACCGATCGGTGAAGCCCGGCGACGGCTTCTTCCAATATGCCGAGGGGACCTGGCTCAAGACGCATCCGATCCCGGCCGACAAGAGCCGCGCGGGCTACAATTACGAGCTGCCTGACGAGATCGAGCAGCAGGTCAAGCGGATGGTCGAGGACGTGACGGCAAAGCCGACCTCGCCGATCGCCCAGAAGATTGGCGACGCTTACGCCGCTTGGATGGACCAGGCCGGCATCGAGCAACGCGGCCTTGAGCCGCTGAAGCCGTGGCTCGCACGCATCGACTCGGCCAGCAATCGCAACCAGCTGGTGAAGCTGATGGCCGCGCCCGGATATGCAGCGCCCATCTACATCGGCATTGGCGCCGACCAGGACGATCCGACCAGATATACCGTAGGCGCTGGCCAAGCGCGGCTCGGCCTGCCGACCCGCGACTATTACCTGCTCAAGGGAGCAAAATACGATTCCATCCGAAGCGCTTACCGCAAGTACATCGTCGACCTGGGGAAGCTCGCCGGGCTGTCAGATCCCGAGGGGCGCGCCGACAGGATCCTTGCGCTCGAGACGCTGCTGGCGAAGGACCAGTGGACCCCCGAGCGCCGCCGCGACCCGGTTGCCACCCACAATCCGATGACTCCGGCTCAGCTGATGAAGCTCGCGCCGCAGTTCAACTGGCCGGAAACGCTGCGGTCGATGGGCCTCGCAAATGCCAGAAAGGTCGACGTCGCCGAGACGACGGCCGTGGCCGCTGCGGGCAGGCGCATCGCCGACGTGCCACTCGCGACATGGAAGGAATATCTCACATTCCGGTTCCTGAGCGATCACGCGAACAATCTCCCCAAGGCGTTCGACGACGTTCGCTTCGGCTTTTACGGCAAGACCCTGAACGATGTGCCCGAGCAGCGGGCGCGCTGGAAGCGCGGCATGTCGATGCTCGACGACAGCCTCGGGGAAGCGGTCGGCCAGCTCTACGTCGCGCAACATTGGCCTGCTGAAACGGCCCGCGCGGCCGACGAGCTCGTGAAGGACGTGACCGACGCTTACCGCGAGAAGATCACGAACGCATCCTGGATGGACGAGGCGACCAAGAAAGCGGCGCTCGAAAAGCTCGCCTCATTCGACCCGCGCGTCGGACATCCGGTCAAGTGGATCGATTACTCGGATCTGAAAATCAGCCGCACAGACCCGCTCGCCAACGAGATCGCGGCGGAGGACTTCCAGTGGAAGCTGCAGCTCAAGCGCTTTCCGCACCCGGTCGACCGGACTTTGTGGGAAATGACCCCGCAGACCGTGAATGCCTACTACGATCCGACGATGAACCAGATCACGGTTCCGGCGGCGATCCTCCAGCCGCCCTTCTTCGATGCCAATGCCGATCCCGCGGTCAATTATGCCGAGACCGGTGCGACGACGATCGGCCACGAAATGGGGCACGGCTTCGACGACCAGGGTCGCCAATATGATGCGAAGGGCCGCCTCAAGGACTGGTGGACCCCGGCGACAGCGGCAAAGTATAAGGTGAAGGCCGACCGCCTCGCCGCCCAGTTCGACCAGTACGAACCGATTCCGGGGGTACACATCAAGGGCAGGCTGACGCTGGGCGAAAACCTCGCCGACCTGGGCGGCCTCGAAGCGGCCTATGACGCCTATCGCCGCTATGTCGCGCGCCACGGCGAGCCGCCGGTCATCGACGGCCTCACCGGCGACCAGCGGTTCTTCCTCGCTTATGCGCAGGCCTGGCAGGGCAAGGCGCGCGAGGGCGCGCTGCGCGACCAGTTGCTCAGCAATCCCCACAGCCCGGAGCAGTACCGCGTCGACGGAATCGTCCGCAATTTCGACCCCTGGTACAAGGCGTTCAACGTGCAGCCTGGCGACAAGCTGTACTTACCGCCCGAGCAGCGCGTCCACGTCTGGTAGGCGGCTTTGATTAAGCGGCGTTGTCCGGCTAGGGCGGCGCCGTGACCGCGACGATCCTCCCGCTAAGCACCCAGCGCTCGCCTTCGCTCGACCCGATGCTGGCGCTCGTCGCCGGCGACATGAACGGCGTCAACTCCGTCATCCTCGAGCGGATGCAGAGCAAGGTTGCGTTGATCCCCGAACTTGCCGGGCACCTGATCGCCGGCGGCGGCAAGCGCATGCGGCCAATGCTGACGCTCGCCTGCGCCACCCTGCTCGGATACCCCGGCACGCGCCACCACAAGCTCGCCGCGGCGGTCGAGTTCATCCACACCGCGACCCTGCTCCACGATGATGTCGTCGACGGGTCCGGAATGCGCCGGGGCAAGCGCACGGCCAACCTCATCTGGGGCAATCCAGCGAGCGTTCTGGTCGGCGATTTCCTCTTCTCCCGCGCGTTCGAGCTGATGGTCGAGGACGGCAGCCTTCGGGTGCTGAGGATCCTCAGCCATGCGTCCGCCGTGATCGCCGAGGGCGAGGTCGACCAACTCACCGCGCAGCGCCGCATCGAGACTGACGAGGATCATTATCTCGACATCATCAGTGCCAAAACCGCCGCCTTGTTCGCCGCCGCCTGCCGCGTATCGCCGGTCGTCGCTGAAGCGAGCGAGGAAGCCGAGCACGCGCTCGAAGCCTATGGCCGCAACGTCGGCATTGCCTTCCAGCTGAGCGACGACGTCATCGACTATGCATCCGATGCAGCGACCATGGGCAAAGGCGTCGGCGACGATTTCCGCGACGGCAAGATGACGCTTCCGGTCATCCTCGCTTATGCGCGTGGGAGCGACGACGACCGCGCGTTCTGGCGCACGGCGATCGGCGGAGAGCGAATTTCCGATGACGATCTCACCCACGCGACCCGCTTGCTTCAGGACAGTGGCGCGCTCACCCACACGATCGAGCGCGCGCGCCAATATGCCCGCCGGGCGATCGACGCTCTCGCGATGTTCCCGGCAAGCAAGGCCAAGACGGCCCTGACCGAGGCGGCAGAGTTCGCCGTGGCACGCGCTTACTGAAGGCGCTGTCCTACAGGCGGGCGCTTGTGCCACAGGCGAAGCGTGCGCTGCCTCAATCCTCATTCTAGCCTTCGACTAGAGCATGCTCGCGCGGGCGCGGGCGCGGGCGCGCGCACGCGCACGCGTAAGGGCGTCAACTTTGTGAACTTTCGTCGATGAAGCTGCCGATCGACGCCGTCCTTCCCGAGCTTCTTGCCGCGCTGCAGAGAAGCACCCGCGCGCTGCTGATTGCGCCGCCTGGCGCTGGCAAGACGACCCGGGTTGCACCCACCTTGCTCGGCGAAGATTGGTGCAGCGGGCAAGTGTTGCTGCTCGTCCCGCGCCGTCTCGCCGCTCGCGCCGCAGCCGAATTCATGGCGGGCGAGCTACGGCAGAAGCCCGGTGAGACGATCGGCTATGCGACACGGCTCGACAGCAAGGCCGGCAAGGCCACGCGCGTGATCGCCATGACCCACGGCGTGTTCCTGGCGCGCATCGAGGCCGATCCCGAACTTGCCGGCGTTTCGGCCGTGCTGTTCGACGAGGTGCACGAGCGCAGCCTCGACAATGATCTTGCACTTGCGTTGGCACTCGACGCCGCAAAGGCGCTTCGAGACGACCTGCGGCTCCTCGCCATGTCGGCGACGCTCGACGTCGACCGGTTCAAACGCCTGCTCGACAATCCGCCGACGATCGTCAGCGAGGGCAAGAGCTTTCCGCTCGACATCCACTACGTCGGCCGCGACGCTGCGGCGCGGATCGAGCCGCAGATGGCCTTCGCGATCCGAACCGCCCTCGGCGCTCATGGCGGCTCGCTCCTGGCCTTCCTGCCCGGCGTCGCCGAAATCGAACGAACTGCCGATGCGCTCGGCGCGATTGCTCCGGACGTCGACTTGCACAAGCTCCACGGCGGGGTCGAACCGGCCGCGCAGCGCAAAGCGCTTGCCGCCCCGCCACCGGGCCGCCGCAAGCTGGTGCTTGCGACCAGCATCGCCGAGACCAGCGTCACGCTCGAGGACGTCCGGATCGTCGTTGACAGCGGCCTTGCGCGCCGCCCCCGCTACGACCGCGGCGCGGGGCTCACCCGCCTAGTGACGGAGCGCGCGAGCCGCGCAGCCGCCTCCCAACGCGCCGGCCGCGCGGCCCGCCAGGGCCCCGGCGTCGCGATCCGCTTGTGGGAAGAGGCTGCGACTGCCTCGCTGCCGGCGCATGACCCTCCCGAAATTCTTGAAGCCGATCTGTCGAGCCTGCTGCTCACTTGCCTGCTCTGGGGAGAGGCCGATCCCACGCACCTGCCGTTCCTCGATTCCCCGCCGCGGGCGGGCCTGGATGAGGCCCGCCGGCGGCTGGCCGTTCTCGGCGCCATCGATAGTGAGGGCCGCGTGACGCCTCACGGTCGCGCAATTGCAGGGCTGCCACTCGAGCCGCGCCTCGCCCACATGCTGCTCGACGCTCGCGACCGCGGCTTCGGCGCGGCCGCCGCCGACGTCGCCGTCCTGTTGACCGAGCGCGGCCTTGGGGGGAACGATCCAGACCTCGAACTGCGCTGGCGACGCTGGCGGTCGGACAAGTCGCCGCGCGCCGAGGCGGCGCGAAAGATGGCAAAGCGGCTGGTCCGACAAGTTCCCCTCCCCGGAAGGGAGGGGCTAGGGGTGGGCAGCGAAGCGACGGCCTCGATGGCCGACGCGGAGCTGCGCTCCGTACCCACCCCCGACCCCTCCCTTCCAGGGAGGGGAGAAGACCTGGCCCGCGCCCGCGCCCTCGCCCTTGCCTTTCCCGACCGCGTCTCGCGTCGCCGCGATTCGTCCGGCGAAAGCTGGCAGTCGGTCGGAGGTCGCGGCTTTCGGCTCGACTCAGCCTCCTCGCTCGCAGCGTCCCAGTGGCTCGCCGTTGGCGAGGTTGCGGGCCGTGCTTCGGGCGCGCGCATCCTGTCCGCCGCAGCAATCGATGAGCCGGCCGTGCTCGACCTCTTCGCCGACCGAGTGGAGACCCGCCACGACGGCGACTTCGATGCCGCGACCGGATCGGTGACCCCGACCCGCAGCCGGCGCCTCGGCGCAATCCGGCTCGCGAGCGGGCCTGACCCCAATCCTGACCCTGCGGCGATCGAGGCGGCCCTGCTGGAGGGCGTTCGCGAGCATGGGCTCGCCATGCTGCCGTGGGACGAGCGCGCGTCGCAGCTGCGCGCTCGCGCCGCCTTCGCGTACCGGTTCGACAGCTCGATTGCCGCGCTCGATGATGAAACGCTTCTCGATCGGGCGGAGGAATGGCTTTCGCCCTTGCTCAGCGGCAAGCGCCGCCTCGGCGACATTTCGCCGGAGGGCCTTGCCTCCGCCCTCGAGGGACTCCTCGGCTACCAGGGCAAGCAAAGGCTCGACCGCCTCGCGCCTTCTGACTTCGTCAGCCCGGCCGCAAGTCATCACACGATCGACTATGCTGCGCCCTCCGGCCCAACGGTCGAAGTGCGCGCTCAGGCGCTGTTTGGGCTCGCGAAGCACCCCACGGTTGCTGGCGGCGAGGTCCCTGTCGTTCTCGCGATCACCTCACCCGCCGGCCGTCCGATCCAGACAACCAAAGACCTGCCTGGCTTCTGGGCGGGCAGCTGGCGCGAGGTCGCCAAGGATATGCGCGGACGCTACCCCAAACACGCGTGGCCCGACGACCCAGCGTCGGCAGCGCCGACGCTGAGGTCGAAGCGTGCCTCCTAGGAGCCCTTGTTCACCGGCACCATCAGGTGCGCATAGGGCGTTCCGGCCCACATCACGTAGGGCGCCGACGTGTCCGGTTTCGCACCCGACGGATAGCTAGCGAGCATTACCCGGTTGCCGACGATCATGATGTGAGGACCGGTTTTGATCCAGTCGTTGTTCGCGGTCGGGCTCTTCGCATACGGGTCCGTGTTGCTCGCGTCGGTGCCGCCTTCGAGCATGTACATGACGCCTGGCGTGCCGTCCGGCGGCGTCTTGTGTCCGGCCCAGGCTTGCACCCATTTGCCCGCGTTTGCGTCGAAGCACATCGGATCGACACCCGGCGTGTCGGGGGCGTCGGGCATGCAGGTCCAGCCGTTCTTGCCGGCGCGCAGCTCTTTCATCGCGCCGCTGGCATCGACCGTGACCACGGCCGCGTCATGCGCCAGCGACGCCGGCGCGGCGGATTCCGCGCTCGCCACCGGATCGCTGCTCGTACTGCCGGTCGTGCTTGTGGCGGTGGTGTTGGTCTCGGTCGCAGTCGTCTTGTGGCTGTCGGTCCCAGCCTTGTTGCAAGCGCCGACGGCCAATGCCGTCCCTGCAACCAGCAGCACACGCAGACTCATCGATGTCATGAACCCCTCCATCGCTTGAGAGGACCGGCCGATTAACACAGTTAAGGGCGCGACGCACCTTAACAAGGCGGTGCTTGATTTGATGCCGGCACTTTGCCACGGAAATGACCGATGACCGTCGCCAGAATTTCCGAGATGGATCGAAAGACTACGCAGTCGGGCAATGCGAACTCGGGCCGCTGGCTGCTGGAGTTCGAACGCCAGCAACCGCTGCGGGCCGACCCACTGACGGGGTGGAACGGATCGGGCGATACCAATCCGCAGGTGCGCCTGACCTTCGCGACGAAGGAAGCCGCCATCGCGTATTGCCGCAAGCAGGGCCTCGACCATCACGTCATCCCGGCGCCGCCGGTGCGCCTCAAGCTCCAGGCCTACGCCGACAATTTCCGCTAGCCGCTTGAGCTAAGTCCATAATGGAGGCAAACTCCCCCGGCCGAGCTAGGGGGAAGGCTGCGTTCCGCTGACATCAGGCTGGTCGTCGGGACCAGGCCCGAAGCCATCAAGCTCCAGCCGGTTGCCAGCGCCCTCGCGGCGCGCGGCCTCGTTCCGAGCCTCATCCTGACCGGTCAACACCCCGGACTTGATCCGGCCGACTTCGGCCTCGGCAACTTTGCCCGGGTCGTCCTCGCCTGCCCCGGCGAGGAAGACCCGCATGCCCATGTCGGCGCGGTGTCGCGGGCGTTGCAACCGCTGGTTCGGTCGGTGCCCGACCTCGTCGTCGTGCAGGGGGACACGTCGAGCGCGCTCGGCGCCGCCCTCGCCGGCTTCACCGCGGGCATCCCCGTCGCTCATGTCGAGGCGGGCCTCCGCACTCACGATCCTTCCCTGCCCTGGCCGGAGGAGGAATATCGGACCGCAATCGACGCCGACGCCGACCTCCTGTTCGCCCCGACCGAGCTCGCCGCCGCCAACCTTCGCGCCGAAAAGGTCGGCGGCGAAATCCACGTCACCGGCAACAGCGGCATCGATGCCTTGCTCGGCACGGTATCGCGACTTCCTCCGCCGTCGCTTCGTGACAGCCGCGTCCGACGCCTGCTGGTGACCTGCCACCGCCGCGAGAGCTGGCACGACGGGCTGGGCTCGATCGCCGCCGCTTTGGCCGAGTTGGCCGGGCAAGGTGTCGAGGCCGACTTCATCCTCCACCCAAACCCGTTCGTCGCCACGAGCATGCGCCGCCTCCTGGCCGGCGTTCGCGGGGTCCGCCTGATCGACCCGTGCGGCCATGAGGAGCTGCTGCTGCGGATGCGCGATGCCGACCTCGTCCTCAGCGACTCGGGCGGCATCCAGGAAGAGGCCCCCGCGCTCGGCGTCGCCTTGCTCATATTGCGCGGCAAGACCGAGCGGCCCGAGGGCATTGCCGCGGGAAGCTCGCGGTTGGTGGGGACGGACCGCGGCCGCATCGTCTCCGAGGTCCGTAGGCTGCTCGACGATCCGGCCGCGCTCGCGGCGATGAGCCGTCCGGTTCTCCCCTTCGGCGACGGCCGCGCCGGCCCGCGGATTGCGTCAATTATCATGTCGTGGCTGCAACAAAGATCGCTGACGCGCCAGCTCGCCTGAGCTATGGTGGTCCGGCCGATGGACGACGCAGCCGTCATCGACGAACCCATTGAGGCGGAACCGCCCATTCCGCCGCCGCGGCGGGTCGCCTATCGTCATCGCCTGCCGACGCGGCTGTGGCATTGGCTCAATGCGCTCACGGTCTTCGTGATGCTGATGAGCGGGCTCATGATCTTCAACGCGCATCCGCACCTCTATTGGGGTCAGTATGGCGCCAACTTCGATCATCCATGGCTGTCGTTCCACGGACGCCCGATCCCGGGCTGGGCGACCATCCCCTCGACCTACAACCTCGCGGCTGCGCGCCGCTGGCACCTTGCTTTCGCCTGGCTACTCGCCATCCCACTCATCCTGTTTCTCGTTACCAGCCTTCTCAATCGCCACGCACAGCGCGATCTCGCGCCCAGCCGTGAAGAGGTGAAGCCGAGCCATATCTGGCACGATATCCAGGAGCATGCGCGCCTGCGCTTTCCGACCGGCGACGCGGCCCTCCGCTACAACATCCTGCAGAAGCTCAGCTACGTGGCTGTGATCTTCTTGCTGCTTCCTCTGATGGTGTTGACCGGCCTCGCCATGTCGCCTGCGATGGATGCCAGCTGGCCCTGGCTTCTGGACCTGTTCGGCGGCCGCCAGTCGGCGCGCTCGATCCACTTCATCTGTGCAGCATTGCTGCTGGGCTTCATCCTCGTGCATCTGACGATGGTGCTGCTTGCCGGGCCGATCAACGAAATCGGCTCGATGATCACCGGGCGCTTCCGCGTGCCGCTCGACCGGAGCGAAGAGGCATGATCGACCGCCGCCGCTTTATCGCCACGGGCGCGTCCGGACTCCTGCTCGGCGGCTGCGATCGCTTGAACAACAGTCAGGAGTTTCGCGGCGTACTGCGCTCGGCCGAGAAGCTGACGATGGCCAGCCAGCGGCTGATCTCGCCACGAGACGCGCTGGCCCGCGAATATGGGGAGGCGGACCTGTCGCCGATCTTCCGCTCGAATGGAACGGCAAGGCCGGGGACGGACGAATATGCCCAGCACGCTGCCGAGCAGTTCGCCAACTGGCGGCTTCAGGTCGACGGTCTCGTGGCGCGGCCGCTATCGATCCCGCTGCGGACGTTGCGCACCCTCCCCCACCGCACCCAGATTACCCGCCACGACTGCGTCGAAGGCTGGAGCGCGATCGGCAAATGGCACGGCGTGCAGTTGTGGCGGCTGCTCGAGCATGCAGGCCTGAGCACCCGCGCCAAATACATCGTGTTCCATTGCGCCGACCGGTTCGGCGACAAGCCTTATTATGAAAGCATCGACCTCGTTGACGCATTCCACCCGCAGACGCTCATCGCGTGGGGACTGAACGGCCATCTGCTTCCAATCCCCAACGGCGCCCCGCTTCGCCTGCGCGTCGAGCGGCAGCTCGGCTACAAGCAGGCCAAATATATTGAGCGGATCGAGGCCGTCGACAGCCTCGCCGCCATCCACGGCGGCAAAGGCGGCTATTGGGAGGATAATACCGACTACGAATGGTATGCGGGGATCTAGCGAGCCGGGGTGGCCGTAAGCAGCGGTAGTTCGCCGATTTAGCCCACGGTATCCCGGACTACGTACAACGGCCGCTGCTTCGTCTCGGTCAGGACGCGGCCGACATATTCGCCCAGCACTCCGAGCGAGATCAGCTGGATGCCGCCGAGAAACAGCACCGAGGTCATGATCGACGCATATCCGGGCACCGGATTGCCGAAGATCAGCGTGTCGATCGTCAGCCAGCCGGCGAAGCCGATCGCGAACAACGCCACGAGCGCACCGACGTAGCTCCAGATACGCAGCGGCACGGTCGAGGCAGAGGTGATCCCGTCGAGCGCCAGGGTCCACAGCTTCCAATAGCCGAACTTGGTCGTGCCGGTCTCGCGCTCGGCGCGGTCATACT
>Ga0207648_10001862_pt1 | contig 23050 bp, 17 predicted proteins | sample KBSMisM32_FD_184310 | JGI IMG/M metagenome (GOLD analysis project Ga0207648, IMG submission 184310) | Miscanthus rhizosphere microbial communities from Kellogg Biological Station, Michigan, USA - KBS Miscanthus M3-2 (SPAdes) (version 2) | ecosystem: Host-associated > Plants > Roots >...
CCCCGACGACCTCGTCGTCCAGGATCATCGGGGCCGACATGGTGGTGCGGAAGCCGGCGCGTTCGACGATGTCGCGGCGCCCGTAGTCGGGGTCCGCGAGAACATCGGGGATCTGCAGGATCTTGCGGTCCAGCCCGACCCGGCCGGCCAGTGTGTTGCGGTCGGGGAGGAACGGGTTCTCGACGAGGTACTTCGCGAGCTCGTCCGACACACCGACGGACTTCGACAGCCGGTAGTACGTGCCGTCGAACAGGTAGAGGGAGGCGGCCTGGGCCTTGCAGAGCCGCCGGGCGCTCTCGACGATGGTGACCAGGATCCGGTCGGGGTCGCCCACCGACTGGCCGACCGCCGCGAGCACCTCGTTGGTGGCGTTGAACTGCTCACTGACGTCGGCAAGGTCGCGTGACAGGCGCGCGATCTCGGCCGAGTCGACGGCCTGCGCATGCGGGTCGTGGTCTGCCACCGGTCCTCCCCGCGCCGCACTCGGCGGCGACTCCTGTCGAGTGTGCTCTCGCTCGACGCCGGACGGCAAGGCCCACGGTGGGGCCGAGGGTAGACCAGGATCCGCGTTACAGCAGCGACGCGAGCACCTTCGCCGCACGCTCCGCGTCGTCCCGGCTGACGTCGAGGTGGGTGAGCAGGCGCACGCGGCGGGGGCCGACGGCGCCGACACGCACGCCCTGCTCGGCTGCTGCCGCGACCAGGTCCGGCGCGGAGGGCACGTCGACGACGACGATGTTCGTGTCCACGGTGGCCGGGTCGACGCCGCACGCCTCGGCGATCAGCCGGGCGTGCTCGTGGTCCTCGGCCATCCGCTCGAGGTGATGGTCGATCGCGTGCAGCCCGGCCGCGGCGAGCACGCCGACCTGGCGCATGCCGCCGCCCATCCGCTTGCGCCGCACGCGGGCCTCGTCGATCTGTTCCTGCGTGCCCACGAACAGCGAGCCGACCGGCGCACCGAGCCCCTTGGACAGGCAGACCGCGAGCGCGTCCGTGAGCGCGCCGTACGCCTCGAGCGGGGTGCCGGTGGCGACGTGCGCGTTCCAGATCCGCGCGCCGTCCATGTGCAGCGCGCAGCCGACGCGGTCGGCCCAGGCCCGGAGCGCCTGCAGGTCCGCCAGCGGGAGCACTGCTCCCCCGGCGAAGTTGTGGGTGTTCTCGACCGAGACTGCCGCCGTGCGCACGAAGAACGGCCCCATGTCGGGCGCGTACATCTCCTCGATGGCGGGCAGGTCGACCTGTCCGCGCGGGTGCGACCAGGTGCGGCTGGTCAGTCCTGTGAACGCCCCGTGCGCCCCGAGCTCGGCGCGCAGGATGTGGGCACGGGCCTCGCACATCACCTCCTGGCCGGGGCCCACCAGCGACGCCAGCGCCAGCACGTTGGCCATCGACCCGGTCGGTGTGAACAGGGCGGCCTCCTTGCCGAAGAGGCCGGCCACCCGTTCCTGCAGCGCGTGCACGGTGGGATCCTCGTCGTACACGTCGTCGCCGACCTCGGCGTCAGCCATGGCGCGCCTCATCGCCGGCGTCGGACGGGTCAGCGTGTCGGAACGAAGGTCGATCATGCACTCATCCAACCAGTCCGTTGAGATGGGTCTCCAGCACCGTCGAGATGTGCCTGCTGTCCGTCCGGAGGCGCATCTCGAAGGGACCGGAGGCGCATCTCGACGAACTCAGGCCTTGCGCAGCATCTCCGCGACCAGGAACGCCAGCTCCAGCGACTGCACCCGGTTGAGCCGCGGGTCGCACACCGACTCGTAGCGGTTGCCGAGGTCGATCTCGGCCAGCTCCTCGCCGCCGCCGACGCACTCGGTGACGTCGTCACCGGTGAGCTCGACGTGGACACCACCGGGCCAGGTGCCGACCGCACGGTGCACGTCGAAGAATCCCTGCACCTCGGCGATCACGTCGTCGAAGCGCCGGGTCTTGTAGCCGGACGACGCCTCGAACGTGTTGCCGTGCATCGGGTCGCAGACCCACGCGACCTCGACTCCGGCCGCAGACACCTTCTCCACCAGCTGCGGGAGCACGTCGCGGATCCGGGCGGCGCCCATGCGCGTGATGAACGTGAGCCGGCCCGGCTCGTTGTCCGGGTTGAGCCGCCCCGCGAGCGCGATCGCGTCGTCGGGCGTGGTCGTCGGACCGAGCTTGGCGCCGACCGGGTTGCGGATCCGGCTGAACAGCTCGACGTGGGCCCCGTCGAGCTGCCGGGTGCGCTCGCCGATCCAGACGAAGTGGCTGCCCACGTCGTACGGCGTCTGCGTGCGCGAGTCGATCCGGGTCATCGCGTGCTCGTACTCGAGCACCAGGCCCTCGTGGCTGGAGTGGAAGTCGACCCGGTGGAACTCGTCGGGGTCGGCGCCGATCGCGTGCATGAAGCTCATCGCCCGGTCGATCTCCTGCGCCAGCTTCTCGTAGCGCGCCCCGACCACCGAGTCGCGCACGAAGTCGGTGTTCCAGGTGTGCACCTGGCGCAGGTCGGCGTAGCCGCCGGTGACGAAGGCACGGACGAGGTTCAGTGTCGCCGCGGACGAGTGGTAGACCTCGAGCAGCCGCGCCGGGTCGTGGCGACGCGCCTCGGGCGTGAACGGGTAGCCGTTGACCGCGTCGCCCCGGTAGGCCGGGAGGGTCACGCCGTCGCGAGTCTCCTCCTCCGACGAGCGCGGCTTGGCGTACTGGCCGGCGAGCCTGCCGAGCTTCACCACGGGTACGGACGCGGCGTAGGTCAGCACCACCGCCATCTGCAGCAGCACCCGCAGCTTGTTGCGCACGTTGTCGGCGGTGACGCCGTCGAAGGTCTCCGCGCAGTCGCCGCCCTGGAGCAGGAACGCCTCGCCGCGGCCGACCGCGGCCAGCTTGGCCTTGAGCTCGTCGCACTCGCCGGCGAAGACCAGCGGCGGCATCCGGCGCAGCCGTGCCACCGTGGCCTCGACGACGTCGGGGTCGGCGTACGTCGGCTGCTGCGCGGCTCCCCGCGCGTGGAGGTCGCGCAGGGACGGGATCTGCTCGGTCACCGAGCCAGCGTACTGGCGCGCGGTCATTCCCGGTGCGGGTAGACCAGGGGCCACCAGCCGGCGACCAGGCCGGGACGGGCCCGCGCGCTACTCGAGGTGGTCGACGTCGCGGAAGCCGGTCGCCTGCGACCGCACCGCGCGGTTGATGAACCAGGTGACCGCCCACAGCACGACACCGACGGCCAGGAGACCGAGCGCGATCTTGTACTGCGCTTGGTTCTCCTCACTGCGGGCCCAGGGGCCGGCGAGGAACGCGCAGGTCAGCGCACCCACGACCGGGAGGAACGTCGGGGTGCGGAAGTGGTCGTGGCCGACCCCGTCCTTGCGCAGGATCAGCACCGCGATGTTGACCACCGAGAACACGAGCAACAGCAGCAGTGCGGTGGTCCCACCCAGCAGCGCGACGTTGGCGGTTCCGTCCTCGGTGCCGCTGGCACGCACCACGTAGACGATCAGGCCAACCGCGATCGCGGTGGTGAAGATGATCGACACCCACGGCGTACGACGGCTGGGGTGCACCTTGCCGAACGCCCGCGGGAGCACGTCCTGGTTGGCCATGCCGTAGAGCAGCCGGCTGGCCATCAGCATGTTGATCAGTGCCGAGTTGGCCACCGCGAACATGCCGATGAACGGGAAGATCGTGTCGAACGGCAGGCCCGGGGCGCCCGCCTCGACCACCTGGGTCAGCGCCTGACCCTTCTCCGTGTCGGTCAGATCACCCACCGGGACCAGAGCCACCGCGGTGATCGCGACCAGCACGTAGATCACGCCGGTGACGCCGAGCCCGGTGAGCATCATCTTCGGGAAGTCACGACCCGGGTCCGTGCACTCCTCGGCCATGTTGACCGAGTCCTCGAAGCCGACCATGGCGAAGAACGCGAGGGCGGTCGCCGTGGCCACTGCGATGAACGTGCCCTTGCCCTCGGCCGACTCGAACACCACGACACGGTCGAAGTTCGCGTTGCCCTGTGTGATCGCGTAGAGGCCGATGAAGATCACCAGCAGCAGGCCGGACAGCTCGACCATGGTGAGCACCACGTTGAGCTTGATCGACTCGCCCACGCCGCGGAAGTTCACCAGCGCGAGCGCCACCATGAACCCGATGGAGATCAGCATCAGGCCGCCGCCACCCGTGGGCAGGTCGAGGGAGAACCCGTCGTTAAGGAAGCTCGCGAAGGCGTACGACGCCGTCGACGCCGACGTGATGCCCGAGGACATGACCGTGAAGGCGACGAGGAAGGTCACGAAGTGCACGCCGAACGCCTTGTGCGTGTAGAGCGCGGCACCGGCGGCCTGCGGGTACTTGGTGACCAGCTCGAGGTAGGAGCAGGCGGTGACGGTCGCGACGGCGAACGCGACCAGGAACGGCGCCCAGGAGGCACCGCCCACCTCACCGGCGACAGCGCCGGTGAGGGCGTAGACACCCGTGCCCAGGATGTCGCCGACGATGAAGAGCAGAAGCAGCTTGGGCCCCATCACCCGGTTGAGATCCGGCTCCGGTCCGTTGTAGTCCTCGACGAGGGTGCCTGCGGAGTCGCTCATGGGTGCCCCTTCCCGGATGGTGACCTGGGTCACAGTGTTCCATACGGCGGATCTCGGGGGCCGATGGCGATCAGCCGAAGAAGACCTCGGCCTCGCCGTACTGCTCGGGTGTCACCAGCTTGAGCTCGCCGGTGCCCTCGATCAGTGGCACCCGCACGATGTCGGTGCCGCGGAGCGCCATCATCGTGCCGAAGTCGCCCTCGGACACCGCCGCGATCGCGTGCAGCCCGAAGCGGGTTGCCAGCCAGCGGTCGAACGCGGTGGGCGTGCCACCGCGCTGCACGTGGCCGAGCACCACCGCGCGCGACTCCTCGCCGGTGCGGTCCTCGATCTCCCTGGCCAGCCGGTCGCCGATGCCGCCGAGCCGCACGTGACCGAACGCGTCCTTCTCCCCGGAGACCAGGGTCATGTCGCCACCCTCGACCGGGACGGCCCCCTCGGAGACCACGATGATCGGCGAGTAGTGGCTCTTGAAGCGCTCCTCGACGTGCGCGCAGACCTTCTCGATGTCGAACGGCTGCTCGGGGATCAGGACGACGTTGGCGCCGCCGGCGATGCCCGCGTGCAGGGCGATCCAGCCGGCATGCCGGCCCATCACCTCGACCACGAGCACCCGGTGGTGCGACTCGGCCGTGGTGTGCAGCCGGTCGATCGCCTCCATCGCGATGTTGACCGCCGTGTCGAATCCGAAGGTGAAGTCGGTGGCGTTGAGGTCGTTGTCGATCGTCTTCGGCACCCCGACGACGTTCACGCCGAGGTCGGACAGCTTGGTGGCCACTCCGAGCGTGTCCTCGCCGCCGATCGCGACCAGCGCGTCGACGCCGAGCTCCGCAAGGTTGGACTTGATCTTCTCCACGCCGCCATCGATCTTGAACGGGTTCGTGCGTGAGGAGCCGAGGATGGTGCCTCCGCGCGGCAGGATGCCGCGCACCTGCAGGATGCCGAGCTCGGAGGTGACGCCGTCGAGCGGACCCTTCCAGCCGTCGCGGAAACCCACGAACTCGTAGCCGAACTCCTTGACGCCGCGACGCACGACGGCCCGGATCACCGCGTTGAGCCCTGGACAGTCACCGCCTCCGGTGAGCACGCCGACACGCATGGGTCCTCCTGCGTTGGATCGTTCAACTACCGCACCCAGCCTAGCCACACGGGTGGCTCCCGGGGAACCGTCTCACCCTGCCACGTGCGTCAGGCCTCCGTCGCCACCCGGACCGTGTTGGTCACGTGCTCGTTCGCCAGCGGCATCAGCCGCCGCATCGGGAGGCAGCAGGCCGCGCCGAAGAGCGCCAGCGCGGACAGGACCCCCCAGGCCGCGGCGTTCCCATGTCCTAGCAGGGAGAGGTAGAGCACCGGCGCGACGGCGGAGGCAGCGTTCCAGGAGAGCTGGTAGACCGCGAGGTAGCGGCCCCGCAGGTGGGCCGCTGGTGACTCGGCGGCGAGGGCCGCGAGGACCGGCCCGCCGGCCATCTCGCCCAGCGTGTAGACCACCGCCGCCCCCAGCACGACCGCTATCGCCGCGTCGGGGGGCAGGTCGCCCGCGAGGTACAGGAGCATGAAGGCGACGATCATCAGGCCGGCCGCGCGCACCACGATCCGCCAGCGCACCGAGCCGGTCATCTGGCGCACGATCAGACCCTGGCCGACGCCGATCAGCACCGTGTTGACCACGTAGACGGCACCGGACACCCAGCCCGGGAGCCCCAGCCTGTGCACGATGTAGACCGGCATCACGACGTTGAGTGCGAGGCAGCCCATCGCGTAGCCGAAGTTCGCGCCGACCAGCCAGCGGTAGCCGGGATCGTGGGCGACCTCGGACCAGCCGCCGCCCTGTCGCTGGCGGGCCGCGTCGCGGCGGACCCCGTGCACCTCGACCCGCAACATCAGCACGAACGCCAACACGTAGCTGGCCGCGTTGAGCAGGACGACGGCGTGGAACGCCTCGTCGGTGCCGACCGTGATCGCCGCCGCGGCCAACAGGCCGCCGACGGCGAACCCCGAGTTGCGCAGCGCGCCGAGGAAGCCGAACCACTTCTCGCGCTCGCCGGTCTCGGACACCGCCGCGACCATCGGGGAGTACGACCCCCAGAACGCGGTGCGCCCGAGCGCGGCGATCGCGACGACCAGGGTGACGTCGAGGAGGGAGTGCACGAGCGGGTACGCCGCGAAGCCGACCGCCTGGAGCAGGTTGCCGCCCTGGAGCACCCGTTTGGCGTCGTACCGGTCGACCAGCGAGCCGATCACGAGGGCCAGCGGGAAGGACAGTGCGGCCGCGACCGAGAGGGCCACGCCGACGTGCAAGAGGCTCAGGTTGGGGACCCGGACGAAGTACAGGACGGACAGCGGCATCCAGACACCGCTGCCGAGGGCGTCGATCCCGATCGCGGTCACGAAAAGCCGGTGCTGGCCGATCGCGGGAAAGCCGAGGCGGGACAACACCAACACATCTTCCGGGTCGCAGCGGGTCCTCACAACCAAATGCGATGTCTCGGGCTGACAGAGTTGTGCAGGTGCGGATACCTGCGAGTCACCGGCAGCGTCCCTTTTGTACGCTTTTTGACTGGGGAACGGCCGGCGTGGAGGCATTGGCCGACGAGGCGGACGTCGCCGTGGTGGTCGACGTGCTGTCGTTTGCGACTTCCGTGACCGTGGCTCTCGAGATCGGCGCGACGGTGCTCCCGTACCCCTGGCGGGACGACTCCGCGGTGGCGTTCGCGCAACGGCACGGCGCCGTGCTCGCGGTGGGCCGCTCCCAGACGGGCACCGGCCGGGTGAGCCTCTCCCCCGCCGAGATGCGCGCACATGCGCCGTCGGGTGGGGCTGTCGTGCTGCCGTCGCCGAACGGTTCGACGATCGCGCACCGCCTCGCCTCGGGTACGACGACCTGCGTGGCGGCCTGCCTGCGCAACGCGGAGGCCGTGGCGGACTGGCTGGACGGCAGATTCCCGCACCCGGCCCGCGTGGCGGTGGTCGCGGCCGGCGAGCGCTGGCCCGACGACTCCCTGCGCCCGGCGGTGGAGGATCTCTGGGGTGCGGGCGCGGTGCTCTCGGCCCTGGCGGCGGGCGGTCGGCCGGGGTTCTCGCCCGAGGCGCGGGCCGCCCGGGCGACGTACGAGGCGATCGGCACGGACCTGGCGGCGGCACTGCACGACTGCGCCGGCGGCCAGGAGCTTGACGCGCTCGGCTTCGGTGCCGACGTCGACGTGGCCGCCGAGGTCGGGGCCAGCTCGGTGGTACCGGTGCTGCGCGACGGCGTGTTCGTCGACGCGGCTGCCCTAGGTTGAGCCCATGACGTTCTCGATCGTGGGCCGTTCCGCCGATGGTGATTCGTGGGGCGTGGCCGTCGCCTCCAAGTTCCTCGCCGTCGGCTCCGCCGTACCGGCCGCCGTGGCAGGGGTCGGCGCGATCGCCACCCAGGCCGAGGCCAACGTCGCCTACAAGGGCTTGGCCCTCTCCCACATGGATGAGGGCGCGACCGCGGGGGTAGCCCTCCAGCGGCTGCTGGAGGAGGACGACAAGCGCCAGGACCGCCAGGTCGGCCTGGTCGACGTCGACGGCGGAGCGGCGACCCACACGGGATCCGACTGCCTCGACTGGGCGGGTGGGGTCACCGGCGACGGCGTCGCGATCCAGGGCAACATCCTGGTCGGCCCGGAGGTGGTGGAGGAGATGAAGGCGGCCTGGGACTCGACGGTCGACCAGCCGCTCGCCCGACGCCTCCTCGCCGCGCTCAGGGCCGGCGACGACGCCGGGGGTGACCGACGTGGACGCCAGTCGGCGGCACTGCTCGTCGTACGCGACGGAGCCGGCTACGGCGGACTCGACGACGTCGCGGTCGACCTCCGGGTCGACGACCATGCCGCGCCGGTCACCGAGCTCGCCCGGCTGCTCGACCTGAACGACCTCTTCCTGACCGCCTCCACGGAGGAGGACAAGGTGCCGTTGACCCCGGAGCTGTCGGCCGAGCTCGACCAGCTCGCCCGCGCCAAGGGCCACGACGACTTCCACGCGTGGGTCGGCAGCGAGAACTACGAGATGCGCGTCGACCAGGGCAGGGAACCGGCCTGGGTCGACAAGGTGGTGCTCGCGATCATCCGGGGCGAGCGATGACGATCCTGGCGATCGACGCGGGTACGACGGGCGTCACCGCGCTCGTGGTCACCCGCGACGGACGGATCGCGGCGAAGGGCTACGAGGAGTTCAGTCAGCACTTTCCCAAGCCCGGCTGGGTGGAGCACTCCCCCGAGGAGATCTGGCAGGCCACGCTCGAGGCCACCCGCGCCGTGCTGGTCGCCTGGGACGGTGACGCAGCCGACCTCAGGGGCATCGGGATCACCAACCAGCGCGAGACGGTGCTGCTCTGGGACCGCGAGACGCTCGGCTCGCCGCGCCGCGCCATCGTCTGGCAGGACCGTCGTACCGCCGCGATCTGCGGCAGGCTCCGCGACGAGGGCCACGAGCAGCGAGTGAGCGAGCTGACCGGCCTCCGGCTGGATCCGTACTTCTCCGGCACCAAGCTGGTCTGGCTCGCCGAGAACGAACCGAACACCTGGGCGCTCGTCGAGTCCGGCCGCTATGCGATCGGCACCGTCGACTCCTACCTGATCGCCCGGATGACCCGGGGCACCTGGCACATCACCGACGTCTCCAACGCGTGCCGCACGCTGCTGTTCGACCTCGAGCGGGGCGACTGGTCCGACGAGCTCTGCACCCTCTTCGGCGTCCCGCGCGACGCGCTCCCAGAGCTGGTCCCGAACTGGGGCGACCTCGCGACCACCGACCCACAGGCGTTCCTCGACCTCGAGCTCCCCATCGCCGGCATCGCCGGCGACCAGCAGGCCGCCCTGTTCGGGCAGACCTGCTTCGGTGAGGGCGACTCGAAGTGCACCTACGGCACGGGCTCCTTCATCCTCACCAACACCGGCGGCTCGATCGTCCGCTCCGACGCCGGGCTGCTCTCGACGGCCGCCTGGCGCACCCCGGACGACGAGCTCGTCTACGCGACCGAGGGCGCGATCTTCGTGACCGGTGCCGCGGTGCAGTGGCTGCGCGACGGCCTGCAGATCGTCGGGTCGGCGGCGGAGAGCGAGGCGATCGCCGCCACCGTCGACGACACCGAAGGCGTGGTGTTCGTGCCCGCCCTGACCGGGCTCGGCGCGCCGCACTGGGACCCGCACGCCCGGGGCACGATCCTCGGCATCACCCGCGGCACCACGCGCGGGCACATCGTGCGCGCGACGCTGGAGGCGATCGCGTTCGAGGTGCGCGACGTGATCGAGGCCGATGGGTCAGGGCCCTCCGTGTCGTCGCTGCGCGTCGACGGTGGCGCCTCCGCGAACGACCTGCTCTGCCAGATCCAGGCCGACCAGCTCGGGGTGCCGGTCGAGCGCCCCGAGATCGTGGAGACGACGGCACTCGGCGCCGCGTTCATGGCCGGGCTCGGCACCGGCGTCTGGTCGTCGTACGAGGAGCTGCGAGGCACGTGGAGCCTCGACCACCGCTTCGAGCCGGCCGGCGACCGCGGCGACGCCGACGCCCGCTGGGAGAAGTGGAAGGACGCCGTCGAGCGCTCCAAGGCCTGGGCCGACTAGTCCCGCGAGAGGTCATTCCGGGTTGGCCGGACATCGCCGACAGGTCAGCTTTGGTTGGCTCGGCTGACGTGTCGGCGCGTTTCTGGCAACCAAGACTGACGTGTCGGTGGATCAGGCGAGCTTGTCGAGGGCCTTCTGGGCGGAGTCGCGGCGGGTCTCGGCCTCCCCGACCGTCTCGAGGGCGTCCTCGTGGTCCTGCTCGGCAACCTCGAGGTCGTCGTCCAGGCCCTCGATCCGGTTCTCGAGCGCGTCGATCCGGCGCTGCAGCTCGTCGATCTCGCTGCGGAGCTGGAACCGCTTGCCCTGCAGGTCGGCGACGGCCTTCTCCGCCTTCGCCGCGGCCTTGGTCGCCGCCTTCACCTCGGCCTCCGCCTCGGACAGCGCCTCCTCGGCCGTCTCGCGCAGCAGCCGCTTGTTCTCCGGTACGACGTGCAGGGCCGGTCCGGCCGCCGGCTCCGCTGGCGCGATCCGGGTGCCGAGCGCCTCCGGCACGGCGATTGCCGACGCCCAGGACTGCTCGTCGACGCCGGTGGCGCTGAGCGTGGTCACGAGCATCCCGGTTCGCACGGCGTCCGCCGCGCCGGCGTCCAGCATCGCGGCGTTGAGCGTCCCCTCCACCTGGTCGGCGACGGCCTGCGTGAGCCGGTTGCCGTGCTCGAGGGCCAGCTGACGGGCACGCGTGCTCAGGGCACTCGTGAGCTGGCGTCGCTGCTTGGTGAGCGCCCGCAGCTCCGCGCCGTCGAGCGCCGCGGCGGCGGCACGCAGGGACTCGGCCAGGGTGAGCACCTGGTCGATCTGCTCGGTCTCGCGGCGCACCAGCAGGTTGACCGCCCAGGCACCCACCGACGGCTTCTTCAGGTTCTTGACCGCGGCGGCGAGGTCCTTGTCACCGTCGGCCTTGGCGGCTTTCTCCGCCGCGGCGCGCTGCGGAGTGAAATCGGCCGGCAACCCGCCGTACAGCTCGCCGGCCAGGCTCAGAAGTCGTTCGTCGGCTCCCATGGTGGGAGCATCGCACGCCCTGGCCCCTGCATTTCGCCCCGACTCCGGCTAGGCCGCGCCCACGACCGCGAGCACCTGGTCCAGCGCCAGCAGGCAGGTCTGCGCACGGATCGCGTCCCGATCGCCGTCCAGCGCCAGCTCCGACACGGTGACCCCGCCCGGGCCGGCGATGCCCACGAAGACGGTGCCGACCGGCTGGCCCTCCTGCTCGGTCGGGCCGGCCACCCCGGTGGTCGACACGGCCCAGGTCGCCCCGAGCACGTCGCGTGCGCCGGTCGCCATCGCGCCGGCGCACTCCTCGCTGACCACTCCGTAGCGCTCGACCAGGCCGACCGGCACGCCCAGCACCTTCACCTTCACCGACGTCGCGTAGCCGACCACGCCGCCGACGTAGGACGAGGAGGCGCCGGGTGTCGAGCTGAGCAGGTCGGCGAGGCCGCCGCCGGTCACGGACTCGGCCGAGGCGACCGTCTCCCCTCGCTCCACGAGCAGCGCGTGCAGGTCGGCGGTGACGGTGGCGGCGTCCATGCCCGCCAGCCTGTCAGTCCTGGTCGAACCCGGACAGCTCCCCGACGCCGAGCTCCGGGCTCTCGAGCTCGTCGGTCTCGGGCGCGACCCCGGCCACCCCGCTCAGCCCGGCCACCCCGCTCAGCCCGGCGGCCCCGGGCACCGGCGCGAGCCGGGACAGCGTGCCGAAAGCCCGGGTGGGGATCGGCCGGCTTGCCTTCGGCGAGCGCCATACCCGGTGGAAGTTGTGAAAGTAGGCCCTGACCACCCGCTTCCCGTGCAGCCGGAACACGAGGTCGTCGCAGTAGAGGCCGAACCCGGTGAAGTTCATCGACCCGGACCACACGAAACGGTGGCCCCTCTGCCGGTAGGTGCCGCTCATCGCGAGGTACTTGCTGTGGTTGTAGTCCACGACCTCGCCGGTCAGCTCGTTGGTGCGGACGACGCGGCGCATCGGGATCCGGCCGCGCCCGCTCGGGTTGAAGAGGATCCGCTTGACCTTCTTGTTCAGCACCGAGTAGACGACCTTGACGCTGCAGCCCGCGTTCCACTTGCGACGCACCTCGCGGGCCAGGTAGTTGCCGCGGTCGTCGAACCACGCGTACATGCCGATCCGAATCACCGTGCGGCGGGTGATCGGCCTGGGCGCCGGTGTCTGCTTCTTCGTCTTCGTCTTCGGGTGCGCCTTCGAGGCGTGCCCCGGCTTCTTCCTTGCGGTCTTGGCCCGGGCCTTGCGAACGGGGATCCCGGTGTGCGGAGTCGCCCGGCAGCTGATCCGGCGGAGCACGCGCACCATCGGGTCTCGGCGCGGGTCGGCGATCGCGTGCGGGAACGCCCAGTACACCGCGCTCTCCGCGCGGAACTTCCAGATCGGGTGCTCCGGCCGGCGGTCGGCCTTCATCTGGTTGAACAGCATCCCCAGGCGCACATACGTGGGCTCGCCGACGAGGGTGTCCATGTGGTTCCACTGGCCCCGCGCGGCCTTCCTCGTGAGGTTGGCCGACCCGACCATGCTCACCCACCGGGTGTGCCCGACCTGGCTGAACAGGAAGATCTTCGAGTGCAGGTTGCCTCTGGATCCGCGGCACGACCGCAGGCAGGAGCGGGCGAAGCTCACCTCCGCCGGCGACATCCCGTGTCGGGGCTTTCGGCGGTCGCCGAGCGCGCGCTGGAGCCTGTGGTACGTCGGGCCAAGGCGCTCCTTGTCGCGGTTCACGAGCAGCTGCACACTTACCCCGCGCTTGTGCGCCTTGATCAGCGCCCGCGTCATCTTGGCGTCGGCGTAGCTGAACGTGGCCAGCCGGATCCGGCCGCCGCGAGGGGTGTACTTGACCGCCTTGAGCACCCGGTGCCGGATCGCGTTGCGCTTGGCGGCGGTCGCGAACGGGTAGTTGAACGTGGTGGCGGGGCCTGGGCTCCACACCGGCTTCGGCTTCGGTCGCGGCTTCGGCTTCGGCGTGCACGCCTTCGGGTGCTGGCGCGCGTAGTGCTTGTTCAGGCACTTCTTCGGCGGCTTGGCGGCAGCCTCCGCGGGCGGCACCAGGGCGAGCGCGAGTACCACCACCAGGCCCGCTGCGACCAGCGGCGCCAGCAGGGGGAAGTGGACGCGGCGCAGGAGTGTCACGGGGCAAGGATGTTAGTGCCGCGGCGGGTCCACGCGGGGGACGACACGCACGGTCGCGGCAGCGGATGACATCGGTCCGGATAGCCTCAGGCCCATGGCGCTGCCGATCGAGGACTACGCGGCCCTCGGCGACGGGAACACGGCGGCGCTCGTGGGCAGGGACGGCTCGATCGACTGGCTGTGCCTGCCCCGCTTCGACTCCCACGCGTGCTTCGCAGCCCTCCTGGGCGACCCGGACAACGGACGGTGGCTGATCGGTCCGGCGGGCAGGCACGCGGCGAGCCGTCGCTACGTCGGGGACACCGGCGTGCTCGAGACCACCTACACATCGCGGCGGGGCACGGTCGTGGTCACGGACCTGATGCCGGCCAACGACAAGCGGGCGGACCTCGTGCGCCGGATCACCGGCGTCGAGGGCAGCATGCGGATGGTCCACGAGTGGGTGGTGCGCCCCGACTACGGGCGGATCCGGCCGTGGGTGCACCGGGAGCGACGGGGCGACCGGGAGCTGATCGTGGCGATCGCCGGCCCAGACAAGCTGGTGCTCCGCGGGCCGCGGCTGCCGCTGGCGGTCGACGGCAGCCACCGCGACGAGTTCGTGGTCAACGAAGGTGACGTGCTGACCTTCTCGACCACGTGGATCCCGTCGCACCTGCCGGTGCCGCGCCTGCTGGAGTTCGACGGCCGGATCCAGGAGACGATCGAGGAGCAACAGGCCTGGGCAGACGAGTGCTCGTACGACGGCCCGTGGCGCACCGAGGTGGTGCGCAGCCTGGTGACGCTGCGGGGCCTGACTCACGCCGAGACCGGCGGCATCGTCGCCGCCCCCACGACCAGCCTGCCCGAGGACTTCGGCGGCGTACGCAACTGGGACTACCGCTACTGCTGGCTGCGTGACGCCTCGCTCACCCTGGACGCGCTGCTGGCGGCTGGACGCTCGGAGGTGGCGAAGCTGTGGCGCGGCTGGCTGCTCCGGGCGGTGGCCGGCGACTCCGAGGACCTCCAGATCATGTACACCGTCGACGGCGGCCGGCACCTCCCCGAGCGCGAGCTCGACCACCTTGCCGGCTACGAGGGCAGCCGCCCGGTGCGGATCGGCAACGGCGCCGTCGAGCAGCGGCAGACAGACGTGCTCGGGGAGGTCATGCACGCGCTCCACCAGGCCCGCGGCGCCGGCCTCAAGGAGACCGACGACAGCTGGGCTCTGCAGCGCACGCTGGTCAATCAGCTCGCCGACACCTGGGACCAGCCGGACAACGGGCTCTGGGAGATCCGCGGACCCTTGCGCAAGTTCACCCACAGCCGGGTCATGGTCTGGGTCGCCTTCGACCGCGCCGTACGCGCCGTCGAGGAGCACGGGCTCGAGGGGCCAGTCGACCGCTGGCGCGAGCTGCGCGACGAGGTGCGCGCCGAGGTGATCGGCCAGGGGTACGACGCGGAGCGCAACACGTTCACGCAGCACTACGACACCCTCGAGGTCGACGCGTCGCTGCTGGTGCTTCCCCAGGTCGGTTTCGTGGCCGGCAACGACCCGCGGATGCTCGGCACGATCGAGGCGGTGGAGCAGGACCTGCTGCGCAACGGGCTGCTGCTGCGCTACCGCACGGAGTCCGGGGTGGACGGGCTGTCCGGCGACGAGTGCCCCTTCGTGGCGTGCTCGTTCTGGCTGGTCTCGGCCTACGCGCTCGCCGGACGGATCGAGGACGCCCGCCGGCTGATGCGGCACCTGGTCGGGCTGGCCAACGACCTCGGGCTGCTCAGCGAGGAGTACGACGTGGTCCACGACCGGATGGCCGGCAACTTCCCGCAGGCGTTCTCGCACCTGGCGCTGGTCGGCGCGGCGATGGCGCTGCGTGACGCGGAGGCAGCGGTCGGGGACTGACAGAGTTGCCGCGCGGCACGGAGCCGCTCACCGCCATCGGCTGGTGCGGTGGGAGCATCGACGCATGGTCAAGGTCCACGAGCGCATCGGCACGCGGCTCCACGACTGGCTGCTCGCGCAGCCGGTGTTCGTGGTCGCGACGGCTCCCGGCGAGGGCGGCCACGTCAACGCCTCCCCCAAGGGCATGGCGGGCACCTTCGCGATCCTCGACGAGACCACCGTGGCCTACCTCGACTACACCGGCAGCGGCGCGGAGACGATCGCCCACCTGCGCGACAACGGCCGGATCACGCTCATGTTCATGGCGTTCGAGGGACCACCCACCATCGTCCGCCTGCAGGGCACGGGTCGCGTGGTGATGCACGACGAGCCGGAGTTCGCCGACCTCCGGTTGCTGTTCGGCAAGCCCCGTGAGATCGGCCAGCGCTCGATCGTCGTCGTGACCTGCGACCGGATCGCCGACTCCTGCGGCTACTCGGTGCCGCTCATGGACTACGTCGGCGACCGTGACCTCCTCGACCGCAGCCAGGAGCGTCGCGACGACGCGTACTACGAGAGGTACTGGGCGGAGCGCAACGCGACCAGCATCGACGGGCTCCCGGCACTCAGTGAACGGCCCTTGCCGCACGCCTCTGCTTGACGGCGTCGCGGGCGAACTCGAGCCCGGACGTGATCGTCAGCACCACCGCCACGCCCATCAGGACGGCCGAGACCCACCAGACCACGTCACCGGGCACCTCCCAGGCACCCGAGAGGTGCTTGAACGGGCCGATGAACCCGCCCAGGGCGAACACCTGGGTGAGCGTCTTGAGCTTGCCGCTCTGGCTCGCCGCGATCACGACGTGCTTGGCGATGGACAGCCGGGCGATCGTGACCCCCAGCTCGCGGATCAGCACCACGATGGTGACCCACCACCAGAGCTCCCCGATGATGGAGAGCCCGATGAACGCCATGCCGGTCATCGCCTTGTCCGCGATCGGGTCGGCGATCTTCCCGAAGTTCGTGATCAGGTTGTGCTTGCGGGCCAGGTCGCCGTCGACCTTGTCGGTGATCATCGCGACCACGAAGAGCGCCCACGCGACCCAGCGCCAGGCGTTGGAGTCGCCCCCGTCGTGCAGGAGGGCCCAGCCGAAGAACGGCACCATCACGATCCGCAGGGTCGTGAGCGCGTTGGGGACGTTCCAGTTGCTCACGGCCCCGGTCTCGGTCTTTCGTGGGGCGTTCATGGTGTGGCCTTCGCGATGAGATCTACCCCGTCGGTGCCGACGACTTCTGCCCGGACCATGTCTCCGACCGCCGCTCGCTCGCTGAGGTACGTCGACCCGTCGACCTCGGGACCCTGGTGTGCGGCCCGGCCGACCACCTCGTCGTCCGCCACCGACTCGACGAGCACCTCGACCTGCTCGCCGATCCGGTCCTCGGCCCGCTGGGCCGTGATCTCCTCGACCAGCCGGGTGACGTGCTCGACCCGGTCGCGGACCTCCTCGGCGTCCAGCTTCGCGTCGTACGACGCGGCCTCGGTGCCGTCCTCGTCGGAGTAGCCGAAGACGCCGATCGCGTCAAGCCGGGCCTGCTCGAGGAACGAGCACAGCGTCGCGAGGTCGCCCTCGGTCTCGCCGGGGAAGCCGACGATGAAGTTCGAGCGCACGCCCGCCTCGGGCGCCTGCGAGCGGATCTGCTCGAGCAGCGCCAGGAAGCCGTCGGAGTCGCCGAACCGGCGCATCCTCCTCAGCAGCGGGCCGGACGCGTGCTGGAAGGAGAGGTCGAAGTACGGCGCCACACCGGGAGTGGCCGCGATCGCGGTGACCAGGCCCGGCCGGGTCTCGGCCGGCTGGAGGTACGACACGCGAACGCGCTCCACACCCTCGACCTCGGTGAGGGCGGGCAGGAGTCGCTCGAGGAGGCGGAGGTCACCGAGGTCCTTGCCGTAGGACGTGGAGTTCTCGCTCACCAGGAACAGCTCGCGCACGCCCTGTTCGCCCAGCCAGCGCGCCTCGGCGAGCACGTCCACCGGCCGCCGGGAGACGAACGAGCCGCGGAAGCTGGGGATCGCGCAGAACGAGCAGCGCCGGTCGCACCCACTGGCGAGCTTGAGCGGGGCCATCGGCCCGCCGTCGAGCCGGCGGCGGACGGTGCGCGGCCCGGTGGCAGGCGCTCCGGTCCCGATGGTCTCGACCGGCTCCACCACCGATCGGCCGTGGCCGGGCACCACGACGCCGGCGGCCGCGGCCCGCTCGACGGGTGAGATCGGCAGCAGCCTGCGCCGGTCCTGCGGCGTGTGAGGGTGCTGCGCCTCGCCGGCGAGGAGGCCGCGCAGCCGATCGGCGATGTCGGGGTAGTCGTCGAAGCCGAGCACCGCGTCGGCCTCGGGCAACGACGTCGCGAGCTGGTCACCGTACCGCTCCGCGAGGCAGCCGACCGCGACCACCGCCTGGGTGCCGGAGGTGCCCTTCAGGTCGGCAGCGGCGAGGAGCGTGTCGATGCTGTCCTTCTTGGCCTGCTCGACGAAGCCGCAGGTGTTGACGACGACGGTCTCCGCGTCGGACGGGTCCTCGACCAGGGAGAACCCGTCGGCCTCCAACCGCCCCGCCAGCTCCTCGGAGTCGACCTCGTTGCGCGCGCAGCCGAGCGTGACCAGCGCGACGGTCGTGGGGGCAGTCATCGCACCCGAGTATCCCGTACGGAGCGCCGCTCCCCGAACCGGCCCTGAGCCGTTGTCAGCGGAAGCTACGGCTCGCTGCGTGGTCACCGTCGCCGACGGGGCCCCTCGGCTTGCCCGCGACCCACACGTCGACCGCCGCAGGGTGCACCGCGCGGACCGTGAACGGACCGGTGCCGAACAGCTGCCGGTGCCCGCCCTGGGTCAGGTGTCCGGTCCAGAGGATGGCACCGCTGCGGTCGCGCACGAGCACGTCGGACGGCCCGCGGACCGCCTTGACCGTCATCTGCACCGGCGTGCCCAACGACGACGTGATCGGCTCCTGGTCGGGGGCCAGGCCGGCTGACCCGTTGAGCACCGGGCTCTGCGTGGTCACCTGCTCCGGGGAGTCGGTGAGCAGGCGCGCGAGGCCCCAGGCCAGCACGAGGGCCAGCACGACGCCCATCACCAGGCCCCAGCGGGGACCTCCGAGTGAGGTCTTGACGCCGCCCGGCATGCCGGTGGCGAGCTCGGCCTCGAAGACCCGGCGGGCGTTGATCGGCGCCGAGGCGTAGCGCTCGTCGAAGTCGGCGAGCAGCTCCTCCCCGGGCAGGCCGAGCACGGTCGACAGCGTGCGCAGGTGCCCACGGGCGTAGAAGTCGCCCCCGCACGGCTCGAAGTCGTCGACCTCGATCGCCTCCAGCACGTGCGGCCGGATCCGGGTGCGGGTGCTGAGCGTGTCGATGCCGAACCCGAGCCGGGTGCGCGCCTGCTCGATCCGCGGCCCGATCACCGGCGCGAGGGCCGGCTCGATCGCGAAGTCGTCGATCACCAGGGGTGCGACCGCGTGGCCGGGCCGGGCAATCGGGACCACGCCCTCGCGCTCCCACTCCTCGTCGCGCCGGCGCAGCTCGTCGTCCTCGGGCAGCCCGCGCCGCGACTGGCCGACGTCGTCGGGCTGGATCTGGGGTGCGGCGCCGGTGCGCAACGCCGGCTGGTCCAGGCGGACGTCGATCCGGGCCGCCGGGCGCGCGTCGCGGAGCAGCGCCGCTGGCGGGTAGGCCGGCGCCTCGGGTGCAGCGTCGGGCACGGTCACGGGAGTGCTTGCCGGCGCGGTGGACGTTGCCGGCGCCGGCTCCGTCGAGCTTGACGCCGTTGCCGTTGCCGTTGCCGGTGTCGTTGCCGTTGTCGTTGCGGGGAGGTCGCCCGGCTGGTCGGCGTCGATGTCGTGGGCCCGTCCGTGGCCGATGCGGGACACGATCGTGCCCAGGCCACCTCGCAGCCGCGGGGTGCGCGGCTCGTGGCCCTCGACCGGGGTGCCGCCGTCGGCGACGGGCTCCTCCGGCGGGCGGGGCGTCTCCCGGATCTCCTCGCGGCGGCTCACGGTCTCCGTGGGGTCGGGTTCCACCGGCTGCGCGACGTACCCGGCGACCTCGACCACCGTCGCGCGGTCGTGGGAGAGCCGCGCGAGCTCGGCGACGAGGTCGTCCGTGGAGACCCGGGTGGTCATGCCGAGAGGTACCACGAGCGGGGCGGCGTACAGCTTCTGGCTCAGCGCGACCTGGCGCCGGGCCTTGCGGTCGAGGCCCTCGAGCGCACGGTTCAGGTGCCGCGGCGCTATGACGAGCCGCCCGTCGCGGAGCAGCGAGGTGCGGGGCTCCACGACGACCCGCTCGAGGGAGTCCCAGGGCAGTCCGCGCCACTCGCGGCCGAGCCGCAGCCGGATGCCGAACCCGTCGGCGACCAGCAATGGCGTGCGGGAGTCGACGAGTGACACCAGCTGGCTGACGCCGACGGCGCCGAGCACCAGGCCGAAGACCCAGTCGAGAACCCCCCCGGTGGACACGGCACGTGTGATGTACGCGATCGCCATCGCGGACGATGCCGCGCCGACGAGGGCTGCGACGGCGGCGTTGCGGCGCACCTCCACCTCGAGGGGCGGGCTCGGTTCGGGACCCGTGTCACCGGGATCGTGGTGCTGGTCGTGGTCTTGGTCGTCGGGGACGATCCGGGGTTCGAGGCTGCTCACTGCTCCCCCTGCAAGGTAGCGACCACATCGTCGAGGTCGTCGGGCTTGATCAGTACGTCGCGTGCCTTCGAGCCCTCGCTGGGCCCGACCACCCCGCGGCTCTCCAGGATGTCCATCAGCCGCCCCGCCTTGGCGAAGCCCACGCGCAGCTTGCGCTGCAGCATCGAGGTCGAGCCGAACTGGGTGGAGACCACCAGCTCGACCGCCTGCACCACGAGGTCGAGGTCGTCGCCGATGTCGTCGTCGAGCTCGCGCTTGGCCTGCTGCGGGACGGTGACGTCGTCGCGGTACGTCGGCTGCAGCTGCGCCGTGCAGTGCTTCACGATCCCGTGCACCTCGGACTCGGTGACCCAGGACCCCTGCACGCGCACGGGCTTGCTCGATCCCATCGGCAGGAAGAGCCCGTCACCCTGGCCGACCAGCTTCTCGGCGCCCGGCTGGTCGAGGATCACGCGGCTGTCGCCGAGGCTGGACGTCGCGAAGGCCAACCGCGACGGAACGTTGGCCTTGATCAGGCCGGTGACCACGTCGACGCTCGGGCGCTGGGTCGCGAGCACCAGGTGGATGCCGGCCGCGCGGGCGAGCTGGGTGATCCGGACGATCGAGTCCTCGACGTCGCGCGGACTGACCATCATCAGGTCGGCCAGCTCGTCGACGATCACCAGGAGGTAGGGGTACGGCGCCAGCTTGCGCTCGCTGCCCGGCGGCACGGTCGCCTTGCCGGCCTTGACCGCCTTGTTGAAGTCGTCGATGTGGCGGAAGCCGAACGCCGCCAGGTCGTCGTACCGCATGTCCATCTCGCGGACCACCCACTGGAGGGCCTCGGCGGCCTTCTTCGGGTTCGTGATGATCGGCGTGATCAGGTGCGGGACACCCTCGTAGGCGTTCAGCTCGACGCGCTTCGGGTCGACCATGATCATCCGCACCTCGTCGGGCGTGGAGCGCATCAGGATCGAGGTGATCATCGAGTTGATGAAGGACGACTTGCCGGAACCGGTGGCACCTGCAACGAGCAGGTGCGGCATCTTTGAGAGGTTCGCGCAGACGAAGCCGCCCTCGACGTCCTTGCCCAGCCCGACCACCATCGGGTGGTGGTCGTTGCGGGCCGTGGGCGACCGGAGCACGTCGCCGAGCGAGACGATCTCCTTGTCCAGGTTGGGGATCTCGATGCCGATCGCGGACTTGCCGGGGATCGGGCTGAGGATCCGCACGTCTGCGCTCGCCACGGCGTACGCGATGTTCTTGGAGAGCTGGGTGACCCGCTCGACCTTGACCGCCGGGCCGAGCTCGACCTCGTAGCGGGTGACCGTCGGGCCGCGCGTGTAGCCGGTGACCTGCGCGTCGATGGCGAACTCCTCCATCACCTGCGTCAGTCGGCCGACCACGTCGTCGGACGCCTTGCTGCGGGGCTTGTGCATGCTGCCCGGCTTGAGTGTGTCGCCGGCCGGCAGCGTGTAGGTGATGTCGCCGGAGAGCATCAGCTGCTCGGCACGGGCCGGCAGCGGGTCGTGCGGTGGCGGCTGGAGCTCGGCCCCCCGGTGGTCGAGCTTGTCCCCCTGGCGGTCGGGCTCGTCCTCCCGGTGGTCGAGCTCGTCCCCCCGGTGGTCGAGCTTGTCGAGACCGCGCCCGCGCTTGGAGAGCTCGCGACCCTCGATCACCGGCGTGTCGTATGCCGGGTCACCCATCTCGGGGTCGATCTCGCGGTCGACCGTCGTGCCCACCCGGCGTCGTGAGCGACCACTGCGCCGCAGCGCCGTCGTGTCCTCCTCGGCGCTGGCCTGCTCCGGCGGCGTGCGCCCGAGCAACTGGTCGCGGAGCGCCGCGAGCCGGGCCGGCACCCGGTAGACAGGGGTCGCGGTGATCACCAGCACGCCGAAGACGGAGAGCAGCACCAAGAGCGCGATCGCGACGGCCGGACTGCCGAGCAGGTCGAGCAGGAGCTTGGAGACCACGAAGCCGAGCGCGCCACCCGCCTGTTGCAGCGGGCGGGTGTCGCCGAGCTCGGGACGCGGGGAGCCGTTGGCGATGTGCACGATGCCGAGCACGCCGAACAGGAACGCCGCCCAGCCGATCGCCTGCCGGCCCGCCGGCCCGTTGTGCTGGGGATCGCGGAGGTTGCGCCAGGCCACGAAGACCATCAGGAGGGGGACGAACCACGCCACCAGGCCGACCGAGCCGGCGACGGCGCCGCGTACCGCGTCGAAGAACCCGCCGGGCAGCTGCCACCAGACGCCGGCGGCCACGACGACGGCGAGCCCGACCAGGAACAGGCCGGCCCCGTCCCGCCGGTGCTCCGGCTCCAGCTCACCTGCCGAGCTGCCCACGCGTCGTACCCCGCCCCCGACGACGTGCGCCGCGCCCAGCCAGACGCGGGCGACCACACCGCCCAGGGCGGCGAACAGCCGGTAGACCGGCGACGGCCCGCTCCGCACCGCCCGAGGCGCCGGACGCTTCTTCGGCGCAGGCTTGCGCCTGTTGGTGGTCTTCTTGCCCGTCGAACGGGATCGCGAGGTCGAGCCCCCCTTCGCAGGGGTGCTCTTGCTGCGCGACGCCGCCGGGGAAGACGTACGGGTCGCCATGGTGGCGAATGTACGGGAAAACCTCACAGGCCCCACGCGTCACACGCCGGGGGTGACCTCCGGTGGTCGAGCAGCGAGCGCTTCAGCGCGCCGGTGGTCGAGCAGCGCGCGCCAGCGAGCGAGTGTCGAGACCAGGGCGTAACTCCGGTGGTCGAGCAGCGAGCGCCAGCGAGCGAGTGTCGAGACCACGGCTTGACTCGGTGGTCCGCCCCCCGCTGGTCGAGCTTGTCGAGACCACTGACATCGCCGCTCCAGAAGCTCTGGAAATGCTTCTCCACCGGTGCCGGAAATGCCGCATACCCGGACCGGGAGTGTCGGTGCTGGATGCCAGAATTCCCTGTATGGCAACGGTATTCGGTGAACCCGAGGCGCACCCGATCGCGGCCGCTGTCGCACGGATCCACACCGAGCTCGAGCTCCGCGTCGCCCGCCAGGCCGAATGTCTCGACCTCGGCGCTGAGGCTGGCGCCGCGGACACCGGCAGCTACTGGGCCGACCAGACCCGGCAGACCAAACGGGACGCGAAGCGACGGCTGCAGCTCGCGCACGCCCTGGACCACGACCACGAACCGGTCCGGGACTCGATGGCCGCCGGGCAGGTGTCGGAGGAGCAGGCGGTGGTGATCGTGAAGGGTGTCGACGCGTTGC